>Ga0076929_100463_pt1 | contig 36144 bp, 36 predicted proteins | sample HotLakConUCCSL28_FD_87104 | JGI IMG/M metagenome (GOLD analysis project Ga0076929, IMG submission 87104) | Hypersaline microbial mat communities from Hot Lake, Washington, USA - Hot Lake Consortium UCC-SL28 (version 3) (version 3) | ecosystem: Environmental > Aquatic > Thermal springs > Hot...
TGCACGATCTCGCCCATCGCGAAGGACACGATCGCCGCGACGGCCAGGATGCCGATGACGAGGTTCCTGAACTGGTCCGCGAGGATCTTCCAGGGGCTGACCCGTTCCGCCTCGCCAAGACGATTCCGACCATGTTCCCCGCGCCGCTGCCGCACCTCCGCCTCGCCAAGGCCGCGCTCCGGATCGACGGACAGATCCTCAAGCGTTTCTTCGACGCTCCGAACATGGTGTTTGGTCATGAATATTCTCCGGCTTGGAGCAGGCCGAGGCGGGCCGTTCGACAAGAGTAGAATTTGCCGTTGGCAACGTTCAAGATCTGATCCGGTTCGGTCCCGGCATCGCATGCGGGCAGATCATTCCTCACCCGCGCCGGACGCGGCGGCGCTGAAGCCCGGTCCAGCCCGACCATTTTCAGCAATGGTGAAACCGCGTCATCGGTGCCTTCGCAGCGCCGACCGGTCACGATCAGTTCCATGACGGCATCTGCCAAAATTGTAAAAATCGTTGGATTGTCGGAAGCTTGAATGGTCGGAGCGGCAGGATTTGAACCTGCGACCCCCAGTCCCCCAGACTGGTGCGCTAACCGGGCTGCGCTACGCTCCGTGACCTCTCGGGTGGAGGTGATCTAACCGTCCCGATGCGCGAGCGCAAGCCTTTTGTCGCCCGGCACGGTCGGGAAATCGATCACGCCTCGTCCGGCGCCGGGGCCTCGTCGCGGCCCTGCGCTTCGTCGCGGCGGCGGCGCAGGATCAGGGCGCGCATGGCGCCGCGCAGGGTGCGCACATCCTGCTCGGTGAGATCGCGGCGCAGGAAGACGTCGCGCAGGTTGCGCATCATCGAGGGGCGCTTGTCGGGCGGGAAGAATTCGACCCGGTCGAGTTCCTCTTCCAGATAATCGAAAAACGAGGCAGCCATGGCGCGCGGCGCGCGCGGCGAGCGGATCTCGCCCTCGAAGGGCAGGGCTTCGCCATGGGCGGTGCGAAACCATTCGTAGCCCGTCAGCAGCACCGCCTGGGCGATGTTGAGCGAGGCGAAGGCGGGATTGACCGGGAAGGTCGTGATCGCGTCACACAGGGAAATCTCGTCATTGTCGAGGCCCGAGCGCTCGCGCCCGAACAGGATCGCGACGCGCCCGCCGGCGGAAAACTCCGCAACGGCCTCGCGCATGCTTTCCTGCGGCGAAAGCACGCGCTTCATCTGGCCGCGCTCGCGGGCCGTGGTGGCAAAGGCGAGGGTCACGTCGTGAAGCGCGGCGGTGACGTCGTCGAAGACCTGCGCGGCATCGACGATATGCAGCGCACCGGATGAGGTGGCGCGCGCCTTCTCGCTCGGCCAGCCGTCGCGTGGCGCGACGAGGCGCATCTCGGTGAGCCCGAAATTCGCCATGGCGCGGGCGGCCATGCCGATATTCTCGCCGAGTTGCGGCTCCACCAGCACCACGATCGGGCCCTGTCCCGATTCGAAGGTGATGCTGCGATTCGTTCCAGACATTTCCCGTCCTCTCCCGTCGCGCCGCCGGCAGCGCCCGCGCCAGCGTTGTTTAGACGAGCAAAGCCGCTCTGCCTAGCGTCGCGGGTGCGTGATTTCCTGTGGAGAAGACGGCGCGCCACAGGCAGCCAGTCCGGGGTGGAGGCGGGCCGGGCGGGGTTCACCCCTGCATGTCATACCACTGATATATATACAGAAAAATGAATATGTTTGATGAATGTTCTTTTTTCTTGTCAGACGGAACATAGCTGGTACATTAAATCGAAACGCGCGTTGAGTCCATTGGCTCACCCATGCAATAAGGAATGCCCGTCATGGTTCAGTCCGCATTGAGGCTGGTGGAAGGTTCTTCCATGGATAAAGACAAGACGAAGGCGCTGGATGCGGCGCTTTCACAGATCGAACGTGCCTTTGGAAAAGGCTCGATCATGCGCATGGGCAAGGGCCAGCAGCCCGTCGAGATCGAAACGGTCTCGACCGGGTCGCTGGGGCTCGACATCGCGCTCGGCGTCGGCGGCTTGCCGCGCGGGCGCGTCATCGAGATCTACGGGCCGGAATCCTCGGGCAAGACGACGCTTGCCCTGCATACGATCGCAGAAGCCCAGAAGAAGGGCGGTGTCTGCGCCTTCGTCGATGCCGAGCACGCGCTCGATCCGATCTATGCCCGCAAGCTCGGCGTCAATCTGGACGATCTGCTGATCTCGCAGCCAGATACCGGCGAGCAGGCGCTCGAGATCGCCGATACGCTGGTGCGTTCGGGTGCGGTGGACGTGCTGGTCGTCGATTCGGTTGCGGCGCTCACGCCGCGGGCCGAGATCGAGGGCGATATGGGCGATGTCCAGCCCGGTCTGCAGGCGCGCCTGATGTCGCAGGCCCTGCGCAAGCTCACCGGCTCGATCAACCGCTCGAAGACCATGGTGATCTTCATCAACCAGATCCGCATGAAGATTGGTGTGATGTATGGCAGCCCGGAGACGACGACGGGTGGCAACGCCCTGAAATTCTATGCCTCCGTGCGCCTCGACATCCGCCGCATCTCGACGCTGAAGGATCGCGACGAGGCGATCGGGAACAGCGTGCGTGTGAAGGTTGTGAAGAACAAGGTCGCTCCGCCCTTCAAGCAGGTCGAGTTCGACATCATGTATGGCGAGGGCATCTCCAAGGTCGGCGAACTGATCGATCTCGGCGTCAAGGGCGGCATCGTCGACAAGTCCGGCTCATGGTTCTCCTATGACAGCCAGCGCCTCGGACAGGGGCGCGAGAATGCCAAGACCTTCCTGAAGGAAAATCCGGATGTGGCGGCGACGATCGAGGGTTCGATCCGGAAAAATTCCGGAGTGCTGGCCGAGCGCATTCTCGACGAGGCCGTGCCGACTGCCGATGATCTCGACGAGGGTGAGGGCTGAGGCTGTCATATGCAACTGCACCGGGAGGCGATGGTTTGCATCGCCTCCCGCAGTTTCGTGAAATTCGCTGACGAAAGGCGGCTTTTTCCATCGCGCCCGTGCCGACATCGAACGTCGGTTTTGCCGCGACGTCCCGCGTTGACGAAGGCATCGAATCATTCGGCTGCGCGTCGATCTTGCTTGAGTCGGTTTTCATCGCGCAGACGCTCGTCCGGCTTGATCAGCTTGAAACGGCAGGTCTCGCCGGGCGCCAGATCACGGTAATGCCCGCGATAGGCGAGCTTGATCGAACTGGCGCTGTATGAGCGACTCTCGATGACGAGTGAATCGTGGTTCACATCGACATCGAGCACCTGCCGGCGATAGCGCAGGCGCACCCTGATGCGTTTGATCTCGTCAGGCAGGGCCGGGTCGAAATGCAGGGTGTTGCCACGCATGTCGATGCCGACGAAGCAGCGCTGCACGAGGTCGATCGTCCCCGCCATGGCACCGGTATGAATGCCTTCCGGCGTGGTACCGCCCTGCACATCGGCGATGTCACTGTCGAGCGTGTGCTGGAAGTGCTTCCATGAGCGCGGGCGATCGGAACGCGCCAGCACCCAGGCATGGGCAACACCGCTGAGCGTCGAGCCATGCGAGGTGCGCGCCATGTAATACTCGACATTGCGCTTCAGGTGCTCCGGCCCGAACGGATAACCCAACCGCTCGAAAATCTGGTACAGTTCATCAGCCGTGAACAGATAGAACAGCATCAGCACATCGGCTTGTTTCGAGGCCTTGTACCGGTTCACAGCATCGTCTTCTGCCTCCAGAATGCGGTCAAGGCGCTGGATATCGCCGTATTTCTCGCGATAGCCTTCCCAGTCGAACTCCTCCAGCCTGTCATAGCCCTCGAACTGGCTGATGATGCCGTCATCATGGAACGGCACGCGCAGCTTGCGGCTGATCTCGTACCAGCGCTCGCGCTCTTCGGGCGACAGGCCCATCGTCTCGCAGAGGCGCTCCGCCTGCGCCGTGGGAATGGCCTCCAGCACATCCTCGGTGCGCGACATCAGCCAGGCGACCATGACATTGGTATAGGCGTTGTTGTCGATGCCGCCTTCCGCGCTCGCATCAATGCCGGGATATGCGGTATGATATTCGTCCGGCCCCATGACTCCCTTGATCTCGTAGCGGTCGATTTCCGCGTTGTAGGTCGCGATCGAGGCCCAGAACCGGGCAATTTCGAGAAACATTTCCGCACCGAAGGCGGTGAGGAATTCATAATCGTCGGTCGCTTCGTAATATTGCCAGATATTGAAGGCGATCGCCGCGTTGATATGGCGCTGGCGGTGGGTGTTGTCCGGATTCCAGCGCCCGGATTCGGGATTGAGATGCAGCTTCTGCGTCTCCTCTCGTCCGTTGGAGCCGCTCTGCCAGGGGAACATGGCGCCTTCGAAGCCTTCCTCGCGCGCCGCCCGTTTCGCCTCGGGCAGGCGACGATAGCGATAGCGCAAGAGCGCCCGTGTCAGCGTTGGCAGGCGCAGGCTGAGAAAGGGGAAGATGAAGAGTTCGTCCCAGAAGATATGCCCCCGATAAGCCTCCCCGTGCCAGCCGCGTGCGGGAATACCGACATCGAGATCGATAGAGTGTGGCGATGCCGTCTGCAGGCAATGGAAGATATGCACCCGTAGTTTCAACTCGGTAACGGCCATGTCGCCGTCCGTGAGTTCGATGTCGCAATCTTCCCACAAATGCCGCCAGGCAATTTCATGGGCAGCTTGCAATTGCGCAAAATCCCCGGCATGGCCCAGCGCCCGCTTGGCCTCAAGCCCCGCCTCGGCGATGGCCCAGTCACGTGAATTGTGCAGGGCGACAACCTTCTCGGCCGTGATCGACGACCCTTCACGGGCCTCGCAGGTGATGATCTGCCAAATTCGCCGGTCTGAGCCGTGGGTCTCATATTCGGGATGCACATCGCAATCTTGACAATGGACAAGCGTGCGCGCCGCCATCGCGAGCTCGATGCGCGACTGGTTGGTACGTGCGCGCAGGTACAGCGTATCCGCGCCAAGGTGGTCGAGTTCCAGAATATCGAGGTGCTGCGAGGCGAGTTGGCGATAGCGCGCCACGCCATTATTGGTGACTCGGCCGTCGAGGCCGGAGCGGAACTGCATCCTGCCCGACCAGTTCTCCGGCGTGATCGTCACCGACAGGGCCGCAAGATGTCGCTCCGCCATGGAAACGAGCCGCTTCTCGCTCCAACGCGTTATCCGCCCGGCATCGTCGCGCGCCCTGATCTCGCGTAGCAGCAGGCCGCGTTTGAGATCAAGGGATTGCTGGTAGGAAAGGATCTCCACATCGTCGATATGGAACCAGGGCCCCTCCCCGATTCGAAAGCTCAGGGGCAGCCAGTTCGGGAGATTGACAAGATCCTCGTTCTCGATCTTGCGACCCGAGACCTCGCTGGTGAGGCGGTTATAGCCGCCGGCGAGGTAGGTGCCCGGATAATGCGTGCCGTCATCAAATGTGTCGGGGCCCGCCCCACGCGTGGCGAAATAGCCGTTGCCGAGCGTACACAGCGCTTCGTGCAGACTCTCGCGGTCGGCATCGTAGGCATCGTAGGTCAGCACCCAGCCGAGGGTCTCTTCGCTCATGCGGTCCTTCCTGGATTGAAAACAACTGGTTGCGACGCGAACGCGCCGCAGGGGTTTGTGGTTCCGGCTGGCATTGCCGGATACATATGGCAATTATGCCCGTCATCGCCCGCATGCCATATGCGTGTTGCCCCGTATGACGCACGTCATCATGCCCCGTATCGACAGCGAGCGTCACGGCTGGGCAGGATTCGCACGGCGGATGCGGTAGTGCCACACCGGCACCCGGAAATCAGGCATCAGCCACGATGCAGAACCGCGATATAGAAGCCGTCCGTGCCCGTTAGATACGGCGTGAATTGCACGCCGTAACGGGTGAAACGGACATGATCCGACAGATGCCCAAACCCGCCGGCATGCAGACGCTCCCGTGAGTCGGTAGCCGAGAAAGCGGGCGCCCTGGCGAGGAATTCCACGATCGCGCCGTCATTCTCTTGCAGCAACAGCGAGCAGGTGACGTAGACGATCCGCCCTCCCGCCTTGACCAGATCCCCTGCCCTGTCCAGAACTTGCCGCTGTTCGTTGAGGCGTTGCTCGAGGCTGCCGGGCCGCATCCGCCATTTCGCATCCGGATTGCGTCGCCAGGTTCCGCTGCCGGTGCAGGGCGCATCAACGAGGACGCAATCTGCGCTACCAGTCAGATCCACAAGTGGATCCTCTGCGCCGCGCGGGGTGCGGACCTGGACATTGCGTATACCGGCACGCGCAAGCCGGTCATGGATCGGCGCAAGCCGACGCTTGTCGCTGTCGGTAGCGAAGATCTGCCCGCGATTGTCCATCATCGCCGCCATGGCCAGGGTCTTGCCGCCTCCACCCGCACAGAGGTCGATCACCTGCTCTCCGGCAGTGACGCCAGTGAGCAATGTCGCGAGCTGCGAGCCCTCGTCCTGAATTTCGAACAGGCCCTTCACGAATTCCGGCTCACTTTGCAAGGCCGGACCGCGTCCGTCGGCATCGGGTGCGATACGCAAACCGAAGGGGGCGTGCGGGGTCTCGATCGGGGCCAGATGCGCGAGCGCATCCTGCAAGGCTCCACGCGCGCTTTTCAGCACGTTCACGCGGATATCCACCGGGGCGCGGGCTGCGCAAGCCTGCATTTCGGCAACGAGTTCGTCTGCGAAAGCGTCCTTCAGCTTCTCTTCCAGCCATTGTGGAAAGTCGCCCGCGACATGCGCCGGAGCATCGTCGAGCGAGGGGCGGGCCAGACGTTCACGCTCTTGCGCATCGAGGGGGGCCGGCGCGAAACGTCCACCGTCGAACAGCGTCTCGATCGCGGCGAGATCAAGCCCGCGCATCAGCGACAGCATTCCCAGAACCAGCGCACGTGGTGCGTCCGAACCCATCACGAAGGCGCTGGAGGCGCGCCGGCGCAGGGTGTCATAGACCAGCGACGCGATCGCGGCGCGGTCCTTCGATCCGGCGAAGCGATGTGACAGCCCCCAGTCCTTCAGCGCCTCGGAGGCGGGACGGCGGCGGCGGCCAAGATCGTCGAGGACCTCGATCGCGGCAGAGATTCGAGCGGCGGGTGTCATGATGAAGGCCTTCGGCGCAGGGCGGAGATTATCGCGGAAAAGGGTAGCGGTTCGTCAGAGCCCGAGATGACGGCGCACCAGATGGTGGGCGATAGCGACCGACGGCGGAGTACGCAAGCCCTCGGGATGCTCGTCATGCAGCATCAGGATGACATCCTCGCGCGTGAACCAGCGGACATCCTCCATTTCGTCGTAATCGACATCAAGCCGGTCATCGATGGCGATGCCGTGGCAGCCGATCATCAGCGAAGAAACGAAAGGCCAGGGCTGCGACATCATGTAATGCACCGCGCCCACGCGCACGCCCGCCTCCTCGAAGGTCTCGCGCCGCACGGCATCTTCCACGGTCTCGCCGGGCTCCACGAAACCGGCGAGGCATGAATAATTGCCCTTTGGAAAGCGCGCCTGGCGCCCCAGCAGGATGCGATCCTGATAGGTGACCAGCATGATGGCGACCGGATCTGTCCGCGGAAAATGTTGCGTCCCGCAGGCATCGCAGTCTCGACGGAAACCCGAGGCCGTCGGCCGCGTCGGCGCACCGCAATTCGAGCAGAAGCGGTGCCGGGCATGCCAGGAGAGGAGCGACTTCGCCTCCGCCAGCATGCCGGCCTCACGCTCCTCGACCAGCCCCTGTGTTGCGATGGAGCGCAAATCGAGAATGAAGACATCCTCACGCCCCTGCCAGCTCTCGACCGGATTGACGCGTGCGGGATCGACATCCGCCGGATCGACATGCGCCAGTCCGGCATCGGCCAGCACCGCGAGGACATGGGCGCCGTCAAGGGTTCCGAGATAGACGGTCTCATGCAGCACGAGACCGGCAATGGCCTCTCGTGGATGCAGGGCGGAGAACCCCTCCCCCACGCGACGCAGGATCGGGATCTCCCCGGCAAAGAGGACCACACGGGTCACCGGATCATCCCGGTAGCGTGCCAGAGCATCACCGCCGCGCTCGCTCGTATGGCGCACCAGCCCGTTGCTGGCAAAGCCAAGCGGCGGGGATTTCAACGGCTTCGATGACATGCGTGGCCTCGGTTTCCTGGGTCAAGCGGCGAGAAAGGCCTGCGTGAAACGATCGATCAGAGCCTGCGCCCCGTGTGACGGATAGGGTTTGGCCTCACCCTGAGCCCAGACAGGACCGGGCCAGGCGGGATCAGACAGAAAGCGCCCGATCACATGCACATGCAATTGTGGAACGACATTCCCCAAAGCGGCAACATTGACCTTGTCGGGCTTGGCAACATCCAGCATCACCCGCGTCGCAATCTGCATTTCGCGCATGAGCTGCAAGGCGTCCGACTCGTCGAGATCAACAATCTCGCTCACATCGACGCGCTGCGGGACCAGAATCAGCCACGGATAACGGGAATCGTTCATCAGCCGCACCCGGCACAAATCAAGGGCGCCGAGCTCGATGGTGTCGCTCTCCAGACGGGAATCGAGGATGAAATCGGTCATGACCCCTGTTTAACGCTTCGGCTGCGCGAGGCAAACGCGCAAATCTGCGCGACCATGCGCGCTCCATACCGCATCCCGCACCGGCAATCTGCAGGGATACGTATTTAAATCGACAGCAGTCGCCGAATTCGGCAGATTATCCCTTCAGAAATCGAATGACCCGCAGCAAGCGGGCAGGGAAACGCCGAAATGAAAATCGGAGGGGAAGATGGCCAAGGAGCAATCTTCGCAGACAATTTCACAACCCTGGCTGGCGCACTACCCGTCAGGCACGCCGGAGACGATCGATACGGGGGCGGTCGGGACGCTGACAGACCTGTTCGACCGGGCAACGCACAAATATGCCGGGAGCCCGGCATTCGAGAGTTTCGGCAAGACGATGAGCTATGCCGAGTTGGCCGATGCAGCGAAATCGGTCGCGGCCTGGCTACAGCAACAGGGCCTCTCACGCGGCGACCGGATCGCCATCATGATGCCCAACGTCATGGCCTATGCGCCGATTCTCTTCGGCATTCTCAAGGCGGGCCTGACGGTCGTGAACGTCAACCCGCTCTATACCCGCCGGGAACTCAGCCATCAGCTCAATGATTCCGGCGCGAAGATCCTCTTCGTCCTGGAGAATTTCGCTGCGACGGTCGAAAAGTCGTTGCCGGATGTGAACCTTGACAAGGTTGTCCTCGTCAAGCCGGGTGATTTTCTCGGGCTGAAGGGAACGGTAATCAACCTCGTCTCACGCTATGTGAAGAAGGCGGTACCCGGCCATGCGCTCCAGGCGGACCAGCTCGCAGATATCCTCACCAGCCCCGGCTCCAATGCCTACAAACCGGCAGAAACCGGCCCGGAGGACATCGCCTTCCTGCAATATACGGGCGGCACCACGGGCCTCGCGAAGGGCGCAACCCTGACGCATTTCAACGTTGCGGCCAATGTGGCGCAGCTTGATGCATGGATGGGGCGGACCATCGCCGCCAACAAGCAAAACGTGATGATCACGGCGCTGCCACTGTATCACATCTTCGCCCTGACGGCCTGCTGCCTGTTCCTTCACTTCGGAACCAGGCAATTGCTGATCGCCAACCCGCGCGACATCGACGGGTTCGTGAAGATACTCAAGCGCACGCCCTTCACATGCACGGTTCTCGTGAACACCCTCTACAACGCCCTCGCCAATCATCCGCAGATCAAGGATGTCGATTTCTCTCGCCTCACCTTGTCGATTTCGGGCGGGATGGCGACGCAGAAGGCGGTGGCGCGCAAGTGGAAGGACCTCACCGGCAGCGCCATCATCGAAGGTTACGGCCTGTCCGAGACCTCTCCGGTGGTCTGCGCCAACCCGATGGATCTGGACGCGTTTTCCGGGACGATCGGCTACCCGATTCCCTCTACGGAGGTCACCGTGCGCGATGAAGACGGCAAGATCCTCGGTCATGATGAAGAGGGTGAGCTGTGCGTGCGTGGTCCGCAGGTAATGGCGGGCTACTGGAACAAGTCGGAGGAAACGGCCAGGGTCATGACCGATGACGGGTTCTTCCGCACCGGCGACATCGCCGTGATCCAGCAGGACGGGCAGGTCCGCATCGTGGATCGCATCAAGGACATGGTGCTGGTCTCCGGCTTCAACGTCTATCCGAACGAAGTCGAGGATGTGCTGGCGGGCCATCCGAAGATCGTCGAAGCCGCCGTCATCGGCGTGCCTGACGAACATTCCGGCGAAGCAGTTGCAGCCTACATCGTTCGCAGGGACGAGAGCCTGACGCCAGAGGAAGTGCGGGAATATTGCCGCGAGAACCTCACCGGCTACAAGATTCCGCGACGGGTGGAATTCCGCGATTCCCTGCCCAAGACCAATGTCGGCAAGATGCTGCGCCGTGCCCTGCGCGAGGAGGTTCTCGGCAAGGATAACATGAAAACTGCCGGCTAGCGCAGGAACACCGGTTCGGACCGGCAGAGATTTGAACCCGACCGGAACCGGGCGTAAGCGGCATTTCTGCAGCCCCCCGAAATCGTGGGCACGCAGTCACATGGCGCGTTCGAGCTCAAGCGAGCCGCGCGGTCCCTCAAGGGTCAGGCGATTGTCCTGCGTATCCCATTTCTGTGCAGCGCGCAGGGCCTCGAGGAAGGCGCGCTCGGCTTGCATCACCTGCCGCTCGCATTCCCGGTTGGTCAAGGCGAAGGGCCCTACGGCGATGCCTTGCTCCGCCTGCGGATAGGCAATGGCAGAGTAATTGTTGCACCCCGCAAAGCCACGCAGGCGAAATGTACTGTCAAGCGTCATCGCAGGGTTCTCGCCTGGAAAGGCGCGCCCGTTGATGTTCAGGACCGTGAAGGAAATCCCGACGGGAAACTGCTTCTCGCGCAAGGGCTGCGGCACGAGGTTCTCGCTCTCCTGCTCCTGCTGTTGTGCATAAACCGGCGCTCCGACGAAACATGCCGCCAGAACCGGTACGGCAACGGCCATGCGCGAGACCGCGACGCGAAACGCTTTTCTCACTCCCCAAACTCCTCGACCTGAACCCTGTCCATCGGCGCCGCGACATTAGGCCTGCCGCAGCCTGCACGCAACGCATCAGCTCTCTCGCCACATGTTTCAGGCGATTCTTTGATCACGGAGCATCATCGTTGCTTTGGTGAACATGCTTGACGATCCTTCAACACGCAATCGCGAATTCCGACCGATCCTGTTTCAAAACGAACGGAATCGGGCCGATCTTCAGATTGCGTCAACGCAATTTAAGCTCTCCGTAATCTTCGTTGCGGATCGATTCACCGACAATTTTAGACGTTTTTTCGCAGCTTACCGGCAATGATCCGTTCATGACGAGGGCGACAGACCGAACAGGCAGCGCCGCGTCGCAACGGGACAAACTGGGGAGTTCGTCATGGCACGTATCGAGATGGGAGCCGCCGACATCGCGGGCTACGGTCCGGATATCGACAACGGGCGCGCATTCTATGAGCTGGGTCTGATGTATGCTGCCGGCCGTCAGGTCGAGCTGGACCTGGTCACCGCCCACAAATGGCTGAATGTGGCCGTATTCAAGGGCTGCCGCGAAGCGGCGGAACGGCGCACGGAACTGGCCGGGGAAATGGCGGCCGACGAGGTCGCCGCCGCCCAGCGCGAAGCGCGCATGTTCCTGCAACTGCACTGAAGACAATCGCAGGATCACCGGATCACACGATCACAGGATCAGGCGATAGCCAAGGAAGCCGTTTTCACGCGGCCCGAGGCAGGTCAGCGGCAGATCGGCAGGCTCATGCCCCCGCGCCGCCCGACCTGTTTCGAAGATGACACCGAGCGGTCCGCCATCGAGGCGCTCCAGCGGAGCGAATGACCAGTTCCGCCGGGGCTCGGGCGTGACGCAGCCCCGCACGCGCACATAATCCGTCACCGTCTCACGCACCATCTGCGTGGATTCCGCAACGACGTGAGCCGGCTTGCCGCCGAAGAACGTCCCGCCGCCCCCGGCGCGATAGTTGTTCGTGACCACGTGAAATTCCTGATCGTCATGCACCGGCTCGCCGGCATGTGCGAGTCGTGTGATCCGCTCTGCATGTGGCGCGACGATGTTTCCATCGCGATCGTGGCGCAGCGGTTGCGTGAGATCGATCGTGTAATCGACCCCGAAGATCACATCGAAATGGTAGGATGGAAAGTTGTGGCGCAGCAGCAGCTGATCCTGCGGTCCCTGCGGATCGATATGGTGGAAAATCCCGGTCGAGCGCTCCAGCCATGCTCGCAATTGCGCACCGTTGACGCGAACCACGCAGACCGTGTTCGGGTAGAGATAGAGATTGGCCAGGTCGCGCATGCTCAGCGGCCCGGGCTGGATCCGGGTGAAGTAATCCGGCCCGCCGCGCCCACCTGCCTTGAAGGGCGCCGCAGCCGAAAGCAGGGGCAGAGCGGGCGCGCCGGTTTGTGCGAGCAATCGCTGCCCGGCCTCGCTCTGGGCCTCCGCAACGAGCTGCATTGCGGCATTCTCACCCAGAAGCGCAAAATGCGAGTCGATAGCACGCGTCGTCTCGCCGACTTCGGCGCGGACATAGGCAAGCGTGCGCCCATGTGCCTCCTGCGTCGCCGCGAGAATTGCCACACGCGCCGGGCTCTCGCCATCGCCATCGCACGTCACCGCCGGGGAAACCGGTCGCAAGGTGACGTCGTGCCTGCGCACATGCCAGCCCTTCGATCCCGCAGCGAGATCCAGATCGAGAATGCCCAGCATCTTGCCAAAACATCCCGGCATGATGCCGGGCACGCCATGGATCAGCCCGGCCTTATTATCGATGCCCGGCAAATCATCGAATTCCACGGAACCTGGAAATCGCAGATGCTGATGTCCGGCGATGATCGCATCGATTCCGGCGACCTTTCCAAGATGCCCGGCGGCGTTCTCCTGGCCGGATCGATACGCTCCTCCGGCAATTCCGGAATGGCACAGCGCAATGACGATATCTGCCCCCCTCGCCCGCAGCACCTGCGCCTCGCGCCCGGCGGATTCGAGAATGTCCTCGACGGTGACTACTCCCTCCAGATGTCCGCGATCCCATTGCAGGATTTGCGGCGGCAGCAGACCGAGCAGTCCGATTTGCAAGGTCGAGGCAGCGGGATCCCCCCCCGGTATCGGGCGAGAGAGGATCACTGACGGAGGGGCGAAGGCCTGTCCGGCAAGTGGCGAGAGGTTCGTGCTGATGACAGGAAATACCGCACCGGCAAGGGCATGGGTCAGATAGTCGAGACCGTAGTTGAACTCGTGATTGCCCAGCGTCGCGGCATCGTAGCCGATTGCGTTCATCGCTGCGATCATCGGATTGCGCGCCCGCTGACCCCGCACGAAGGCATCCGCCGCGACATCTCCGATCGGCGAACCCTGAACGAAATCGCCGTTGTCGAGCAGCAGTGAGAACGGCACTTCCCGCCGCGCCTGCTCGATCAAGGGTGCCAGTGCGGCGAGGCCGACGCTTTCATCCTCCCGATCCTCGAAGTAATCGTAGGGACGCACATGCATGTGCAGGTCGGAAGTGACGATCAGACGCAGAATCGGCATGGCATCCTGTATCGCGCGTGAGGCCGCGGCGGGCAAGGCCTGCAATCTCCGGGGAAGCCGCCTTTCCACCACAGGATTAACGGGCGCATCTCAGGAGCCGGGAGGCTCGATCTGGTCGTTCTCTGCCTCGTCGAGGGGTTGCTCCGGGTCGCCGGGAAGCGAAACCCGATCGAGACAATCGAATTTCTCCATCGCGCGATAGGCTGCGATGAATTCGCTGTCGCCCGCAATGCGATAAGCTTCGAAAGCCTCCAGACAGGCCTCGGCGCAGCCCGCCTCGCCACCGCGGCGCGCCACGGCGTCGCGCCAGCTTTCCAGACCGAGCTTGCGTGCCACGCGCGCCATTGTCGGCCCCCTCCCCCCGCGCCTTACGCCTTGACCGCGAAATAGCGCATCAGGATCCCGTGATAGATCGCCGCCAGCCCTTCGAGATCGGCGATCGCGACATGCTCGTTCACCTTGTGCATGGTCTGGCCGACGAGGCCGAATTCGACCACGGGGCAATAACTCTTGATGAAGCGCGCATCCGAGGTGCCGCCGGTGGTGGAGAGTTGCGGGCGGATGCCTGTCTGCGCCTCGATCGCATCCTGCACGAAGCCGGTGAAGGCGTCCGGCGGTGTCAGGAAGGCGGTCGCGTTGGTCGGCTCCGGATCGAGCCGGTAGGTGACCTCGTTGCCCGCCGCCTCGCGCAGCCGCCGGTCGATCTCGGCGGTGAGTGTTTCGGGCGTCCAGATATCGTTGAAGCGCACGTTGAACACGGCGCGCGCCTCGCCCGGGATCACGTTCGTCGCCGGGTTGCCGACATCAAGTGTGGTGATTTCGAGATTGGTGGCGTCGAAATGCGCGGTGCCAGTATCGAAGGGCGCGGCCTTGAGCGCGGCGAGCAGGCGCACCATGCCGTCGATCGGATTGCGCGCGAGATGCGGATAGCCGACATGGCCCTGCACGCCCTCAACGGTGATTGCACCGGTGAGCGAGCCGCGCCGCCCGATCTTGAGCATGTCGCCGAGATTCTGCGGGTTGGTCGGCTCGCCGAGCAGGCAATGATCGAAACGTTCGCCCCGCTTATGCGCCCATTCCAGCAGCTTCACCGAGCCGTTGATCGCCGGGCCTTCCTCGTCGCCGGTGATCAGGAAGGCGATGGAGCCGTTGAAATCGGGATGGCTCCTGATGAAGCCAAGCACGGCTGAGAGCATCGCCGCGATGGCGCCCTTCATGTCCACCGCGCCGCGCCCGTAGAGCAGGCCGCCTTCGGTCTCGCCCGCGAAGGGCGGATGGCGCCAGGCGCCCTCGTCGCCGGGCGGCACCACGTCGGTATGGCCGGCGAAGACCAGAAGCGGGCTCTTCGTGCCGTAGCGGGCGTAGAGATTCTCCACATCCGGCGTGTCGCGCTCGGAAAAGACCGGGCGCGAGACCGTGAACCCGGCCTGTTTCAGCGCATCCGCGACGACATCCAGCGCGCCGCCCTCTTCGGGGGTGACCGAAGGACAGCGGATCAGAGCCTGCGCGAAGGCGAGTGCGGAGGGCAGATCGGGTGCCGGTGCGTCGCTGGTCATGATCGCGCTCCGGGTCAGTCGCGCAGGAGCTCGTTGATGCTCGTCTTCTCGCGGGTCTGTGCATCGACGCGCTTGACGATCACGGCGCAGGAGAGCGACGGGCCGGGCGTGCCGTCCGGGAAGGGCTTGCCGGGCATGGTGCCGGGGACGACGACGGAGTAAGGCGGCACCTTGCCCCGGAAAATCTCACCCGTGGTGCGATCGACGATCTTCGTCGAGCCGGAAAGGAAGACGCCCATGGAGAGCACAGAACCCTCGCCGACAATCACGCCCTCGACCACCTCGGAGCGCGCGCCGATGAAGCAATTGTCCTCGATGATGGTCGGGTTGGCCTGCAGCGGCTCGAGCACGCCGCCGATGCCGACGCCGCCGGAGAGATGCACGTTCTTGCCGATCTGCGCGCAGGAGCCGACGGTCGCCCAGGTATCGACCATGGTGCCTTCATCGACATAGGCGCCGAGATTGACGAAGGACGGCATCAGCACCACGCCCCTGGCGATATGCGAGCCGCGGCGCACGACGCAATTGGGCACCGCGCGAAAGCCCGCCTCCTTGAAGCGCGCCGCGTCCCAGGCCTCGAACTTGGAGGCGACCTTGTCCCACCAGACCGACTGGCCCGGTCCGCCGGCAATGACTTCCATGTCGTTGAGGCGGAAGGAGAGCAGCACGGCCTTCTTCAGCCATTGATGCACGACCCAGTCATCACCCTGCTTCTCGGCAACGCGGGCCTTGCCGGAATCGAGCATGGCGAGGCACGTTTCGACGGCATCGCGCACCGCGCCCGTGGTGGCGGCGGAAACGGAGGCGCGATCCTCCCAGGCGGCATCGATGGTGGCGGCGAGATCGGCGTGAGACATGATGAGCGCTCCGGCATGACGGTTCCTTGCGGGCTCATTAGCAACAAGCGCGCGGCTTGGGTAGAGGCGCGACGCGCATCCCGATGACGAAGCCGCGCCTGCCACGCCCGATTTTGGGACGTCCCGCCTCGAAATCGCTGGAAAGCGTCCCGATAATGCTTCCATCGCAGTGCAAAATCTGCCTCATTAAGGTATTGGCAAGGAAATCAGGCGGCAGATTCGCCTCACGCGGATGACGATGGTGGCACAGGACGCAGGCCAACGATCAGGAGCGCCGCAGCAAGGGGTCGGTTCCCTTCGACGACTGCTCATCGCCACGGATGCCTGGCATCCGCAGGTGAACGGCGTCGTACGGTCGATCGAACACATGATCGCCCATGCCGCCGATTTCGGCTTCGAGGCCTCATTGCTGACACCGGGCGCCTTTCGCTCGATCCCGATGCCGACCTATCCCGAGATCCGGCTCGCCCTGCCCCGCCCGGCCCAGATTGCCCGCTACATCGACGACGCTGCGCCGGCTTACGTGCATATCGCGACCGAAGGCCCGATCGGGCTGATGACGCGGCGCTATTGCCGGGCGCGCAGGCTCGCCTTCAGCACTGGCCTGCATACCCGCTTCCCGGAATACGCAGCTGCCCGCTTCCCCCTTTCCGAAAAACCGCTCTACCGCATGCTGCGCTGGTTCCACGCGCCCGCCGACTGCATCATGGTGGGTACACAGACCATGGAGCGCGAATTGCGCGTGAAGGGATTCGACAACCTCGTGCTCTGGCAGAAGGGCGTCGATTGCGCGCAGTTTCACCCGGTTGAACGGGAGCGCCCGAAAAAGACGGAGCCCGTGTTTCTGACAGTCGCCCGTCTGGCGGTAGAAAAGAATATCGAGGCCTTCCTCTCGCTTGATCTTCCGGGCACCAAGGTGATCGTTGGAGACGGGCCGGACAGGGCCCGGCTCGAGGAGATCGATCCCTCGGCCCGCTTCCTCGGCAAACTTACCGGTGAGCGGCTGGCCGAAGTCTACCGCGCAGCGGATGTCTTCGTCTTCCCCAGCCTCACCGACACGTTCGGGATCGTGATGCTGGAGGCGCTCGCTTCCGGCGTGCCGGTCGCGGCCTTTCCAGTCCCCGGCCCGCTCGATGTTCTGGGCCGGTCGTCTGCCGGTGTGATGGATTGGGATCTGCGCAACGCCGCACTCGCCGCCCTCGAAATCGATCCGGCAATCTGCCGCAGCCATGCCGAACGGTTCGACTGGCGCGAGAGTGCTCGCCAGTTCTACGGTCATATCCTCGCCCAGGGCGTTGCCGAACGCGACCGGCGATCGAGCATGAACGGCCCGGTGCCGTTCCCCGCCCGGGCCTGATGCTCGCCGGCGCCGGCACGCTGTTTCTCGTCGCTCTCGGCGGTGCGCTGGGCAGCGTGGCGCGCGTCATGGTCAGCGAAGCGGTGACGCGCAGGTTCGGCGGCGCTTTCCCCTACGGCACGATGCTGGTGAACATCAGCGGCGCAGCCGGCATCGGTGCACTCGCACCTCTGCTTCTGCGCGCCGGCGCCGAGGCGGATGCGACCTGGCCCGCAGCCTTGCTGATCGTGGGCATTCTGGGCAGCTACACCACGGTCTCCTCCTTCTCGCTGCAGACCCTCGCACTGATGCGGGAACGGGCGTGGCGCCGCGTGGTCGCAAACATCCTCGGCTCGGTGCTGCTCTGCCTTGCCGCAGCCGCACTCGCCGGCCTCGCCGTCACCGCGTCTACGGGTGGGGCGTGATGCCCACGAGGCTCCATATCGTATGGCTCCCGGTTGCCCTCGGCGGCGCCTTGGGGGCGAGCGCGCGCCACATCCTGGCGCTCGCCAGTCTTGCGATCCTCGGCGCGGATTTCCCTTGGGGGACGCTGCTGGCCAACGGGCTCGGCTCACTCTTCATCGGCTTTGTCGCCGCATGGATGTCGGACGATCGCGCAGCGCGGGATGGGAAGACGCGCACGAGCGAGGCACGCCGCCAGTTTCTCGTCGCAGGATTCTGCGGTGGCTTCACCAGCTTCTCGATCTTCTCGCTGGAAATGCTGATGCTGCTGGAAGCAGGCCGCATCCGCGATGCCATGTTCTACCTCGGTGCGTCCCTCATCGTCTGGTTCAGCGCCGTGGCGGCAGGTTTTGAGACCGGGCGTCGCCTGAACCGGCTTGCTTAGCGGGCCGTTACCGGGATCGTGGAAAATCAGCACAACCCGGTCACTGCCGGTTTCCCCTGTCCCACGAATAGCTTGCGTGAAGCGGGCCAAAGCGCCGATCCGGTAAAATTTGAATCATCTGCTTCAGCGGCAGACAAAAAATCCCGCGCGATGGTCTTCCCGTGGACAGGGAGACAATCATGCACACGATCTTCGCGAAAGGAGCTATGGCTCTCGCCTTCGGCACCACGCTTGCATTCGGTGGCGCCATCGATCAGGGAATGGCCCAGACGACCCCGGCGAACCTGCAGGCGACGACCGGCGTGACCATCGAGAGCGGAAGCGCCCGCCCGATCCCCGGGTGGGTCGATTTCTGCCAGCGCAACCCGCAGGAATGCAGCGTCGATCGCAGCGAACCTGAAATCCTGCACCTCGATCAAAACAACTGGCGCCTGATCAACGAAGTCAACCGGGCGGTCAACGCGGAGATCAAGCCGAGAACTGATGAAGAATTGTTCGGTATGGCAGATTTCTGGACGTTTCCAGATTCCGGTTATGGCGATTGTGAGGATTATCAGTTGCTCAAGCGGCAGCGCCTTGCCGATGCCGGCCTGCCGCGCCGCGCCATGCGTATGACTGTCGTCATCGACGAGTTGAACGAAGGCCATGCGGTCCTGATGATCCGCACGGATCGCGGCGACTTCATCCTCGACAACAAGCACGACGAAATTCACTCCTGGCACGAGACGCCCTACGTCTACGTCTCCCGTGAGAGCCAGCACGCAACGTCCTGGACCTCCCTCGGCCACGCTTCCGGGCCGACGGTCACGGCCAATCGCTGAGGACGATCTCGACGGAATTGCGATCCCCGGTCACGTCCCCACCTCCCGTCCCCAGACCGGGTTCGCAACACGGGGCCAGCCACACCCGGCTGGCCCCGTTTTCATGTCCGGCGTGACCCGAAATCCACGCTCCCCGCCCGCATTAACCATGGTTCCGCTTTGTGCTTGAGCACCCGCGCGGGCTCATGGCAACTTTGGTTAAAATTTTATTAAAATCGCCATGACCCAAAGGGGGCGACAGATGCGGGCAACGCGGGCGACGAAGGCGCAGACCTTCTGCGGACAGCGCCATCCTGTGCCAAACCAGGCCTTCAGCCCTTTTCCGTGGGGCCGGATCAGCCACGCAGCAGGGCTGATCGCCATGACATTCATGCTTCAGCTGAGCCCACCACAGGGCACCCTCCGCGCTCAGGCGGCGGATACGCATTTTGCATCGCTGCCCCAAAACATCGCACCGCTTCGTGCCGTTGGTGGCGCTAACGAGTTGCCCGCATGGCGCAGCTTCTGCGACCGCCATCCGATCGAGTGCCGTGTCGATCAGCGCGAGGCTGAGACCATTCCGTTGACACCGGGGATCTGGGATCTCCTGATGTCAGTCAATCGGGAGGTCAATGCGAGCTTCATCCCCATGACCGACATGGAGCAATGGGGTGTCGTCGATAGCTGGGACTTCCCCAGGACCGGCTATGGTGATTGCGAGGATTATCAGTTGCTGAAGCGGCGTATGCTGGCAGATGCCGGCCTGCCGCGCCGCGCCATGCGCATGACCGTGGTTCTCGACGAGCGCAACGAGGGGCATGCCGTGCTCAAGATCATGACCGATCGCGGCCCGTTCATCCTCGACAACGTCACAGATACGATCCTGCCGTGGGACGAGACCCCCTACACCTATATCAAACGCGAGGGGCACGATAACACCGGGTGGGTGTCTCTGGGGGGTATCGCCGCATCGCCGTCGGCCGTGGCCGCGATGCGCTGAACCAGGCGCCGGTTCGCCCGCCGTCAATCGAGTCGCTGCATACCCGCCTGGAAGCGTTTCAAGTTGGCGACATAGCCCGCCGCCGAGGCCCGCAGCCCGGCAATGGCGGCCTCGTCGAGTACGCGGATCGCCTTGGCCGGCGCGCCGACGATGAGAGAATTGTCCGGGAAGGCCTTGCCCTCGGTTACCAGCGCGTTGGCCCCGACAAGACAGTTGCGACCGATCACCGCGTGATTCAATACGGTAGCCCCCATCCCCACCAGCGATCCGTCACCGATGCTGCAACCATGCAGGATCGCGCGATGGCCGATGGTGCAGCCCGCACCCACGGTCAGCGGCGCGCCCATATCGGTATGCAGCATCGCGTGCTCCTGAATGTTGGAGCCTTCACCGATCGCGATCAGTTCGTTGTCACCGCGCAAGACGGCGCCGAACCAGATCCCCACATCCCGTGCAAGGCGCACCTTGCCGATGACATGCGCATCCGGGGCGATCCAGAACAGCGATGCATCGGGAAGCTCCGGCCTGGCGTCATCGAGCGCATATATCGGCATGGACCCTCTCCTCCCTTGAGCTTTTGCTCAAGGGAAGCCGATGCGCGCGCCGTGTCAAGCTTATCACCGCGCCCTCGCGACGGGCCGGATTCACGCGCCAGCGACGAGGCTCAGCGCATCGCGCAGAAGCGAACCGGAGCCAAGGCTCCAGAATCCGGCGATTATCGTCGCGGCCATCACGAAACCGATGGGACGGTCTTCGAAACGCCGCCCGCGCAAGGTGTTGCGCATGATGATGAAGGGGGCGGAGAAGGCAAGAAGCGGGATGCTGGCAGCAACGATCGGGCCCTTGCCGAGCAAGAGCGAGAAACTCGCCCGACGCGCCGTCAGCGCCTCGAAGGCACTCGCCAGAAAACCGGCGAAAGCGAAGCCGACCACAATCGTCGTCAAGGTCGAGATATTGGAGGCGTCAAAGCTCATCATTGCGTCCTTTGCGCAATCAGGTCCCGTCCCGTTCCATGACAGCCACTGTGCCCGAGCTTTAACGAATGATTAAGCGTAATTGCGCGACAAGGTTAACATCCGCCCGCGCTGCCCGGCGCCCAGCGGCACCGGAGGTCTCCATGCATGCCAGTACCGGCCATGATCGCAACGCGTCCTGCCGCGCAATGGATATCCCTGTCCTCGTCACTCTTCTGGGATTACTGGGGCTTTGCGCCGTACTCGTGCTCACGAGTCGTGGCATGCTGTTTCCGGCCAGGGATGAGATTCAGCAAGAGGTGGTCACCCACCATCTGCAATTTGCCGGCAGAAGCCTGCGGGTGCGCGAGACCTGGCTCGTGGCGCGCAGCCACGCGCCGGGTGAGCCACGCCTGAGCCTGAGAGTTCCGCTCGAAGACATCCTCCCCGATCGGACCCGCCACAGTGATGCGGTCACCATTGCCCTGACGCCGGAAGATGCCTCACTGCACCCTGCCGATTTGCCCCGCATGCTTTACGCACGGTTTCTCGCATCCGAAGCGAAGGCCGTGCCCGGCAATCTCGTTCGCCGTCCATTTCACGCCGATTCGCCCTATGCAGGAGAGGTTCTGCTGATCGCGCCGCCGGAAGGGCGCCATTTTTCCGCACGCTGCGATCAGGGCGATTCCACCGCGATGCCGCCAAGCTGTTTCGCCCAGATCCGCCGTGCCGGCCTCGACGTCGAAATCCAGATACCCAAGCGTGACATCGTCCACTGGGAGCGTATCGCGGCCTGGATCGCCGGTGTGTTGATCGTGCCCGGCGATGCCGGGCCGACAGCACCGAACGCCCGGGTACCGGACGCTCCCGAGCGCTGACAGCGGGTGCATCATTTCCGCCAAGCGGAGACCGGCTGACAGCCAAATGATGCGTCCAAGCAACAAGGCAAAGCGCCCGGACCGAACCGGTTCGGTCCGGGGAGCCCGCTTTAATCCTCGAGATCCGTATCGAGAATCGCCATCTGGAAGTTGAAGGAGCGGTCGCCGTCCTCGTCATCAAGGAACAGCACGCCGATGAATTCCTCACCGATGTAAACCTCGGCGGAATCCTCCTTCTTCGGACGGCTAACCACGCGAATGGCGTGATTCGCGAAGGTCTGTCGCAGATAGCGCTCGACTTTCGCCATTTCGGATTTGTTCACCAGTAGCTCCGCTTCGTGATCTGATTTCGGGTCAGGCCCGGCTTGCCATGACGCGCGCAAGCGCGCAACCCGCTGATGGCGCGCAGGCCAAGTCTCGCCCGACAGCATCCATCAGCGCCCCTGTTTCTCCTTGAGGATCTGATCCATCGTGCGGGCGGGCTCCGCGCAACCGGCAGTGCCGACCACACGGGCAGGCACCCCGGCCACCGTCGTATTATGCGGAACCGGCTCCAGCACCACGGAGCCCGATGCGACGCGGGCGCAATGGCCAACCTCGATATTGCCCAGAATCTTGGCGCCGGCTCCAATCAGAACACCGCAGCGGATCTTGGGATGGCGGTCCCCGGTCTCCTTGCCCGTGCCGCCGAGCGTCACTTCCTGCAGGATGGAGACATCATCCTCAACGACGGCCGTGGCGCCGACCACCAGACCGGTCGCGTGATCGAGGAAGATGCCCTTGCCGATGCGCGCCTGCGGGTTAATGTCGGTCTGGAAGGTTTCCGAGGACACGCTCTGCAGATAGAGCGCGAAATCACGCCGCCCCCTCTGCCACAGCCAGTGCGCCAGACGATGCGTCTGGATCGCGTGGAAACCCTTGAAATAGAGCATCGGCTCGATGAGCCGCGTGCAGGCCGGGTCGCGATCAAGAACCGCAATGATGTCCGCACGAAAGGCCTGGCCGATGCCGGGATCATCCTGCACAGCCTCCATGAAGGTCTGCGCGATCAGATCCGCCGAGAGAGCGGGATGGGCCAGCCGCGAGGCCACGCGATGGATGATCGCCGCCTCCAGGGAAGGCTGGTTGAGAATGCTGGTGAGAACGAAATTGGTCAGGGACGATTCGCTCCGGGCGACCGCATCGGCCTCCATACGAACCTGATTCCAGACCGGATCGAGCGTTTCCACGACGCCGTGCGTCTCACTCTGTGCCTGCGTGCGGGCCATCGGCGTATCCTTTCGCTGGTCGCCTCGCTTCATCGTGCACACTATATGGCGTGTTCCAAGCGATCCAGAAAGGTTTCGACCGCATTGGAAAACACATCGTTGCGATCACCGGCTACCATGTGGCGGGCCTGGGCAACATCGACATAATGGGCATGCGGGGCGAGTTCGAGAAAGGCTTGCGCCGCCTCGGGTGTAACGAGTTCGCTGGCACCGCCACGCACGAGCAGCACGGGAACCGACAGCGCCGAGACACAGCGATGCAGGAGTGCCTCCGCCTCCCGCCATTGCGCATTGACGGAGCTCTCGCCTTCGAGAAAGCGGGGATCCCAGTGCCAGCGCCAGCGCCCGTCGGGCGACAGGCGGAGGTTCTTGCGCAGGCCGTCCAGCGATTTCGGGCGCGGGCGATGAGGCAGGTAGCGCGCGACGGCATCGGCCGCCTCGGCAATATCGGCGAAGCCCTCACGGGCATGGGCGCGCATGAAGCCCTGGATCTTCTCGACACCGCGCGGGTCCATCTGCGGCACGATATCCACCAGGACGAGCGCCCGGAAGCACGGCTCGCCGTTGGCGCCGTCACCCTGTGCCAGAAGCGATGACAACCCGCCCAGCGACGCGCCGACCGCCACCGGCTTCTCGCCGGATTCCATGCCCAGAACCGTTGCGACGGCGCGGGCATCGGCTGCGTAATCGATGAAGCGATACGATCCCGTGGCGCTCCAGTCGCTCTCGCCATGGCCGCGCTGGTCCATGCTGATGCAGCGCCAGCCGATTCCCGCGAGCCGCTGCGCCGTGCCGCCCCAGGCATGACGCGTCTGCCCACCCCCGTGGAGAAACAATACCGTGCGGGGCCCGTCCCCGATCTCGTCGGCGACGAGGCGTCCACCCTCGGCATTCAGGAATTTGCGAATCACGGGCGCGCGTCCAGAAATTCCAGCACACCGGCGCGGTGTGTCTTGTCGCCGACGGCCAGGTTGTGATCGCGCCCGGGAATATCGAGCGCCTGCGCTTTCGGCATGAGTTCCGCCAGTTCGTGTGGCGAGCCGGCGATGTCGTCCCTGGTGCCGACCGAGACCAGCGTCGGCACGGTAATGCGCTCGGCCTCCTCCCGCGTCAGCGTCTGCCGTGAACCGCGAATGCATGCCGCGAGCGCCTGCAGATCGCTCCCGGTCTGCTCGGCGAAGGCGCGGAACATGCGTTGCAGCGGGTCGGTGAGCGTATCGATGGAGGGCGCCTCCATGGCGTCGGCAATTCCCACGGGGAGCCCGACCCCCTCCACCAGATGGATACCCAGTCCACCCAGCAGCAGCGCACGCACACGCTCAGAATGAACGAGGGCCAGATGCGCCGAAATCCGCGCACCCATGGAATAGCCCATTACATCCGCACGCGCGATATCCAGATGGTCGAGCAGGCGGATTGCGTCCTCTGCCATGATGTAGCTGTCATAGGCTGCCGGATCGTAGAGCTTCTCGCTCTTGCCATGGCCGCGATTGTCGAGAGCGATCACACGGCGACCGGCCCGCGAGAGAGCCGTCACCCACATCGTGTTCACCCAATTCACGGCGTGATTGGAGGCGAAACCGTGAATGAGCAGGATCGGCTCGCCCCGATCGGCCTCCGGCCCGCCCTGCGGTGCGACGTCGATATAGGCGATACGAACGCCATCGGACGAAAAACTGTGCATGTCGCCCCCGAAACCTCCAGCATGGAACCTGCGCCCTGCGCGCCGGTTCCGATATGGACCAGATGAAGGGGCTGGCGCAATGGCGTGTGCGAAGCATCCCGATCACGAAGGGCGTCACCGCATCGGCAGCAAGTGCCCTCTCGTCCCGGAGGCGGAAATCGTCTAGCCTGAGAATGCCTGAAACCGATTGGTGTCAACACGATGAGTTTCGAACGCACCCGAGACCCGGAAGAAGCGATAAGCCGCCTCGCCGGCCTCTACGATTCGGCAGCCGACCGGTTGCGAAATGCGATCACGCTCTTCGTCGAGACCGGGGAACCGCCGGACGCGCAAACGCGTGCGGCATTTCGCTATCCGGAGCTGCGGGTCGTCTATGACGCCGAAGTCTCCCCGCCACGCACGCAGCGCGCCTTCGCCAAGCTGCTCTCCGCCGGCGTCTATGCCACCACGATCACGCATCCACACGCCTTTCGCAGCTATCTGCTGGAGCAGTTGCGCCCCCTTGTGAACGAATATGGCGCCGTTCTGGAAACCGGCCCGGGCAGTCAGGAGATCCCGTTTCCCTATGTCCTGGAGCGGGGCGACGAGCTTGCCCACGGCGAAGTCTCGGCGGTCGGCCTGGCGCAGCATTTCCCCACCCCGGATCTGACGGAAGTCGGCGACGAGATCGCCGACAGCGTCTGGGAGGCGCCGCCCGAGGGGCCGCGCCCGCTGGCCCTGTTCGACGCGGTCCGGGTCGATTATTCCCTGCGCCGGCTGGTCCACTATACCGGCACCGACTGGCGCGTGATCCAGCCCTGGATCCTCTTGACCAACTACCACCGCTATGTCGATCAGTTCGTGCAATGGGCCCTGGAGGAGTTGCGTCGCGAGGATGGCGTGCATGAGGCGCTGATCATGCCCGGCGGCGTCAGCGTCACACGCGAGCAGGCGCATATCGTCGAGGCCGAGGAGTTGATGGCGCGCTCGCCCTGGCATCGACACCAGATGCCGGCCTACCACCTCACCCGGCGCGACGGCTGCGGCGAGGGCGTGACGCTGGTGAATATCGGCGTCGGGCCCTCGAACGCCAAGACCATCACCGACCACCTTGCCGTACTACGCCCGCATTGCTGGCTTATGGTCGGCCATTGCGGCGGACTGCGGCAGTCGCAGACCATCGGCGATTACGTGCTCGCCCATGCCTATCTGCGCCAGGATGGCATTCTCGACAGCCTCGTCCCACCCGACATCCCGATTCCGGCACTCGCGGAGATCCAGATCGCGCTGCAGCAGGCTGCCGCGCGCATTACCGGGCAGGCAGGCGAAGCCCTCAAGGGACGGCTGCGCACCGGGACCGTCGTCACCAACGATGACCGCAACTGGGAATTACGCTGGAGCCAGGAGCGAAGGCGCTTCAACATCTCCCGCGCCGTCGCCATTGATATGGAGAGCGGCACCATCGCCGCCCAGGGCTTTCGCCTGCGGGTCCCTTACGGCACGCTCTTGTGCGTTTCCGACAAGCCGCTGCACGGGGAAATCAAACTGCCCGGTGCGGCCAATGCCTTCTACCAGCGCGCCGTCGGCGAGCATCTGATGATCGGTCTCGAAGCGCTGGAAATCCTGCGCAGGGAGCGTACGGGCCTGCATTCGCGCAAACTGCGCTCCTTCGACGAACCGCCATTCCGGTAGAACCGGGAGCGATCGCGCTTTCGGCTCGCGCAATTCTGCCGATTGCGAGGGCCTCCGGGCTTTGCCACGCTGGAAGCACCCGATCCGAAGGAGTGCCTGATGACAGCCGCCACCACGACTCGACCCGCCACACGCGCCGGGCGCCTCTCGCGGCCCGATGGCGCTTCGCTCTACTATGAGGTTACCGGCGTGGGACCGGCACTGCTTTTCGCCCACGGGCTCGGTGGCAACCACCTGAGCTGGTGGCAGCAGATCCCGCATTTCGCGAACGACTTTACCTGTATCAGCTTCTCCCATCGCGGATTTGCGCCCTCGACCTGCCCGTCCGATGCACCCGATCCGCATGACTACGCCGACGACGCGATTGCCCTGCTCGACCACCTGGAGATCGAACAAGCGGTCTTCGTCTGTCAGTCCATGGGCGGCTGGACCGGGGTCGAAACCGCCCTCGCCCATCCCCGGCGTCTGGCCGGCCTGGTACTGGCCAGCACGACGGGCAGCCTTTCCTTCGACGGGTTCGATGATCCGGAAATCGCACAATGGCGCGAGCGCGGGTCGCAGATCCGCACGCAGCTCGTCAAAGAGGGTGTCCACCCGGCAACGGGCGCGGTCTTCGCCGGAGAATCCTCCAGCTTGCACCACCTCTATGCGATGATCGATCGGCTCAATCTCGACCTCGACAAGGAGACCGTGCGCGAGCGGATCTGGACCATGCGCTGTCGCGGACCGGAGGATGCGGCGCGGATCACCTGCCCCACCCTGCTGCTTACCGGGGAAGACGATATCGTGATCGCGCCGCCCGGGGTCCGGGCAGTGGCGCACCACATCCCCGATGCACGGGTGCATTCCATCCCCGCCACGGGTCACTCGGTCTATTTCGAGCGCGCCGGCCTGTTCAACGCCCTGCTCGCAGGCTTCCTCGCCGAGATCGGCTGGGGCTCAGGTGCCAATCCGTAACGGCGCGCCGATCTTGCGCAGGGCTGCGAGCGCGGACAAGGCCGTGATCCGGCCGGTCTTCGGGTTTTCCGATGGGATGTTCTCGATCTCGAGCGCAAACGAAGCCGAATCCGCATCGACCTCGATGCGGTGACAATTGCGCGTCACTGCGGGGTCCGCCCAGATCTCGATCGTGGTCGCATCCGGCCCGATCCCGGCCAGCGAGAGCGCAGCCGCCACATTGACATTGGCCGGAAAGCCCTTCGCCGCGTCGCGAGCGCTTCCACTGAAGACGAGAAGCGGCGCGACCAGCCCTTCCACGGAGATATCGTTCTCGACAAGATGCGGCGCACCGACGAGGCCACGCGGGGGCTTGCGGGTGATCATGCGCACGGAGGCGATCTTGCCTTCGGCAGCCGCGCTCACCGCATCAAGACCGAGCAGCGCCCCTGTCGGCACGATGATCTGTCCACCCTTCTCCCGGGCCAGATCGACCAGATGCATGCGTGGCAACAGCGCGCCGGCGGAGAGAACCATGACCTGCTTGCCCGCGCCCAGCATCATCGTGCACAGATCCTCAACAATCGCAGCCGGAGCGCATTCCACGGCGATGTCGCAATGCCCGGGAAGCGCGGCGAGGTCGACTATGGGACAGGCAATCCCCTCGGCATCGAGCCAGGCCTGGGCCTTGTCGCGATTACCGACAACCGCACAGGCAAGCGTCAGGCCGTCGATCCCCGCGTGCAATTCCTTCGCCAGCTTGCGCCCGATCGCGCCCAGCCCCACGATGCCGACCCGCACCTGTCCCATTACTCTCTCCCCGTTTGCTTCGAAGCATGATAGGTGGCGGAGGATGGACAAGTGTCAAGCTTCGCAGTTGCGAGATGCCTGTGCGTAGACGCACAAACGAAAACTATCCGTTCGGATATTTTAATAAACGATTAGCCATACTTTTGATTTTCATTGAACTACTTGCAGAAAAAATGTTTAATTATGTGGCGTATCCTCTTTTGACGCTTTCGCCTTCCCCTGTGACTTGAGAAAGGAGGGCACCATGGCGACCTGGATAACTGTCGGAATCGTATTCGCGATCGGCTTCTACGCGCATTATGCACGCCTCAAGAGTCCATTGGTCTTCGTCGCGTGTCTTGCCCTGCTGGTGATTGGATTCACCATTGACCTCATGGTCGAGCAGCCGCCCTCGCGTTTCGCCCAATAAGCTTTACGTCGTGCTTTCTTGTGCCGCAGCCTCATGAATGCCGCTCCAGACCGGTCGGCTGCGGTTCAGCGCGCATCAGCGCCAGGAGATCGCACCGCATACCCGTGAGCCGATGAAGCCCGAAAGCGGCCACCGCGAGCCAGAATATCCATGCCGCGAGGACGGCGAGACCCGCGCCCATCAGGCCCCATACGGGCACGAAGACGATATTCCCCACGGCCAGAACGCCCGCAGAGGCAAGACACAGCCCCGCGCTGAAGCCCTGCGCGCCCGAGACCATGAGCAACTGCGCCGCAGGCCCCGCGATCGCCCTCAATACCTGACAGCTGACGAGAACCACGAGAACGGCGTGGGCGCGATCGAAATCGGGATGAAACAGCGCGAGGATCCAGTCCCCGAAGACAATCGTCACAACGAGCGCCGCCAATGTGAAAGCGAGGGGGAAAAACGCCGCTGCGCGCAGGGTCTCACGGGCGCCCGATAGCCGACGGGCGGCATGGGCGTCGGCGAGATCGGGCAACATCACCTGATGCGCCACCTGTACGCCGAAGCCCACAAGCAGCGCGAGCTTCAGCGCGATCCCGAATGCCGCCAGCGCAGCCTGATCGAGCACCAGTGCCGAGAACAGGATCGCAAGATCGGCAAAGAGCAGCGTATAGATCGCAACCGCGATCTGCGGCGCGCCCTCCCGGCGCCAGCGCGATACCAGCCGGCGATCCGCATCCGCGACCGCGCATTCCCCTTCCCGCGCGAGGCGCGGTCGCAGGAGGATGTACTGGGCAGCTGCGAGGATGGCATTGAGCCCGAAGAAGATCGCCACCACGATCCAGATCACGGGGGCCACGCCCCAGAAAGCCAGGCCCGCCAGAACAACCAGAAAGAGCACGGGCCGCAGAAACGTCTCGGGCCCGTATGAGAGGAAAAAGGCACGCAGGGCCAGGGCAATACCCGAATTGATCGCAAAATAGGCGAGCACCGGTACACCCAGCGCGGCGATACCGAAACTGATCCGCTCCGCCATCCGCGACCCGGGCCAAAGCATCGCACCGGCGAAGATGAGCAATACGAAGCCGAAGCCGAGCACAGCCGTATCACGGTGCGCACGACTGATGAACGCGGCGAGCCGAGCCGGGCGTGCACGCTCCTGGTAGCGCGCAATGAAACGCGGCGCGATTTCCGGATAGCCGAAGGCCACCACTGTTGACGCCACGACGGCGAGGCTTGTCGCGGCGAAGAACAGGCCGAGATCCTGGGGCGCCAGAAGCCGCGCCAGCACGAGTTGCGACAAGAAGCCCGCCCCGGCGCCACCGAGCCGGATGACCAGAAGCGCCACAGTCGGAGAGGTCAGCAGTTTTCGCAGAGCAGGCACACAGCTATCCCGGCGCGTTCGTCAATGATCGCACCGGGTATAGCCGCATCCGATTGAGGAATGCTGAAGATACGTGAGCGCTTCAGCCCTCGTAGTGCTCCGCCACGAGGCGGTCCAGCAGGCGCACGCCGAAGCCCGAGCCCCAGCTCTTGTTCACGTCGCTGGCCTCCGCCGCCATGCCGGTGCCGGCGATGTCGAGATGCGCCCAGGGCGTGTCCTTCACGAAGCGCTGCAGGAACTGCGCCGCCGTAATGGCTCCGCCATAGCGACCGCCGGTGTTCTTCATGTCGGCGAACTTGGAATCGATCAGCTTGTCATAGGCCTTGCCGAGCGGCAGCCGCCACACCTTCTCGCCGGTCGTCTCGCCAACCCCGCTCAATTGCTGCGAGAGCGCGTCGTCGTTCGAAAACAGACCCGCATGATCCTTGCCAAGCGCGACGATGATCGCGCCGGTCAGGGTCGCGAGGTCGATCATGAAGCGCGGCTCGTACTCCTTTTCGACATAGGTAAGCAGGTCTGCAAGCACCAGACGCCCCTCGGCATCCGTGTTGATGATCTCGACTGTCTGGCCCGACAGCGTCTCCACGATATCGCCGGGACGCTGTGCCTTGCCGTCAGGCATGTTTTCCACGAGGCCGATCGCACCGATCACGTTGGCATTGGCCTTGCGCGCAGCGAGCGCGTGCATGAGGCCGACGACGCAGGCCGCGCCGGCCATGTCACCCTTCATATCCTCCATGCCACCCGCTGGCTTGATCGAGATACCACCGGTATCAAAGACCACACCCTTGCCGATGAAGGCGACGGGCTTCTCGCTTTTCTTGCCCCCCTGCCAGCGCATGATCGCGACACGGGCCGGTCGTTCCGAGCCCTGTGCCACGCCGAGAAGCGCGCGCATGCCGATCTTGCCGAGCTGCTTTTCATCGAGAATTTCGACCTCGACACCAAGCTTTTCGAGCGCCGCCGCGCGTTCGGCGAATTCCACCGGGCCGAGCGTATTGGCCGGCTCGTTGACCAGATCGCGCGCGAGCATGACGCCGTCTGCGAGGCCTGCGCTGAGCTTGGCCGCCTTCTTCAGGGCCTGTGGATCATCACTGGCGAGGGTGAGCTTGCCGCCCTTCTTTTCCTCGTCGTCGTCATTCTTCTTCTTCTTCGATTTGTAGTGATCGAAGCGATAGCTGCGCAGGCGTGCGCCAAGTGCAAGATCAGCGATCGCCCGGTCACCGGCATCGCAGCCGGGGAACTCGGCCAGCAGCAGCGCATCGTGCCCGGCTGTTGCAGCAGCGATCGTCGCACCAAGGGCCGGCCAGTCGAAAGCCTCTTCTCCCTCTCCCTTGCCGAGCCCGACCACCACCAACCGGTCTGCCGAGAGACCTGTCGGTGCGGCGATGACGAGCGTGGTCTTGAACTTACCCTTGAAGCGCTCTGCCTTCGCCGCACGGGCGATAATCTCCACACCCTCCCCCAATAACTCGGACGCCTTCGGCCCCGGCGTCAGATCCTTGCCGACGCAAATGACCAGATCGCCCGAATCGGGCACTTTCGGGGTATTGAAATCGAGTTTGAAGCTGTCGGACATGTACGCTCCCTTTCATGAGGCCGGCACCGCTGCACGCGCGGAGCCTTTTGCCCAACATAGCGGCTGCAAGCCGTGACGGAAGCCCCAATCGCGCAGCAGCATGCGGATCCTCTGCAAGAGCCGATCCCGGGATTCATACGGCTTTTTACGAATCGAAAACGAAACCCGCCACGCCGCGTTCGCCAGCACCGGAGAAATAAAAAACTTGCTGAAAAAGTATTAGTTTTACTCCAATCCAATGCGCAGCGTATTGACGCAACCATTAAGAGATAAATGATTTACAAATATAAATTTTTGGCGGATGTCGGGGTATTTCTACACATTTTTCTGCAAAAATGGAATACAATAACAGTTCCATAGATAGCCCCTGAACTGAATACATAAATCTTGACACAATATCTTGGCTGCACAGCAGCCCTGTTGCAATTTAAGGTTAATGAAAGTATAAAGTCAGAAAAACGCACCAATATTTGGAAGGAAGCCGATTCGTAAGCGTACTTCCCGACTCGCGAAGCTGAGCCGTACGCGGCAAGATCGCAGCGAGAATCGGGGCTGTCAGGTCGGCGGTGCCTGCGCCCCCCAGTCGGTGACGAAACGTTTGAGCGAGACGGCAATGCGCTGACCTCGAACACTGAAGAGGACCATCATGCGTCAACTGGGACCGCGCAATGATCCCGGAAAGACCGGACAGCAGAGCGCCAACAGCCAGGGCGACAATCGGTTCGGTGTACCCGATCAGCGCAGCCGCCATGGCTTCGCGGCACGATTTGCCCTGGTCGTCCTGCTGGCGCTGGCAACCATCGGCATTATCGCGATCGCGAATACGACGAACATGACCGGTGCCGATGCCTCCGGGCGTGACATGGGCGGCAGCGCGACGATGGAGATTGCCGATCCGGAGCGCTGAACCGTAGGCGCAAAAGAGCGTTGTTCTCCAGGCGAACCCGCTTGCATGGAGAGTGACGGCCCATGACAGAACGCGACCCCGACACGCAGCAGCGCCGCAAGCGCTCGCATGACATGGCTCCGGGACGCAGGGCAATATCTCCGCTGAAAATTCCCGTACGCGGTTATCTGGACATATTCTGGCGGGTCACCGACGCCTTCAGCCGCGACCGCGTCAGCGCGAATGCGGCTGGCGCGGCCTTCTTCATGATCTTCGCCATCGTTCCCGCCCTCGCGGCGATGGTGTCGCTCTATGGCCTCGTCGGCGACCCGTCGCAGCTGCGTGAGCAGTTGGTGGATCTTGATGCCTTCCTGCCGCCGGCCATGCTCGATCTGATGGATAGCGAGCTCGCGCGCCTGATCGATCAGCGGCCGGACACGCTGGGTCTGACCTTTGCCACGACCTTCGCCATCGCCGTCTATGTGGTCAATAATGCCGTCCTGCGCCTGTTCGATGCGCTCAATGTCATCTACGGCGAGCGCGAAACGCGCTCCTATGTGAGCCTGTACGGCACGGCGCTGATCTTCACCATTGGTGCGTTGATCTTCGCAGCATTGCTCGTCAACGTCGTCATCACCATTCCGATCATCCTGAGCTTCCTGCCGCTCGGCCCGCTGGCGGGCTGGATCATCACCGTGCTGCCGCTCATCGTGATCTTCGTCGTGGCCAATATCGGGATTGCCGTGCTGTATCGTTACGGACCGAGCCGGATGCCGGCGCGCTGGCGCTGGATCTCGCCCGGCTCCGTCTCTGCGGCCACGGTCTGGGTCGCGGCCTCGGCAGGCTTTTCCTGGTACATGTCACATTTCGCGGATTATTCAGCGACCTACGGCTCGCTTGGCGCGATCGCGGCGGCGATGATGTGGGCCTATATCTCGACGCTGATCCTGCTCGTCGGCGCGGAGTTCAACGCCGAGCTCGAACAACAGACGGAATGCGATACGACGATCCCGCCCGCGCGGGAGATGGGCGAGCGCGGGGCTGCGGTGGCGGATACGCTGGGCGAGACGCGCGGCTGAAGCCGCGCATATAGCTTCCGCGCCCTCAGGTCGCGCTCATGGAAGCACGCAATTGCGTGCGAAAACTGTCGATACAGACGCGCTCGCCCCCGCGATCCGCATGCCAGAAAGTCCAGCCGTTGCAGGCGGGCAGCCCCTGCGCCAGAGCGCCGATCTTGTGGATCGAACCGATGGCCGGACCGAGCGACAGCCGCCCGTCCGCTCGGATCATGGCCTGGTGGCGGCCACGCGCATCGGTGAGCACCTCGCCCGGTCGGAGCATCCCGCCCTCGACCACGGAGAGGAAGGGGATACGCGGCTCGGAACGCTTCTCCGGCACGGCCTTCAGCGCTTCCGGATCAACCGGCTCGACCGCCGCGATCCGCGCCCGCGCGGCATCAGCATAAGTCAGATCGCGCTCGCAGCCGATGAAGTTCCGCCCGAGCATCTTGGCCACCGCCCCGGTCGTGCCGGAGCCGAAGAAGGGGTCAAGCACCACGTCGCCCTCATTCGAGCTCGCCAGCATGATCCGCGCGAGCAGAGCCTCTGGCTTTTGCGTGGGATGGGCCTTGCGGCCTTGCGCGTCTTTCAGCCGCTCCTCCCCTGTGCAGATGGGAAACAGCCAGTCGGAGCGCATCTGAACGTCCTCATTCGCCGCCTTCATCGCATCGTAGTGGAAGGTATAGCCCTTGGCGTCGGGGCTGCGGCTGGCCCAGATCAGCGTCTCATGCGCATTGGTGAAGCGCTTGCCGCGAAAATTGGGCATCGGATTGGTCTTGCGCCAGACGACATCGTTGAGGATCCAGAAATTCAGATCCTGCAGCGCCGTGCCGACGCGGAAGATGTTGTGATACGAGCCGATCACCCACAAGGTCGCGTTCTTCTTCATGACGCGGCGCACGGCGAGCAGCCAGGCGCGGGTGAAGGCGTCATAGGCCGCGAAGCTGGCGAACTGGTCCCAGGCATCATCCACGGCATCGACGCGGCTGTGGTCGGGGCGCATCAGGGCGCCCTCGAGCTGGAGATTATAGGGCGGATCGGCAAAGACCAGATCCACGCTCTCCGCAGGGAGCTTCTCCAGGGCGGCGATGCAATCGCCGATCAGGATTTCGTTGAGGGGGAGCTCGGTCCCCATCCGAGGCGCCGCCGCGACCCGCCCGGTACGCGAGACATTTTTCCGGGCGGTTGCGACGGCAGCCCCGGTACGCGAGGTACCCATGGGCATGCACCATTCACTCGAACTACGAGCGGGATCATTGCCGGATAGGGTAAAGATCGTGTTGCCGGGATACAGAAAATGCGTCCCGCTTTGGGGCTGCAATTTTTGCCGGGTTATTGATTTTAAAGGAAAATTTCAGACGAGAACAGCGCCGCGTTCATCCTTCGTCAACCATGATCGCAAGGGTGCGAAACTCATTCTGTGGATCGGACACGGCCCGTAGCGATCCAGAGCCCTCAGATGAGCCGGGGTCGAGTACCCTACATTGCGATCGAAGCCATACTCAGGGTAGTGCAGTGCGGCGAAACGCATGGCCCGATCGCGAATCACCTTGGCGACGATCGATGCGGCGGCGATGCAGGCATAAGCCGAATCGCCCTTCACCACCGCATCCGCGCGGATCGAAAGCCCTGGCGGCACGTCCCGCCCGTCGATCAGCGCATGATCGGCAATGCAGGGCAGCGCAGCCAGCGCGCGGCGCATCGCCGCGAGCGTCGCGCCGCGGATATTGAGCCGGTCGATCTCTTCCGGACTCGCGCAGGCGATACCGACTTCGGCCGTTGCCATGATCTGCGCAAACAGCTCTTCGCGCCGCATCTGCGTGAGCAGCTTGGAATCGCAAAGGCCCTGCGGAATGTTCTGCTTGTCGAGAACGACGGCGGCCACCGTCACCGGCCCGGCCAGCGGTCCGCGCCCGACTTCGTCGATTCCGGCAAAGCAGGCACGAGGGTCGCGATCGCGCTCCTGCGAGCCATCGAGCACGATGCGCAGTTTCGGGGCCATGTCTCAGATCGAGAAGGAGGTGCCGCAACCGCAGGAGGAGGTCGCCAGCGGATTCTTGATCTGGAAGCTCTGGCCGATCAGGTCATCGACGAAATCGATCTCGGAGCCTTCCATATATTGCGCGGAGATTTCATCGACGATCACGGCAGCGCCGTCACGCTCGATCACCAGATCGTCGTCCTTCACCTGCGTGTCGATATCGAAAGCGTATTCAAATCCGGAGCAGCCGCCCCCATTGACGCTGATGCGCAGTTTCGAACCCGGCGCCTCCTTTGCCATGATCTGGTTGATGCGCTTTGCCGCGCTCTGGGAGAGTGTGATCGTGTTCATGCGGTCTCGATCCGTTCGATGCCGCGCGACGCTGGAATCACGCGGCTTGCAAATGCCTCATGATGAAATGTAAGGACCTGTGGGCTGGGCCGCAATGGGAAGAGAGGGCGCATGCGCGCATTCGGAGAAAGATGGCGGGCCGATTATGCCTGCGATCCGGCGCGGACACGCGGGCGGCTGGTGATGGAGGACGCTTCCCCCACCCGCAGCGATTTCCAGCGTGACCGCGACCGCATCATCCATTCCTCAGCCTTCCGCCGTCTCAAGCACAAGACCCAGGTCTTCGTCTTCCACGAAGGCGACCACTATCGCACGCGCCTCACCCACACGATCGAGGTGAGCCAGATCGCCCG
>Ga0076929_100469_pt1 | contig 35588 bp, 26 predicted proteins | sample HotLakConUCCSL28_FD_87104 | JGI IMG/M metagenome (GOLD analysis project Ga0076929, IMG submission 87104) | Hypersaline microbial mat communities from Hot Lake, Washington, USA - Hot Lake Consortium UCC-SL28 (version 3) (version 3) | ecosystem: Environmental > Aquatic > Thermal springs > Hot...
TCATCATCCTCGCAAACGCACTCATCAGGGATGATCGAAAATGGGCGCCAGCCCTACCTTGACCAACACGGATACTCCAGCTGGCGCGATCGCATCTCAGGACATGAAGGAGAAAGCCCATGGCGGCTCAGAAAGGCAAGGATCTGCTCGTCAAGCTCGCGGATGGCGCGAGCCTCGTCACGGTGGCGGGGTTGAGGGCGCGGCAGATCGCATTCAATGCCGAGACGGTGGATGTGACCGATTCGGAATCGACGGGGCGCTGGCGCGAATTGCTCGCCGGTGCGGGGATGCGCCGGGCCGCGCTCGCAGGGTCCGGCGTTTTTCGCGACGCACAGTCGGACGCCCTGATACGCGGTCTGTTCTTCGACGGTGAGGCGGGTGATTTCAGTATCGTGATCCCCGATTTCGGCACTGTTTCGGGCCCGTTCCAGATCATCTCGCTGGAATATCGGGGTGATCATGCCGGTGAAGTGACCTTCGACATCGCGCTGGAATCGGCAGGCGCCCTGACTTTCCAGAGCCTGTGAGGAGGCGCGCATGATCAATCGCAGACGTGGTGAAACGGAGTTGGTGCTGGGTGACAAGCGCTACCGGCTCTGCCTGACTCTCGGCGCTTTGGCCGAACTGGAAGCGGCTTTCGCCGTAGAGGATCTCTCAAGCTTGGCCGAGCGCTTCAATACGGGGCGGCTCTCGGCCCGGGACATCATCATCATTCTCGCCTGTGCGCTACGCGGGGGCGGGCATGAGGTCACCGAGGCGGATGTGGCCGGGATGTCCGGGCCCGACGGAGTCGCGATTCTCGCCGAGGCTGCCCTTGTTGCTCTCGAAGCGGCGTTCGGAGGCGTCGAGACCGGAAGTGCCGCAGCAAACCCTCCACCGGCGCAGACGATATGAGGCCCGCGCCGGCGCCCTTCCCGTGGGATGATCTGCTGGCCTACTGCCTCACACGTCTGCGCTGGACACCCGAAACCTTCTGGCGCGCGACGCCCCGTGAACTCGTGGCGATTCTGGCGACTGGAGCGACGCGCACACCGACCCGCGCTGATCTCGCGGCGTTGATGCACGCCTATCCCGATTCCGCTGATGGCCGATCCCCGACGAACCCGGAGAGACATGATGGATCCGACCTTGCGTCCAGGCGACGAACGCATTTCCCTGACCCGACAGGCTGACGAGGCGGAGCGGCTGCGTGGCATTGCCGAACGCCTCGGGACAACCCTCGAACAGAGCTTGGCCCGCGGCGCGGCGGAGGGCGGGCGCTTCGAGCGGGTCTTGCAGCGGCTGCAGCGCTCGGTTACGGGGTTTACCATGCGCATGATCCGGGCGCCCCTGCAGGATCTCGTCAGGCGCGGAATCGGCTCCTTACTCGGCGGGCTCTCGAAAGGGGCCGCGCCGACGCCCTTCGCTTCCGGCGGGGTGATTGCCGCGGGGCGGGTGACGCCGTTCGCGCAAGGCGGCGTCGTCGCTGCGCCGACCTATTTCCCCATGCGTGGCGGAACGGGACTGATGGGGGAGGCGGGGCCGGAGGCCATCATGCCGCTCGCCCGTGGTCCTGACGGAAAACTGGGCGTTGCAGCCGGCGGACGGGCGGCGCCGGTCTCCGTGACGGTGAACATTGCCACGCCCGATGCGCATTCGTTCCGCCGCTCAGAAGCGCAGGTCGCCGCGACGCTGGCCCGGGCCGTAGCCCGGGGGCGTCGCGCGACCTGAAGGCTCAGGCAGCCTTTTCGAGCATGGCTGCGATCTCGTCCTTGAGCTGCAACCGCTTGCGGCGCATCTCATGCTCGACTTCCTCGGTTGTCGGCTCGACACGGGTTTCGATACGGTGAATCGTGCGGTTCACCTCGTGATACTCATCCGCCAGCTTGGCGAAATGGGCATCGGCCATCTTCAGATCATGGATCTGCTGCACCTTGTCCGGGAATTCCTCGGCCAGCTCGTGCGGGACGTGGCTCATCGTGTTCTCTCCTTCTTCGAAAGCCTTCTTCCCCACACAAACCCATCCCGCGCGGCTTCGCCTTGAGAATTGTCAATGGCTGGCGGGATCCGGTCAGTTGATGCGACGTTCGAGGTTGAATCATGCTCCAGGATTTTCACGAAGTCTCCTTTCCCTTTGCCGTTGCGCTCGGCGCACGGGGCGGGCCGGTGCGGCGGACCGATGTGGTGACGCTGGCCTCCGGCGCGGAAAGCCGCAACGCGCGCTGGGCCCGCTCGCGCCGGCGCTACGATGCCGGTCTGGCCGTGCGCAACCTCGATGCGCTGCACGAGGTCATCGACTTCTTCGAGGAGCGACGGGGGCGGTTGATCGGCTTTCGTCTGCATGATCGGATGGATTGCCGCTCCGGCAAGCCCACGGATGAACCCGGGCCGCTCGATCAGGTGCTGGGAACCGGTGATGGCACAAGGACGGTTTTCCAGCTGCGCAAGATCTATGGCAGCGGCTTCGCGCCGTATGAGCGTGTGATCAGCAAACCCGTCGCCACGAGCGTACGGGCTGCCATCGACGCAACCGAAGGGGTTGCCGGCATCGATTTCGCTGTCGACGGGAGCAGCGGCCTCGTCAGCTTTTTCGCGGCGCCGCCATCAGGAGCGACGGTGACGGCCGGTTTCAGCTTCGATGTGCCGGTGCGGTTCGACACCGACGCGCTCGATATCGATCTCTCGGCCTTCGAGGCGGGCGCCGTCCCGCATATTCCGATGGTGGAATTGTTGCCCTGACGGGGCCATCGTCTTCTTCCACTCCCTTCAGGATCTTCGACCATGCGTGAGCTACCTGCAGAGCTCGCCGCGCACCTCGCCGGCGGGATCACCAGCCTGTGCCGCTGCTGGCGTCTCGTGAGGCGTGACGGCGCGGTGATGGGATTTACCGATCATGACCGTGATATCAGCTTCGGCGGCACCGTGTTTCGAGCCAATACGGGCCTCGAGGCGGCCGAGGCGACCCAGGAACTCGGCTTTGCCGTGAGTGGCGGTGAGGTCGCCGGCGCCCTTGTCTCCGACGGCATTGCGGAAAAGGATGTCGATTCCGGCCTCTATGACGATGCCGGTGTCGAGATCTGGCTGGTGAACTGGCAGGAGCCGCAGCAGCGTTTCCTGATGGATCTGTTCAATATCGGCGAGATTCGCCGCGCCGATGGTGCCTTCATCGTCGAGCTGCGCGGCATGGCGCATCGCCTCGACGAAGACCGCGGCCGGCTGTATCGCGCGGCCTGTTCGGCGGATCTGGGGGATGCGGCCTGCGGCCTGACGATCACCGCGACCGAAGGCGTGATCACGCAGACGGACGGCGCTCTCACGATGACCGCCGAGGCCTTCACCGCGCTGCCCGAAAACTGGTTCACCGGTGGTGCCGTGAGCTTCATCGACGGCGAGAATACGGGGTTCAAGGTGGAGATCCGCGCCCATCGTGCCGAGGGTTTGCTCGAATTGTGGCAGCGCGCTCCGCAGACCATCGCCGTCGGTGACCGGGTTGCGGCAACACCGGGATGTGACAAGAGCTTCCGGACCTGCCGCGAGAAATTCGCGAACACGGTCAATTTCCGGGGATTTCCCCACATGCCGGGCAACGATTTCATCCTGCGCGTCCCCCAACAGGGTGAGCCGGGTCTCGATGGCGGGAGCCTGTTTCGATGAGCCCGGGCCATGCGGGCGCGGATATTGTCGCTGCAGCAAGGCGCTGGATCGGTACGCCCTATCGCCATCAGGCCTCCCTGTGCGGCGCGGGCTGCGACTGCCTGGGACTGGTGCGGGGCGTCTGGCGCGAGGTGGTCGGTCGCGAACCCGAGGTGCCGGGAGCCTACAGTCCGGACTGGGCCGAGGCGGGCGGGAGCGAACAGCTCCTCGCCGCCGCCATGCGCCATCTGCGCCCGGTCGCGGCCATCGCGCCGGGCCGGGTTCTGCTGTTTCGCTGGCGCGAGGGATTGCCTGCGAAGCATTGCGCCATCGCCACGGGAATGGAGGCGATGATCCACGCCCATGACGGCGCCTGTGTGGCCGAGGTGGCGCTCAGCCCCTGGTGGCGGCGCCACCTCGCCGGAATCTTCACCTTTCCAGACCAGCCGGTGCGGTCGCTCCAGCCAATGAAAGAGTGCCCATGACCACGATGATCCTGCAAACCGCCGGACAGATGATCGGCGGCGCCGTCGGCGGGCCTGTCGGGGCCATGATCGGCCAGACCCTGGGCAGCCTCGCCGGATCGGCCATCGACGGCGCGCTTTTCGGTCAGACGCAAAAGCGCGTGGTCGAAGGCCCGCGCCTGACGGAGATGCAGGGGCTCGCCTCGACCGAAGGCGCGCCGATTCCGCGTATCTACGGACGGGCGCGAATCGGCGGACAGTTGATCTGGGCCACGCGTTTCGAGGAGAAGGTCAATGTGCGCGTGGAGCGCACGGGAGCAGGCGGCAAGGGCGGGCTCGGCGGGGGCGGGGTGAAGACCTACGAGGTTACCTATTCCTATTTCGCCAATATCGCCATCGGCCTGTGCGAGGGAGAGATCGCCTTCGTGCGACGGGTCTGGGCCGACGGGCGTGAGCTCGATCTGTCGAACCTGACCATGCGCGTCTACCGCGGCACGCAGAGCCAGAACCCCGATGCGCTGATCGTGGCCAAGGAAGGAGCGACCCATGCGCCGGCCTATCGCCGCCTCGCCTATGTGGTCTTCGAGCGCCTCCCGATCGAGCAGTTCGGCAACCGGATTCCGCAATTCAGCTTCGAAGTGGTGCGCGGCCTGTCGGGCGTTGCCGGAATGGTGCGATCCGTCTGCCTGATCCCTGCGGCAACGGAATTCGGCTATGATCCCGCCGGGGTCATGCAAGTTATCGGCCCCGGTACGACGAAGCCCGACAACCGCCACCAGTTCCAGGCCCGCAGTGACGTCATCGCCTCGCTGGATGCCCTGCAGGCACTGTGTCCCAATCTCACAGGCGTTTCCGTCGTGGTGAGCTGGTTCGGTGACGATCTGCGTGTCGGCCAGTGCCGGATCGCGCCCCGGGTCGAGATCAGCCAGAAGCAGACCGAAGGTGGCGAATGGAGCGTGGCCGGGCTGACCCGGTCCCAGGCCGATCTGGTCAGTCTGTCCAATGGTGTGCCCGCCTATGGGGGCACGCCGTCGGATGCCAGTGTGATCGCGCTGATCGGGCATCTGAAGGCCCGCGGGCTCTCGGTCACGCTGTATCCGTTCATCATGATGGACATTCCCGCCGGCAACGCTCTCCCGAACCCCTATACCGGTGCAAGCGGGCAACCGACCTATCCCTGGCGCGGGCGCACCACCTGTGATCCTGCGCCCGACCGGTCGGGCAGTGTCGATGGCACGGCGCAGGCTGCAATACAGGTCGCGGCGTTCTTCGGTTCCGCATCACCGTCGGCGGATGAGTGGAGCTTTCGCCGGCACATCCTGCATTATGCCCAGCTCGCCGCGCAGGCGGGCGGCGTCGATGCCTTTGTCATCGGCACGGAGATGATCGCGTTGACGCGCATCCGCTCTGCTTCCGGTGTTTATCCTGCCGTCGGCCATCTGTGCACGCTCGCAGCCGATGTGCGCGCCATCCTCGGTTCGGGCACGCGCATCACCTATGCCGCCGACTGGACGGAATACGGCGCGCATGTGCGCGACGGAGGGCAGGAGGTGCGCTTTCCCCTCGATCCGCTCTGGGCGCATCCTGATATCGATGCGATCGGGATCGATTACTATCCCCCGATCTCCGATTGGCGCGACGGTAGCGATCACCTCGATGCCGGTATCGCGCGCAGCGCTTACGATCTCGATTATCTGTGCGACCGGCTCGGCGCCGGCGAGGCTTTCGACTGGTATTATGCCGATGCCGCCGACCGTGCCGCGCAGAACCGTCTTGCGATCACTGACGGGGAGCATGGCAAGCCCTGGATCTTTCGCGCCAAGGATCTGGTCGGCTGGTGGAGCAATGCGCATGTTGAGCGTCTCGGCGGCAGCGAAATCGGCGCGACCGCCTATGCTCCGGCGGCCAAGCCGATCTGGCTGACGGAAATCGGCATCCCCGCCGTGGACAAGGGCACCAACGGGCCCAATGTCTTTCCCGATCCGAAATCCTCCGAATCGGCCTTTCCCCCCTTCTCCTCACGCAAGCGAGACGATCTCATCCAGGCCGCCGGCCTCGAGGCGCTGATACGCCGCTTCGACCCGGCGCATCCCGATCATGATCCCGCCCATAATCCGATCTCGCCGGTCTATGGGGGGCGCATGGTCAATCCTGCCGCGATGTCGGTCTGGGCCTGGGATGCGCGTCCGTTTCCGGCCTTTCCCGAATTCGTCTCGGTCTGGGCTGACGGCGACAATTACGAAACGGGTCACTGGGTAACGGGCCGATTCGAGGGCCTGACCCTGGAGCGCCTCGTGCGTACCGTTCTCGCGGATCACGGCGTGTCCTTGCCGATGGACGTCGCCATGGACGGTTTTCTGGAGGGTTACGTGGTGGATCGTCCAATGTCGATCCGGGCCGCGCTGGAACCCCTGCTCGCCCTGTTCGGGGTCGATCTCGCCGTGAGTGGCGGGAAGCTGATCTGGCGCGGGCGCGGTGGCCGGGTGGCAGCGTCCCTGGCAGCTGATGACTTCGTCGATGTGGAGGACGAGCCGCTGCTGCGTCTCGGTCGGGCGCAGGAAACCGAGCTTCCGGCGGAGATTACCGTCGGCTTCATGGAGAGTTGGGGCGAGATGCGCCGCGCCGCGAGCGCATCCCGCAGGCTGGCGGGCTCGAGCCGTCGCGAGAGCCGTTTCGAACTGCCTGCCGTGATGCATCGCGGCCAGGCCATGACGCTCGCCGACATCATGCTGCAGGATAGCTGGGCGGCGCGTGATCAGGCCGAATTCGGTCTCTGCGCCCAACAGATGGCACTCGAAGTCGGCGATATCCTTTCCATCGAAACCCGTACCGGCCCGCGCCTGCACAGGATCACCCGGATCGAGGACGGCGCCTTTCGGCGCGTCGCGACGCGGGCTGTCGAACCCGCCATCTTCGCCGCGCCGGGCAGTGCGGTGATGGCACGCGAGGCGCCCCGACCGCCGCCGCTTCCCGGAAAACCCTATGTGGTGGCGCTTGATCTGCCCGTCGCGCGGGGGAGCCCGACAGTATTGCATTATCTCGCCGTCTATGCCGATCCCTGGCCAGGGGCCTATACGCTGTGGCGCTCAATCGACGGCTCGCATTTCTCCGCAACGGATACCGTCACCACAGCCGCCCAGATCGGCTTCACGGATACAGCGCTCGGCCCGGGGCCGCTCTGGCGCTGGGACCGGGTGAGCGCGCTCGAAGTGACGTTGCGTTCTGGCGCGATCGCGTCCGTCGGCGAGAATGCGGCCCTTGCCGGCGACAACCTGTTTGCGCTCGTCGGGCCAGACGGAGTCTGCGAGATCATCGCGGTCGCGCAGGCTGAACTGATCGGCGAGAATCGGTATCGGCTGACGCATCTCCTGCGCGGACTGGCCGGCAGCGAGGCGGTGGCAACGCGGGATCTGGCGCCGGGCGCCACGCTGGTACGGCTCGACGAGACGGTGGTGCCGCTGGCATCGGGGCTCTCGGAGCTCGGTCGGGAATGGCAATACCGCATCGCTCCGGCGGGGCGTGATCACGCCGATGACGCGGCGCTCGGCTTTACGGCGCAGGCGCCGCGCCTCGCCCTGAAGCCGCTCGCGCCGGTGCATCTGCGTCTGCGGCGCGTTGCCGGCGGGATCGAGATCCGCTGGATCCGGCGTGGTCGCATCGAGGCGGATGCCTGGGAGCCGGTGGAAATCCCGCTCGGCGAGGATGGCGAGCAATATGCCGTCGAGATCATGGACGGCGACACGCTCAAGCGGCGCATCGTGGTAACAGCGCCGCTCTGCTTATATCCCGAATCTGACGAGATCGCTGATTTCGGCGCGCTGCGCGAAAGCCTCGATCTGCGCATCATGCAGATCAGCGCCAGCGTCGGCGACGGTTTCCCCTTCACCGGGACGTTTCCCGTGATGCCGGGCTGAAACCCGCTTTCCGCTTCATTGTCCTGAAACGAGGAACCCGCCATGAGCCAAACCCCTCATCTGGCGCTGCCGCTGCTCGCGGCGGCACAGGCACAAAAGCACGTCACCCATAACGAGGCGCTCGCGCTGATCGACGCGCTCGCGCAGATATCGATCGATGCACGTCTGGTCACCACGCCACCCGCCGAACCCGAGGACGGGATGCGTCTCATCGTCGGGGCGGGGGCGAGCGGGGTCTTTGCCGAGCAGGAGGGGGCGATCGCCTGGTTCGATGCCGGGACGTGGCGCTTCATCACGCCGCAGGCCGGTTTTCTCGCTTATGACGCGGGCGACGCGGCGCTGCTCGTGCATGACGGAGCCGCCTGGCGTGACCTCGAAGAGCTGATCGCCTTTCCCGAAATCTACGACCAGCTCGGCATCGCCACGGCGCCCGACACGCAAAATCCCTTCGCGGCGAAGCTCAACGCGGCCCTGTTTGCCGCGCGCGAGACGGGGGAGGGCGGCAGTGGCGATCTGCGCCTCGTTCTTAACAAGGAAGCTGCCGGCAATGCCGGGGGATTTCTGTTCCAGCGTGGCTGGTCGGCGCGGGCGGAATTCGGGCTTCTGGGCGATGATGATTTCACCCTCAAGGTCAGCCCGGACGGATCCGCCTGGCAGGATGCGTTCAGCGTCGATGCCGCAACCGGCGCCGTCAGCTTTCCGCGCGGTGCGGTACGGGCCGAAATCGTGATCTTCACCGCCAACGGCACATGGACGAAACCCGCCTGGGCGAAGAGCATCATCATCGAGGCGATCGGCGCAGGCGGCGGTGGCGGCTCCGGTGCGGTCGGCGATGATTCCGCACCACGTTACGGTGGCGGGGGAGGCGGCGCGGGCGGCGTCGCGCGCATCACGTTGCTGGCGAGCGAGATCGGTGCGAACCTCGCCATCACCATCGGTGCGGGCGGTGCCGGCGCGGCAGGCGTGTTCGATAATGCTGATGCCGAGGGGCTCGATGGGGCTGATGGCGGAGAGACGCGCATCAGCGATGACGGCACGAGCCTGCTCGTCGCGGAGGGCGGCAAGGGCGGACACGGCGGTTCGACGAGCGCGAAAGCGGCTTCACCGGGCGGGCTCGGCCATCTGCAATACGGCAATGCGGGCGCGGCGGCGGCACGCGATCACGGGGCGGTAGGGGCAAAGGGCCCGTGCGGCGAGGGTCCGGGCGGCGGCGGTGCGGGCGGGGCGATTGATAGCGATGACAGCCGCACTTCCGGGGGCGATGGCGGCCTCGGCCAGGCCATCGGCGGAACCGATCGTGCGGCACCGGGGGGTGACGGCGCGGGACCGGGCAACGGCGCCGGGGGCGGCTGGGACAAACCCTGGGATCGCGGCGCGGGCGGCGGCGGTGGCGGCGGCGGTGCCGGCGCATCCGCAGCCAATGGCGGCAATGGCGGCCCCGGCGGGGGTCCGGGTGGCGGCGGCGGCGGTGGCGGCGGAACCCGCAACAACACCACATCCGGCGCTGGCGGCGATGGCGCTGATGGCGAGGTGCGGGTCTGCGTCCTTGGGTGACGGGCCGAAGGCCCGGTCAATCCGCCGCCTGTGTCTTCGATGACTCGCCCACCACGACGATATGCACCCGGCGCGGCCCATGGGCGCCGAGCAGGATGGTCTGCTCGATATCGCCCGAGCGAGACGGACCGGTGATGTAATTCACTGTGCGCGGCATCACGCCCTTGCCGTAGGTCGTGCGCAGCCTTTCCCACATGGTCTCGTAATCTCCTTCGATCTCGGCGGCATCGACCACGACGATGTGATTGTCGGGCAGAAGATTGAGGGTGGAGGGGTTGTCCGCGCCCGAGACCATTACCAGCGTACCAGTCTCGGCCACGCCGCCATAGGCGTGGCTGACCGCGTTGAGATCCGAGCCGTCGCTGACGCCGTGTTTCAGCGAGAGGCTGGTTTCGCCCCAGGGCATCCCGGCAAGGCGCGGGTCGGCGCCCATACGCAATTCCGCCGGCAGATTGTGTTCGCGCAGATACGAGGCGATTGCCTCGGGAACCTGCGCGCGATCGGCGACGCGTGCAACGCTCGCCTGCACGCTCTCGGCCTGTTCCGTGAACAGCGCGATACGTGCCTCGCCGCTGACCTGGCCGCGTTCCGGAACAAGCCCTTTCGGTGTATGAGCGAGCCGCTCTTCCACGGTGCTGCGCCGGGTGCGCTCGTCACCGCGCACGCCGAGCGAGCGGCGAATATTGCCGAAAATCTCCTCCCGCGCCGCCATCACGCCGCTTCCTTGCCGGAATGCGTCTGTTTGCGCACACGCTGTTCCTTCTGCCAGAGCTGCTGGAAGGTCTCACCCTGTGGCGCCGGAAAATCGCGATATTGCGTCCAGCCGCCTGCAAAGGGCAGACGCGAGAAACGGCCCTTGCGCTGGCCCTTGATCCGTCCCAGCCAGCCGAGCGTGCCCATGGCGAGGCGGGTGGTGAAACGGTACAGCGAAGGACGTTTGGCGAAATAGCCCCAGAAGCTCAGGCCGGCCCGAACCGTCGCCGGCGAGAGATGGCGTTCAAATTCGCGCTCGCGCCAGTGCCGCATCATTTTCGGTAACGGAATTCGCACTGGGCAGACGCTCTCGCAGCGCCCGCAGAAAGTCGAGGCGTTCGGCAGGTGTCCGCCCTTGTCGACGCCGATCAGCGAGGGGGTCAACACTGCACCCATCGGGCCGGGATAGACCCAGCCATAGGCGTGTCCACCCACCGCGTGATAGACCGGGCAATGATTCATGCAGGCGCCACAGCGGATGCAGCGCAGCATCTCCTGGAAGCTGGTGCCGAGCATTGACGAGCGCCCGTTATCGAGGATCACCACATGGTAATTCTCGGGACCGTCAACATCTCCCGGGCGGCGCGGGCCGGTGGAGAAGGTGGTATAGACGCTCAGGTCCTGACCGGTGGCTGAGCGCGCGAGGACACGGAGCAACTGGGCGACGTCATCAAGGGTCGGGATGATCTTCTCGATCGAGGCCAGCACGATATGGGTCTTCGGCAATGTCTGCGTCAGATCGCCGTTGCCCTCATTGGTGACGATTATCGAGCTGCCGGTCTCCGCAACCAGGAAATTTGCGCCCGTAATGCCGACATCCGCCGCAAGGAAACGCTCTCGCAAAACGGAACGAGCCTCGGTCAGAAGCTGCACCGGCTGTGACAGGTCACGGTCGGTTTCCAGATGTTTGTGAACGCGCCGGAAATCCGATTCGACCTGTGTGGCGTTGAGATGCACCGCAGGCGCAATGATATGCGACGGCATCTCGTTGCGCAGCTGGATGATGTATTCGCCGAGATCGGTCTCCACCGGTTCCATGCCGGCGGCTTCGAGATAGGCGTTGATGCCGATCTCTTCGGCGACCATCGACTTTCCCTTGGTCACCGTCTTCGCGCCCTGGCCCTTGCAGATATCAAGGATGACCTTGCGCGCTTCTTCAGCGTCGCGGGCAAAATGGACGTGACCGCCCGATTCCCTGACCTTCTCCTCGTAGCGCTCCAGATAGAGATCCAGATGCGCGAGAGTGTGATCCTTGATGTCACGCGCGGAATCGCGCATCGCCTCGAATTCAGGCAGGCGATCGGCTGCGGCGCGGCGCTTCTCGATGAAGCCCTTCTTGACGTTTCCCAGGGCGCGCTGCAGCTGCGTGTCGGCAAGCGCCTTCTTGGCATTTGCCTTGAATTGCGGTGATGTCGGGTGAACACTCATCCCAGCCTCGGCTCCTCATGAACGGACCTGCCTGCCCGGCAAACCCTTTCATGGCAACCTAAAGCCCACCGCCGCACGGTGCAATGGCGCATTCCTGCCGGGTCGACCCCGTAACGTCGCAGCTCTCAGGAGAGCATGCTGCGTTTGTGTTCGACCATGGCCTGAAGCATGCGCACGGCCAGTCGCCGCTGGCCCTCGTCGAGCAATGACGCGACGTTTACAACGTCGAGGACATGGTTTTCCTTGAGGAGATAGAGTGCCCGCCATTCCTCCGGTGTCAGGCGCGGCGCCTTGTTCGCGTGCTTGCCGTTATCTTTGGCGCCGTTTGTCGCCTCGAGATTATCGCTGATTTTGCCCATCGTTCTTCCAACCCTGACAATGCTGTTCCTGTGGAGGCTTGCTTGAAAACTCCATGAACGCGATGACACTGGAACGCTGTGATACCGGGGAACTCGACACTGCACGGTGGTTTCCTGCGCGATGGGGAGCGGTTTCCGACGAGGCGAAGACAATCGAGTGGACCGGTTTGCGGAGCATGTCCGCCTCCCGCACTTGCTCGGATTCTGCACGCATCATCAGGCCCATATTCCCATCGCTTATTCTTATATTACTAATTATTATGTCGCCTCAAACTCGTCTCGAGGTTGTTTTGAGATGTCATCATGCAGATATTATCAAATATTAAACAGGTCAACCAATCCTGCCGAAATCCGACGTTATTGGGGTTTAAAGCGAACATTTGTTGCGTTTCACAAAGAGCGATGCTTATCAAAAATATTTTATAAGATTTTATTGCAATTTAAAAATGTATATTTTTTCTTCAAGTTGTCTGTGGGTGATGGTTATAGATATCTGGTTGATTCGTTTCAGCCCGTCAGTCCCCCAGCGACACTGCGCGCGGCGTTGCTGCGGTAGGATAGGCTTTCCGCAACGTGAAGCCGCCGCACGCAATCCTCCCCATCCAGATCGGCGAGTGTTCGGGCCACCTTGAGAATGCGGTGAAATCCGCGCGCGGACAGGCGCATGGCGTCAGCTGCTTCACGCAAGAGACGCATGCCTTCGGCGTCCGGGCGCGCGATGTCGTCCAGGATAGCTGCCGGGCATGCTGCATTGGTCGTGATATGCTCCAGCCCCTGGGCCGCGTAACGTTCCAGCTGGGCATGGCGCGCCTTTGCCACCCGCGCTGCGACATCGGCGGAGCCTTCGCGCGCCGGTGGCAGCATCAGATCCGACGCCGTCACACCGGGCACATCGATCACGAGATCGATACGATCGATCATCGGGCCGGATATGCGCGATTGATATTGCGCCATGCAGCGCTCGTTCGGACCGCGCCGGCAGGCGAAACCAGGCTCCGTCGCCTGTCCGCAACGGCAGGGATTCATCGCCGCAACGAGCTGGAAGCGGGCCGGATAGGTGACGCGGTGGTTCGCGCGCGCGATCAGCACCTCCCCCGTCTCGAGAGGCTGGCGCAGACCGTCGAGCACCTGCGGCTGAAATTCCGGCAACTCGTCGAGGAAGAGCACCCCGTGATGGGCGAGCGAGACCTCGCCGGGCCGTGCACTCGCACCGCCCCCGACCAGCGAGGGCATCGATGCGGAATGATGCGGCGCACGAAACGGCCGGCGATCGCTCAGCTTGCCTTCCGCGATCAGGCCAGCGACGGACTGGATCATCGAGACTTCCAGCAATTCGCGCGGCAGGAGGGGCGGCAGGATCGAGGGCAGGCGCTGCGCCAGCATCGACTTTCCCGCCCCTGGCGGGCCGCTCATCAGCATATTGACGTCGTGGAGACCCCATCATATTCTAAAAGAGGAGGAGCACAGCACCAATGTCCAAGGCCTATTCGTACCTTCGGTTCTCGACACCCGATCAAATGCGCGGCGACAGCTTCCGCCGTCAAGCCGTGCTGGCGCGGGAATATGCCGCCAAGCACGGGCTGCAACTGGACGAGAACCTTACGTTTAATGACCTCGGCGTATCTGCCTTCAGGGGGCGCAACGCGGAGGCTGGGCGGCTTGGCGACTTCCTTGAGGCTGTACACACCGGATTGGTGGCGCAGGGCTCTTACCTGCTCGTTGAAAGTCTGGACCGCATTTCTCGTCAGGCTGCACGTAAGGCGCTTCGTGTCCTTGAGAGCATCGTGGACGCGGGGGTGACTGTTGTAACCCTTTCCGATGGGCGCGCCTATGACGCCAACACCCTGAACGATGACCCCATGTCCCTCATGCTGGCCCTGATGATCTTCATCCGGTCCAATGAGGAGAGCGCTATGAAGGCTCGCAGGCTGAAGGCCGCATGGGAGGGCAAGAGGGCAGGGGCAACATCCAAGATCCTTACAGCACGGGCCCCTGCGTGGCTTGAGCTAACCCCTGAGCGGACTTGGAGGGTGCGAGAGGAGAGGGCAAAAATCGTTCGCCGCATCTTCGCAATGGCTGCTGAAGGGAAAGGCCAGAACCTCATCGCTGCGACTTTGAACCGAGAAGGTGTGCCCACCTTCGGTGACAGCAGTAGGAGCCCGGGACGGCACTGGCACCGAAGCTACATTGTGCGCGTTCTACGCAGCCACGCCGTCGTGGGCACCCTTGTGCCTCACGTGGTAGAGCATGATGGTGGGAAGAAGACGCGGGTAGCTCAGGAGCCGATCGAAGGATACTTCCCCGCCATCGTGGATCGCGGTATCTATGAACAGGTTCAATCACTCAGCATTGACACAAGGTCGCCCCTTCGAGGACGGCACGCCGCATCCGGTACCGTCCGCAACATTCTTGGCGGGATTGCCGTATGCCCACTGTGTCGGGGACGGATGACACGTGTTTCCAAGGGATCGTCCGGAAAGGCGGGCAAGCCGTACCTCGTCTGCTCAACGGCGAAGGCGGGGGCTGGATGCACCTATCGTGCAGTACGTATGGAGGATGTCGAACTGGCACTGACTAAGAACGCCAGCTTCCTGACCGCAACGGTCCCGGCACCTTCTGAAGAGGCGGACATGCAGGTGAGACTTCGGTCTATCGAGGCGGGTATTGGGGCTCTTGAGGAAGAACTGAACAATCTCTTGGACGCTGTCGCAAGGACCCCTTCTGCGGCCATCCGCGAGCGTGTTCGGGAGACGGAGGCGGCATTGGAGGCAATGCGGCACGACGAACGGTCTCTACTGGAAAGAGTCTCCGCGATTCATGGGCCGTTTCTTGAACAGCGCGTGGAGCGGTTACGTGAGGCGCTTGAGAAGGAGCCGGTCGACGTAGCCGGTGCAAACGTGGCTCTTCGTCAAGTGCTGTCGAACGTAGTCGTGAACTACCAGACCGGCGAGCTTGAGCTAGAATGGCTGCACGGTGGGCAATCGTCCGCGATGTTCGCGTGGCCATCCGTTGAGTGATCTCTCGATGGGAACGTGATGGTACCAAGGAGAGGATTGGCACGATCAGCGCGCGATATATATATATATATAAATTTCAACTACTTACGAAAGGGGCTTTCGACCTATGTGCACCGCCGCCGTGGACCCGCGTCCACTGCTCCCTGCCTCGCGCCTCCGATTGCGCGGACTGTACGGGGAGCATGACAGAACGCCCGCTACGCCTTATCAACGCGTGATCGATAAAATCGTGTGGACGCGACATAAGTAGCATAACCACAGGCAAGAAAGATAATACCGCCCAACACCCTGCCCAACCCGGCACCTTCACCAAATATAGCGAGATTCGCCAGCCAAACAAATGATAAGAAAATCAGCGAAAAAATCCAGATATCTAACTTCAACATAGCATCTTTACCAATCCCTCCGTATTTTGAGCTATTATAAATAATCAGAAATATCTTTATGGACACCAGTAGAGCTAAAACAAAGATGGAGATTGATAAGAAGCTGTCGCCCTTATAGTCAGACCAAATAGAAGCATAAATTCCGAATATACTTACTAATATTTGACCCAAATAAACAATAATATAAACAGATAAAACGCCCACTATCCCGGCAAAAGAACCGCGCAACATCGCAGGTACCTCAAATTATCCGCCAAAGCCGACCTTTGCAGCACGTTGCTTCTAATGCAATTTTAGCAGAGGATGAAGCGCACGGGAGAAATTTTTCACAGAAATTGTGAGCGCCCATCTATAGCTTATATGCGCACGCATCTCCACCGCCGGGGCGCCACCCGTCGACTGCGCGCTTAGCCCGTTCAGGCTCGAGGCGGGGTTATCAAAATCATTAGCATTTCGACCCAGTGCACTGCCGTGGTGAAAGACCGGCGATGCGGCTCAAACAACGGATGCCCGTGGGGAGTGCTAGCGTGAAATCCACTGGCGCCAGCACTGCTGCCACCAAGTACTCACTTGTCTGACCCGCATCAGGGCGTGTAGTTGGTTTGATTGTGTCACCCGAGTTCGAGAAATACCCTGACGCAGGTTCACATGCGCCCTGAGCGAAGTCCACGATCATCTAAAAAACTGCGGATTGGTCGCGCGAGGTTTCGCGAGGGGCAGACATGTGAGCCATTAGACCGGCAGGAGGCTCTCAAGCTGCCCAAGAAAAATGGCTTGCGAACTTGCCCTCTCGATGAGAAGCGAGGCAATATGTTACGCACATTACCTGACGCCAATGGCAAGGAGGGGCAATGACGGCAGTCTATGCTTCGACTGACCCAAAATGGTTTTCACATCTCATTTCGCTGGTACCGCGAGCAGAGCAAGTCGCCTTCTGGCGGCCAACGGATCGTCAAGCGAAGCGAATCAATGCTGGAGAGCCTTGGTTCTTCAAGGAATGGGGGCAGCCTCGGATCTTGGGTTTTGGGCGTTTCGTTGAGCACCAGTCCACTACCCCACAGCGCCTTTGGGAGGAGTTTGGAGAAGGAAGCGGCGCGCCTGATATCGAAGCTCTGTTGCAGGCTATCACGGCAGCAAGAGGCACAGACCGACCGACTACATTGACCACCCGCATTGGCAATGCTGTTCTGTCGGACTTCAAGGCCTTTGACCCTCCAATCCCTCTGGACGAGGTAAACCTCCCCAATCTCCCAGTACCGTTCCGGTACGTGCCGAATGACAGCCCTCTACTTGATCGCGCGAGCACCCCAAAACCGCTTTTTGAGGCCGAGATGACCACGGCAAGCAAGCAAGAGCTGTATACGGAGGTATTCAAGCGGAACACTGCTCACGTGGCCTTCATCAGGAGCTTATATGGAGGCCGATGTCAGATGTCTGGAGAGCCTGTCCTTCAGGGGGTTGGCGGCGACCTTACGCAGGTCCACCACATCGACTTCCTTTGCGAAGGTGGATCGGATCACCCAGCGAACATGATGTGTCTTTCCCCAGACTGGCACGCACTGGCCCACGCATCCGGGACTTCCTTCGACTGGACCACCTTGGAGTTCATTGTCGCGGGTGAGAGGTTCCCCGTAATCCTCAATCGGCACCTCAAACCACGGTCTCTCGGGTGAGGAGAGACGACGCAACGCGGCCTAAATCCGAGGCAAATTTTTTGTTCGGTCGATCAACCATTCGCGCTTTTCTGCTCCCCCCGTGAGGGTGGTGGGCAACCGTCTTGCTGCAGCAATCTCTATGCATTGTTCGTCGTTGCGAGGCATCCCTCTTGATAGCGCGAGCATCCCAAAAACGGTCCATTGAGTCCGTTCTTTTGCTGAATGACCCCGCGTCGACACGCCGGGCACTGGTCGCCTGCCTTCACTTGGAGACGCATCCTCTGCGGGCCTGCAGCAGCATGCAGCGGTCGCCCATCATCCCGTGCGGCTTTACGCTTGTAATCGCAGGCTGGGAACCGGCTGCATCCCTGAAATTCGCCATGCTGACTCTGACGCACCTTGAGGACGCCGTTCCCGCACTTGGGGCAGGCCTCCAAAGGCTCGCCATCGATCGCGTCGATTTTGATTTGAGCGGCCTTTACTAGTTCGACCAAAAACTGGGAGGGCTGATCATTGGTCGTGTAGAAGCGCACCTGCTTGCGGGCGCGGGTCATGGCCACATAAAACAGGCGTCGCTCTTCGGCTAACGGATAGGGATCGGGCGCCGGCATGGCCAGTTGCAGCGCAGGATCATCCTGGATTTGGCTTGGAAAACCTCGGCTTCCCTGTACGACATTGAGAACGAAAATATACTCGGCTTCTAGCCCCTTGGAGCCGTGAACGGTGAGGAACTCGATCTTCAACCGGTCGCCGAACTGCCATTGCCATTGTTTTAAGCCCGCCGGTGCATCGTCGCGATATCGCCCGAGGAGCAAAACGGTAATGTGGGTACCCTTGAGTGGCTGCAGTTTGCCCTCGGTCGCGAAGCGATGCATGTGGGCAAGCTGCTGTTCGAGGTGGGCCGGCATACTGCCGTTGTCTTTGAATCCGAAGGCCAGCAAAGGCGTTTTGGTTAGAGGGTTGGTGGTCCTGACTGACTTCCTGATCTGCGCCGGGTTTGCCTGAATAAAGGTGCTCGATACATCGCACAGGTACTGCGGACAGCGGAAGGTAGTGTTGAGTGTCAGGCGCGTCGCGTGATCGAACGTTTTCTCGAACTCCGTCATGACGGAAATGTCGGAGCCAGCAAACCGGTTGATGCCCTGCCAGTCGTCACCTACTACACAAAGGTGTGTCTGACCGCCCGGGCTGGCCGCCAACGCTTTTAATAGCCGGATTCGCGCACGGGAACTATCCTGAAACTCGTCGGCGAGGATGATGCTGTAAGGGCTCTTGTAGGCTCCTGACTCAACGTGCTCTGCGGCCTGGATCAGCATGTCCTCGAAGTCGATGAACTTGCCCTCGCGCAGCCGGCGCTCCCAACCTGCCGCTATCCGTTCGTAGATTGCTAGGTACATGCGCAGGCGCACTGCGTAGCCGAACTTGGACTGATTGGCCAAAGATGCCATCAAATTTTCGTGCTTCAGGCTGTTGTTCTTGACGTGCTGCTGGAACACTCGAAAGGATCTGGCTAAGTCCTGTTCGGGAACCGGTGGCAAGCCTAGAGGCTTTCGCTCTGGGTCGAAGGTCGGTTTAACACCACGATCCACCAACGCTCGCTCCAGTTTTTCTATCGCCTCGCCCGTCATCAGGTCGTGCGAAGTCGTCTCGACAAGTGCCGTGCCATTCTCCGCATGAAGCGCGCGCTTCCACTTCACGCCTTGCAGGTAGTCCTTGAACTCCTCCGGGGCAGCGCCCTGCGCGTCCAAGGCGAAGTGTTCGTGATAAAGCTGCGCATCAGGGTAGTAAAAATCGGGAAAATATTGGCGGTGTTGCTCCGTCGCGGTGTCAGCTTCATAAGCGCGTTCATATTCGTAAGCCACACCATTATAGAAGAGCCAATCGGCGATGACCCTCTCCTCTTTGCTTTTCACGATGTCGCCCTTGGCCGTAAGAAATCCACGCCGCCCGGCAGCATAGGTGTCCGGTTCCTGGTGCTCTCCCCACTTGCCAACATCGCGGCCATACACCGTTCGGAAAAAGTCCCAGTCGCGTTTGAACTGCGGGTCTTGGGCGCTCAACGATCGGATGATGTCGCCGACCTCCCGAATGTCTTCGCCGGGCTTGGAGGGGTCGACCCACGGAGCAAGCGATGGCTTCTTTCCACTAGCCTTCGCTATGACATCGACACTGAAGGCATGAAAGGTGTTGGAGCGCACCTTGTCCACATCGGATAAGCCGCGAAGTTGCTCCGCGATCCGCTCTCCTACCTCGTTAGCGGTTGCACGATTGAAAGCCAAAAGCAGGATCTGCTCTGGCGCGGCAAGTCGTTCATGGAGGACATAGCCGGTCTTGGCCACCATGGTGGAAGTCTTACCCGAACCGGCTGCGGCGACCACCATGACTGCGTCGTCCATGCAGACACATGCATGGATCTGCTCATCGGTCAGCGGGTTTTTCTCGACCGTGTTGAAAAAATCCTGGCGGGTGATCTTCTGGAGTGCCAAAAACTTCTTGTTCTTGGCATCGAACAACTTTTTCAACGTGTCTTGAGGGGTATTGTCGCCGACAGCCTGCCTCCAGGTTCTTCCGGGCAGCTCTGGCGCAGGATGCTGGATGATTACCCTAGATGCTGTTCCGCTGGGGATCCAGCGATCCTTGGCAATGTTTGCGGTAACCGCGCCGATCCACCGCTTGAATGAAGCATCGAAGTCGGCGCGCTGGTTAGGTTTGTCAGGAAGTTCAGGGCGTTGCGCTAGCATCGGTGTGGGCAATACCTTGCCGCTAAAGAGCGACCAAGCGAGCCAAATCGTCCCGAACTGGATTACACTCAGCCATAGCGTAAAGACTTGTAGAATAGTCCATGCCACCCAAAGACCGGCAACCAATCCCCTATGCCGACCGCTAATCGCAATCGTCAAAAAGATGATGGCCTGCCAGATCAGTACCCCTTCTATCATCGTGTATTCCGTTAGCAGGGCTCCTGATCCGCGTGGGGAAAGCGTAGCGTGCGATCGGCCTGACGCAATCCGTATTCACCCCGGTCGGTGTCGCCCGACTTTCTACCTGTCAGGACACGAATCCTTCTCCTGCAAGTGTCTGTCGGCTGCGGGATCGAGGGCTTGGTGTCGAAGTCACAGGTGGCCTCTAGCCAGGGCAGAGGACGCTTGACTCCGGATCGTCGTTCGCTCCGCGCAGGATATCGGCGGCTTTCCAGAGGTGTGCTTCGAGCTGCGGAAGGGTGAGACGGGACATGTGGGGCGCTGCTCCGAGAGTGAACCGGCTTTCCACGGAAGGCTACGGGCCATTGCAACGGAGGGCAACCATCGAGGTGGTGAATGCCGGCGCTGGGGGTGCTTTTGTTTTTGCGCAGAAGTGTGAGCGGCCCACTCGATGTATAAGAACGCTCGTTTCCCCCGTACCCCCTACCCATCCTCGCTCCTCTTCGAGTCATCGCATCGCCCCGGGAGACGGCCACAGGCGTGTGATACCGTCGCGGGTTTGCCCCTCCAGTCGTTCCATAGACCCTGCTCCAACGGGACGTTCCAGCACCTCACTGATACCGTTCCACAAGAATGCTATTGACTTTCGGAACGGTCGGCCTCATGACGTTTGAGACGTCATTGGAACGACAGGGGTTCGTCATGCTCATCGGATACGCTCGCACCTCCACCCTCGAACAGGAAGCCGGTCTGGAGGCCCAGAGGCGGGACCTCGAAGCCCTCGGCTGTGATCGGATCTTCGCCGAACAGACGAGCTCTGTGGCGGCCCGGAAGGCGCTGGAGGAGGCAATCGAATACACCCGTGCCGGTGACACCCTCGTGGTCACCAAGCTGGATAGGCTCGCCCGCAGCGTCCCGCACATGTGGGAGGTGCTCCAGCGTCTGGAAGCCAAGGGCGTGGCGCTGCGCATCGTCAATATGGGCATCGACACCGCGACCCCGACCGGAAAGCTGATGCTGAATGTCCTCGGCGGTGTTGCCCAGTTCGAACGCGAGATGATGCTGGAGAGGCAACGCGAGGGGATCGCCCGAGCCAAGGCCGAAGGAAAGTATAAGGGCCGCAAGCCCACCGCGCGCGCCAAGGCCGATGAGGTTCGCGCGCTGCATGCCGAGGGCATGAGCATGGGCCAGATCGCAGCCCGGCTGGGGATCGGGAAGGGCAGTGTGCATCGCCTGCTCAAGGGGGCATCTGTCGCCTCCGCGTGACCTTGAGGCGTTTCCGCAACAAGCAATATTGGTTGCTAGCGTCCTCAGGAGCTTTTCAACTCATATCCTTAGCGTGCTATCTGCAATGCGATACTTGAGGGGCGCAGATCAAAAATTCTCCATTTTTACGTTCAAAAGATCGTTTGCAAATGCTCGGATAATAAGGGCTTCAAACATTGGGATCATGTCTTTTGGTGCGATTTCATAGGCGCTGACATATGAAGCAAGATCGTGCAGCTTGAGTGGCTTTAGCCGGATTTGTCGCCTCAACTCTTCCACGGACCTGTATGCGACGTTGCGCTCTGGGTGGCTTACAAGTCTTAATTTCTGAACCTCATCCCGACTTCGGTTGAAGACGCTATTCATTTCGCGCCAAAGGTTCTGCTCGGCTGCCTTACCAGCGTACAAAGCACGGCCTCGGCTGTCATAGAAGACGTAGATTCCAGATGCTTCCTGAAGTGCTTTTTTCACACCTTGGTAGTAGCGATGGGCGCTATAATCTTCGTTTAAATCCGTGAATATTTCCCATTTCGAACCCCGTTTTGACTCGACTGGGTAGAGAGGAAAGAACTCGACAATCGGGCGAACGAAATAATTGGACATCTCTGGCTCACTAGGTTCGGCTGGTTGCTACAATAAAGAGAGCAAACATTCCTGACATTGTCCAACTCCGTCAGACTGGGCTCCTTGGACCGTCCAACAGTGCAGCAGCGTGTATCGGGTCTTGAAGTCAGAGGCGTGAGGAGGCGGCGACCTGGGGGAGATCAGGGGGAGATCAGGGGCGCAATCGCCCCTCTCCCGGCAAGGACCGCGTGTTTGATCGCGGAGGCGATGCTGGTGCGACAGCAAATCTGAGCCGGTGATCCGATGACGAGCGAAGGCCGGCAAAGCCATCAACCGTCAGAGGTTCAAGGCCGAAACGCCGATTTACCCCCCACCCTCGGATATCTCAGTGCTCGGCTGGTTTCCTCACCTTCCTGCTTCGACGGCAGACTCACGGGGATGCGAGCGGGTCGCCAAACATGCATCCCGCGCCATTTGCGTCTTGGATGAAGGCCGCCTCGAATTAGTGGCGACCCTCGGATTTCTCAGTGCAGCGGCCCAACTCGATGGCCGGTCAGCCGGTTCGGCTTGGCAATGGGCTGCCCAAGCCGGTGCCTCGATATCTGATTTGCGCCGCACCCTCGGATATCTCCGCTGGTTCCTGCCAAACGGCCCTGTGGCCGTATGCGGGCGCTCGCCTTGAAGGCTTTATCACCGACCCTGCCACATCAAGGGCCAAACCCATGCCGAGTAACGGTCTAGGGAGAGATCCAGCGATTTACCCCACACCATCGGATAACTCCGTCCACCCTCTCAACTTCTACAACGGACCCAACGAACATGAACGACCTCATCACATTCATCACCGTCAACAACCACCCCCGCGTGCTCGACGTCAGCCTCGCTACGGAACTGGTCGTTGCTCGCTTGAGCGACATCCGCGCAATCATCAACGAGTACAAGTACGAACTGGAGCAGATGGGTGAACTGTACATGGCTGGAGAAACCCACATGCGCGGTGGCCGCACCTGCCGACAAACTCACCGCTATTTCCTCAATGAAGAGCAGGCCCTTTTCGTGGGCGATGTAGCGAAACCGAAGCCCGAAGAGTGCGTCCACACCGCTATCACGAAGTGCTTCGACGCTTTCCGACGTGACCAAATCGGCACCAAGTGAAGGCTCAAGTTCACCCCTGATTACCTTCACGACAAGCGCGCCTGTCTCTCCGGGGATGGGCGCGATTTCTTTTCAACCATCCCCAAGGACACCTCATGAGACACTGTCACGTCCCCGGCTGCGGCGGGCGAACGTCCCGCTATGGGCGTTATTGCAGCACCCATAAATCCCGCGTGAGACGCCATGGCGCGCCCCATCAGCGCGGGATCACAAAGGCCGAGCTACGGCCCTACATCCGGCTCGTACAGACCCGCATCGACCGAAACCCCGGTCATCCCCTCTGGCCCCATGCCGAGGGCCTCTGGGGTGCCCTCGTAGACCACGCGAGGGGCATCTGCGGCCACTTCGCGAAGGGACATGCGGGGAACCGCTACGAACTCCTCGCGGCCCGTGAGCTACTCAAGGTGGCCGAGAGCGTCCCCGCGCGGGGCGTCATCGAGGCCGTCTGGGCGATGTACCTGCTACTCGAAGACCGCCCTCGGCGCTTCACGAGCGATGATGCATTTCGCGCCCAGCTTGTTCGGCGCGTGCGCGGTCTTTCCGAGATGAATGTCGGGGAGTGGTTCGATCCCCGCGAGGGCCGCGTGAAGCGCGCCTATCGGGACCTGCCGCCCCATGCATGGAAGATCCTCGCCAAGTGGCTCGCCTCCGCCTTCGGGGGGAGCGGGGTCTTCCTTGCCCAACTCGAACTTCGCCAGCGCGAAGAGAAGCACCAGAAGGCCAAGATGCTGGCCGAAGCGATGAAGGACATCCGATGACCGACACGGTTTCCACGACCGACACCGTCACCACCACGAAGTGGGCGCATTCCGTCACCATTGCTGGCCATATACGCCGGCGTGAGTCCGTGTTGAGGATGCCGACGCTCGGTGAACTGCTCCAACTCAAGCTCAAGGAACGGCGCCATCTCCTATTCCCGTGGCTGCGGGAGCAGGAGAGCTGCATGGTCTACGCGGATACCGGGGTGGGCAAGAGCCTGTTTGCTCTGTCCTCCGCGCTGGCGATTGCCGGTGGCGGATCATTCCTCGGCTGGACTGCCGATCAAGCGCCGAGGGAGAGCGGCTGGCGGGTTCTGTACGTTGATGGCGAGATGCACATGGGCGACGTTCAGGATCGCGCTGCGGCCCTTCTGGGGGCCGTTGAGGGCATCGACAGGGAGCGCGCGGGGGCAAACCTCTCGTTCCTTCCTCGGCAGTTTCAGCGCCCCGGGACGGGCTTCCCCCTGATCACCGACCCGGACGGCGTGAAGTGCATTCTGGACCTTGTCCGGGATCAGGAGTTCGACCTCGTCATCCTCGACAACTTCTCGACCCTTGGGGAGTTGGAGGACGAGAATAGTGCATCCTGCTTCAACCCGATCCAGCAGTTCCTCCTGGAGCTGAAGGTCCATGACGTAGCGACGATGCTCGTTCACCACGCCGGCAAGGGCGGTGACTTCCGGGGAAGCAGCAAACTCGCTGCGACCTTCGAGACCATCGTCAAGCTGGAAAGGGTGCGTGAGAAGGGTGAAGCAGGCGATGCGCAGTTCCGGGTTCGCTGGGAAAAGGTCCGTGCCGGCGGGCGGGGCAAGGTGGTGCGCGAGGTGATCGCCAAGCTGACCCATGAAGGAGATGAAGGTGACCATGAGGGGACCGTCTGGGAGTACGAAGCGGGGGACCTCTCGCGCCTCGACGAGGCGAAGGAGAAGCTGCGCGCCGGTGACTTCGCGTACCTCAAGGAGATCGCCGACCATTTCGGCCTCTCCAAGCCGATGGGGCGCGGTATCATCGAACAGGGGAAGAAGGTCGGCCTCTGGACCGATGATGAGGTGAGCCGGTGGTTGAACAAGGGGAAGCTGATGCGGAGCCTCAAAAAGACCCAAGCGCCCCTCCCGGCTGCCGACTGGCAAACCGAGGCGGATGAAGAGGACAGAGAGGAGAACCCGGATTTCTAGACAGTAAACCGTCCGAACCCGTTAGCCCGTAAGGGTTACACCGGCGCACCGGCACCGAAGTAAACCGATCACTCCCTCAGTGCGGTTTATTTCGGGCCGGAAGCCGTTGGTGGGCAAGGGGTCTGGCGTTTTACTCTCGCGCCATCGTGGGGCGGAAGATAACTTCGCTGCCTGCATCAATCGTTTTTTGCGCCTTCGTCGCCGAATAGCCCAACCATCGTCTTCGAAGGATTACGGAAGTAGTTCGCGCTTAAGCACAAAGCATAAGTATACGGGCGGTTTGGTGTTCCGTTCGATAAAGTCGTCCGATGCTCAGAGCAGAAAGCTTTCATCCAATCTATTGCTGTTAGGGCTCATGCCTTCGTTCGGTTATCCTGGAGCTCCCCCGATTGACAGCAAGCATATGTAGAATAAACAGAGCCGCTCCCCCAAGATTGAAAAATATCCATATCGACCGCGAGAGATGAACTGGGATGAATGGGTTAAATAGGATTGCCGTTGCACAGAACAACAGCGCCCAAGTTGTCCACTTCTCTGATCGTTGAATCTCTACCCAAACAAGGAATCCCGCGGCACCGCAAACGGCAATCCGAAGAAACGTATAATATCCATATGGCATCGCCGCTACCGCGACCAGCAACAGAATGGCGGGAATGATCCAGACGAAACGTGGGAGGGTGAGTGCGTTCATTGCTCGTGCCTAGGCCGTGGGATTCTCGATAATCCAACCATCTTGTGTTTCTCCCTTGCCGGGCCACCGATTGTCCAGACTGAGAACCCGATGTAGCCCATCGGAGGGACGGTAGCCGAGGCTGTGGCATAGGCAAGGGATTTGTTGGGCGAACGGTCGTGAGGATCGAAAAATGGGGTCTTCACAAACCACATATGAGAAGGTTGTGGCCGCCCGCCGCCGCGATCTCGATCGCACGCTTGGCGCTCTCCTGACCGCGAATATCGCGCAGATCCGGCAGACTGTCGGCGATCTGCGCGACTGCCGGTTCCGGCCTCCCCAGAACCTGAACACCCTTGAAGTGATTGGCGAGCTGGATCAGGTTGATCGGCGAGATCACCTCGATATCGGGGGAGGCCCAGGCCGCTTCCGGCCCGCAGGGCCCGGGACAGATCAGTCCGTGTCCGCGATCATGCGCTGCCATCGCCGCCGGCAACACGCCTGCTACCGGCGTCAGCGAACCGTCGAGCGCGAGCTCCCCCAGCACGGTGAAACCCTCCAGCGCATCGACCGGAATCGCCCCGATCGCGGCCATGACACCGAGCGCGATCGGCAGGTCGTAATGACTTCCCTCCTTTGGCAGATCGGCTGGCGCCAGATTCACCGTGATCCGCTTGCTGGGCAGGGCGAGCCCGGAGGAAACCAGCGCCGAGCGCACACGCTCGCGCGATTCGCCGACGGCCTTGTCAGGCAGGCCGACGACCGTGAAGGCGACACTTCCCGGCGAGATCTGTACCTGGACATCCACGGCCCGCGCTTCAATACCCTCGAAAGCCACGGTCGAGACGCGGGTCACCATGAGACGCAATCCTTTGCAACGTTGCGGGGCAACTTATGCGCAAAGGTTGCAAGTCTCAAGTCTTTACACGTTTCTTCCCCAGCCTTGCGCCCACCTCACGCCTTGCCGTAGCCGCCCCCGGTGGGGGTGATCACGGTGACCGCCTCGCCGGCCTCCATCTGCGTCTGGTCGCAACCGCCGAGCTCGTCGATCCGCCCGTCCTTGCGCCGCACGAAGGTGCGCCCCACCTCGCCCGGCTCGCCGCCATCGACACCGAAGGGCCGGACGCGGCGGTGGGAGGCGAGGATGGCGCAGGACATCGGCTTGAGGAAGCGCAGGGTGCGGCTGGTGCCGTCGCCCGCCTTCCAGCGTCCCTTGCCGCCCGAGCCCTTGCGGATGTGGAAATCCTCCAGCACCACGGGGAAGCGCGTTTCCAGGATTTCCGGATCGGTGAGGCGGGAATTGGTCATGTGCACATGCACCGCATCCGTGCCGTCGAAGCCCGGCCCCGAGGGCGAGCCGGAACAGATCGTTTCGTAATACTGATACTGGTCGTCGCCGAAGGTGAGGTTGTTCATGGTGCCCTGCGAGGCGCCCATCGCCTTCAGCGCACCGAAGAGACAATTCGTGACCGCCTGGCTGACCTCGACATTGCCGGCCACCACCGCTGCCGGATAGCGCGGGGAGAGCATCGAGCCTTCAGGGATCACCACCTCGATCGGGCGCAGGCAACCCGCATTCATCGGGATCGCGTCATCGACCATCACCCGGAAGACGTAGAGCACTGCAGCGCGGGTCACCGGCATGGGTGCGTTGAAATTGTCCTCGCGCTGCGGCGAGGTGCCGGTGAAATCCACCTTCGCCCGGCGGTTTTCACGATCGACCGAGATCGCGACCCTGATCACGCAGCCCTGATCCATCTCATATGCGAAGCTGCAATCGGTAAGATTGTCGAGAAGATTGCGCACGCTCTCTGCGGCATTGTCCTGAACGTGGCCCATATAGGCGCGCACCACGTCGAGGCCGAAAGTGGTGACCATCTTGCGCAGCTCTGCCACGCCCTTCTCGTTGGCCGCGACCTGGGCGATCAGATCGTTGACGTTCTGCGTGACGTTACGCACCGGATAGGCCGCACCGGTGAGCAGATCCTCAAGCTCCTTGCGCAGGAAGCGCCCGCGATCAATCATCTTGAAATTGTCGATATAGACGCCTTCCTCCTCGATATGCGTCGCGAGCGGCGACATCGAGCCCGGCGCCACGCCGCCCACATCCGCGTGATGCCCGCGGCTCGCCACCCAGAACAGGATCTCCTTGCCCGCATCGTCGAAGACCGGCGTGCAGACGGTGATGTCGGGCAGATGCGTGCCGCCGTTATAGGGCGCGTTGAGGGTGAAGACGTCGCCGGGATTGATTTCCGGGTTGAGGCGGATCACGGTCTTCACCGATTCGTCCATCGAACCCAGATGCACCGGCATATGCGGCGCATTGGCGACGAGCTGGCCGTCTGGAGCGAAGACCGCGCAGGAGAAGTCGAGCCGCTCCTTGATATTGACTGAATAGGCGGTGTTCTGCAGCGTCACGCCCATCTGTTCGGCAATCGACATGAACAGGTTGTTGAAGATCTCCAGCATCACAGGATCGGCTTTCGTACCGACGGCGACGCGTTGCGGGAGAGCTTCGACGCGGGCGAGCACGAGATGGTCGCGCCCGGTCAACTTCGCCTCCCAGCCCGGCTCGACCACGATGGTCTGATTGGGCTCGACGATGATGGCGGGTCCGGGCACGCGATGGCCGGGCTGCATGTTCTCCCGGCGATAGACCCGCGCCTCGCGCCAGCCCTCGGAGAAGAACCGTGTCTCGTGATCATGCGGCGCGGTGCCCGAGGCGGTTTCCGCGACCTCGTCCTCGACGAATTGCGCGCCGCCGCCGATCGCCTCGATCTCGACCTTCTCGATGACGAGCGGCTTGGTCTCGTCGACGAAGCCGAAGCGGCGCTTGTGCGCCTCCTCGAACACCCCGCGCATGGCCTGCGCATCAGCACTGGTGAAGGCCGCGCGCACGGCCGCCCCGTCAAGCATCGCGGCCTCGACCGGCAGCGCCGTATCGGTGCCGGCATAGCGGATATGGGCGCGCACGATGATGCGGGTGCGATCGAGCGGCACGCCCTGATGGGCGATCTCGCCCAGAGCCTCGGCGACGAGCGGCGTGGCGGTTTCGACGAGCCCGACCGGCGCAGAATCGTCGAGGGGGATATCGAGGGCGCCCTGGCGGGTTGCGCGGATATCGGCGAGCCCCATCCCGTAGGCGGAGAGCAGGCCTGAAAGCGGGTGAATCAGCACCGTCTTCATGCCCAGCGCATCGGCGACGAGGCAGGCATGCTGGCCGCCGGCGCCGCCGAAGCAGTTGAGCGCATAGCGGGTGACGTCATAGCCGCGCTGCACGGAGATCTTCTTGATCGCCTCGGCCATGTTGGCGACCGCGATCTTGAGGAAACCGTCGGCGACTTCCTCGGCGCTGCGCCCGTCGCCGATGCGCGCGGCGAGATCGACGAATTGCGCGCGCACGGCCTCGGCATCCAGTGGCTCGTCGCGGTTGGGGCCGAAGATGCGCGGGAAAAATTCCGGCATGAGCTTGCCGGTCATCACATTCGCATCGGTCACCGCCAGCGGGCCGCCGCGCCGGTAGCAGGCGGGTCCGGGATCGGCGCCGGCGGAATCGGGGCCGACCCGCAGCCGCGCACCGTCGTAATGCAGGATCGAGCCGCCACCCGCCGCGACGGTGTGGATCAGCATCATCGGCGCCTGCATGCGCACGCCCGCGACTTCCGTCTCGAAGGCGCGCTCGTATTCGCCGTCATAATGCGCGACATCGGTGGAGGTGCCGCCCATGTCGAAGCCGATCACCTGGCCGAACCCGGCGGATCGTCCCGTCTCGGCGAGACCGACCACGCCGCCGGCGGGGCCGGAGAGTACGGCATCCTTGCCCTGAAACAGATCGGCGGCGGTGAGCCCGCCCGATGACATCATGAACATCAGCCGCGCGCCGATGCGCTCGACCTCCAGCGCATCGGAGACCTGCTGCACATAGCGCGCGAGGATCGGCGAGAGATAGGCATCGACCACGGTGGTGTCACCGCGCCCGACGAGCTTGACCAGCGGGCTGGTTTCATGGCTGACGGAGACCTGCGGGAAACCGATCTCGCGCGCGATGCCCGCCACCAGCTTTTCGTGATCCGCATAGCGATAGGCATGCATGAAGACGATGGCGACAGCCTGATAGCCGTCGCTGCGCGCTTGTTCCAAAGCCGCGCGCACGGACCGGGGATCGGGTGCCGCCTCGATCGTCCCGTCGGCGAGAACGCGCTCGTCGATCTCGATCACGCCATCATAGAGCTCGTCGGGCTTCCTGACCGCCTTGGCGAAAATGTCGGGCCGGCCCTGATAACCAATGCGCAGGGCGTCGCGAAAACCCTTTGTCGTGACGAGCAAGGTGCGATCGCCCTTGCGTTCGAGCAGGGCGTTCGTCGCCACGGTGGTGCCCATGCGCACCTCGCCGATGGCACCTTTCGGGATCGGCTCGCCATCCTTGAGGCCGAGCAGATCACGGATGCCCTGCACCGCCGCATCGCGATAGGCGCCGGGATTTTCCGAGAGCAGCTTGCGCGAGGTGAGCGCGCCCTGCGCATCCTTGCCGATCACATCCGTGAACGTACCGCCCCGATCCACCCAGAAATCCCACGCCATCTCGCCGTGCTCCCGTTTCGATTTCGCAGCGCGCAATTAAGCCTGCGCGGGACGCGGGGGCAAGTGCAGGGGCGGGGCGTGTGGGCCAAGATGGGGTTGTGTGGCAAAAACGCGGGAGCGAAACGGCTGTTTCAGTCCGCTCACCCGATCGCGTAATAGTCCCGATACCAGGCCACGAAACGCTGCACGCCTTCCTCGACCGTTGTCCCGGGGCGATAGCCGGTCAGGGCCTGGAGCAGATCGGCGGAGGCGACGGTTTCGCGCACATCGCCTTTCTGCATGGGCAGCATGTTGCGGATCGCCTCGCGGCCGAGCTCGCGCTCGATGGTCTCGATGAAGGGCAGGAGCCCTACCGGCTGACCACCGCCGATATTGACCACGCGCCAGGGCGCGGCAGGGGAGAGCGAATCATCGATGCCCTCCACGGGCTTGCCCGCCTCCGGCGGGGTCTCGATCAGGCGGGTGACGGATTCGATCAGATCGTCGATATAGGTGAAGTCACGCTTCATGCGACCTTCGCCATAGATATCGATCGGCTCGCCCGCGAGGATGGCCTTGACGAATTTGAACAAAGCCATGTCCGGGCGGCCCCAGGGGCCATAGACGGTGAAAAAGCGAAACGCCGTCGTCGGCAGGTTCCACAGATGCGCATAAGAATGCAGCATCGCCTCATTGGCTTTCTTGGTGGCCGCATAGAGCGTGATCGGATGATCGGTACGATCCGTCTCGCCGAACGGCATTTCGGTGTTGGCGCCGTAGACGGAGCTCGTCGAGGCGGCGAGGAAATGCCGCGGCGCGCTCTCGCGCACGCCCTCCATGACGTTGAAGGTCCCGGTGAGATTCGAATCGATATAGGCGCGCGGATTTTCCAGCGAATAGCGCACGCCGGCCTGGGCTGCGAGATGCACCACCGTATCCGGCTTTGCCTCGCCGAAGATCTCCGCAATGCGCGCGGCGTCCTCCAGCATCACCTCATGGAAACGGAAGGCGTTGGTGCCCTCGCCGCCCGCGCCGCGCAACTGGGTCAGCCGCGCCTGCTTGAGGCGCACATCGTAATAATCGGTCATCCCGTCAATGCCGATCACCACCCAGCCATCGGCAAGGAGGCGGCGCGCGAGGTGGAAGCCGATGAAACCGGCAACGCCGGTGACGAGTGCGGTGCGTGTGGTGGTGACGTTCATTGATCCCGTGCCCAGTCGGCAGATACGGCGCATTTCATGAAGCCCGCCTTGCCCGTTTCCCCTTATCATCCGAACCGCGTTCAAACCAGAGCCCAGGCATGGGGCGGCGTATAACCCGGGCCGGGTTGCGCGATCGCAGCCCGATCCGAATCGCTGTGATCCCGTTGAACCACATCACCTTACGGGCCCTGCGCACGCTCTCTGGACTCTCGCGCGCGCACACGCGTGGCCTAGTGCCGGGCGAGGGCGCCTTCGAGGAGCTTGATGGCGGCGGCGCGGGCTTCGCTGGTGATGGTGGCGCCGGCCAGCATACGGGCGATTTCCTCGCGGCGGCTTTCCTCGATGAGCGGTGCGACGCGCGTCGCCACCCGCTCTTCCTCGGCGATGGATTCCTTGGCGATGAGGAAATGACGTTCGGCGCGCGCTGCGACCTGCGGGGCGTGGGTGACGGCCATCACCTGTGTGCTTGCGGCGAGGCGCGCGAGGCGTTGGCCGATCGCATCCGCCACGGCGCCCCCGACGCCGGTATCGATTTCGTCGAAGACGAGGGTCGGCGCGGAGCCCCGATCCGCCAGCACGACCTTCAAGGCCAGCATGAAGCGCGACAGCTCACCGCCGGAAGCGACCTTCATCATCGGTCCGGCGCGCGTTCCGGGATTGGTCTGGGCCCAGAATTCGACCCGGTCGAAGCCGCTGGCATCACGCGACTGTTCATCGACCGTGATATGCGTGATGAAGCGCGCGCGCTCCAGCTTGAGCGGCGGCAATTCTCTCTCGACGGCGGCATCGAGCGTCGCAGCCGTCTTCGCCCGGGCGGCGCTCAGGCGTTGTGCAGCTTCGCGGTATCCGGCCTCGGCCTGCGCCAGCGCAGCCTCGCGGGAGGCGAGTTCCTCTTCGCCCGCGTCGATCGAGGCGACATCTGCGGCGAAACGCGCGCGCAGATCGGCGAGATCATCGGGCAGAACGTCGTATTTGCGGCCGGCTGCGCGCAGGGCGAAAAGCCGCTCTTCGACATTCTCGAGCTCGCGCGGGTCGAATTGCGCATCGCGCAGCGCCTGTTCGAGCGCATCACGCGCCTCGTCACAGGCGACGAGCACGGCATCGAGCGCGCGCACGCTCGGCTCGATCAGCTGCGGCGCCTGCTCGGTGCGCCGCTCCAGGCGGCGCAGGGCAGCGGAGATCGCGGGGACGGGAGAGGCCTGGCCGGTGAGGACGTCCTGGGCTTCGGAGAGTTCGGTGGTGACCTTCTCGGCCTGCATCATCTCCTGTCGCCGGGTAGCCAGTTCGGCCTCCTCGCCGGGTTGCGGCGCAAGCGCGTCGAGCTCCTCGACGGCATGGCGCAGATAATCGGCGTCACGGCGCGCCTTCTCGATCCGCGCGCGCTGCGTGTCGAGCGCCTTGCGCGCCTGCGACACGGTGGCAGCTGCGTCGCGTACGGCGGCGACGGCGGATTCATGCCCGCCATAGGCGTCGAGAATCGCGCGGTGTGTGGCCGGATCGATCATGGCGCGGTCATCATGCTGGCCGTGGATCTCGACCAGTCTCGTGCCAACCGCGCGCAGAACCTGGACGCTGACCGCCTGATCATTGATGAAGGCCCGGGTACGCCCATCCGCCATCTGCATCCGACGCAGGATCAGGTCGCCCTCGGTATCGATATCCGCCTCTGCCGCGACGGCACGCGCAGGATGGTTCGTGGCGATATCGAAGACGGCGGTAATCTGTCCCTGCGATTCACCATGGCGTACGAGCGACCCGTCACCGCGCCCGCCCAGCGCAAGGGCGAAGGCGTCGAGCAGGATTGACTTGCCCGCACCGGTCTCGCCGGTGAGCACGCTCAGCCCGGCATCGAACTGGAGCTCGAGCCGGTCGATCAGGACGATGTCGCGGATCGAGAGCTGAACCAGCATGGGTTTTGCCGGCTCTAGAAACTGATCAGGCCGCGCGTGAAATCGGCGAAGGCACGGCTGATCCATGATTGCCGGTTCTCGCGCGGCTCCAGTCCACCTGATTCGAGCAGCACATAGGCATCGCGATACCAGCGGCTCTCCGGGAAATTATGCCCCAGAACGGCAGCCGCCGTCTGCGCTTCGTCCGTGATTCCGAGCGCGAAATACGCCTCGGTCAGGCGCGAGAGCGCCTCCTCGACATGGCGCGTCGTCTGATACTCGGAGACCACATTGCGGAAGCGGTTGATCGCCCCGGTATAATTCCGCTGGTTCAGATAGTAGCGCCCGACCTCCATCTCCTTGCCGGCCAGCTGATCATAGGCAAGCAACAGCTTGGCTTCGGCATCCTCGACATATTCCGAGTCAGGATAGCGGTCGATCAGTTCCTGGAATGCGAGGATGGCACGCTGTGTGCGTTCCTGATCACGCGTGATATCCGGGATCTGGTCGTAATAGGCCATGGCCATGATGTATTGCGCATAGGCTGCATCTTCGCTGCCCGGATACTGGCGCAGATAGCCCTGGGCCACGCCGATCGCGTCATCATAGGCGTTGGCGCTGTAATAGGCGAAGGCCTTCATCACCAGCGCTTTTCTCGCCCAGTCCGAGACCGGATACTGGTCCTCAAGATCGGTGAAGCTCTCGACAGCGCGCTGGTAATCCCGGCTCTCGATCCGGGCGAGGCCCTCATTGTAGAGCTCCTCCGCCGGCTTCTGCTCGATGATCTCGGGCGTGTAACGCTCCGCGCGATCGAACGGATTGAGCGACGTCATGGTATCGCAGCCGGCAAGGGCGAGCCCCAGACCAGCGACGACGAGCGCGCGGGAGATACCCGCTTTTGCGCCGAAAAACGCATTCGCGAAAGACATGCTCCGTCAAACCTCCGAAATCCTGACGTCGCCCGAGCTACGCCGTCGAGGCTGTTTAGCGCAGCCGCGCCCGCGACGCAAAGGCTGATCGCACCCCGTCATGCAGGAAGCACGATACCGAGGCATCGGCGCGACATGCGGGCACGTATTTGGCTGGTGGACGGTTCAGCGCAGGGAATTGCCGAAGGCCGGTGCGCCGACATTGCTCGCAGCATGTTCACGGCGCGGTGCGAGCTCCACCAGTTCATAATTGGCGCGATCCGAGAACAAGGCTTCGAGAACGGCGAAATTGAGGCGGTGACCGCCGCAATAGGAGCGATAGGCGCCAAGAATCGGATGGCCGGCAAGGGCGAGATCGCCGATCGCATCAAGCAGTTTGTGGCGAACGAACTCGTCGGGAAAGCGCAGGCCTTCCGGATTGACGACGCCATCTTCAGAGAGCGCGACCGTGTTGTCGAGCGAGGCGCCGAGCGCAAAGCCGGCTTTCCACAGATGTTCGACATCGCGCATGAAGCCAAAGGTGCGGGCGCGGGCAATATCACGGCGGAAGGCCCGGGGATGGGATTCATGCACCCAGCGCTGCCGGCCGATTGCGGAATCGGCGAAGTCGATCTCGACATCGAGGCGCAGGGGCGCGTCATGCGGCGTAAGTTCCGCGAAGGCCTTGCCGGCATCGACCCGCACGGGGCGGCGAATGCGCAGGGCTCGGCGCGGCGCCTCGGTGGCAACGAGGCCGACCGCATCAATCGCATCGACGAAGGGCGCGGCACTGCCATCCACAATGGGGAGCTCCGGACCGTCGATCTCGACCAGCACGTTGTCGACACCGAGCCCGGACAGGGTCGCCATCAGATGCTCGATCGTGGCGACGGCACCGGTATTGCGGTCGCCGACGACGGTGCACAGCTCCGTCGCCGCGACATTCATGTGCCGCGCATCGATCAGGCGATCAACGCCGTTTGGGAGATTGGTACGAAGGAAGACGATACCGTGATCAGCATCGGCAGGGTAAAGAGCCATCTTCACACTGTCGCCGGAATGAACCCCGATCCCCGAAACGACAGTCGAGGAGGCCAGCGTGATCTGATGCGTTTGTTTCATTATGCTCACCTCGGCAAGAGCCGTCACCGGAAATCGCTTCCCGTGCCACGATCAGGCCCTGTCCGTTGTTGATGCCCCGACACGGCTTACGTGCCGTGTGACCCGTTGTTATCTGGACGCACCATAATCATGGCAAACCTACAGGCCAAATCACGCTTTCTTTCGCTCTGTTACAATTGATACGAGATTCGAAGCTTTCGCTAATATATTGAAATCTCTTGGCTTTTAAAGAAATCCGCCCCGGATGATGGATCCG
>Ga0076929_100471_pt1 | contig 35360 bp, 29 predicted proteins | sample HotLakConUCCSL28_FD_87104 | JGI IMG/M metagenome (GOLD analysis project Ga0076929, IMG submission 87104) | Hypersaline microbial mat communities from Hot Lake, Washington, USA - Hot Lake Consortium UCC-SL28 (version 3) (version 3) | ecosystem: Environmental > Aquatic > Thermal springs > Hot...
CCGACGGTGTCGCTACCAATGACGCTCGAAACCGCGCCGCTTGATCAAGCCGCATCACCCAAAATGAGCCATAGCTCATCGGACAATTCTTGCAGGCATCGGCGCGCTCCGGACGCATCTTGCGTCGGTGAGTGCTGCAATTTTCTCTTTTGCGACCGATCGGTTATCGCCGGGACGGACCTTTGTCCGACAGTCAGTGATTTGCCTGCAGGCGGACAAGGGCAACTCGCGCTCCATCCCCGTTTATCCTGCAAAACCCGGTTTTGCGGAAATCCGCCTCGAACCATGCCGCGTTCTCGACATTGTCCCGGTGCACCGGAATGTCTCCCGGTCGATGCGAGGCGCGATTCGCTGGAATTGCGCCTGACGCTGGCGGATCATTATTGGCTTCAAGGTTCGATTGCATGAGTCTCTCTCGTCGTTTCCATCTCGCCCCCGGTTTTGCGCGCCTGATCGGGCGCGAGCACCCGGCCAGCCCCGTCGTCGAGGGGCATTTTCCCGATCAGTCGGATCGCCGCTCCTTCGTGCGCCTCGAAGGAGAGGGTTGCACCCTGGTTCTGGAGGATCGGACCCACAATGGTGATTACGAGGAGGAGCGCAGCGAGGTCTCCCGCGCGCAGGGGGAGATCCTGCTCGATGTCTGCGCCGGCAAGGCGATCTACGAGCGCATCCCGTTTCATGGTTCATCCGGCATGTCGCTGGAGGTGACGCGGTTCGTGGCGCCGATGCTGGCAGCCTTCATCGAGGTGCGCTTCGCCGATACGAGCGAGGCCGAGTCGTTCCGAGCGCCACTCTGGTTCGGTCCGGAGCTCGCTCCGGAGGAGAGCTGCGAGCCGCGGGCGATCGCGCTGGGGCGTCGCCCGAAAACCGTCGATACGACGATTCAGAATGCCGCGCTCGAGGCGTTGATCGATCACCTTGATGCAAGATCCGGGCGGGGAGGCGGCGCCCGTGGGCTTGACGATCCGCTGATGGGCACGTTGCGGCGCCTGATGCGCGCGCCCGAGCAGGTGGCGACGGCGCGTCAGGGCAAGGCGAAAGCCGTTCCCGCGCAAGGCCGCAACGAAGGTGGTGATGATGATCAGGTCTTCGAGGCCGCAGCGGCGGCAGCATCGCGCGGTACAAGCGGCGTTCAGGGCTGATACGTGTCATACGGCAAAGCGTGTTTGAGGCAGACTTTCAGTGCGACGGAGCAATTTGTCGCATTGTTGCGCGCTCTTCCCCTTGTTGTGAAATGATCGTACAAACAGCTTGGAAAAACACGCTTGTGTCATGCGGAAAAATCTGGCAACTTCCGCCGCACGTTAGGACAGTATTGCTGTCCCATCCAGGTGTGCGGATGCGTGTGAGTGCGCCCTGTACGGTCTCGAGGTTGTCATCATGGCGCGCAGCGCCCCGAAACGAGATCACAAACCGACTGCCCGCACGATGCGGGCGGAGCGCGTGCGCGCGGGCCTGTAACGCCCTGGGCGCCCGCGCGAGGCGCGGGTGACCCGGAAACGGCGCGGCCGAGCCTCCAAGAAAACCGAGCGATGCGGCTACGGCGCTCATACGGGCCGGGCGACGGCACCGCCGCCCAAGGCGCGTCCAAAAGCGCCGGCTGCAACGCGGTATGGCGGGAAGAACGAGGATCGACGATGAGTGAAATCATGACGGATCAGTTGCCGGGTGGTGATCGCGACGCGCAGGCCGACGCAAATGCGCGCGAGCAGGTGGCGAAGACCCTTTCCGCAGCGCCTCGCCGCATGCAGGTTCCCGGGCTCCCGGGCAAGCAGGGGCTCTATGATCCCGCCAACGAGCATGATTCCTGTGGGGTCGGCTTCGTCGCCCATATGAAGAACGAGAAAACCCATGCCATCGTGCAACAGGGTCTCGACATCCTGCGCAACATCGATCACCGCGGCGCAGTCGGGGCCGATCCAAAAATGGGTGACGGTTGCGGCATGCTGGTGCAGATACCGCATCGCTTCTTCGCGGCGGAGTGCGCCAAGCTCGGCATCTGGCTGCCGGAGCCCGGCGAATACGGCGTCGCCCAGCTCTTCATGCCGCGCGACGAGGAGGGTTATGCGAAGGTCGTCGAGATCGTCGAGAAAGTCGTCGCGGATGAAGGTCTCACCCTGCTCGGCTGGCGCGATGTCCCCGTCGACAATGCGGATCTCTCGGAGAATGTGAAGGCCACGGAACCGTTGCACCGCCAGGTCTTCATCGGCAAGGCCAAGGAGGAGGACGAAGCCGCTTTCGAGCGCCGCCTGTTCCTCGCCCGCAAGGTGATCTCCAACACTGTTTACGACCTGGAAGACTCGCGTACCGCCGGCTATTACCCGGTGAGCCTGTCGTCGCGCACCATCGTCTACAAGGGCATGGTGCTCGTCACCCAGCTCGGTTCGTATTTCCGGGATCTGGCCGATCCGCGCTTCGAGAGCGCGCTGGCGCTCGTGCACCAGCGTTTCGCCACCAACACCTTCCCGAGCTGGCAGCTGGCGCATCCCTATCGCATGGTGGCGCATAATGGCGAGATCAACACGCTGCGCGGCAACGTCAACTGGATGGCTGCGCGTCAGGCGAGCGTCGATTCGGAATTGTTCGGCAACGATATCTCCAAGCTCTGGCCGATTTCCTATGAGGGCCAGTCGGATACCGCCTGTTTCGACAATTCGCTCGAATTTCTCGTGCGCGGTGGCTATTCGCTGACGCATGCCATGATGATGCTGATCCCGGAGGCCTGGGCCGGAAATCCGCTGATGGACGAGGATCGGCGCGTCTTCTACGAATACCATGCGGCCCTGATGGAGCCGTGGGATGGCCCGGCGGCGATCTGCTTCACCGACGGTCGCCAGATCGGCGCCACGCTCGATCGCAATGGGCTGCGTCCGGCGCGTTATCTCGTCACGGATGATGATCTCGTCGTTCTGGCCTCCGAATCCGGTGTGCTGCCGATCCCGGAGGAGAAGATCATCGACAAGTGGCGGCTGCAGCCGGGGCGGATGCTGCTGATCGATCTCGAAGAAGGCCGCATCGTCTCCGACGAGGAGATCAAGACGCAGCTTGCCACGGCGCTGCCCTATCGCGAATGGCTGGAGCGAACCCAGATCAAGCTGGAGGATCTGCGCCCCGTCCAGGCGCGCGCCAGCCGCACCGATGTCTCGCTGCTCGATCGCCAGCAGGTCTTCGGCTACACGCAGGAAGATCTCAAGCTGCTGATGGAACCCATGGCCGTCACCGGCCAGGAAGCCGTCGGCTCGATGGGCACGGACACCCCGATCTCGGCTTTGTCCGACAAGGCGAAGCTGCTCTACACCTATTTCAAGCAGAACTTCGCGCAGGTCACCAATCCGGCGATCGACCCGATCCGCGAAGAGCTCGTCATGAGCCTCGTCTCCTTCATCGGGCCGCGTCCCAACATCCTCGATCTCGAGGGCACCTCCCGGCGCAAGCGCCTCGAAGTGCGCCAGCCGATCCTGACCAACGAGGATCTCGAGAAGATCCGCTGCATCGGCCATTTCGAGGATCGCTTCGACACCAAGACCCTCGACATCACCTATCCGATCGAGCAGGGCGCTGCGGGCATGGAGGGTGCGGTCGAGCGCCTGTGTGACCGCGCCGAGGCGGCCGTGCGTGGCGGCTACAACATCATTATCCTCTCCGATCGCCAGGTCGGACCCGATCGCCTGCCGATCCCGGCGCTGCTCGCCACGGCGGCGGTGCATTCCTATCTGATCCGGCGCGGCCTGCGCACCTCCGTGGGGCTCGTTCTCGAGAGCGGCGAGCCGCGTGAAGTGCACCATTTCGCCTGCCTGGCCGGCTACGGTGCCGAGGCGATCAACCCCTATCTCGCCTTCGACACGCTGCTCGCCATGAAGGACGACCTTCCCGCCGAGATCGACGAGGATGAGGTCATCCACCGCTATATCAAGGCGATCGACAAGGGTATCCTGAAGGTCATGTCGAAGATGGGTATCTCGACCTACCAATCCTATTGCGGCGCGCAGATCTTCGATGCGGTCGGGCTCAAATCCGAGCTGATCGACAAGTATTTCTTCGGTACGGCGACGATGATCGAGGGTGCGGGCATTCCCGAGATCGCGCGCGAGGCCATGACGCGTCACGACGAGGCCTTCGGCACCTCGCCGGTCTACCGTGACGCACTCGGCGTGGGTGGCGAATACGCCTATCGCCTGCGCGGCGAATCGCATGCCTGGACCCCCGATACGGTTGCCACGCTCCAACATGCCGTTCGTCTCAAGGCCGATGATCGCTATCGCGAATTCGCCCGGCTCGTGAACGAGCAGGAAAACGCCTTCTCCACCATTCGCGGGCTGTTTCGCCTCAAGCAGGCCGAGGATATCGGGCGCAAGCCCCTCTCCCTCGACCAGGTCGAGCCGGCGGTTGCGATCGTGCGCCGTTTCGCCACCGGTGCCATGTCGCTCGGTGCCATCTCCAAGGAAGCGCACGAGACGCTGGCGCTCGCCATGAACGAGATCGGCGCGCGTTCGAATACGGGCGAAGGCGGCGAGGATGCCGGGCGCTTCAAGCCGCTGCCGAACGGGCGCTCCAAGCGCTCCGCGATCAAGCAGATCGCCTCGGGCCGTTTCGGCGTGACGACGGAATATCTGGTCAATGCCGACCAGATGCAGATCAAGGTCGCCCAGGGCGCCAAGCCCGGTGAGGGCGGCCAGTTGCCCGGTCACAAGGTCGATGCGGTGATCGCCAGGCTGCGCCATTCGACCCCCGGCGTCGGCCTGATCTCGCCGCCGCCGCATCACGACATCTATTCCATCGAGGATCTGGCCCAGCTGATCTTCGATCTGAAGAACGTCAACCCGGCAGCCGATGTCTCGGTGAAGCTCGTTTCGGAAGTCGGTGTCGGCACCGTCGCGGCCGGCGTGGCCAAGGCGCGCGCCGATCACATCACGATTTCCGGTTTTGAAGGCGGCACCGGCGCCTCGCCGCTGACCTCGCTCAAGCATGCCGGCTCGCCCTGGGAAATGGGGCTTGCCGAGACGCATCAGACGCTCGTCCTCAACCATCTGCGCGGGCGCGTGGCGTTGCAGGTCGATGGCGGCCTGCGCACCGGGCGCGACGTGTTGATCGGGGCATTGCTTGGCGCAGACGAGTTCGGCTTCTCGACAGCGCCTCTGATCGCGGCGGGCTGCATCATGATGCGCAAGTGTCATCTCAATACCTGCCCCGTGGGCGTTGCCACGCAGGATCCCGTCCTGCGCAAGCGCTTCAAGGGCCTGCCCGAGCACGTGATCAACTACTTCTTCTTCATCGCGGAGGAGGTGCGCGAACTGATGGCGCAGATGGGCTATGCGACGCTCGACGAGCTGATCGGACGCTCCGATCTCATCGAGAAGCGCGACGCTATCGCCCACTGGAAGGCCAAGGGGCTCGATTTCGGTCGCATCTTCACGCGCCCGGAGGTCCCCGCCGAGATCGCCACGCGCCATACCGAGCGCCAGGAGCATCCGATTGCGGAGGTTCTGGATCGCAGCCTGATCGTACAATCCGCTGCCGCCATCGAGAAGGAAGAGCCGGTTTTGATCGAGGCGCAAGTCGGCAATACCGACCGTACCGTCGGCGCCATGCTCTCGGGTGAGATCGCCAAGCGTTACGGCCATGAGGGCCTGCCGGACGATACGATCACGGTGAAGCTGAAGGGCACGGCCGGCCAGAGCTTCGGCGCCTGGCTCGCCGCCGGTGTCACCCTCGATCTTGAGGGTGAGGCGAACGATTATGTGGGCAAGGGGCTCTCGGGCGGCAAGCTGGTCATCCGCCCGCCGCAGGAGAGCAAGGTGGAGGCCGAGAACGCCATCATCGTGGGCAATACGGTGCTCTACGGCGCCATTGCCGGCGAGTGCTATTTCTGCGGCGTGGCCGGCGAGCGCTTCGCCGTGCGCAATTCCGGCGCTGTCGCGGTGGTCGAGGGCACCGGCGATCATGGCTGCGAATACATGACCGGCGGTGTCGTCGTGGTGATCGGCCAGACCGGGCGCAACTTCGCGGCGGGCATGTCGGGCGGTATCGCCTATGTGCTCGACGAGGCCGGCGATTTCGGCAAGCGCTGCAACCTCTCCATGGTCGATCTGGAGCCCGTCGAGGCGGAAGAGGATCTGATGGTCTCGCTGCACCACCATGGCGGCGATCTGGAGACCAAGGGCCGCATCGACGTCATGGCCGACATGTCGGGCAAGGACGAGGAGCGCCTGCGCCAGCTCATCACCAACCACCTCAACTATACCGGCTCGACCCGCGCCAAGGCGATCCTCGACGATTGGGAAGCCTATCGCACCAAATTCGTGAAGGTGATGCCGGTCGAATACCGCCGGGCGCTTCGCGAGATGGAACGCGCGCGCATGCCGGCGGCGGCGGAGTGAGGGTGCTGATGGTCCGGGCGGATATTGCAGCTCCGGCGAGTGGCTCCGCGCCAAGCAAAGCGCGGAGTGCACGGTTTTTGAAGCCGGTCAGCAGCCGGCGACACCATACTGGCGATATGGCGAACCGCGTGCATCGGACGCACTTTTCAGCCTCCCTGCTCCGGGTTGGAAACCGGGCAGAGAGGCGTAAGCGGTGCACGGTATTACTCGGGAATGACAATTTTCGGCTCGGTCGCGCAACGCGATCCATGCGCGCCGTAATCGACATCGGCGCGCATGTCGTAACCGGAGGATCCGTCCGGACGAATGACGTAGGCACCCACGTCCGTCTGACGGACGCCCCCAAACTGTCGAAACTCCTCCCTCGGAGGTTTATGCTCGGTGGCTTGCCAGTCGAAAGCGATCGTCATATTGAGTTCACGCGCAAGATCGCGCATCTCCTCAGTGCGCCCGGGCTGATAATAGCCTGCGATGCCGAGGGTCGTCCCCTCGGGAACAAGACCTTCGGCATGCGCCATGCGGATGAACTCGGAAAGGTTTTGAAGGCCGAAATCCTCGACCTCATTGCCCATCACTGCAAAGATTATGTTGCCACGCGGATCTGTGGTCATCTGCTCCCGCAGGACCTCGAGTGCTTCTTCCGGGTTGCGCTGGTAGTCCGGCATTCCGAATGTCGTCAGGTAGGCCAGATGGGCAAAGGTGCTGGGATCCGGCTCATGCGGACCGGCGCAAAGATTGACCTGTGCAACGGCGCCCTGATTACCGACTGGCAGCGCCGCGGCTTTCGCCAGACTGAAAGTCTGGTCGGCATCAGACGTCAGCGGCTGCATTTTCGGCGCAGCAGGCGAGATCGCAGAAATCATAGAAATCTCCAAAATTGCTCAATAAATGAATTAACGATGTTTTTTAATCATATTTCTTCGAAAATTACAACCGGAAAATGCACTCGGCTGTTACTGCGTGCCGCCAGCACAGCAATCTCGAATCACGCACGCACCACGCGCCACGTTGTACCATCGGCGCGGATTTCGACAGGGGTATGAACATGGGCAAGGTCACGGGCTTTCTCGAATATGATCGTCAGGATCAGAAGTATCAGCTCGCCGGCGATCGGATTCGCCATTTTCGCGAATTCACCCTGCCGCCGGACGAGAGCGATCTGAAGAAGCAGGCGGCGCGCTGCATGGATTGCGGCATCCCGTTCTGCCACGGGCCGACGGGTTGCCCGGTGCATAACCAGATCCCGGACTGGAACGACCTCGTCTATCAGGGCGACTGGGAGACGGCGGCGCGCGATCTGCATTCCACCAACAACTTCCCGGAATTCACCGGTCGCATCTGCCCCGCCCCCTGCGAGGAAGCCTGCACGCTCAATCTCGAGAACGCGCCCGTCGCCATCAAGACGATCGAGCAGGCCATCGCCGACAAGGCCTGGGATATGGGCTGGATCAAGCCCGAGCCGCCCACCCGCCTCACCGGCAAGCGCGTCGCGGTGATCGGCTCCGGCCCCGCCGGCCTCGCCGCCGCACAGCAGCTCGCCCGGGTCGGCCACGAGGTGCATGTCTTCGAGCGTCAGGCGAAGCCCGGCGGGCTCCTGCGCTACGGCATTCCGGATTTCAAGATGGAGAAGTATCACATCGACCGGCGCGTCAAGCAGATGGAAGCCGAGGGCGTCATCTTCCATTGCGACGTCAATATCGGCGTGTCGAAGAGCTTCGCGAGCCTGCACAACGAATTCGACGCAGTGCTGATGGCCGGCGGCGCGGAGAACCCGCGTGACCCGCAATTGCCGGGGATGGAGTTCCACGGCGTGCATTACGCCATGCCCTATCTCACCCAGTCGAACAAGCGCGTGAACGGCGAGCCGGCTGATGAGGAGGTCGAGGAGATCCTCGCTGCCGGCAAGCATGTCGTCGTCATCGGCGGCGGCGATACGGCCTCCGACTGTATCGGCACCGCCTTCCGCCAGGGCGCGCTTCAGGTCACCCAGCTCGATATCCGCCCGCGCCCGCCCGAGATCGAGGACAAGCTCGCGGTCTGGCCCTACTGGCCGACGAAGATGCGCACCTCCTCGAGCCAGGCAGAGGGCGCAGAGCGCGAATTCCAGGCGGCGACCCTCGCCATCGAGGGCAAGACCAAGGGCAAGGGCAAAGGGAAGGTCACCGGCGTGAAATGCGCGCGCGTCGACGAGCACCGCCAGCCCATCCCGGGCACGGAGTTCGTGATCAAGGCCGATCTCGTCTTCATCGCCATCGGCTTTGCCAGCCCCGTGCATGATGGCATGGTCAGCGAGGCGGAAGTGGCCCTCGACAAGCGCGGTAACGTGGTCGCGAACGAAAAGGATTACCGGACCAATGCCGAGAAGGTCTTCGTCGCCGGCGACATGCGCCGCGGCCAGTCCCTCGTGGTCTGGGCCATCCGCGAGGGCCGCCAGGCAGCGCGCGCCATAGACGAGACGCTGATGGGGTCTAGCACGCTGCCGCGTTGATACTACGTGTATCACGACAGGACCGGGACGGCGCGCTGACGCAAGGCCAGCATTGCGCCGGTTCCGGTGACTGCAAGGATGCTGCCGAGGAAGAAATAGAGCCCCGCATCGCCGAGCACGCCCATGATGACCGCCGCTGCGGTCGGGCCGATCGTGGTGCCGAGACAGAAGGCGATCAGCAGCGCGCCCCCGGCCCGGACGAAGTCCCCCGGATCGAGCCGGTCGTTCACATAGGCCAGACCCAGTGCATAGACGGGATGGCTCAACCCGCCGACGATCAGGCTGAGCATGATCAGACCGGTCAAGCCGGGTGCGAAAATTGCGACCGTGAAGCAGGCGAGAGCCGATCCCAGCGCCGCCATGACCATTATCGACAGCCTGCCCAGGCGATCCGCCAATGCGCCGATGACCGGATGCGCCAGTGTCGGACCGACCAGCATTGCCGCGATGAACAGGCCGATCTCGGTCTGCGAGAGGCCGGCGCGTTCCCCGTAGACCCCCGACATGCCGTAGAAGGCCGCGTTGACGGTGCCCGAGACGAAGCAGGCGAGGACACCCAGCGGTGCGCTGGCGATCAGGTCCAGGAAGGGCATCGTCCCGGGCGGGTTCTGATGCGGCTCCTCCAGCGGGCAGAGCACCAGCGGGATGATGGCGATGATGAAGAACATGCCGGCGAGCAGATAGGGTTGCGCGCCGAGGCCGAAGCCAAGGATGAAGGGACTCGCCGCGATCCCGAGCATGCGCACCGCCTCATAGAGCGACAGGCCGCGCGCCCGGGAACCGTTGCTTGAGGCGTAGTTGATCCAGCTCTCGACCACGACATAGTAACCCCCCAGGCAGAAGCCGGTGATGAAGCGCAAGGCCGCCCAGACCGGGATCATCTCGGTCATGGTGAGGCCAATGGTGCTGACCCCCGCCGTCGCCGCAAGTAACGCGAATGTCCGCACATGCCGGATCCGCCGGATGAGCTTTTCGGTCAGGATGGCCCCGGCAAATGTGCCGGCGAAGAAGACGGAGGTGATCAGGCCGATGACCAGATCGGTGGCGCCGTTCTCGTAGAGCCGGATTCCGATCAGCGGAAACAGGCCGCCGGTGGCGAGACCGAAGGTGAGGACACCGCCGAGAATCAAGCTGAAGTGACGCATGATCTGCAGGAAGGTCGCATGCGCGGGCAATGCGACGGAGCCGGGCGGCGTTGATGTGACGAAGGTGGACATGGGGCTCTCTCCACGAGCAGGATTGACGAGAGCCATGAGCTTCGCCGAACATGTGGAGACTGCGAATTGGTTCATTCCGAACAGCATTTGTCGATTGCAGGAACAAATGGATCGTCACAGCGATATGGCCGTCTTCCTGGCCGTCATTGATCGGGGCGGCTTTTCCCCCGCGGCACGTCATCTCGGCATGACCCATTCCGCCGTGAGCAAGCGTGTCGCCCAGCTGGAGCAGCGCCTCGGCACGACCCTCCTGACCCGCACCACCCGCTCGATGCGGCTGACCGAGGCGGGACGGCTCTATTGCGACGAAGGCAGACGCATTCTCGATGCGATTATGGCGCTGGAGCAGGGTTTGGAAGCCGGAGCCGACATTCCGCGCGGTCTGTTGCGCGTCAGCGCCTCGACGGCCTTCGGGCAGTTGCACGTGGTTCCTGCCGTTGTCGCCTTCATGCAGGACTATCCGCAGGTGCGCATCGATCTCACGCTGACGGATGCGATGGTCGATCTCGTGGCGAGCGGCACGGACATCGCCATTCGCAGCGCGACGTTGGAGGATTCATCCCTGGTCGCACGCAAGCTCGCCCTCAACGAACGCGTCGTCGTCGCGAGCCCGGAATATCTCGCGGCCCATGGTGCACCGCAGGCGCCGGTTGATCTCGAGGGTCGGGATTGCCTGCTGCTCAACCACGAGACGCGTTTCAACGATTGGAATTATAAAACGCAGACCGGGCGTCGATTGCGACTGACGGGACGCTTCGCCTGCAACACGGTGGAGGCGCTGCATGCAGCGGCGCTGGCCGGGCACGGGATTGCCCGCCTGCCGGCTTTCCTCATCGGCGCGGATCTCGCGGAGGGCCGGTTGATCGCCCTGCTCGAAGAGCATCGCCCTCCGACCGGCAGCGCAATCTATGCGGTGAGGCCGGGTGGGGCGATTGCCAGTCCGGCTGCCCGCAGCTTCATTGATCGTCTCGCCGCACGCTTCCAGCCCGTTCCGCCATGGCAGTGGCGCGAAGGCTGAGGAGAACGCGTCAATCCGGACGCCGGGCGATGACGCCGTACCAGCCGAGGCCGGCATAGGTCTCGTAGCCGGGCGTGGCATGGAAGGCGATGGTGGTGCCGTCGCTTTCGCGATAGTGACCCGAGCGCTGTCCGTCGGTGCGCAGCGGAAGGCGCTCGGAGAGGATGCCCTGGCCGTCGGAGGAGGCGATCACGCGATGATCGGCATCGACGAGCATGACGCGGGTCAGGTCGCGCTCTTCCTCGGCAATGCGCACGCCATCGACGATCGCCCGCGCCTGGGGCTCCCACTCGAAATGGATGGCGAGGATGCCGAGAGGTTTTCCGTGCGCCTCGCCGTTCTCGCGGACGCTTGCGCAATAGGTGAGGGCCTGACCGTTCTCCAGCAGGTGTTCGGTCGAAACATCGCCGACGCAGTAATCATCGCCGGAGGGCAGTTCGGCGGCGCTGCGGAACCAGGCTTGATGCGCCACGTTCTGGCCGATGACATCGTAGCGCTCCGGTCTTCCATTGGCGATGATGTTGCCTTCGAGATCGCATAGCCAGAGATCGAGGTAGACCGTGTAGGCACCCAGAATGACGCCGAGACGCCGACAGGCGTAATCGACGGCAGCCTGATCGGGCTCGCGGGCGCAATCGACTACCGCCGAATCCGTGGCCCACCAGCGCACATCACAGGTACGTTCGAAGAGATTGCGGTCAATCAGCTCAATGGCGTTGAGTGACAGATCGACGAGACGTTCGCCCTGGGCCTGGTCAGCCATGGTCTCGACCTGCTTCTGAAGCTCCAGTATGCGCTGTGCCAGATGCGCCTCAAGTTCCTTGGCCACACCTTCGATCTCGCTGCCGACGGTCCGCACTTCCTGGGCCACGACGGAAAAGCCGCGTCCGTATTCGCCCGCCCGGGTCGCTTCGATCATTGCGTTCAAGGCCAGGATCCGCATCTGGCCGGTGACCTGCTGGATCCGGCGGGTCTTTTCCGCTGCGAGTCCACGCACTTCGCCGGTCACCCGCGCGATATCGCGCAGGGAACCCGTCTGCTCGTCATCTTGCTTGATCGCCGCAGCCGCCATGATCAAATGCTCCGCTTCCTGAATTCTCTGCGATAATGCTATCATAGGTTATTGTAAATAAATCCTTATAGGTTTGTCGTAATCCTTGCGGAAATTTTGTGCAGCTTTCGATTGAAACGATGCCATGATCATCAGGGTGGCCTCGGGCGGTGGGTTTTGCTAATGAAACAGCTATGACGCAGCAAACACCCCGTCTCGCCTGTGCGCTCGACGGATACACCGATCTTCCGCACGGTAAGCTCGCCACTCTCGTCACCTTTCTGGAGATGATGGTGCCGCCGGATCGTGAGCCAGCGACCGCGCCGGAAGGGGTACAGATCAACCCCTATGCGCCCGATCCGGCGCATTACCGCGCACTCTATCGCAGGATCGGCGAGCCCTGGCTCTGGACATCGCGGCTTCGCCTGTCGGATGCCGAGCTCGAGGCCTTGCTGGCCAATCCCGATCTCGAGCGCTTCACGCTCGATCGCGATGGCGAACCTGTCGGATTGCTGGAGCTGGATTTTCGTGAGCAGGGTGCTTGCGAGCTGGCTTATCTGGGCCTCGTGCCGGAAGAAACGGGGCATGGCCACGGGCGGTTTCTGATGGATTTCGCCATTCTGCGGGCCTTCAGCCGCCCGATCTCGCGCTTCTTCGTGCATACCTGCCATTTCGACCATCCGGGCGCCGTGCGCTTCTACCAGCGCTGCGGCTTTTCCCCGGTGAAGCTCGCTGTCGAGATCTTCGACGATCCCCGGCAGCGGGGTCTCCTGCCGCGTGAGGCGGCGGCGCATGTTCCCCTGTTGGAATCACGTGACGCCTGATGAGGCGGGCGTCATCGACGCGCAGCGCTGTTCAGCCGCGCGCCGTGCGTGACAATGCGATTTCGTCGAGCGTCGCCTGTTCGCGTGCGCCGGCTGCGGCGCGCTCCGAGCTGCGTTCGCGATCATCGAGGATCTCGACCTTCTTCAATTCCTCGAAGGCCTCGGCCAGTTCGCCCTTGGCATCATCGAGCTCGCCTTTCAGATTGGCAGCTGATTGCAGCAGGTTCTCGCGGCGCTGGGCGGCCGCCTTGGCATAGGTCGGATAGGCGAAGTGCGCGGTATCCGTGATACCCGCCTTCTGCTCCTCGGATGCGATTTCGGCCTCCAGATCGGCGGCCATGCGCTCGAAATCCGCAATCATCATCTCGATCTGCGCCACACGGCGGCGCTTCTCGTCGACCTGGAAGCGCTTCAGGCGAATCAGCGTGTCACGCGATTTCATCGTTTCTCAACTCCACCGAACACGACGTCACGGGTCCGACGCGGACATGATCTGCGCCAGACGCTGGTAACCATGAAGGATGGAAGTTGACTCTTCCTTACCTTGAGCGAGGAAGCTTTCGAGATCGGGGTTGAGGCGGATCGCCTCGTCCACCTCTGCAGAGGATCCCGGGCGATAGGCGCCGAGGCGTATCAGTTCTTCCATGTCGGAGAAGGTCGCCATGACCTGCCGCGCGCGCTGCACGACAGGCCAGTATTGCGGATCGCATGAGCGCGGCATCGTCCGCGAAACGGATTTCAGCACGTTGATGGCGGGATAGCGTCCGCGCTCGGCAATGGCCCGCTCCATCACGATGTGGCCGTCGAGGATGCCGCGTACCGCATCTGCGACCGGCTCGTTGTGATCATCGCCCTCGACCAGCACGGTGAAGAGGCCCGTGATTGTGCCCGCGCCCGCGCCCGGCCCGGCCCGCTCGAGCAGGCGCGGCAATTCTGAGAAGACTGTTGGCGTATAGCCCTTCGCGGTGGGGGGCTCCCCGCCGGCGAGGCCGATATCGCGCTGGGCCATGGCGAAACGGGTGATTGAATCGATCATGCACAGCACCGACTTGCCGTGGTCGCGGAAATACTCGGCAAGGCTCAGGGTGAGGTAGGCGGCATTGCGGCGCATCAGGGCGGGCTCGTCGGAGGTGGCGACCACAACGACGGAGCGTGCCAGCCCCTCGGGTCCGAGATCGTCCTGGAGAAATTCCTGCACCTCGCGTCCGCGCTCGCCGACAAGGCCGATCACCGCCACATCGGCTGCGGTGTAGCGCGCCAGCATCGACAGGAGCACGGACTTGCCGACGCCGGAGCCGGCGAAAATGCCCATTCTCTGGCCCTGGCAGCATGTCGTGAAGGTGTTGAGCGCCCGCACGCCGAGATCGAGCGGCTCCGTCACCCGCTGGCGGGTATGGGCCGCAGGAGGCTCGGACCGAAACGGATAGGGCATTTCGCCTTCCGCCATGGGCGGACCACCGTCGATCGGGCGCCCCAGCGCATCGACGACGCGACCGAGCCAGGCAGGGGAGGGGCGTACCGACCCGGCGGCGTGCCGCACATGCGCGGCACAGCCCCGCCGCACGCCCGACAGGTTGCCGAAGGGCATGGCCAGCGCGCGGTCGCCCTCGAAGCCGATCACCTCGCAGGGCACGCGCGTTGCACCGTCGATATCGATTTCGACACGTCCGCCGAGTCGCATGGCGCCGACCGGTCCGGCGATCTCGATCAGGAGGCCGCGTACCGCGACGACGCGCCCGTAGACGTCCGCATCTTCCACATCTTCCAGGGCGCGGCGGGCCGCAGCGAATTTCCCGTCGATTCCTGCGCGTTCTTCCACGGATGCTAACCTTTCGTTTACTCGCTTCGTTAAGACTGCTGAAGCCGAGATTAACGGGCCTTGCTCGTATGCTCGGGGCGAAAGCGAGTCTGATGAGTCGCTTAGCTGGTTTTCTTCATACGCGACGTGAGCCTGATGGGTGACCAAAACGACCAATGCATCAAGATATTATACCGATTCGCTCGCAATCGGCATTTATCTGCTTGCGCTGGAATCAGGTTTTGTTAACCATTAGGGCATAACGTAGCGAATCGGTCGGAAAGGGGCGCTCGTCACGGGGTTACCGTGGCGGACGGGTGAGAACGCTTTGCCCGAACACGCTCGAGCCATGCTGGGGATCTGAACATGCGCGTACTGCTCATCGAGGACGATAGCGCGACGGCGCAAAGCATCGAACTGATGTTGAAATCCGAGAATTTCAACGTCTACACCACTGATCTCGGCGAAGAGGGTGTCGATCTCGGCAAGCTCTACGATTACGATATCATCCTCCTTGATCTGAACTTGCCGGACATGTCGGGCTACGAGGTTCTGCGCACGCTGCGTGTCGCCAAGATCAAGACGCCCATCCTGATCCTCTCCGGTCTCGCAGGGATCGAGGACAAGGTACGCGGCCTCGGTTTCGGCGCCGACGACTACCTGACCAAGCCCTTCCACAAGGACGAACTGGTGGCGCGAATTCATGCCATTGTACGCCGTTCCAAGGGCCATGCCCAGTCGGTGATCACCACCGGCGATCTCGTGGTCAATCTCGACACCAAGACGGTGGAAGTCGGCGGCGCCCGCGTGCATCTGACGGGCAAGGAATACCAGATGCTGGAGCTGCTCTCCCTGCGCAAGGGGACGACGCTCACCAAGGAAATGTTCCTCAACCACCTCTATGGCGGGATGGACGAGCCGGAACTGAAGATCATCGACGTCTTCATCTGCAAATTGCGCAAGAAGCTCGCCAACGCCTCCCAGGGCAAGAATTACATCGAGACCGTCTGGGGCCGAGGCTACGTTCTGCGTGAGCCCAACGAGGCCGAGGAGCGCGTGGCGAGCTGACGAGGCTTCCCGCGTTTTGCATGTGCACGGCGCCTCCGGTGCCTGATGATGAAAGCCCCGCATTGCGGGGCTTTTCGCTTTCGGAGTCGTTTCGATCAGGGAGAGCGAAACTCACGCGCGGCGGAACCGGTCGGCCCGGAACCATTCCGTTTCGACCTCCGGCGTCTCCCCTGTCATCATCTGCGCAAGGATGCGCCCGGTGATCGGGCCGAGGGTGAAGCCGTGGTGGTTGTGGCCGAAGGCGAACCACATCCCCGCGTGACGCGGCGCCGGGCCGATCACCGGGCGCATGTCCGGGAAGCAGGGGCGCAGGCCCATCCAGGGGGCGTCTTCCACCGGTTCGCCGAGCGGAAAGATCTCCCGCGCCAGCGGCTCGCAGGCCGCCAGCTGTGTCGGTGTCTTGGGGGCTTCGCGGGGCGCGAACTCGATCCCCGTGGTCAGACGCACACCGCGATTCATCGGCGCCATCACGAAACCGCCATCGACATCCAGAACCGGGTGATTGAGGACGGCATTGCCATCAGGTGCATAATGCTTGTGGTAGCCGCGCTTGACCGCCAGCGGCATGCGGTAGCCGAGGCGCTCGAACACGTCGTTCGACCACGGGCCCAGCGCAAGGACGGTCTCCTGTGCCGTGATCGCGCCCTCCTGCGTCGATACCTGCCAGCCGTTCGCGACCGCTTCCAGGGTCTTTGCATCACCGCTCAGGAAGCGCCCGCCCCGCCGCACGAACAGATCCGCATAGGCCTTGGTCAGACCGCCCGGATCGGGTGAGGTCGCCGGATCGGTGAGGTGGACGGCCCCGATCACGGCCTCGCCGAGATGGGGCTCGCGGGCATGGAGGTCGGCGCTGTCGAGGATTTCACAGGCGATGCCGTATTCCGCATAGGCTTTTGCCTCGGCGATTTCCCGGTCCAGCGAGGCCTGTGTACGGGCAGCCTTGATCCAGCCGTTGCGACGCATCAAGGGCGTCGCGCCTGCATCCGCGACGAGTTCGGCATGGGCCTCGACGCAGCGTTCGATGAGCGGACGCATCGCGCGTGTCGCCAGCGCGTGCCGGGATGGTGCGGAGTGCCACCAGTATCGGAACAGCCACGGCGCGATCTTCGGCAGGAAGGAGGGGTGGTAGCGCACCTCCGTGCTGGTGTTGAAGCCGTATTTCAACAGTGATCCGATGTCACGCGGGAAGGCGTAGGGAGCGATACTGGCGCGCTCGATCAGCCCGGCATTGCCGTAGCTCGTCTCCTCGCCGGCCGCCTTGCGATCGACCAGCACCACCTCGCGACCGCGCTTCTGCAGATGCAAGGCAATGCTGACGCCGATGATTCCGGCGCCCATGACGATGACGTCGGTGCGCATGTCTTCAGCCCCCTGTGGCCACCAACCGGGTTCCGTAGGTTCATGGCATAGAGAATGCCGTTCGGGAAACCAACCCCGTTGCGGCCCTGCTTGAAAGCTTTCCCATCCGTGATGCACGTTTCCGAGCTTGCGCCGGGTTGCTTTCATGGCCAGCATGCGCAACGAGCAAGGCCTCGTTCTTCTGTGTCCGGCAAGAGTTCGCCCGTTCATGACGCCACTTCTCGCAGCCCTCGCCTGGATCGGGCGATATGGCACCCAGGGTTTTGCCATCAGTATCCTGACCGGATTGATGCTGCCGCAATTCGCCGCAGCGGCGCGCCCGTTTCTGGGCGTGGCGATCTTCATTTTCGTTGCGATGACCTTCGCCCGGGTCGATATGCGGGCTCTGCGGGTCGTGCTCGCCGCGCCCGGCTCTCTCGCCTTCGCAATGATCTGGACGACGCTGGCGCCCGTTCTGATCATCGGGGCGTTCATTCTTGCGGTGGGGCGTGACAATCTCGATCCCGGTCTGGTCCTCGGCCTCGCCATCATGGCGGCGGCACCGCCGATCATGTCGTCGCCGGCGGTGGCGATGCTGCTCGGCCTCGCGCCGACGCTGCTGATGACGGTCGTCCTGGTGACGACGACGGCAGCGCCCTTCTATGCGCCGGTGGCGGCGGAACTGATTGCCGGTTTTGCCGTTCCGCTCGACATTCCCGTGCTGATCCGCCGGATGGTGTTTCTCATTGGCGGTGCGATCGTCACGGCGATCGCGATCCGGCTCATTCTCGGGGAGGGACGCATACGTGCGCACAAGGCGCAGTTCGATGGTCTCGGCGTGGTGACCTACTTCATCTTCGCGATCGCCGCGATGGATGGCGTGCTCTACGCGATGATGGAGACGCCGGGGCGAGTGGCGCTGTATCTCGCCATTGTGTTCGGCATCGCTTTCGCCGGCATTATCACCTCGATGCTGCTCCTGCGTCCGCTCGACCCGTCGGATCGCTTCGTGCTGGGATACGGGGCCGGGCAGCGCAATATGGGGCTATTGATCGCGGCGCTCGGGGCGGCGACGCCGGATACGACGTTCCTCTTCTTTGCGCTGGCGCAATTCCCGATCTACCTGATGCCCCAGATCATCAAGCGCTATTCACGCCGATATGTCGTCGCGAACCCGTGAGGCGTGCCGTCATTCTCGCGAGAGCGGGTGCAAATCGCGCACCAGCGCCTTCATGCGCTCGTCGAGGACATGCGTGTAGATCTGCGTGGTCGCGATATCCGCGTGCCCGAGCAGTTCCTGGATCAGGCGCAGATCCGCACCGTTCTGGAGGAGGTGGCTCGCGAAGGCATGGCGCAGCACGTGGGGTGAGATCGCCGTGGTTGCGATGCCGGCTGCGGCGGCAACGCTCTTGAGATCGCGCGCGAAGGCCTGCCGTGTGAGATGGCCGCTTTCACTGTCTGCGGGAAACAGCCACGGCGAGGCGCGGGCTGCCGCAGGTGTGCGACGCGCGCGCGATTCGTTCTCATCGAGCGCTGTGAGATAGAGCTTCGCAGCACCGCGTGCTGCGTCGGTCAGCGGTACCAGCCGCTCCTTGTCGCCCTTGCCGCGCACGACGAGCAGCGAGTCGCGGGTACGGGCGGCGCTGCGCGGCAGGGCCACGAGCTCGGAGACACGCAGGCCGCTGGCATAGAGCATTTCCAGAAGGCAATGCATGCGCAGCGCCTGCACTCGTTTCCTTGCTGGCAGATCGCTGCGCTCTGCCTCGAGCCGCGCGGTCTCGATGAGCCGATCGACATCATCGACGCTCAATGTCCTGGGAAGGCTTCGCCCCTTGCGCGGGCCGGACAGGGTTGCCGTCGGATCAGTGCCGATATGACCTTCACTGAACAGGAACTTGTGAAATTGGCGAACTGCGGACAATCGTCGCGCGCTCGACGATGCGCTCAGCCCGCGCCGGGTGAGGCTTTCCAGAAAGCTGCGCACGTCCGCGTTTTCGATATCGGCCAGAGCCAGCCCCTTTTCGGCGAGAAAACCGGCATAATCCTCGAGATCACGCCGATAGGCCTCAAGGGTATTGGCGGCGGCGCCGCGTTCCACGGCCAGCATGTCGAGGAACAGGCGATAGAGGCGGGATTCGGAGACGGCCATGGTGCGCGATGCGGGTTCGAGGATGCTTCGCCCTCAGCGGGGCATCAGCCGTGTCGGAGGAATGGTGGACGTCATCTCACGCGGCTCTGGCTCGACAAAGGTCGCGAGCGCCCACATGCTGCCATAGCCGAGGCCGGCCAGGATCGCCAGGATCACGATCAAACGGAACAGAGTCGGCACAGATGCTCTCACAGGTTCGAAATCGATCTTCTCCTTTCGACCATGGCCGGCGCGCAAAGGCAAGATGCACAAGGGTGTGGCGCGTCCCGTGCACGGGAGCGTTTCCGGAATGGGGGTGGAAAGGCTTGACCAATGTCAATGCGCAGGAAGCGCTGCGGTCCGATGCTGCGGCCGAACGCGGCATCGCATGATCAACCGGGAGCGAAACAGCCGCATATCCCCCGCTTCGATCGAAGGAGATCACCACCATGCTCACCGCCAAGGACGTCATGACTCGCGAAGTCGTCACCGTGAAACCGGAGACGAGCGTGGAGGACATCGCCCAATTGCTCTATGCCCAGCGTATCAGCGGCGTCCCTGTCATCGACGGGTCGGAGAAGATTGTCGGCATGGTCAGCGAAGGCGACCTGATGGGCCATGTCGGTGCCGTCGGTGAGGAGCCGGCGAAGCGTTCCTGGTGGCTGCGTCTGATCGGCAATGCGCCGGATACGGCAGAGCGCTACACCCGCACCCATGGTCGTACGGCTGCGGACGTGATGTCGCGCAAGCTGGTCTCGGTGGATGAGGACACGCCGCTGGCTGAAATCGCCCGTCTGCTTGAAAAGAACCGGATCAAGCGTGTGCCCGTTCTGGCGGACGGCAAGCTCGTCGGCCTGATCTCGCGCGCCAATCTCCTGCGCGGCCTCGCCGTCGCGCGACCCGAGAAATCCGTTTCGGCCGATGATCGCGCGCTAGGCGACACGATCACGAAGGAGTTGCGCAAACATCCCTGGGGGGCCTTCACCAATGTCATCGTGCAGGATGGTGTCGCGCATCTGTGGGGCTTCATCGATGCCGAATCCGAGCGGCGCGCCATTGCGCTGATCGCGGAAGAGACGCCGGGCGTGCGCGGTGTCGAGGATCACCTGACTTTCCGCCCGGTCTACGAGGGCTGATGGCGCTCACAGGCTGATCAACGCCACCGCGATGATCAGCACGAGAATGACTAGGCCCGCCACCCGCCAGGGCAGGAGGAGGCGCTCCAGCGCCTCCGCCGGGGCGATGATGCGCAGGACGCGGCGCCATTCATGTGCCTGCGGCACCGGCGGTTCCATCTCGGTGACGGCCCGGATCACTCGGATCGCACCGCGCTCCAGCGGCACGGCGATATCGCCCTCCGGGACAGCCGGTGAGGGGATCCGCCCGGCGAGCGGGGGGCTGAGCGCGAGCGCGGTAATCGCGAGCGCCACAAGAATCGGCCAGATCCCGTCGATGATCGCGCCCGCACCGGCGAGATAACCGAGCGGGCGCGGATCGAAGGCGCTCCAGGTCAGCCATGGCAGGATCAGCGCAAACAGCCCCATGACGATGACAGGCCCCGCCATCAGCGCCGGCGGACGCGCCGCATCCGCTTCCACGCGCGCGCCGAGCACGAGATAGCGCAACAGGATCAGGCTGGTGCCGATCCCCGATGCGGTGACCAGCCAGAGCGTGAACCCCTCGAAAGCCGGCTTCACCGCCGTCTTGGCGAGTGCGCCGCCCGTTCCGGGCAATCCCGCCACCGATGACGCGATGATGGCGATGCCGGCCAGAAGCGCGAGTCGCGCGCCGCCACGCGTCACCGCGAGCAGGCCGACGCTGAGAAAGAGCGCCGCCTTGGCGAAACCGTGATGCATGGCATAGAAGCCCGCAGAGGCGAGCGCCTGCGGATCGGAAGCGGTGATGCCAGCGCCGATCACGGCGATGACGAGCCCCATCTGGCTCACCGTGGAATAGGCCAGCACGGCCTTGAGATTCTGCTGCGTGAGCCCCAGCAGCACCGCCAGATAGGCGCTCGTGAGGCCGATGATCATGAGCAGGGTCCCGGTCTCGACCGCGCCTTCGGGCATGAACCGGATCAGGCCGATAATGCCGGCCTTGACGATGGCGCCTGAAAGCACGGCGGAGGCTGGTGTCGGCGCTGCCGGATGGGCCAGCGGCAGCCACAGATGCAGCGGCATCATACCCGCCTTGAGGCCGAAACCGATGATGATCAGCGTGATGGCCAGCCCCTGTGTGACGGGGCGCAGCGTGTCCTCGCCGGCAGGCGCACCGAGCGTCGCGCGCAGATCAGAGATCAGGAGACTGTCAGCGCCGGATACGGCAATGACGAAGCCGGTCAACAGCATGGCTTCGCCGAAGATCGCGAGCGCAATATAGATCCGCGCAGCGCGCAGGGCCTTCGCCGTGCCGTCATGCACCACCAGGAAATACGAGGCGAGGGAGACGGCGGCGAAAGAGACGTAGAAGGTCACCGCATCGGCGGCGAGGAAGACGCCGAGATTGCCCGTCAGCGTCAGGCACCAGAAGCCGGTGAAGACGGCGGGTTTGCGCGGCGCCTTCATGTAGGCGAGCGCATAGAGCCCTGCCGCGAGCCAGATCGCTGCGGTCATGCCCAGCAATGTCAGGCCGAGAGTATCGGTCTTCAGGACAACGCCGAGCAGCACGTCCGGCGCCAGCGTCTCGTTCTCCCCGGGGCGGGCGAGCGCCAGCAGGAGGGCGGGGAGCGGCGCCAGCGGCAGCAGCCGCAGGGGTTTTTCGCGCAGGCCCGGAAGGCCCGCCAGTGCGCCGACCAGAAGCGGCCAGATCAGGATCAGCATGGGCCAGACCGGGCCCTGCGGCCAGAACGGGATCACGGCGGTTTCAGGTGTCATCATGGCCAATAATCCCGTTCCACGATGAGGGTGGCCCAGGCCAGCGGGCTGAGATCCCAGCCGGCGAACAGGCCGACGGCAATGGCCCCGATCCCGGTGATCACCGCCGGCGCGATGATGCCGAGCGGGCGCTCGCCGGGGCGGCTGTCATCCTGCGCCTCGCCGAACCAGATCCGGTAGAGCAGGGGCAGGAAATAGGCCGCGTTCAGGAGCGTCGAGGCCGCGAGCACCCCGATCACCCAGGGTGCGCCGGACTGGATGCCGCCGATGCCGATATAGATCTTGCTGACGAAGCCCGCCAGCGGCGGCAATCCGATCATGCCGAGCGCCCCGAGCGAGAAACACACCGCGGTGAAGGGCATGCGCGCGCCGACACCGTTCAGCTCATCGATGCGCTTGATGCCGGCGCGCTCGTCGAAAATGCCGGCGCAGAAGAACAGCGTGATCTTCATCAGCCCCTGATGCACCAGGTGGGCGAGCCCCCCGATCGCCGCATAGGGGCCGGCCAGAGCCATGCCGAGGATGATGTAGGAGACCTGGCTGACGGTGGAATAGGCCAGCCGCTTCTTGATCTCCCTCTGCTGCAGGGCGCGCAATGAGCCGAAGATGATGGTGACCGAAGCCAATACCGCCAGCGGCAGGCCGACGCCGAGTTCCGTCACGAGGCCGATCCCGAACACGTCGTAGATGACGCGCACGAAGCCGAACGCGCCGGCCTTGACCACGGCGACAGCGTGCAGGAGCGCACTCACCGGCGCCGGCGCGGCCATGGCCGACGGCAGCCAGCCATGCAGCGGCACCAGCGCCGCCTTCACTCCGAGCCCGACCACGAAGAGCGCGAAGATGATCCGCAGGCTTGTATCATCCAGAAGCCGCAGATCCGCCGCGCGGGCGAATTCAATCGGCCCGGTGGCGCTCTCCAGCCAGATAATCGCGATCAGCAGCACCCCGCTCGCCGGCAAGGCGTAGAACAGATATGAGCGCCCGGCGGCGATCGATTTCTCGTCCTGCTTGTGCACGACGAGGGGCCAGGTGCTCAGCGTCAGAAGCTCATAGAAGATGAAGAAGGTGACGAGCGTGCCCGACAGCGCGATCCCCGTCGTGGCGAAGACGCACAGGCTGAAGAAGCCGAAGAAGCGCGAGAGATCGGGTTTGGGGCCGAAATAGGCGATGGCGTAGATCGTGGTCAGAAGCCAGAGAACGGCGGAAAGCGTGACGAAGAGCAAAGACAGCGCATCGACGCGCAAGAGCAGATACAGCCCCGGCACGAATTCCAGCCGCGCCTCGTAGAGCGCACCGCCGGCCACCTCGCTCAGCATGAAGACGATCAGGCCGAGCTTGACCAGTGCACCGCCGAGATTGAGCCCGTTGCGCCAGCCGGCATTCTCCTGCGCGATGAAGAAGGTCGCGATCGCCGGAATCAGGGAGGTGATGAGGATCAGGACGGGGAGCAACGCCGTCATTCCAATCCCTCCACGGCCGCGCCGGGACGCCCGATCTGGATGAAGGCGAAGGGTGCGGCTGAGAGAATGCCGAGCAGGATGGCGGCAAGTGCGAGGGCGAGCGGGGCCGCCTGGCGCGCCCGCGAGACGGCTCTGGGCACCTTTGCATCCGCGTCGGGCAGGGCGAAGGCGAGGGCGAGGGGACGATAGAGATAGGAAGCCGCGAGCAGGCCGGCGACGATCAGCATCAGCGCCCAGAAGGGCTGGCCGGCGGCAAAGGCGGCCGTCATCATCAGATATTTCGCCGTGAAGCCCCCGCTCGGCGGCAGGCCCATCAGCGTGATGGCCGCGAGCGCGAAGGCGAAGACCGTCATCGGCAGGGTGCGCACGATCCCCTTCATGCCCGGCAGCCGGTCATGCCCGACCGCCTCGATGACGAGCCCGGCGCACAGGAACATCGACGCCTTGGCCATGGCATGCGAGAGCGCATGGAAGATCGCTCCGCTCCAGGCCCCCGCCGCCCAGGGCTGGGCCGCCGAGGTGCCGCCGGCCAGCGGGAAGACGAAGAAGAGATAGCCGAGCTGCGCCACGGTCGAATAGGCGATGATCAGCTTCAGCCGGTCCTGATGCAGAGCCAGAAGCGAGCCGTAGATCATGGCGAGCGCCCCGAGCCCGCCCAGCAGCGTCAAAACGCCGGTGCCGGCGATATCCGGCGCAGCCTCGAACCAGAAGCGCAGCAGGATGTAGAAGGACGCCTTCGGCACGAGCCCCGAGAGCATGGCGCTCGCCGGTGCCGGGGCGCCGGAATGGGCTGGCGGCAGCCAGGAATGGAAGGGAAACAGGGCCGTCTTGGCCGCAAGCCCGGCGGTGATCGCCGCCGCGACGACGATATCGCCCGGCGCGCTTCCCACACGGGTGGCGAGCAGCGCGATGTCGAGGGTGCCGTGGGCGGCGTAGAGCAAAGCTGCACCGAGCAGATAGAGCAGCGAGCCCATCAGCGCGAACATCATGTAGCGCAACGCCGCAGCCAGCGTCTCGCGCTTGCCCTCGATCCCCACCAGCGCCACGGCCACCAGCGTCAGGAGTTCGAGCCCCACATAGAGATTGAACAGATCGCCCGAGAGGAAGATCGCGTTCAGCGCCCCCCAGAGCAGCAGCGCCAGCGGCCAGAAGCCATAGGCGCCGCGCCGCTCAATCGCGCCCGCTCCGAAGGGCTTGCCGGCCACAGCGAGGATGGCACCCATCACCAGCGCCGTCGTGGCGACGAAGCCGGCGGCAAGCCCGTCGGCGCGCAACTGAATCCCGAGCGGCGCCTCCCAGCCGCCGATGGCGAGGGTGAAGGCCCCGTCACCGGCGATGATGACGAGGAGCGTGAGAATGCCGGCGACCGTTGCGATTACCGTTGCCAGCGCGATCCCGGCGCCGCGCCGGCCCATCACCATGGCGGCGAGGGCGCCGAAGAGCGGCGCGGCGAGGATCAGCGCGAGGGCCATCGCAGGCGCGAATGCGGAATCGGTCACGGCGCGTCCTCGCTGCCGTCTTCATCCGTCTCGTCCTCGGGCAGCGCCCCGCTCTGCGCGAGCCGCGCATGGGCGACGATCAGCGCGAGCGCCAGCGCGGTGGCTGCGAGCGCCACGACGATGCCGGTGATGATCATCGCCTGCGGCACCGGATCGGCCCCCGCCGCCGGATCGCGATAGGCGCTCGCGCCGAAGAGCAGGAAGATGCCCGAGCCGATCACGTTGAAGGCGAGCACCCGCCGGATCAGGCGGCGATGCGCCACGAAACCATAGAGCCCGAGCCCGATCAGGGCCGCGCCGCACAGGCCGTAGAGCAGGGAAGCGGATGGCACGATCACGGCCCCTCCTCCCCTTGCGGCGGGCCGAAGATCAGCATGGCGAGCGTTGCCGCGATGGAGAGCGTCAGCACCGCCTCGACGGCGAGGATCAGCCAGCCGGCATGGGCGGGCGGGAAGACGAGGAAGGCACCCGCAAACACGCCAGCCACGGCGAGCGCCAGAAAGATCACGGGGCCGATCACGAGCGCGGCGCGCAGGGCGCGATCCGCCACGCGCGGAGCCTGCATCAGCCCGGCCATGATGGTGACGATCCATACGGCCGCAAGCACCGTGCCGCCCTGGAAGGCGCCGCCGGGTTGCTTGCTCCCGGCCCAGACGAGATAGATCCCGACCAGCAGCCCGATCGGCGGGAGGATGCGCCCGAACTGGGCCAGAACGCCGCCCGGTCGCGTCACATGCCGCAGGCCGGCCCGCCCGCCCCAGGCTTCATCGCGCGCCAGCGTCCAGACACCCAGCAACGCCGCGAGCAGCACGATGCTCTCCAGAAGCGTGTCCCAGCCGCGGAAATTCAAAAGCACCGCCGTGACGGGGTTTTCCGCCCCCGCATCGGCGAGGTTCTCCGCGACGCTTCGTTGCAGGCCCTGTGGTTGGGGCAGGGTGAGGAAGGCATGCGCGACAAGGGTCGCCACGACGAGGCTCGCCACTCCGGTGGCGAACGTCTTGCCCTCCAGGACGGGCGCGGGTTCCGGCGCATCGATGTTGCGCATGATCCGCGACAGCGCCGCGAGCAGCAGCACCCCGGTCAGCCCCGCTCCGATCGCGGCTTCGGCCAGCGCCACGTCGATGGCGCCCAGCCGCAACCAGGCGATGGCGATGAGGATGCCGTAGACGATGAAGAAAACGACCGCCATGAAGGCCGCGCGTCCGAACACTGCCGCGCCGGCAACGGCGAGGATGAGCAGGCACAGGGTCAGATCGAAAAGCGAGGCGATCATCTTCGGCGCGTCTCCCCGTCACCGGTCGCATCCGGGGGCGAACGCGGTTCATCCCCCAGATCCGCCGGTGCTGCGACGCGGGCGACGAGCTGCGCTGTCGCGCCGGCGGCGAGGATGGCGAGCGCCCAGATCAGCACCAGCTTGAACAGGTCGGCGCCCCCCGGCGCCTGCACGGTCAGGCCCAGCACAATCAGGCCGAGGCCGAGATTGTCGGCCTTGGTCAGGGCGTGCAGGCGGCTATGGGTATCGGGGAAGCGGATCAGGCCGAGCGTCCCGGCTGCAAAGAAGATCAGCCCCGCCGCCGTCATCGCGATGGTGAAGAGATCGCTCATCAAGGCGCCTCGTCAGCTTGTGCCGCGTCCGGTCGCGCATCATCCTCCGGATCGCCGCGCCCCGAACCGCGTACGCTCTTGACGAAGGCGATGGCCGCGAGCGCCGCGAGCAGGGCGAGGACCAGGGCGACATCAAGCATGGCCCATTCCTGCGTCGCGGCAGCAAGCAGCAGAATGGTCGCGACGCCGCCGCTGCCGACGAGCTGCGCCGCCATCATCCGGTCCGTCTGATCCGGTCCGCACCAGACGCGCCACAGCGCGCCGCCGATGGTCAGGAGCATGCCGGTGGCGAGGAGGAGATACCAGCTGCTCACGGCGCCTCCCGCTGCTTCGTCTCGTCGCGCAGGACTCGTTCGAAGGCCGCCTCCTCGTGCGCGATCTGGCCGGCGATATCCTGCCGGGTGTCGAGCATGTGAATCAGCAGCCGGTCACCCTTCGCGCCGGCGACGAGGGTGCCCGGCATCAGGCTGAATTCACCCCCGAGCGCCACCTTGCCGCCATCCGGCAGGCGCGTGCGCACGATCTTCCAGCCCGGCATGAGCGGCATGCGCGGATCGAAGACCCGCCGCGCCACATCGACACCGCCCATCAGCGACCGCCAGAGGAAGCCCGGCAGCATCATCGCGAGCGGCCACAAGGCCAACCCGGCGCGCGGCGGCATCAGCGCCAGGCTCAGCCCCGTCGCCCCCGCGACCGCGACGCCACCGATGGCGAGCCCGCCCGGATCGGCGCCCGTCAGGATCAGCCAGATCGCGGCGAGGAATCCCGCGCGTTTGGCGATGATCAGCCCCCGTTTCGGCGTCACGCGACCCCCTTCATCCCTGCCGCTCGCAATTGATCCGATTCGAAGCGTAGCCGATGCAAAACCCCGCGCAAGCCGGGAGGGTTCCCGATTGCGCGATTCGACAAGCCTTTCGCAACTCGTTCGTGCCACCATCGTGAAGACGAATCGGAGGAAATGCCATGGCTGAAAAGACTTCGGCGCAAGACGATTCCGGCGGTCCCGATCCCCAGAACGATGCCCATATCGCCTCGCCCTCCTACCGCCTCGCTGCGCTGGACGAGGATTTCCTGCTCGGCGATTCCATGCGCGGCGTGCGCTTCATGCTGGAATACGCCAAGGCCGAGCAGCTCTTGCGGGAATGGGGGGTGCGTTCCACCATCGTGGTCTTCGGCAGTGCCCGTGTGCGGCCCGACGGGCCCGGTCGCCAGCCGTACTGGCATGCCCAGGCGCGCGAATTCGGCCGTATCGCCTCGCAGCGTGGCGGAGCCCTGCATACGGCGGCTCAAACGCGCGACAACGTCATCGCCACCGGTGGCGGACACGGCATCATGGGTGCGGCCAATCAGGGCGCGCACGAGGCCGGTGCGCCCTCGATCGGCTTCAACATCACCCTGCCGCGCGAGCAGGAGCCCAATCCCTGGGCCACGCCGGAACTGACCTTCCGCTTCCACTATTTCGCGATCCGCAAGATGCATCTGGCCATGCGGGCCAATGCGCTGGTGATCTTCCCCGGCGGATTCGGCACGCTCGACGAGTTGTTCGAGCTGCTCACCCTCGTGCAGACGGGCAAGGCGCCGCGCCTGCCGATCGTGCTCTTCGACGAGGCCTATTGGCGGGCCGTGGTCAATCTCGAGGTGCTGGCCGAGCACGGCATGATCGCGCCGACCGATCTCGACCTGTTCAGCTTCGCCGATGATGCGGAATCCGTCTGGTCCCGGCTCATCGATTCCGGCCTGAAGGCTCATACCGGCCCGCTCGAATCGCAGGAAAAGACCGGCGGGCTCACCTGAGACCCCGCCGCCCATCTTCGAAGGCGCAGTCCTTGGCCGCAGTCACGGCATCTCGGCGCAGCCGCGTCAGCCACCCAACCGCTTCTTGCGCTGGGCGAGCGTGCGCAGGCGCAGGGCATTGAGCTTGATGAAGCCCTCCGCATCGCGGTGGTCATAGGCGACGGCGCCTTCCTCGAAGGTCACCAGATCCTGATCGTAGAGCGAGAACGGGCTGGTGCGGCCGATGACGATGACGTTGCCCTTGTAGAGCTTGAGGCGGACCTCGCCGGTGACGAATTCCTGGCTCTTGTCGATCAGGCCCTGCAGCAATTCGCGCTCGGGGGAGAACCAGAAGCCGTTATAGATCAGCTCCGCATAGCGCGGCATCAGCTCATCCTTGAGGTGCGCCGCGCCGCGATCGAGGGTGATCGATTCGATGGCGCGATGCGCCGTGATCAGGATCGTGCCGCCGGGCGTCTCGTACATGCCCCGGCTCTTCATGCCGACGAAGCGGTTCTCGACCAGATCGAGTCGCCCGATGCCGTTCTCGCGGCCGAGCTGGTTAAGGTGTTCCAGCATGCTGGCGGGGGAGAGCTTCTCGCCGTCGATGGAGACGGGATCGCCCTCCTCGAAGCCGATGGTGATCACAGTCGGCTCATCGGGCGCCTCTTCAGGGCCGATCGTGCGCGAATAGACGTAATCGGGCACCTCGTCGGCGGGATCTTCCAGCACCTTGCCCTCGGAGGAGGTGTGCAGGAGATTGGCATCGACCGAGAAGGGCGCCTCGCCGCGCTTGTCCTTCGCGATCGGAATCTGGTGCTGCTCGGCGAATTCGATCAGCTTCGTGCGCGACAGAAGGTCCCATTCGCGCCAGGGCGCGATCACCGTGACATCGGGCTTGAGCGCGTAATAGGCGAGCTCGAAGCGCACCTGGTCGTTGCCCTTGCCGGTGGCGCCGTGGGCCACCGCATCGGCGCCGACCTTCTCGGCGATCTCGATCTGCTTCTTCGAGATCAGCGGGCGGGCGATGGAGGTGCCGAGCAGATAGACGCCCTCGTATTCCGCATTGGCGCGAAACATCGGGAAGACGTAATCACGCACGAATTCCTCGCGCAGATCCTCGATGAAGATGTTCTCTTCCTTGATGCCGAGCAGCAGCGCCTTCTGGCGCGCGGGCTCGAGCTCCTCGCCCTGGCCGAGATCGGCGGTGAACGTCACCACCTCGCAGCCATAGGTCGTCTGCAGCCATTTCAGGATGATCGAGGTGTCGAGGCCGCCGGAATAGGCCAGCACCACTTTCTTCACGCGCTTGTCGGTCATGGACGGTCTCGAACTTGTTTTCGCCGAATTACATCGGGAGGGGTGATGGCTGTGCTTATAAGCACAAGCGGCCCGGACGCAACCGCGAAGGACGCAACCCGCTTGCGGGTTTCGCCGTTAGCCTTCACCCTGTGCAGATCGATTCGAAGGATGCCCTCATGGCGCGCGCTCCGGTCATCGAATTCTGGTACGAATTCGCCTCGACCTATTCCTACCTCTCTGCCATGCGCCTCGAGGAGGCTGCACGCGAGGCCGGCGTCGTCGTGCGCTGGCGCCCGTTTCTGCTCGGGCCGATCTTTTCCACGCAGGGCTGGAACACCTCGCCGTTCAATCTCTACCCCGCCAAGGGGCGCTACATGTGGCGCGACATGGCACGCGAGGCTGCCCGGATCGGCCTGCCGCTGGTCAAGCCCGCCCCCTTTCCCCAGAACAGCCTGACGGCGACACGGGTGGCGCTCCTCGGCGCGGACGAGCCGTGGGGGCCTCAATTCACCCGTGCCGTCTATCGCACAGAATTCGGCGAAGGCCGCTCCATCGAGGAGCCCTCCGCCGTGCGCGCCATTCTGGAGACCTGCGGCCTCGATCCGGATGTGATCATGAAGGCGGCCACAGGTGAAGCCAACAAGACCCGCCTGCGCGCCCTCACGGAAGAAGCCCGCTCGCGCCATATCTTCGGCGCTCCGACCTTCTTTGATGAGGATGGCGAAATGTTCTGGGGCAATGATCGCCTGGAAGCGGCTTTGGCCTGGGCGACGGGGGAACGACCGGGCGATTTGCGTTGAAAGCCACAACACCCTTAGTTGTATTTTGGTTTCATGGCAGCATTTTTTGTCGGATGAGCGACGGTTTAACCTGAAATTCACGAGCCTACCGCAGCGTGAAGGAGCCTCTCGGCGGGCACTTTGCGGAGTTTCCTTTGGCTCGAACCCGAACCGACAAGCGAATGACCTGGCGCGGCCGTCCGCTGCAACCGACGACGCTGCCGGTCATGATCGCCCTGGTACTGATCCTTGCGACCTGGGTTTTCGCGGAGCATCAGAGCCGTGTCGTTGCCGAGCAGAACATGCGCGCCCAGGTGCTCGACAAGGTCAGCGTGATCCGCGCCAAGCTCGAGGGCAGCATCAATGCCAATATCCAGCTCGTGCGCGGCCTGGTCTCGGTGATCAAGAGCGAACCCGACCTCGACCAGGCCCGTTTCGAACATCTTGCCAAGGGTCTCATCCGCGGCGACAACCAGTTGCGCAATATCGCGCTCGCGCCCGATCTCGTCGTGAACATGGTCTACCCGCTCGCCGGCAACAGAGCCGCCCTCGGTCTCGATTACCGTGAAGCGGGACCGCAACGTGATCCGGCCCTGCGCGTTCGGGATACGGGTCGGCTGATCCTCGCGGGACCGGTCGATCTGGTCCAGGGCGGAACGGGCTTCGTTGGCCGTTTCCCGATTTTCGTGCCTGACGAGGACGGCGAGGATCGCTTCTGGGGCCTTGCAGCTGCGGTGATCGACGCCGACAAGCTCTACTGGCAGACCGGCTTGTGGAGCAGCGATCTCAAAATCGCCCTGCTGGGGCGAGACGGTCGGCCCGACAGCAACCATGTCTCCTTCGGCGATCCCGCGGTTCTCGATGCGGACCCCGTCATCGTCGATGTCACCCTTCCCGAGGGGACCTGGCGCCTCGCCGCCGCTCCCCGCGGCGGCTGGAAACACGATGCCGCCAGTATCTGGGCGCTACGGATCATCATCGCGGTCGCCGGCGCGATCCTGATCCTGCCGATCTGGTTCGCCGGGCGCCTGATGGGGGAGCGTCAGGCAAACCTGCAGGCTCTCGCGCGTCGCGAGGAGGATATGCGCCTTCTCTCACAGAGGCTCGAGCTGGCGCTTACAGCTTCCGAAATCGGGATCTGGGAGCTCGACCTGCTCACCAGCGAGTTGATCTGGGATGACCGGATGCACGAGCTCTACGACGTGGAGCCCGGTACGGCACGCCATGTCGACACCTGGCGCGAGCGTCTTCATCCGGATGATCTGGGGGGGGCTGTAGAGGAACTGCGCCGGAGCATCGAGGAGAGCGGACGCTATGAGACCGAATTCCGTATCATCACACGCAGCGGGGAAGTCCGCTGGATCCGCGCCATCGCAACGATCCAGACCGATGCAGACGGGCTGCGCAGGCTCGTCGGCGTCAACTGGAACGTCTCACGCGATCATGCGCTGACCGAAGACATCACCCGCGCCAAGGAACTCGCCGAGGCACGCAGCCGCGCCCTGGAGCAGGCGAAGGAACGCATCGAATTCAACGCCCTGCATGATTCACTGACGGGGCTGCCGAACCGCCGCTATCTCGACCGGGTCCTGCTCGGTACCGCCGAACCGGTGCTCTCGCACCTTCCCGGCGGCGAGGGGCCGGATCCGGCCAGCGCCGGCGAAACAAGGCTGGCGCTGCTTCATGTGGATCTCGACCGCTTCAAGCAGATCAACGACACGCTGGGACACGCAGCCGGCGACGCCATGCTCGTCCATGCGGCCGGGATCCTGCGTGCGGAAGCTGATTCCGACATGTTCGTGGCGCGCGTCGGCGGCGATGAATTCGTGGTCTTCTGCACCGGACGCGACGAGGCCGCCCTGGCCGCACTCGCGGGACGGATCGTCGAGGCCATGCGCCGACCGGTCGTCTTCGAGGGGCATGAATGCCGTTTCGGGGTCAGCATCGGCATCGCGCACGGCGCGCGCTGTGTGGGCGGTGACGAATCTGTTGGCAAGCGGCTGCTCGTCAACGCCGATATCGCTCTCTATCGCGCCAAGAAGCGCGGTCGCGACCGTTTCGAATTCTTCACGGAGGCGTTGCAGGCGGAAATCGTCGAGACCAAGAAACTCGCCGACGACATTCTGCGCGGGCTGGAAAGCCACGAATTCGAAGCCTTCTACCAGCCACAATTCGACGCGCGCAGCCGGGATATCGTCGGAGTCGAGGCGCTGGTGCGCTGGCGTCATCCCAGACTCGGCCTGCTGACGCCGGAACGGTTCATGCGTGTGGCCGAGGAACTCAACGTGGTCAGCGCGATCGATCGCCTTGTACTCGAACAGGGCCTGCGCGATCACGCCGCATGGCGCGCGGCGGGGCTCACCATTCCGACCCTCTCGGTCAATGTATCGGCCCGGCGCCTGCATGACGAAGAACTGATCGCCCAATTGCGCAGTATGAACATCGAGCCGGGCATCGTTGCTTTCGAGCTGGTCGAATCGATCTTCCTTGACGAAGAGGACGAGGTTGCGATGGCCAATATCGATGCGATCAAGCAGCTGGGCATTGATGTCGAGATCGATGATTTCGGCACCGGCTACGCCTCGATCGTCAGCCTGATGAAGCTTCAGCCCGCGCGCCTCAAGATCGACCGGCAATTCATCGCGCCGATCATGGAGTCTTCGCGGCAACGACGGCTGGTACGCTCGATTATCGATATCGGCCAGTCACTCGGCATCGGCATCGTCGCAGAGGGCGTCGAGAGCATGGATCATGCCACCGCTTTGGAGCGGATGGGCTGCGACATCCTCCAGGGGTACGCCTTTGCACGTCCGATGAGCGCGCAGACGCTCGAAACCTTCGTGCGCGGGCAGCAATGGAAGAGCGCCTCCCGTGGGGACCCGGTCGAGCGGCGTGATCCGGCCCGTGAACGCCTTCAACGCGCCGCACGCGCCTGAAGCCGGCGGAGGCTACCGCGCGGCCTCGGGCACACGATAGAGCCGTTTCGCATCCTCCCGAAAGGCGCGGCGCGATGTCTCGCGATCATAGAACATGTGGCCGCCGCCATAGGTGCGCAGGCGCAGGCGCTCTTCACCTGTAAACGGGCGCAACTGGCGAAGCAGCAATGCAGTTTCGAAATAGGGTGTGACGAGATCGGTAAGCCCGTGCACCACGAGAACGTCGAAAAACTCGTCGAGCGCCATAACGCGGCGCAACGCACCCAGCGCCTCCGGCTGTCCGCGCCCGCCTCCCCAGTTCCAGGCACGGTTGACATCATCATTGAGCAGAACGTAGCGCCGCTGGGGCATCCATGCGAGTTTCTCGCGGTAGAGGCCCAACATCGCCCGGGTGAGAGGCGGCGTCAGTGCGTCGAGGACCGGATCCGACGCCCGTGCGAAGGCGGCTTCGGGCGCGGGATGGTCAGCTGTCACACCGGCATCGTAGAGGCTCGCAATACGCCCGTTTTCCCGCTCGATTTCCCGGACGAAGGTCCGCATGTCGATCCGGCCCTTAAATCGCGCCACCAAGGCCTCGTCGAGTCCGGTATGATGCGCGACATTCTCGATGAGCCGCGCCACGGCCTCGTCATCCCCGAGACCACGCAGCATGTCCGCGAGGAATTCGCCCGTGGCATACGCCTCGACAGCCGCAAGGTCATCTCGAGACACGGCACCGTCACGTTCGCGAGCCGCCGCCGCCGCCGCCAGCGATGGCAAGAGCGACACGTGCGACAAGGGGGCATAGGCGGAGGAATCGCGCCAGCCGAAATCGAGTACGGGCGAGACCAGGGTCATGCCGGAGAGGGCGATGCCGTTCTCGCTCTGCAAACGCTCGGCGAGCAAGGGACCGCGAAAGCCGCCATAGCTCTCGCCGACGAAATAGACCGGGGAATCGACACGCCCGTGAAGGACGAGCCAGTCGAGGATGAAATCGGCCAGAGCCGCGATGTCGCCCTCCACCGAGAGAAATTCCTCACGGCGATCCTGATCGTTCTCGACGAGACGGCTGAAGCCGGTGCCGACTGGATCAACGAAAACCAGATCCGTGAAGTCGAGCCAGGTTTCGGCGTTGTCTTCCAGTGCAATACCCTGTGACGGGCTGATGGCTTCGCCGCTCATCGGCAGCCGCCACGGACCGAGCGCCCCGATATGCAGATAGGCCGATGCCGCACCGGGGCCGCCATTCACCGCAAAGGTGACGGGGCGAGCCGCGCCTCGCGCGCCCTCCCCTTCATCCATCTCATCATTGAGCAGGTAGGCGACGAAACCGATTTCGGCGCGCTCCTCACCGCGATCCTCCGCAAGGGTGATCGCGCCGGCGCGGGCTTCGAATTTCAGCGTCTCATCATATTGCTCGATCTGGTGCCTCGTGATCGCAACCGCCGGCAAAGGTCCAGGCGTACGTGCCGTCATGGCCTCCGAGGCGGACAAGACGGTGACCGGATGCAGGCCGGCAGCCCATGACAGCGCCAGCAAGGCGAGGAGCGCCGGCATCGCCACAGTGTGACGGATCCGGCACAATCTTCTCACGATGAATGCCATGAAGCCCGCTCCTCTCGCTTGCCGCAATGATCCTGCACCGCAAGTGTGGAGTGAGGAGGGGAATGCGGCAAGACTCATCTGGCGCGGCTTATGCGGCGAGGGGCAGTCCGACGGCCACCCTCCGGGCTCGGTCTGCCGAAAGATAGCGCCGCGACCGGCGCTCCCCTTGTAACTCTCATCGCACCGACACTGGTATAGTGCCGGTGGCGGTGGCGAGCGTGAGGCCGACGCCCCTCAGG
>Ga0076929_100473_pt1 | contig 35160 bp, 40 predicted proteins | sample HotLakConUCCSL28_FD_87104 | JGI IMG/M metagenome (GOLD analysis project Ga0076929, IMG submission 87104) | Hypersaline microbial mat communities from Hot Lake, Washington, USA - Hot Lake Consortium UCC-SL28 (version 3) (version 3) | ecosystem: Environmental > Aquatic > Thermal springs > Hot...
GCCGAGATCTTCAACGATATCGGCTTCGCCTTCCAGCTCACCTTCCTCAACAAGTGCGACGAGCTCGAGCGCTCCCTTGTGGCGGAATTCTATCAGCGTTGCTTCGGCGAGGAATTGCCGCAAAGCGCGGCCAATGTCGCGCTGAGCTGACGCCACGGGCGGACGAGGCCCTTGTTGTCGAGGGAGAACCAGGACGGGCGCAGGTGATGACTGCGCCCGCTCCATCAACCGGAGCTGAAGACGCATGTCGATCTCGAACCGCAAGCCGGGCGAATCCAGGGAAGCCCCGAACGAGCCGGTCAAGCGCTCGGTCGCGTCCTGCCTGCGGGCCATAGCGCGCATGCCGGAATTCGAGGTGACCTACGCTGCCGACCGGCCCGTGCTGATGTCGGACAAGGCCCGCCTGCCGGAGCCACCGCGCAAGATGTCCTCGCATGATCTCGCCGTCCTGCGCGGCAATGCCGATTCCATGGCCCTGCGTCTGGCCTGTCATGATGCCGGGATCCACCGCAAGCTCGCTCCCGAGGCGCAGGATGCGCGCGCCGTCTATGATGCGGTGGAGCAGGCCCGGGTCGAATCCATCGGCACGCGGCGCATGCAGGGCGTGGGCAGCAACCTCGATGCCATGCTGGAAGACCGCTACCATCGCGGTGGCAAATACGAGGATATCACAGACCGCGCCGATGCCCCGATCGAGGATGCGATCTCATTGATGGTCCGCGAGCGCCTGACCGGGCGCGCTCCGCCGAGGGCCGCGCAGAAGATCGTCGATCTCTGGCGTGCCCACATCGAGGAGCGCGCGGGCGAGAATCTGGATGCGCTGCTGGGCAATCTCGAGGATCAGAACCGCTTTGCGCGCTCCGTGCGCGAATTGCTCACCTCCCTCGACATGGGAGAGGAGGTCCCGCTCGAAAGCCAGGAGGATGACGAGCAGGAAAACGAGCAGGAGCAAGAGAACGACGAGGAGCAGGAGGGCGAAGGCGAGGAGGGCGCCGAGGGGGAGCGCGCCGATGTCGAGATCACCGATGACGGCGACGAGGAGATGCAGGAAGGCGCCCAGGAAGCCGCCGACGGGCCGACCAGCGAAATGCCCGAGGATATGGAAGACGCCGAATCGGAAGAAGCCTCCGAATCCTGGCGTCCGCCCAGCGGCGCCAACGATTCCCGCGCCGGCGACTACAAGGCCTATACCCAGAAATTCGACGAGATGATCCAGGCCGAGGAGCTCTGCGAAGCCGAGGAGCTCGCCCGCCTGCGCGCCTATCTCGACAAGCAGTTGTCCAATCTGCAGGGTGTCGTCGGACGCCTCGCCAACCGTCTCCAGCGCCGGCTGATGGCGCAGCAGAACCGCTCCTGGGATTTCGATCTCGAAGAAGGCATTCTCGATCCCGCGCGGTTGACGCGCGTCGTGATGGATCCGTTCCAGGCACTCTCCTTCAAGCAGGAGAAGGACACGCAGTTCCGCGACACCGTCGTGAGCCTCCTGATCGACAATTCCGGCTCCATGCGCGGACGCCCGATCACCGTTGCTGCAACCTGCGCCGATATTCTCGCCCGCACGCTGGAGCGCTGCGGCGTCAAGGTCGAGATCCTCGGCTTCACCACGCGCGCCTGGAAGGGCGGGCAATCGCGCGAGCAATGGCTGCAGGCGGGCAAGCCGCCCAATCCGGGCCGCCTCAACGATCTGCGCCACATCATCTACAAATCCGCCGATGCCCCCTGGCGCCGTGCCCGCCGCAATCTCGGCCTGATGATGCGCGAGGGGCTGTTGAAGGAGAACATCGACGGCGAGGCGCTGACCTGGGCGCATGAGCGCCTGCTCGGCCGCCCCGAGCAGCGGCGCATCCTGATGGTGATCTCGGACGGGGCGCCGGTCGATGATTCGACGCTCTCGGTGAATGCCGGCAACTATCTCGAAAAGCATCTGCGCCGGGTGATCGAGGAAATCGAGACCCGCTCGCCCGTACAGCTCATCGCCATCGGTATCGGCCACGACGTGACCCGCTACTATCGCCGTGCGGTCACCATCGTCGATGCCGAGGAGCTCGGCGGTGTGATGACGGAGAAACTCGCCGAATTGTTCGAGGACGAAGTCCCGGGCCAGGGGCCGCGCCGCAAGGTGGGCGGGGGAGGCCGGTGAGGTTCAGCCGTCGCGGCGCCCTGCGCCTCGGCATACGGCTTGCCGGTAGCGGGCTGGCCGCGACCGCCCTGGGCGGATCCGCGGCCGCGCCGGCGAACGGGGTCATGCCGCTCACGCCGCGCGTGGATCGTCTGCCATTCTTCGATTCGCGTGATCGCCAGCGTAACCGTTTCGGTGCGCTGCGCTTCCGTTCCGGCCTCGAGCTCAATGATCCCTATCCCCGCTTCGGCGGCTTTTCCGGGCTGTGGCGCGCCCGCGACGGCGCCTCGCTCATCGCCGTCAGTGACCGGGGTGACTGGTTTGCCGCCGATCCTGTCGAGGATGAGGACGGTCTCGCCGGTTTCTCTTCGGCGGTGATGGCTCCCATCCTCGACTTCCACGGCACGCCGCTGGGCTGGAACGAGAATTTCGACGTCGAGGCCGTCACCATCGACGACGGCATCGCCCATATCGGCATTGAGCGCACCAACGCGATCATGCGCTTCGATCTGAACGAAGGCCGGCTCACCGCGCGCGGCGAATTCGTTCCCACGCCCCGTGAAATGCGCGAATGGCCGCAGAATACGGGGCCGGAAGCACTCGCTGTCGCACCGCCGAAAAGTGCCTTTCCCGGCGCCATCGTGGTGATCGGCGAACGCACCCGTCGCGGCGCCGATTCGCCGGCACGAGGCTTCATTCTCGATGGCGAGGAGCATCACGCCTTCGATGTTGCCCGCCATGACTGGTTCGACATCACCGATATGGAATTCCTCGAGAACGGTGACATTCTCCTGCTTGAGCGGCGCTACCGCATCTTGCGCGATGTCGGCGCGCGCATCCGCCGGCTGCCCGCCGCCGACCTGCGCCCCGGCGCCTTGCTCGACGGGCCGGTGATCTTCGAAGCCGGTACCGGCCAGCAGATCGACAACATGGAAGGCCTCACCTCCCATCGCACGCAAGACGGTCGTCTGGTCCTCAGCCTGATCTCGGACGACAACTTCTCCATCCTGCAACGCACGCTGCTGCTGGAATTCTATTACGACGACGCTGATTGAGGGCAGACCCGGGCGCTTCGCAGGCTTGAAAGCTTGGATACCTGCCTGTGCCGGCAATCTCACGCCGATAGCCGAGCCCTCGGCCCGCGGCGCCCTCAGCCGCGCGCGGGCGCCGGTGCGGGCCGCGTATGGCGCAGCAGGGCGCCATAGGGGATCAGCGCGATCAGGGCGATGGCGAGTTTCACGCAATAGTCGACCACGGCGAGACTCTGCCAGGGCAGCGCGATGCAGCTGTCGGGAATGCCGACCATGCCGAGCATCTGCGTGATGGTGGCATCACCGATCACGGGGCCGCAATGGAAGGCGAAGGAGAAGAAGATCGCCGTGTCGATTCCCGATGCGATCACCGAGGAGACCAGCGGCGGCAGCCACCAGGCGAAGCCGCGCAGGCGGTTGAACACGCCGATATCGATCAGATGTGCCACGAGGAAGGCCGAGCCGGAGGCGATCGCGATGCGCGGCGTGGCAAAATAGATCGACAGCGCCACCGCGATGGCAAAACCGACATAGACCACCCGCCGCGCCACGACCGGGCCGAAGCGCCGATTCGACATGTCCGTCACGAGGAAGGCGAAGGGATAGGTGAAGGCGCCGAAAGTCAGATAATCCTGCAGCCCCCAATATTGAACCGGATGCTGCACCAGAATGTTGGAGGCAAGCACGATCAGCGCCATGATGATGATGGCGAGGAAGAACGGCTGGCGATCAGAGGGACCGAGGGTGGCGGGAGAGAACATGGCGTCAGTCATCCTGATAATACCGGCCCGGTGCCGGGCATGGGGGTCGCGGCGGAGAGCAGGCAGCTTGCAGACCACCCATGGCGTTGCATGCAGCGCAACCCGGACATGCGACGCACACATCGCCGCGAACACCGCGTGGAAGCTGCACCGGAACGACGACAAACCGCGACGCGGATCAACGCATCGCGGCCTGAAGCATCACCTGACCCCGCCCGGGCGGAAGCATGCAGCCTTATTCGGCGGCAGCCTGCTTCTTCTCGATCTCGCGCTTGACGGCACGAACATTCGAGGAGAGCTCACCATCGGAGGCCTTCGCGAGGAAGGCATCAAGCCCGCCGCGATGTTCCACCGTGCGCAGGGCGTTAGCCGAGACGCGCAGGCGGAAGGAGCGACCGAGCGCATCCGATTGCAGGGTCACATTGCACAGGTTCGGCAGGAACCGGCGCTTCGTCTTACGATTCGAGTGACTGACGAGATTGCCAGTCAGCACGGCTTTGCCGGTCAGTTCGCAACGGCGCGACATCGTCTTCGTCCTGTTTGTCACGGTGTGGCCGCCGGTACGCCTCATGCGCCCCGATCTTTTCCGCGAACCCGCATTTGCGCGCTCGCAGCGGCCGGACACCGAAAGTCCTTGAGAAGAGCGTGGGGTATAAGCGAGGAAGTGCGGGCGCGTCAAGGATAGGAGAGCGTTAACCTTCATCGCGCAGCCTATGGGCTGGTCATGCGTATCCCGCCATAGCGATTCGCGACGCCGATCCGGCATGCGATCCACGGCGCCAACAGCAAGGAACCGCGCAATGCGGACAGCTCTCGCCCTCACCTTCGCCCGCTCCCCGGTCGAGGCCCCGTCCCGCCTCGTCAAAGCCGCCACCCTTTTTGGCGGATTGCTGCTGGGCACGATTACGAGCCTCGCCCCGGCCGATGCCCGCGCCGCCACGATGGAGGCGGTCTACAGCATCACCATCGCGGGGTTCTCCGTCGGCACCGCCGATGTGAAGAGCCGCTTCGACGGGGGCGCATACAGCATCGACCTGCAGGCACGGCTGACGGGCCTCGCAGGGCTCCTCGTGGAGGGGCGCGGCGCGGCGAGTGCCAGCGGCACAGTATCCGGCCAGCGCGTGACACCGCGCGCCTTCGCCTCGAACACCCGCAGCTCCCAGGCCAGCCGCGTGGTGCGAATGGGGCTGCGCAACGGCGCTGTCGCCGCCGTCGAGATCACCCCCCCGCTTGAGGAGCATGCCGACGCCGTCCCCGTCAGCGCCGCCCACAGGCAGGGCGTCGTCGATCCGATCAGCGCCTTCCTGATGCCCGCACGCGTCAGCGGCGACCTGCTTGATCCGCGCAATTGTGAACGCACCATCCCGGTCTTCGACGGGGCGGCACGTTTCGACATCGTGCTCAGCCACGGGGGCCGGCGCGAGGTCTCGAAACCGGGTTACAGCGGCCCGGCACTCGTCTGCACGGCCCGTTTCAAGGCCGTTTCGGGGCATCGTCCGAACCGGGACGCGGTTCGTTTCATGGAGGATAATCGCGAGATGGCCGTCTGGCTGGCGCCTTTTCCGGCCAATGAGTCGCTGGTGCCGCTGCGCATCGAGGTGCGCACGCAGATCGGCATGAGCATCATCGAGGCGGCCCGGATCTCCCTGACGCCGGATCCTCGCCGGGCCTCGGCGCGCTGAGGCAGGTCTGCCAGGCTTGCCCGTCAGCGGGCGCGCTCGATGGCGCGTGCCACGACGCCACGCACCTCCTCGTCGGAGAGGAACAGGTCGTGGTTGAGCAGGCCGCGACCGAAATCGCTCGCATCCGCAACGCGCACACCCAGAGCCGCGAGGCGCTCGCGCTCTGCCGCCCCCGCCCGGGCGACGCCTCCCGCGATGCGCTGAGAGGCCTGCAAGGCCCTGTCGCGGGACGAGGTGATCACGGTGATGCGCGGAGCCTCGGGGCCGAGGCGCTCGACTGCCTGTTCGAACTGGTCGATATCCACATCGGGCGCGGCCAGCACCACCGCACCGATCCGCGCCATGGCCTGATCACCCCCGGAGCCGCGCAGCATGCGCAGCGTCTCCAGCGTCAGGAGCGCCCCCATGGAATGGGCCACGATATGCACCCGCCCGCCGCTTGAGCTCTGTGCCATGGTCAGGAGCAGGTTCTCCAGCGCATCGCGCGACCACATGGCGCTTTCGCGATCATAGGCGTAATCGAGCGTCGCCCCGGCTGATGGCCAGCTGAAAAGGCCCGGTGTGCCGCGAAAGCCGACGCCATCGGCCAGCTCGGCTGCACTCACCGCAGCGCTCTCGAATGTTTCGCGATAACCGTGGATATAGAGCAAGACATCCTTGCCCAGCGCCGCCCGGGCGAAGGCGTCGGCGGGCTCGTTCATGGTCAGGCCTTCGATACCGGTGACGCGCCAGCCGCCCGAGACGAGATTGGTCACTCGCGCCGCCAGACCATCCGCAGGAGGCGCCATCCGCGCCCGGGCGAAACTGAGGCCGTTGCCACGCCCGGGACCGAAGAAGGGGCGCTCGCCGCGGGGATCCGCGGCACGCCGTGTCGTCGCGACCAGAAGAGCCGGGTCACCCGGCAGCATCGCGCGCGTATCTCCCGCACCGGCCCCGCCATCCATGCCGAGACAGCCGCCGAGGACGAGCGCCACCATGGCGGCCCCCGCAAGCTTGCGCAGCGGGGCCAGGTGATCACGAAAGCCGACAATATTCCGGGAGAAGGCGTAGAGCATGGCACGACGCTGACGTTGGAGAACGGAAGTCAGCCGGCTGCTTGCACTGCGAATGGGGCGTGCCCGCGGCAGCTTCATGGCATGCACCCGGCAAAGTTCACGCCCCAGGCAAGCCGGGCGACGGCCATGCGCCGCTTCGGTCGGGATTATCCGGGGAACAGGCGGGATGGAACGCGCGGACGCCCCGCACGAGGCGTGCAGGGCGTCCGGAAAGGGTAGCGACGCAGCTCAGGCCGGGCGCGCTCAGGACACCAGCGGCGATACCGGTGCAGCCGGGGCCTGCTGCTGGCGTGGCGCAGGCGGCATGTTCGCCACCTCGTGCCACCAGGTCCAGCATTCCGTCTCGATCGAGGGCATGATCGGACGGGAGGACGGGAAGCGCCTGTCATTGCTGAAAGCGTCCCGCAGGGATGCGAGACGCGCATTGGCCGCATTGCGCTGGTCTTCATTGCCCTGTTCGGTCACGAAGAGCAGCCGGTAGACGATTTCACGATTGGGTGGACGCATCCGGTGTTACTCCGTTCAGGCCGGGAACAGATTGTCGTAGCTCGAGCGGAAGCGCGCCGCCTGCTCCGGCGTGAGCGCATCGTAACCAGCACCCAGCGTCTTCGGCATTTCGCTCGGGGCCGGCGCGACGAGATTGCCGACGGGAGAAGCCGTGCCGGCAGCCGGCACGCCACCGCCCAGTGCCGATTTGAACTCGTTGCTTCCCTGGTCGGCATTCGGCACTGCGCTCTGCGGCGTCGTGGGCGAGCCAAGACCGGGCACAATGCCCAATGGGCTATATGGCGTACTCATTGTTCTTCATTCTCTCTATGTATCGTCACTTGCCATCAATATAATGGAATTGCCGCCAGCCTTCAAGATCGATCTTTCGTCTCTAGCAAGATCGCGCAAATGATTATCATAGCGGCGTATTAACAAATTGATTAATGGGTAAACTATGCTTTTTTATTATATAATTTACCACTGCTGATAAACCACACCTGTGGTCGCGCATTCCGCTACGTCACATCGACAATCGCCGCAAACCACGGATTAAGCTTAATACACGTCAAGAAAAAGCAACTTATTGTCGTATAAAGAGACTGTGCCTAGACTGTCGGGTGTTCGCACGGGAGTTCACTGTTGGACATCCAGAGCCCTTCACTCGTCAATGGCATCGCGCACTCTCCGGAGGCGGGCGGTGCGCGTGCATTGAGCGACGAGGCCGGTTTCAACCGGGTCTTCCGGGAAGAGCTGCGACAGGCCCCGGCGCCGCGCGAGATCGATCCGCGCGCGGATGTGAAAACGCTCGGGCACAATTTCATGGATCTGGAGAACCAGCTGCGCGTCGATCGCGCACAGATGCTGCAGAGCCTGCTGCCGACACTGGGAACACAGGCCGCGCACGGCGATGGCCATCGCCAGGGCGGCTCGCGTGGCCTCGCACAGGATGCTGGCTTTCGGACAGAGGGCAACGCATCGGGACATCACGCAGACACCACCGGGTCGGCGCAGGATCGCGTCACCGCCGTCTACAGTGATGCCTCGGTGCGTGGCGCACCGGTGGTGCAGAGCGCTCTGGGCCTCGATCCGGCTTCACCGACCAACGGGATCGACTTCAATGGCGAGATCCGCAACGTCTCGCACCGCCTCGAAGCGGTCATGCAGGAGATCGAGATGCGGATTTCGGACACACGTCCGAAATCCGATCAGGAAATGATCCGACACAATTCAGAAGTGCACGGCCTGGTCCGCCAAAGCGATAATCTCAACAGCCAGCGCAGCGTGCTCACCACCCTGCACCTGACATCGCATCAGGAGACCCGCACACGGATGATGTCTACCTTCGAGCATATTGTCGGCATGGTGAAGAAAATTAACGAGATTTTCAATCAACTCAAGCAAGGGTCGTAAATCACATGGAAGGCCGACCCGAAGATGCCACGAATTCAGCGCCTTGCCGTCATCCTGCTCTGCCTTTTGCTGAGCGCCTGCCAGGTTGAAATCTACGGCGGGTTGTCCCAGCGCGAGGCCAACGAAATGGTCGCCGTGCTCGCGCGCGCCGATATCGGAGCCAGCCGCGAAGAAATCGAGCCGGGTGTCTTCCGCGTCATGGTCGCCGAGGACGAACTCGCCAATGCGGTCGAGGCACTCGAACGTGTCGGCCTGCCGGCGGAACGATTTCAATCCCTGGGCGAGATATTTCCCGGAGACGGCCTGATTGTCTCGCCATACGAGCAGCGCGTGCGCACGATGCATGCGCTCAATCAGGAGATCGCACGTTCGCTCACCACCATCACCGGCGTGCGCAATGCGCGGGTTCACGTGGTGCTGCCCGATCTCGACCTGCGCGGCCAGCCCGTCAACCCGCCTTCGGCGGCAATCCTGATTCACCACGCGGCGGGGCTCGATACCGAGGCTCTGGCGACGCGGGTGCGCATGCTGGTGACCAATGCGGTCCAGGGCATGAATTTCCGCGACGTCTCCGTCTCCTTCTTCACCTCGGCACTGGGGGAGACGCCAGCCATCGGGGCGGTGTCGGATGCACGCGAACTGCCACGCCTCGCGCCCGTTTCCAAGGAAGGCGCCATCGCGCCGGTCAGCGCGGAGGAAGCCGAGGACGCCCGCGGGTCGATGCATTATCTGTTCTGGGCGGTCGCGGCTCTGATGGCGGCGGGAGGCGGCTTGCTCGCCTGGCGTGAGCGCTTCGCTTCGGGAGCGCCCGCACCATGAATGCGGCCTCCCCCGAGACCGGCGCGGCATCACCCGGAAAGCCCGCCCCCAGCACCGCACGACCGGCGGCGGGGGCAAGCGAGCCCGTCCGCAATGCCCATCCCCGCCATCGCCGTGTGGGCGCGCTTCTGCGCGGGGCCTGCGAGGACCCGGATACGCTGGTTGCCGTTCTCGGCCACGAGCGCATCGCGGATCTGCTCGGCCTGCCCGAATCGGCCATCAGTTCCCTGAACGGGGCCAGACCGGCCCTGCGCCGGCGCTTTGCGCTGCATCTGCGCCGACGCATCGGCCTGACCCGCCTGCAGGTGGTTGCAGCAAGGGAATTGCCTGATGACCTGCGCGAACTGGTCTACGGCATCTATCTCTTCGCCACCACGCTCCGCCTCGCCGATACGCCACGTATCCTGCCGCGCGCGCGCATGCGGGCGCTCGCCGCCAGCTATGGCGAGGAGCCCCTGAGCTTCGCGCTGACCCAGCGCGCCCTTCTGCGAGACAGTGCACGGGCCCTGCGCGACGTCATCACGGGAGAACCGCCCAGCGAGACCGATCAGCGGCTGTTCGTCCGGGCGCTGGCCGCGCATGGCCACCCGGCTGCTGCCTGCATCGCCCTGATGCTCGGCCTCCCCGTCAGTCTGGCGACACGCGATATGGAGAATCGCTTCGATGCCGTGATCACCGGGCTGCCGACCCTGGCAGCGCGCGCTTGCGCATATCCGCGAGAAGGGTGCGCCGCCGACTGTGGCGAATCCCGATATGCATCACAATGCCACGACGGGAACCGACCCCGACAGCATCGCGCGTCAGGAGCATGAATGGCGTCGTGACGCGGACGCGGAAAATACTGACGACACCGTTGCTGGACATGATGCGACCTCGCCGCCTGAATCCGGTGAAGACGACAATGACAGGAGCGTGGCATGAGCGAGCAACAGGGCTCCGGCGGCAATTCCCAGCACCAGCAACAGCGCCGCCCGCCACCACCCTATCAACCCCCGCCAAACCCCGCAGGACCGCCCAGCGGCGCTCCGGCGGCATCGGCGAACCCGCAAAACGCACCGGCAGGCATGCCTGCAAGCTCCGGCACACTCCCAGGCCCCGGCAGACCCGCAAGCCCCGGCATGCCTGCAAGCCCCGGCATGCCTGCGAGGCCCGGCATGCCGACAAGTCCGGGCAGACCGGCAGCACCGGGGCCAGCGTCTGCCGCGTCTCACCCGACCCCCGGTACGGCTGCCGACAGTGCGCCATCCGGAGCGGCTTTGCGCGCGCCGGCATCCCGCGCCCCCGCGCCGGGATACCCGAGCCAAGCCGGCACCCATGCCCGACAGCCCCCGCGCCCGCCGGAGCAACCGGGGCAATCCCAGACCGAAACGCAGACGGCAACGCAGCCGGGAACGACTGCTCCGCCCCGACCGGGCTTTGCCGCGCAAGGACAACACGCGCAACAGCAGCCGCAGCAACAATCACCGCAGACGCAGTCGCCGCAGCCGGAAGCATCCGCCCGGCAGCCATCCGGGCCGCCAGCGCCCCGGCCCGAGCCTCCGCCGCTTCCCGATCCGCCGGCGCTCGTTCCCGAGCAGAAGATCCTCTCGCCCCAGGACATGAAGACGGCCTCGCAGGCCAGCGACTTCCTCAACAAGGCTCTGGAATTGCACCGCGGATATGCTGATAAAGTCGGCGCAGCTCAGGACGAGGCGCGCAGCAAGGGCTACCGTGAAGGCTATGATCGCGGGCGCAACGAGGCGCTGGGGGAGCTGATCGATGCGGTGGACCGGGTCCGGCAGCGTCTGGCTGCATCGGACGAGGAACTCGCCGATATCATCATCGCGGGCGTGGAACAGATCCTCGGCCAGATGGACGAGCGCGATCTCGCCATGCGTTGCGTCAAGCGGGCGATCGAGGATGCGGCGGCGGAGATATGGGTCAGCCTGCGTGTCTCGCCGGAGGATCTGCCGCTGATCGAAGAGGGGCTGCGGCAATTGCCCATGAGCCCGTCCTGGCCGGAAATCAGGTCCGTCGAGCCGGATCGCCTGCTGAAGGCCGGAGAGACCATTCTGGAAACCCCGAAGGGCCGCATCCATGTCGGCCTGCGCCAGCAGCTGTCACGGCTCAAGGCCGGTCTACAGAATCTGGAAGCATGACCATGCAGGGCAACCACGCGACCTTCCGGAGATGCTGCACGGCAAACGGTGATCCATGACGCTCGACCAGGACATATCCCCGGCGCGGAAGACGGAGGCAGGACCAGGCACGCGGCCGGATTCCCCGCCGGACGGGGGGCGCGCTTCGAAACAGGGCATGCCCGAGAAGCTCGCCAAGCTGCACAAGCTCGTCGCGGGCATTGATACGCGCCGCTCCTCCGGTCGCCTGCTGGCCGTGACCGGGCCGCTGATCCGCGCGGAACTGCCCGGGTCGGAAGTCGGAGAATTGTGCGAGTTGCGCGACCCGGAAAGCGGACAGACCCGCTATGCGGAGGTGGTCGGCCTCGACAACGCCACCGCCTTCCTCGCCCCCTATGGCGGGACCTCCGGTCTCTCGCTGCGCACGGAGGTGGTAGGGTTGCGACGCCCGCCGATGGTGACCTGCGGGGATCATCTGCTGGGCACCGTGATCGATGCACTGGGCAACTTCATGGATTGGGGCGGTAGCGCCGAACCGCCGCGCGCCGGCCCGGAGGCGGAACGTCGCCCGATTGCGAACCAGGCGCCCGATCCGATGACGCGCGCGCCGATCAAGACGCCGATGGAGATCGGCATCCGCTCGATCGATTCGCTCCTGACCATGGGTGTCGGCCAGCGGATGGGGATTTTCGGCACGGCAGGCGGTGGCAAATCGACACTGATGTCGGAGATCGTGATGCGCTGCGATGCCGACGTCACGGTGGTGGCCCTGGTGGGGGAGCGCGGTCGCGAGGTCAATGATTTCCTCGAACACGCCTTGAGCAAGGAGAGCCGGGCGCGCTCGGTGATCGTCGTGGCTACCTCCGACCGCCCCTCGGTGGAGCGCATGCAGGCCTCGCTCACGGCCACCGCCGTGGCCGAGCATTTTCGCGACCGGGGCATGCGGGTGCTGCTCTTCGTCGATACGGTGACGCGTCTTGCGCGCGCCCTGCGCGAGATCGGCCTCTCTGCCGGGGAACCGCCCGGTCGGCGAGGCTTTCCGCCCTCGGTCTATTCCACGCTGCCGCTGCTGGTGGAGCGTGCGGGGCCCGCGGCCGTCGGTTCGATCACCGCCTTCTACACCGTGCTGGTGGAGGGGGACATGAGCTCCGACCCGGTGGCGGAAGAGGTCAAGTCTCTCCTCGACGGCCATATCGTACTCTCCGACAAGCTCGCCGCACAGGTCCATTACCCGGCCATCGACGTGATGACCTCGAAAAGCCGCCTGTTCAACGAGGTCACAAGTCCCGAACACCGGAATGCGGCCGGTCGCATGCGCGAGCTCTATGCCCGTTATCAGGAGATCGAGCTGCTCATCCAGGTCGGTGAATACAAGAAAGGCGCCGATGCGCTCAACGATGAAGCCGTCGCCAAGATTGACCACATCAAGGCCTTCCTGAAGCAGAAGCCTGGCGAGATCGCCCGCTTCAATGAGACCATCACCCGCATGCGGCAGATCACAGGTCGATGATGCGTGAAAAGCTCGCACAACTGAAAATGATCAGAACCCTGCGCAGCAAGGAACGCCGCAAGGAATTGCAGGAGGCGCAGCAGGAACTCGCGCGCATCAGCGAAACCTTCGAGGAGCGGCGCAAGGAAGCACAGGCCACTTACGAGGCGATCGGACAGGCCAAGGCACCACTGCATGGTGCGGGGAGCGCCCTGACCATTGCCGAAATCGAGCGCGCGAAAGCCCTCGCAGACGCCTATACGGCGCATTACAGGACGCTGAATCAGGAACTCACCAGAATAAGGACGGAGTTCGGCAAGCAACAGGGCGTCGTCAGCCAGAAACAGCAGGCCCTGCGCGACGCCGAGCGCGCCGTCGAGCAACTAGACCATGTCGATGAACACCTCGCCGAGAAGGAGGCGAAAGAGGCCGAGTTGCAGGAAGAACTCCAGGCCGAAGCACCGCCCAAACCACGCTGGAAGACGTCATGAATGCCATAGCCCGCCGCGTCGATGCCGGCGCCGCCCGCCCGATCGATCTCCCTCCAATCGATGCGAGAGCCGCGCGCGAGTCGCGCAAGCTCGCCCGCTTGCGCGACCCCCTCGGACTCGGGACGGGAATCGGTGATGTCACACTGTCTCTCGCCGATCCCGGTATGATGCGAGGCTGGAACGGCCCCCTCGCCCGCATCGACCTGCTCTGTGCCGAGCGTCCCGCTACCCTGTGGCTGCCAGACGACGTCCTGCTGGCCTCCCTGCAGGGCGCCTATCCCATGCTCGACGACAGCGCCCTCGATGCGGCCGACCGGGCGCTGCTGGTGGATGCGCTGGAAAACGACCTGCTCGACCGTCTGTCCCATGCTGTCCGGGCGGAGATTTCCGTGGTCGCGGTCTCCCGCGATGCGCCCGTCGATCGGGCATGCGATTTTGTCTTCTCGATGCAGATATCCGGTGCGGAGATGCCGCTGCCTGCCGGGCTCATCTGCCATGCGCTCGAGCGTGAACGAATCACCGCGGCCTTTCTCGCCACGCCGATTCGGCGCCAGCCCGTTGCAGGATTGACGACCAGCATCGCCTTCCGCTGCGGTCGGACCAGCCTGAGCTTGTCGGAATTCGCACTTCTGGAGCCCGGATGTGGAATTACGCTTGACGATACTACCTTAAGTTTTCAAAAAATAGTTGCAGTTGTCGCCGAGCGATTCGCCCAGACCTGCACCTGGACGACGATCAAGCCTGCGCTCGACGGCCCGTTGTTACGACCTCTGGATGCGACCACATTCCTCTATTCCACGGATGCGCGCGTGACCGACCAATCCGCAGACCCCAATCAGCCCGCCCGCAGCGGCAGTATCGACGAGGTTCCCGTCCAGATCGTTTTCGAGCTGGGCCGGATGGAGACCCCCCTGGCCGAACTGGAAACACTGCAGGCAGGATACGTCTTCGAACTCGGCAAGCCGCTGGGGCAGAGCGTGGATATTCTGGCCAACGGCAAGCGGGTCGGCACCGGAGAGCTGGTCCGTGTGGGCGAGGCCATCGGTGTGAGGGTCTCGAAGCTGGCACGATGACGAATCTGGCGATCCCGACCTATTTTTCGCTCATCGTCCTATCGGCGATCATCGCCGTCATTCCCTTTCTCGTCGTGGCCGCGACCAGCTTCGCCAAGATCTCGATCGTGCTGTTTCTGGTGCGCAATGCGCTGGGCATCCAGCAGACTCCACCGGGCGTGCTGATCAACACCGTGGCCATCGTGCTGACGCTGTTCATCATGGCGCCGGTCCTGCGCGAAATGTACGCGATCATCACAGACCCATCCCAGAGTTACGCGACGATCGGGGATTTCGAGGCCATCTACGCAGAGGCAATCATCCCGCTCAAGAACTTCCTGCAGGTGCATTCACGTCCCGAGGCAACGGATTTCTTCATCGAGACCACCGCACTGCTGTGGGGACAGTACGAGGTGGAGGTGACAGCCACGGCCGATGATATCGTGGTGCTCCTGCCCGCCTTCCTGATCTCGGAACTCACTCGCGCCTTCGAGATCGGCTTTTTGCTCTATCTGCCCTTTCTCGTGATCGATTTCGTCGTCAGCGTCATCATCGTGGCCATGGGCATGTCGATGCTCTCCCCGACCATCATCTCGACGCCGCTGAAGCTCCTGCTCTTCGTTTTCATCGACGGCTGGTCGCGCCTGCTCCAGGGCCTCGTCCTGTCCTACGTACCCGGAGCGTGACATGGGTTCTTCCAGTCTCGTCCAGCAGATCTTCGACAGCTTCATGACCGGGCTGATCATCGTGGCGCCGCCGATGATCGCGGCCATGGTGGTCGGGGTGGTGCTGGCGATCCTGATGGCCGCGATGCAGATTCAGGACCAGACCCTGCCGCAACTCGTGAAGATCATCGTGATTCTGGGCGTGCTGATCATCGGCGGCGTACCGATGTCCGGTCCCCTGTACGAATATTCACGCAACATCTTCGCCTCGTTCCATACCATGACGCGGTGAATTGATCATGGAAGCCGATGCCATCCTCACCGCATGGCTCGAACGCTACATGGTGACGGGGATCGCCTTCGCGATGGGTTTTGTGCGCATCATCGCCGTCTTGCAGATCTTCCCGCTCTTCACCGCCCTGAATGTGCGCGGCACCATCCGCGCCACCCTCGCCCTCGTTCTGGCCATGCCGCTGATCCCGATCATCGAGCCGCAATTGCTGGCGATCGAGACGCCGACGCTTTGGGATTACGGGCTGTTGATGGCCAAGGAATTCATCGTCGGCCTTTTCATCGGCTGTCTGATCGCCCTGCCCTTCTGGGGCATCCAGACCGCCGGTGACGTGATCGACGTCTCGCGCGGGGCGAGCATGGCCAACGTCGCCGATCCGGTCAACGCCAACGAGAACTCGCTGACGGGCCTGGTGCTGCTCTACGCCTCGCTGGCTATCTTCATCGCCGCGGGCGGGCTCGAACTGATCATCGACATCATCTACGAAAGCTATCTCCTGCTCGATGTGACGCAGCCCCTGCCGCCTGTGGGGATCGAGACGGTCAAGGCGATCGGAGGGCTCCTGACACACATGTTCCTGATCGGGGTGATCATCTCGGGCCCGGTCATGATCGCCATGATCGCGATTGATCTCTCGCTCGTCTTCGCCAACCAGATGGCACAACAAATCGAGATCAATGACTTTGCGACAATCCTTAAAAACCTATGCGTGTGCGCGTTCATTCCACTATACGCTATATTTCTACAGGAATACATGAACGACGATTGGCAGAATCTGGTCGCCTTCGCCCGGAATTTTCTGCGCCTCGACAGGCTTGCGGAGTAAGCCATGGCCAACAAGGACGATTCCGAAGAAGCAACACTCGAAGCATCACCGCAGAAACTGCGCCAGATGCGCGAGCAGGGCCAGATCCCGCGCAGCCGGGAAATCACCAGCGCGTTCGTCCTGCTCGCTGTTCTGGCCTATGTCTTTCTTAACCTCGACATGATTCTCGACAGTTTCGAGATCGCATTCATCGAGAACCCGGTTTTTGACCCGACACCCTTTGCAGACCGGATGTCGCGTGCGGTCAGCATGATGACGAACCTGATCTTGTGGATGGTTCTTCCGGTCATTGGCATTGCGATTACCGCATCGCTTGTTGCAACGATGATCGACTCCGGGGGATTCCTCTTCACCATGCAATCCCTTGCCCCCAACTTCGGAAAATTCAACCCGGCAGAAGGTATAACAAACATCTTTTCACTCAAGAGCATTGTCGATCTGTTAAAGAGCACTGCAAAATCAGTCATATTTATAATATTGATTTATTTTGTTTTCCGAATTTACATCAATGATATTATCTGGTCTCCCACCTGTGGAATGGGATGTGTATTTGATGTCGGTTCCCAGGTCATGCTGGTTATCGTACTTCTTGCTGTATTCATGATCATTATCTTTGCAGCGATCGATTTTGTTGTCTCGCGTATTCTCTTCATGCGCGACAATATGATGACGCAGACCGAGATGAAGCGGGAAATGAAGGAATCCTTCGGGGATCCGCATGTGCGCGGCGAGCGCAAGCGCGTCCAGAAGGAAATGTCCGATACTGCGGGCCTCGTCGGCCCGAAAGCCGCCAATCTTTGGGTGGCCGGACCGGGCGGCGTGATGGGTGTCGCCTACAAGCCCGAACAGTCCGGAGTGCCGATCGTCGCCGCCAAGGGGCTGGCCGATAACGAGGCCCGCATGCGTGAAACTGCTGCGGAAACCGGCGCCGCCGTCATCGATGACCCGGAACTCTTCGCGATGCTGGCCGAAAACGGCAAGATCGGCAAGCCGATCCCGCGCGACAGCTTCACGCGGGCGGCCCAGGTGCTGGTGCGCGCCGGCTTCTCCGGCTGATCCGGGCGGACCCGGGCTGTCGTCAGCGCGGGAACCCGTGTGTTCGCAGCGCGTTGCGAAAGATCAATGCAAAGCTTGCACCGGCGCGACATGCTCGCCCATGATCGAATGCACAAGAATACGACCGGGAAGCCGAGGCAACCGGTCACAGGAGGAAGAAGCGGATGTCTTACAAGGAACTTCTCGTCGTTCTCGCCCCGGAAGCGAAAACCGTGGGGCCCTACGCGGCTTCAGTCGCCAAATTCTTCGGCGCGCAGACGCGCGCCGCAGCTATCGCAATCGACCCCGCGATACCGAGCTATGTGATCCCGGAAATGCCGTCCGACGTGCTCGACCAGGCCCGGGCCGCCAGTCGCGAGGAGGCGCAGGCGCGTCTGAATGCTTACGAAGCCCAGGCCGCAGAAGCGGGCGTGGCAGTCGATGGCTTCATGCTTCAGGGGATGATGGACCGTACCGCCATCCAGCTGGAGCGTCTGGCACGCTATTACGACCTGACCGTGATCGAACAGCCCGGTGAGGATCGCGAGAAAGGCGGGCCCCTCTTCGTCGAGGCGATCCTGTTCGGCTCGGGACGCCCGATGCTTGTCGTCCCCTACATCCAGCGTGAAGCGATGAAACTCGACAAGGTCATCGTCGCCTGGGACGAAAGTGCCACTGCGGCCAAGGCCGTTACCGCCGCCATGCCGCTGCTGGAAAAGGCGGGCAAGGTCGAGGTTGTGGGCGTGTCTACCGGTGCCGAAGCAGAGCGTACCCGCGGCGAGCGGCTCGCCAGGGTGCTGGGCAGTCACGGCATCACGGCGGAATCCCGCATGCTGACCAATGTCGGCAGCGTTTCCGATACGATCCTGTCCCATGCCGCCGATAACGGTGCCGATCTGATCGTGATGGGCGGTTACGGGCATTCGCGCATGCGCGAACTGGTCCTCGGCGGCGCCACGCGCGGCATTCTCGCCAGCATGACCGTTCCGGTCCTGATGACGCACTGACGACGGACGACCCGCCGCAAATCACCTTTGCGATCTGCGGCGGGCGCTCAAGCCTGACGCAAGCCAGCCCGCCTAGTCTGCTTTCACGACAACAGGGGAGGCCCGTCGTGGAAGCAATTCATCTGTTCAGTCTCGCCTCGGAAAAAAATGCGTGGTTATCCACGCGTCAGGCGACGATCGCGCAGAACATCTCGCATGTGGATACACCCGGCTACCGGGCCAGGGATATCCAGCCCTTCAAGGACGTGATGGACAAAACGCGGCTGCACATGGCCGCGACCGATCCCTCCCATCTGGAACGCGACGCCAGCGCCCGGCAGGTCCGGGGCAAGAAGGCCGATTCCTGGGGCATCACGCATTCCGGCAACAGCGTCAATGTCGAACAGGAACTGATGAAGGCCGGCTCGGTGGCGCGTGAACACGCGCTCTCGACCAGCATCATCAAGTCCTTTCATCGCATGATCCTGATGAGCGTGAAGGGATAAGCCGATGTTCGACCCGCTCGCCTCCGTATCGCGCATTGCCGGTTCCGGGCTCCAGGCCCAGGCGAAGCGGCTGCAGATCGTTTCCGAGAACCTTGCCAATTCCCAGTCGACCGGCGCGACACCCGGCTCGGACCCCTTCCGGCGCAAGACCATCAGCTTCAGGGGGGAAATGGACCGGGCGCTGGGCGCCGAGCTCGTCGGCATCCGCAATGTCGGGACCGACCGCTCGCCCTTCCGTATCGAGCACGATCCCTCGCATCCCGCCGCGGATGCGAACGGCAATGTCAAGCTGCCCAATGTCAACATGCTCACCGAGATGGCCGATCTGCGCGAGGCCAACCGCTCCTATGAAGCCAATCTCCAGATGATCAAGCGCGCCCGCTCGATGGTCAACGCCACACTCGATCTGTTGAGGAGTTCATGATGATGGATGCCATCGCAAGTCTTCCAGGCGCAAGTCTTTCGGGAGCAAGTCTTTCGGGCGTCACCGGATTTTCCGGGCCAGCAGACATGGTCGCCCGAAGCGCCCCCGTCACGGGCTTCACCCCACCGGCACCGCGCACGGATTTCTCGCAGGTCCTGTCGCAGGTCGCCATGAACGGGATCGACAATATCAAGGCCGCCGAGACGACCTCGATCAAGGGGCTTCAGGGGCAAGCCACGGTGCAGCAGGTGGTCGAGGCCGTGATGAGCGCCGAGCAGAGCCTGAACACCGCGATCGCCGTGCGCGACAAGGTGGTCCAGGCCTACCAGGAAATCAGCCGGATGCAGATCTGAGGAGAATCCGCCATGCGCGCGCTCGCCATCGCCGCCACGGGCATGAATGCCCAGCAGATGAACGTCGAGGTCATCGCCAACAACATCGCCAATATCAACACCACGGCCTTCAAGCGCGCCCGCGCGGAATTTACCGACCTGCTCTATCAGGCGGAGCGGCTCCAGGGCGTGCCGATGCGTGGCGGCCAGGCGGCGATCCCCGAAGGAGCCCAGATCGGGCTCGGGGTGAAAGCCGCCGCCATTCGCAACCTGCATATGCAGGGCGCGCTGACGAACACCGCCAACAAGCTCGATCTCGCCATCAACGGCCAGGGCTGGTTCCAGGTCCAGGGACCGGAAGGCGAGGTCCTGTTCTCCCGCGCCGGCGCCTTCAACACCAATGCCGAGGGTCAGTTAGTGACAATCGAGGGCTATCTCGTCGAACCGGCCATCGTGGTGCCGGAGAACACGGTGGATGTCGTGGTCAACGAATCGGGCCAGGTCTTCGCCCAGATCGGCGGACAGATGCAGCTTGAGGAACTCGGGCAACTGACACTGGCCAATTTCGCCAATGAGACCGGCCTCGAGCCGCTCGGCGGCAATCTCTACCGCGAGACCATCGCCTCCGGCCAGCCCGTCGTCGGCACACCCGGCGATCCCGGCTATGGCAGCCTGCATCAGGGCTATCTGGAGAGCTCCAACGTCGATCCCGTGAAGGAGATCACCGAGCTGATCTCGGCGCAGCGCGCCTATGAGATGAACTCCAAGGTGATCCAGGCCGCCGACGACATGGCCGGCACCGTCTCCAAGGGGATCCGATGAGGCGATCCGCCGAAGGTAACCCAGCAGGATTTGCCAGCAAGGGGGTCGTCCGGCCCCTGAATCAATGAGGGAGAAAGCCCGATGCCGCGTGCCCGTCCACCCGGCGCCGCCGCCCTTTGTGCCGCGTTTGCCGCCAGCCTGATTCTCACCACCGGCCTTGCCGGCGCGCAGGCAAGGGAGCGCGGCAACGGCGAGGCCATGCCGGTTCCGACGATCACGATCTATCCCGGCGAGACTATCAAGGAAGGGGTGATCGAGAACCGTGCCTTCTCGGCGCATGCCATCGGCCACCTGCCGGTGATCGAGGATGCGCGCGTCCTGACCGGCAAGGTGGCACGTCGTACCCTGCTACCCGGGCAGCTGATTCCGCGCAACGCTGTCGAGGAGCCGCGTCTGGTCGAACGCGGAGCGCCGGTCCAGGTGGTGTTCTCGGAAGACGGCCTGACCATCATAGGCGCCGCCTCGGCACTCGAAGCCGGTTCGCTGGGAGATCGGTTGCGCGCGCGCAACCTCGACAGCGGCGTCACCATCATCGGAAAGGTGCAGGCCGATGGCAGCCTGCGGGTCGGAGAGTGACGATGCGCCGCTGGATCCTCACCTGTCTCGTCATCGTTGCCCTTGCCGCTTCTGGTCACGGCCCGGTGGCGCTCCATTCAGTGGCAGGCCTGGCCACGGCCCATGCGGATGCCGGTCGCGAGGGCGGAGTGCGCGTCAAGGACGTCACCTCCCTCAAGGGCATGCGGGACAACCAGCTCGTGGGATACGGGCTGGTGATCGGCCTGCCGGGATCCGGCGACACCATGCGCAATTCCCCCTTCACCGAGCAATCCCTGCGCTCGATGCTCGACCGGATGGGTGTGAATGTCGATGTCACCCTGCGTGCACGCAACGTCGCCGCCGTGATTGTCACCGCCGATCTGCAACCCTTCGCCGGACGCGGCACGCGTATCGACGTGACCGTCTCATCCCTCGGGGATGCCCGCTCCCTGATGGGCGGCACGCTGGTGGTGACGCCGCTGATGGGCGGGGACGGGCAGATCTATGCGGTGGCCCAGGGCGCGATTTCCGTCTCCGGCTTCGAGGCAGAAGGCGACGCGGCGCTCGTCGCCCAGGGCGTCCCGACGGCGGGGCGGGTGCCCAATGGCGCCCTGATAGAACGGGAATTGCCGGACCAGTTCCGCGACATGCGCAGCCTGCTGCTGGAACTGCGCAATCCGGATTTCCGCACTGCCGTCGCCATCGCCGACGCCATCAACGACTATTCCCTCGCCCGCTGGGGTGAACGCACCGCCGTGGAGCGTGATTTCCGCTCTGTCTTCCTGCGCCAGCCCGAACAGGTGAGCCCGATGCGGTTTCTCGCCGAAGTCGGGGAACTGACCATCACGCCCGATACACCAGCGCGGGTGGTGATCGACGAGCGCACCGGCACCGTGGTGATTGGCCAGAACGTGCAGATTTCCACTGTCGCGGTCACTCATGGCAACATTTCGGTGCGCATTACCGAGCGCCCCTTCGCCGATCAGCCCAATCCGTTCAGCCAGGGGGAGACGGTCATCCTTCCCGATACCGAGATCGAAGCGGAGGAGACCGGCGGCCAGCTCGCGATCATCGGTGGCGCGGATCTGCAGACGCTGGTGCGCGGGCTCAACCAGATCGGGCTCAAGCCCATGGGTATCATCGCCATTCTTCAGGCGATCAAGACGGCGGGCGCCCTGCAAGCGGATCTGGTGGTGCAGTAGACCGTCTCGTCCCTGCGCGGGAGGCGGCTCGCCCCTGCGCGGGAGGCGGCTCAGCCCTGCTCGGAGGGCGCCTCGGCAGCGGCCTCGGCCGCCACGGCGCCGTCACCGATGGAGACGCCCTTCTCCCGCACCAAGGTGGGCTTGGGGATGATCTCGGTGATCTCGACCTGGATGCGTGTGCCGGTGACGATGATCTGGCCACGCGCGATCGGATGATCGTTGGCGAGGATCTCGACCGTGTCGTTGTCACTCTGATCCAGCTCGATCACGGCACCGCGCCCCATGCGCAGCAGCATGTGGACCGGCATCTGGCGCCGCCCCAGAACGATTTTCAGATCGACATCGAGAGCATCGATACTCGGCACTTTGGCCCCGCTTTCATTCACCCGGCGCGTCACCGTGAACCGGCCCGATGGACGCGCATCCCCGACTGCCTTAGATAAAGGGCGATCGTGACCCCAACCTGATCAGAACAGGGTGAACCATTGGTTAACGCCCGTGCAGATGCAAGCATTCCGTTGCTTCCCGCCTCCGGTTCCCCGCCGGTCGACTGGGTGGTGAGCGACGCGCTCGTTCCCTATCCCGAGGCGCTGGCCGCCATGGAGACGCGCGCGGCGCGAATCGCCGCCGGCGAGGCGCGCGAATGCGTCTGGCTGCTCGAGCACCCGCCGCTCTACACCGCCGGCACCTCCGCGCGCGAGAGCGATCTCGTCACGCCCGGGCGCTTCCCCGTCTTCACTGCCGGACGCGGCGGGCAATACACCTATCACGGGCCGGGACAACGCGTGGCCTATGTCATGCTCGATCTGAACCGGCGGGTCCCCGATCTGCGCCGCTATGTGGGCGCGCTGGAAGAATGGCTGATCACGACGCTTTCGCATTACAACATTCGCGGCGAACGCCGGGACGACCGCGTCGGTGTCTGGGTCCGCCGCCCGGACAAGGGGCCCACGGTCGAGGACAAGATCGCCGCGATCGGCATCCGCGTGCGTAGGTGGGTGAGCTTTCACGGCGTGAGCCTGAACGTGGAACCGGATCTCGACCACTTCACCGGGATCGTGCCCTGCGGCATCAGCGAGCACGGTGTCACGAGCCTCGTCGATCTTGGCTACCCGGTGAGCATGCCGGAAGTGGACGCGGTGCTGCGCGCCCGCTTCGAGGCGATTTTCGGAGAGACCATACCCGTAACGGCGTGATGCCCCCGGGCTCAGCCCCGCCCGACAAACGGCATCTTCGTGGCCATCACCGTCATGAACAGCACGTTGGCGTCCAGTGGCAGGCTCGCCATATGCGCCACCGCATTGCCGGCGTGCTCGACATCCATCAAGGGCTCGGCCTTGACCGAACCATCGGCCTGCAACACCCCGTCGGCCATGCGCCGGGCGAGATCGGTCTCGGCATTGCCGATATCGAGCTGGCCGACGGCGATATCGTGTTTGCGGCCATCCATGGAGAGCGTGCGGGTGATGCCGGAGACGGCGTGTTTCGTGGCCGTATAGGCGATCGAATTGGGACGCGGCGCATAGGCCGAGATCGAGCCGTTATTGATGATCCGGCCCCCTTTCGGGCTTTGTGCCTTCATGATCCGGAACGCCCATTGCGCACACAGGAAAGTCCCCGTCAGATTGGCGTCCACCACCGCCTTCCACTTCTCGAAGGGCAGATCCTCGACGGGAACGGCGGGTGCGCCGGTGCCGGCATTGTTGAAGAGCAGATCGAGCCGCGGGAAGCGCTTCTGATGGGCCTCGAACAGGGCGCCCACGGAATCCGGATCCCCGACATCGGTCGACATGGCCAGCGCCTCGCACCCGAGTGCGCGGACTTCCCCGGCGACCTTCTCCAGCGGCTCCGGCCTGCGACCCGCCAGCGTCACGTTCCAGCCATCCCCGGCCAGAGCCAGCGCTGCTGCGCGCCCGACACCCGTTCCCGCACCCGTCACCAGTGCAAATTTCGACATCGTTCCTCTCCCCTCGGCGCGCGCCGCGCTCGTGCATGCTGTTTGACGGGCAGATTAGCGACGCGCCGCATCCGGAGCGATGGGCAATTGCGAAATGAGGCCTGCCGTTTTTGGAGCCACGCCGCTCAGTTCTTGCCCCAGGGACTGTTGCCGCTCCATGGCGTTGAGGCGGCATTGCCGCCGCCATCACCGTCGGAGCCCGAGCCCGGCATGCCGGGAAGGCCGCTCCAGGGCGTGGGCGGGAAGGGTGGTGTGTTACGCCCACCCTGCTGAGCAGCGTCTTCTGCTGCCTTCTGCTTTGCCGCCTGCTCCTGTGCCGCTTTCTCTTGCGCCAGCAGCTCCGCCGCGCTGGGGCGCAGGGTCAGCTTGTCCGGTGGCGGACGCCGCCCGCCGGCATGGCGCTCCAGCGCCGCGACACGATCCTCTATCGCGGGATGGGTGGCCAGCAGCGCAGTGAAACCGGAGCGCGGGTTCTCGATGCACATTTCCATGATGCTCGACGGCGTCTTGGGCATCTCGGCGCGCCCCGAAATCTTCAAAAGCGCCGAGATCATCGCATCCGGGCGTTTGGTGAGTTCGACCGCGCCGGCATCGGCGAGATATTCGCGCGAGCGCGACAGGGCGAAGCGGATCACCAGCGAGAGCAGCCAGGCGACCAGCACGATCGCGGCGGCCACCAGCAGCGCGACAGCCGCACCGCCCCCGGCACGTCCGCCGCCGCGCCCGCCACCGCGCCGCATCCCGCCAGAGAGCAGCCGCATGCGCCCGCCATAGCGCAGCGAGCGGAAGAGCAATTCCCCGGCGAAGGAGACGACGCCGGCAATGATCACCGCGATCACCATCATCCGCACATCCTCGTTGCGGATATGCGTGAGTTCATGCGCGATCACAGCCTCGATCTCGTCATCCTCCAGCCGCTCGACGAGACCCCGCGTGAGGGTGACGGTATATTGCTTCTCCTCGAGGCCAGAGGCGAAGGCGTTGAGCGCATCCGTCTCCATGATATTCAGCTTCGGCGTGGCCATGCCGCGCGAGATGCACAGGTTCTCCAGCATGCGATAGAGACGCGGATCGTCCTGACGGCTGATTTCATGCGCGCCGGTGACGGCGTCGATCAGTTTCTGATGGCCGAAATAGGCGATGAAAATCCAGGCCAGCACCCCGATCGTCGCGATCGGCGCGGCATAGAGCATGTCGCCATAGGCGCCGCGGAGGTTCATCGAGAGGCTGTCGAACTGACCCTCGCCCATGCCGCGCAGGGCCAGCGCGCCGGCGAAGACGATCACGTAGACGAGAAAGAACAGGCCCAGAAGCAGGGCGATCGAGCGGCGGCGATTGGCCTGGATATGCGAGTAGAGACCAAAAGCGGGAAACACCGCATCATCCTCCGGCGCCGTCGCGGGGTGCGGCGATCACCAGCTGCGCCCCGGATCGCGTTCTCTGGATCAGAACTTGACTTCCGGCGCCGTCTGCAGCGTCTCGCGCCTGGCTTCGCCGATATCGAAATATTCGCGCGCTGAGAAACCGATCGAGCGGGCGAACAGCACCGCCGGAAAGGATTCGATGGCGGCGTTGTATTCGGCCACGGCATTGTTGAAGAACCGCCGTGCGGCGGCGAGCTTGTCCTCGACATTGGACAATTCGCTCTGCAGGGCGAGGAAGTTCTGGTTCGCCTTCAGGTCGGGATAGGCTTCCGCCAGCGCGAACAGACGGCCCAGCGTGGCGTTGAGGATATTCTCCGCCGCAGCCTGATCCGCCGGACCATGCGCATTCGCAGCCGCGTTGCGGGCCTTGACCACGGCGTCGAGCGTCTCTTTCTCGTGCGACGCATAGCCCTTCACCGTCTCCACCAGATTGGGGATCAGGTCGTGGCGCTGGCGCAGTTGCACGTCGATATCGGCGAAGGCCTGCGTGGTGCGCTGGCGCATGGCCACGAGGCCGTTATAGATGATGATGCCCCAGGCCAGCAGCGCGACGACGATGGCCAGCAATACCCATTCCATGAGGTCCTGCCCCCCTGACGATGCCCCGTAGCGGGGGCGTGGATCGCGGCAGAGATTGGCATGGGTCCGCGCTGTGGACAAGCGCGAGGGACAAAGGCTGCGGAAATACAGTATCACATGCGTAAACGCTGCCGCCCCGTCGTGCCGATTGTCTCACCGACGATGCGGGAACCCCGCGTCGAGGACGGGAACAAGGGCGTGATAATCCGAAAGGATCGCCGCCGCCCCCGCTTCGCGCAGGCGATCAGGCGCATGGTAGCCCCAGGAGACGCCCAGCGGAATTGCGTCTGCGGCCCGGGTCATGATCATGTCGTAGGTCGAATCGCCGATCATCACCGTCTCCTGCGGCAGCGCGCCGACCTCCGTCATGGCCTGGAGGATCATCCCGGGATGGGGTTTCGAGGGTGCGTCATCAGCGGTCTGGATCGAGACGAACAGCTCCTCGAAACCGTGCCGCGCGATCAGGTGTGCCACCCCGCGCCGGCTCTTGCCGGTGGCGATGGCAAGACGTGTATCGGGCCGCCGGCGCAGCCGTGACAGAGTCTGCGCGGCGCCCGGAAACAAGGGCTCGGCGTAATCCGGGTCCTGGCGCAGATCCCCGAAGACCTGCTTGTAGGTCTCCACCAGCGCCGGCACCGGACCATCGGCTCCCACGAGAGCGGTGAAGGCTTCCGGAAGCGAAAGCCCGACGATGGAGAGCGAGCGTTCGCGCGAGGGCGCCGCGAGGCCGTGGGCGCGGAATGTGCGTCTTTGGGCCTCGACGATGATGTTCTGGCTGTCCACGAGGGTACCATCCACATCGAAAATAACGAGCCTGACCATGAGACCCCCGGTTTTGTCTCTTCACTGGCAATAGACGCCACAGACTCTGCGGCCAAGCGGCATCTGCACGCGAATGTGATGCGCATCGGCGCGCGGGCGGTCTGCAACGCTGACGCTGGTCTGACCAGCGATGTCGCGGTAAAGCCGGGTATCACACGCCGCACCCCGACCCGTGCGGGACGCGCAGGCCCTCACGCAATGCCGAGGCTCCCGATGTCACAATCCCCCTTCCCGGATCCTGCCACCCACCTGCCCGATCAGGATCTCGCCGGGCTCGTGGTGGTCTCGCTGGAACAGGCCGTGGCCGCCCCCTATGCTGCCAGCCGGCTTGCCGATGCCGGCGCACGGGTGATCAAGGTCGAGCGCCCGGAAGGCGATTTCGCACGTCGCTACGACAGCTATGTGAACGGTGAGAGCGCCTATTTCGTCTGGCTCAACCGGGGCAAGGAATCCATCGCCCTCGATCTGCGCGACGCGGAGGACAAGGCCCTGCTCGGACGGATGCTGGAGCGGGCCGACATCTTCATCCAGAACCTCGCACCCGGCGCCGTGTCCCGCCTCGGCTTCGATCCCCAGGCGCTGCGCGAGGCCAATCCGGGACTGATCACCTGCTCGATCTCGGGCTATGGCGACGAGGGCCCCTATCGCGATCTCAAGGCCTATGACCTGCTGGTCCAGGCCGAGAGCGGCCTCTCGGAAATCACCGGCACGCCGGAGGGGCGCGCGCGCACCGGCGTCTCGGTCTGTGACATAGCCGCCGGGATGACCGCCTATCAGAGCATTCTGCAAGCCCTGATCGGGCGCGGCATCACCGGGCGAGGCCGGCATGTCGCGGTCTCGCTCTACCATGCGCTGGCGGACTGGATGAATGTGCCGTATCTGCAATTCACCTATGGCGGCCATACCCCGCAACGCTGCGGGCTGAACCATCCGACCATCGCTCCTTACGGTGACTATACCTGCGCCGACGGCAAATCGGTGCTGTTCTCGATCCAGAACGAAACCGAATGGCTGAGCTTCTGCACCGCCGTTCTGGGGGATGCCGCGATCGCGGATGATCCGCGTTTTTCCACGAACACCCTGCGGGTGCGCCATCGCCCGGAGCTCGATGTGCTGATCCGCGCCGCTTTCGGGCAGCAGCCGCGCGAAGCGGTGATCGCCGGCCTCGAGCAGGCCCGGATCGCCTATGGCCGCGTCTCCACCCTTGAGGATCTGAAAGCGCATCCGCAGAACCGGCATGCCGTCGTCGAGACGCCGTCCGGCCCCGTCACCATGCTCGCCCCCGGGGCGCTGTGCGACGGCATGTCCGCGAGACTGGGCCCGGTTCCGGCCCTGGACCAGCACGGAACCGCGCTGCGGCGCGAATTCGGCTGAGCGCGTTTCACCTGCAGTCGGCTTCCCCGGGCGGGCGCGGCAACAGCACCACGAAATCCGGACGGTGGCGGATGAAGCCGGCCTGATCGCCGGCCCGGGCACCTGAACCGGTGAAATAGTCGCCGCGTGCGGGGCCTATAATGGCGGCACCCGTATCCTGCGCGATCATCAGGCGGGCCAGTTGCTGCCCGGCGCCATCGGCATCGGGCAACACGCCCTGCAACCAGACAGGCAGGCCATATGGCCAGATGCCCCGATCGATCGCAAGACTGCGATGCGGGGTGAGAGGCACGCCGGCTCCGCCGACCGGACCGTCCTGCGGGGCTAGCCCCGTATTTTCGGCAAAGAAGATGTAGGAGCGGTTCTCGCGCATCAGGGCGCGCGCCTGCGCCTCGTTCTGCGGGTCTTGCAGCCAGCCGAGCAGGCGCTCCAGGCTCATCTCTTCGCGGGTCATCTGACCGCGCTCCACCAGGAGCCGCCCGATCGACGTATAGGGATGGCCGTTGCGTCCGGCATAGCCGACGCGCATCACACCGCCTTCAGCGAGGCGGATCCGGGCGGAGCCCTGCACGTGGATGATGAAGGCCTCGGCGGGATGGCCCAGGAAGACCACCGGCGCGGCAGCATCCCCGAGAGCGCCGTCCTCGATGGCCGCCCGATCCGGATAAGGCTGATATCCGTCCGGCGTACGGCGCCCGGCGATCAGGCCTTCGGGCCAGCCCGGCGGCGTTTCGCCCGTCTCGAAGCGCACGTGATCGGAAGGGCGCGCCCGCAGCGGCGCCGAGAATGTGGCATCGGCCTCGCGCGCACCGTCATATTCCGGTTCGTAATAGCCGGTGAGAAAGGGCCGGCCCGTCTCCGGCAGGACACGGTGAGGCGTGAAATGGCGCTCGAAATAGGCACGCGCCGTCCCCTCCCAGCGCAACGCGGCTTCACAAGCCGCCGCGAGCCGCACACCTGTCTCCGCCGCAGGCCGCAGCGCCGGGGCGCCATCGCCCAAGGCGCGACAACTGCGCAGAAACGTTGTGAAGGCCGCGTCGTGATCGTCATCCGGCCAACCGGCCAGCGACGCGAAGGTCAGCGCCTCCAGACTGGCACCGGAAACCTGCACACCACCATTGGCGACGTTGCCGGGAACGTCACCACCCGAACCTGCCGTCGCACTCATCAGGACAAGGCCGATACCACAGGCGATGACCCGGGCAAGGTTCATTGCCCCGCTTCGGTCGCCACGAGATGCCAGGTCGGGTCGCCGCTGCCGAGCGTGCGCGCGAAAGTCCAGACATCGGTGACATCTACCACCGCTTCCGGGCTGCCATCGACGACATTGCCCTCGCCGTCGCGGGTCACCGTGATGAGTTCGGAGACGATCTTCACCGTAAGCTGTGCCACGCGGTTCTTCACTTCCGCATCCACCAGTTCCGCCTTCTCGATGCCGACGAAGGTCGTCTCGACGCTCTCGCCACGCTGTTCGCGCTCGGAGATCGCCTGGTCAAAGCCTTCGTAAACGTCGCGCGCCAGAAGCTGCTGCAGCGTTTCGCGATCACCACGGGCATAGGCGCCGACGATCATCTCATACGCCATCTTCGCGCCCTCCAGGAAAGCGCGGGGGTCGAAGTCCGCCTCATGGCGCACCACCTCGTCCAGCCCTTTTGCCACCGAGCTGCCGGGCTGGGTGATTCCCTTCCAGCGATCTGCGGAAGCGAGCCTCTGCTCGGCCTGCTCGGCACCGGGAAGGCGCACGACATTGTCTTCGGAGGCCGAATCCGAACGGCTACCCTCGGGGGCTTTGCGCCGGAACGGCTCCTGCGGCGGCTGCTCCTGGCCAGTCTTCTGGCCGAGCACCGATCGCAATCGCCAGATCACGAAGACAGCGAGCGCGAGGAAAATGAGCGTCGTGATATCAAATGTCTCTTGCATCGTCGATCCGGCCTGATGGTTCCGGGTTTTCCGGTTCCGCCCCGTCTTGAAGAGGGGTGGAACCACATTCGCCCCCCGCCCGTCAACGCTTCTTGCACGATCGACCCGGCGGGGCTCTCATCCTTGATCGTCTTATATGGTGACGGTGCATCGGAACATCCACCACCGCAACCCAAATTAGCGCGGGAATCGGGCGTTAACCTGAGAGGAGCCGCTTGCCATTGCACGCCCATGCATGATAGCGCCCTTCGTGAGCGAGCTTGCGCGCGGTCCATTGACGCTGCGCATCCGGAATTCCGACCTGACGACATGCCTCATGGCAGGAGATTGACAGACATGGCCGATACACCGTCCACGAACGGCGCCGATGCGGCGCAAGAAAACACCGCCCCCTCGCTGAACGCTCTTGCCCAGTTCATGAAGGATTTCTCCTTCGAGAACCCCAACGCGCCGCAATCGCTCGCGCCGCAGCAGGCACAGCCGCAGATCTCGATCCAGGTCAACGTCAACGCCAAGCAGCTCGGCGAGACCGATTACGAGGTCGAGCTCAAGCTCGAAGGCAGCGCCAAGACCGAAAGCTCCACGCTTTTCGCCTTCGATCTCACGTTCTGCGGCGTGTTCCGGATCAAGAACATCCCGCAGGACCAGGTTCACCCGGTCATCATGATCGAATGCCCGCGGTTGCTCTTCCCCTTCGCGCGCCAGATCGTCGCAGAGGCCGTGCGCAATGGCGGCTTCCCGCCGCTCTATATCGATCCGATCGACTTCGTCGCGCTCTATCGCCAGCGCGTTGCCGAAGCGCAGAAGCAGAACGAGCAGGCCGCGCCGCAGGGCGACAACCCGCTCGCAGGTTGACGGCATGATCGCAGCCGGCTCCGAGCCGGCTGGTTGAACCAGGGAAACGCGGCGCAGCTCGGTGCCAGGCCGGCCTGCGCCGTTTGCATGAGGGAGTGCGCGATGAGCGATCAGGATCTCGACGGAAACGAGCGCCATCGGCGCAAGATGGCCCGGATCAAGGCCGCACGCGACAGGATGATGGCCACCAAGACCGGCGAAAAGGGACTGATCATCATCCATACCGGGCCGGGCAAGGGCAAATCCAGCTCCGGGTTCGGGATGATCCTGCGCTGCATCGGCCACGGCATGCCCTGCGCCGTGGTGCAGTTCATCAAGGGTTCCTGGGAGAGCGGTGAGCGCAGCCTGTTGAAGGAGCGTTTTTCCGATATCTGCCGATTCCATACGATGGGTGAAGGATTCACCTGGGATACGCAGGATCGCGAACGCGACGTCGCCGCCGCCGGAGCCGCTTGGGAAAAGGCCAAGCAGCTCATCCGCGATCCGGAGATCCGGATGGTTCTGCTCGACGAGATCAATATAGCCCTGCGCTATGACTACATCCCGCTCGACGATGTCGTCGCTTTCCTGCGCGACGAGAAGCCTGCGATGACACATGTCGTGCTCACCGGGCGAAACGCCAAGCCCGCGCTTATCGAGATCGCTGATCTCGTGAGCGAGATCACCGCGCTCAAGCATCCGTTCAAGCAGGGCATCAAGGCCCAGCCGGGCGTCGAGTTCTGACTCGGAAGGGCGCCGGTCCGGCGACGCCCTTCCGAGGATCCTCAGCGCCCCGTCTTGATGCGCGTCCAGGCGCGGTTGATCAGGCGCTGCGTGCGCTCGTCATAGGCCGTTGTGATGAGCAGGCGTCCCATGGTTTCGTCATCGGGATAGATGCCGGGATCGTTCAGGATGGCCTCATCGATCATCGGCTTGGCCGGCAGCACACCCGAGGCATAAGCGACGTAGTTGACATTCGCCGCCGCGATGTCGGGACGCAGCATGAAATCGATGAAGGCGTGGGCGTTTTCCGGATTGGGGGCATCGGCCGGGATGGCGAATGAATCGAACCACATCACCGCCCCCTCGCGCGGCACGAAATAGGCGATCCCGATCCCCGAACCCGCTTCCTCGGCCCGGTCACGCGCCTGCAGGATATCGCCGGAATAGCCCACCGCCACGCAGATATCGCCGTTGGCGAGGGCGTTGATGTATTCGGAAGCATGGAACCGGCGCACATTCGCGCTCATCTGCGAGAGCAGTTCCGCAGCCTGCTCGATCTCGCCGGGATCGCGCGAATCATGGGGCAGACCCAGATAGTTGAGCGCGGAGGGGAACATGTCGTCGGCGGCATCGACGATATAGATGCCGCAATCGGAAAGCTGCGCGGCGATCTCGGGATCAAAGACGAGAGACCAGGTATCGAGCGGCGCATCCTCGCCCAGGCGCGCGTGCACCATGTCGACATTCACGCCGATCCCGGTCGTACCCCACATGTAGATCACCGAATGCGCATTGCCGGGATCGTAGATCGCCGTGCGTTCGGCAATTGCGGGCCAGACATTGTCGAGATTGGTAAGCTGCTGCTTGTCAAGCTCGGCCAGCACGCCCGCCTTGATCAGGCGTTCGATATAGGGGCCGGTCGGCACCACAATGTCGTAGCCGGAGCGCCCGGCGAGCAGCCGGGTTTCGACGATCTCGTTGGTATCGTAGGTGTCGTAGAGGACCTTGATCCCGGTTTCCTCGGTAAACGCCTCGAGCATCGCGGGATCGATGTAATCCGACCAGTTATAGACGTTCACCTCCCCCTGCTGCGCCATGACGACCGAGGTCATGGCTACGGGGGCGGCGAGGGCCGCGCCGAGGGCGAGGGCGACGCTGGCGCTGATGCGGGTGATACGCTTGGGGATCATGGGCGACCGTCTCCGGAGAATGCGAGGGGCAACCTGCGCCGCAGCGCAGGCTTAATGCGCAGGTTAGGAATTCAGCGCGTTCGTCGCAAGCAGTGGCAGTCCGGGCTGTCGCATCTGTCGGCAGCGAGCATGGTTGCCCGCGACCTGCGCTCTTGTCTCGACGCGAATGCGTCAGCGGCGATCCCGGATCATGGAAAATCCCGCGATGGCAAAGGCCACGCGGGATCCACGTCTTCATTGTTCATTGCGAGTCGTCGCGCTTCACGGTCGTCTTGCCTTGAAACGCGCCTGCTCGGAAGTGAACTTACTTTGAGGCGGTCTTGGCCATCACCGTCTCGACCGGCTTGACCATTTCCTTGGCGAGGTTCGAATAGAGCTCGCCGAACTTGGAAGACTGCGCCACCATAGCCTCATAGGAGCTCTTGACGTAGTCAGTCTGGATCTCGATGGCCTTGTCCAGCGACTTGGCGCCGACGAGCTTCTCGAGCGTGGAGGTGCCGTGTTCGAAGGACTTCTTCGCGAAATCAGCGGCTTCGACCGCGATGGCCTGGGCACCCATGGAGACGCCACCGAAAGCCTTCAGCGTGGCATCCATGCTTTCCTTGCCGACCTTCTGCACGTCTTCGAATTGATTTGTCATCTGCGACCATCGGCGCATGACGCGCCGCCTCTGTTCGTTTGAGCCTGACGGCCGAACATGTGCGATCAGCCGATGACGCTTTATATGTGCACTGCACAATGAATGTCAAGCGTTATGTTGCACTGCACAAAAATTACGGAAATTCGCCTGCCGCATTAACCCGTCTGTAACCGCAATTCACGCAGGATGCAGCTTGTGACGGGTTCGCAATGGCGTGAAGCGCGGCGGCCGGGGGGCAGCTCCGTCGGATTTCATGACCGGGGAAACAGGGACGGTCTTCATGAGTATGCGTCATTCTTCTCTCCTGCGTAGAGGCATTCGCGCCTCGACCAGGCTTCTGGCAGCTCTGGCCGTCACTGCTGCGGGCCTTCTCGCCACCCCGGGGGCACAGGCATACAACCCGCCCTATGCGGCGGTCGTCGTGGATGTGAAGACAGGGCGCACCCTGCATGCGGAGAATGCGGATGCGACGCGCTTTCCCGCTTCACTCACAAAGGTCATGACCCTCTACCTTGTCTTCGATCGCCTGGAACGCGGCGAGCTGCGTCTCGACACGCCCCTGACTGTGTCGCGCAACGCCGCTGCCGAGCCGCCCTCCAAGCTCGGGCTGCGGGCCGGCTCGACCATCACGGTCGAAAATGCGATTCTCGCGCTGACGACGCGTTCGGCGAACGACGTGGCGACAACCGTCGCCGAGAATCTCGGCGGCAGTGTCGCGGGATTCACGCGAGAGATGACGCGCACGGCACGTGATCTCGGCATGAACCGCACCGTCTTCCGCAATGCCCATGGCCTGCCCAATCGCGAGCAGGTGACCACGGCACGTGACATGTCCATCCTCGCCATCGCGGTGCAGGATCGCTTCCCGCAATACTACCACTATTTCTCGCGCCGCTCCTTCGCCTTCAACGGCACCACGCACCGCAACCACAACCGTCTGCTCGGGCGTGTATCGGGCGTCGACGGGATCAAGACCGGGTTCATCCGCGCTTCGGGCTTCAACCTGATGACGAATGCCAAGACCAACAACCGCCACATCGTGACGATCGTGATGGGCGGTCGCTCCGGCGCGCATCGCGACGGCATCGTCGAGCGTCTGGTAAAGAATCATCTGCCGCGCGCCTATGCCGGAGCCCGCCAGACGCCGCGTCTGACCGGCGCTGCCGTGGCTTTCGTGCCTAATATCCTGCCGCCGCCGCGCCCCGCCGGGATCGGCGTTCCCCCGGCCGCCTTCGCCAGCGCCTCCGCCGGCGACACGGGAAATCCACTCGATCTCGCGGCGATGCGCCCGGCCGTTGCACCCGAGCGGAATGCCGGCGGCACGACGACACCCGGCGGCGCGACACCACGCGGTTCCGGCTCGCTGCGGCAGGCCTCCAGCACCGGGTCGGACGGAAATGGGGGCAACCAGGTCACGGCGTTCGCCGACTCGACCGGTTCTGTTCCACTTCCACCGGCCGATATCGGCAACCGCCATCAGGCACAGGGTGATGCGTCCCGGGAGATCCAGGTGGCAAGCGTCGATGCAGACGCCGCCCTTACCGGGGAGAGCACG
>Ga0076929_100422_pt2 | contig 34895 bp, 36 predicted proteins | sample HotLakConUCCSL28_FD_87104 | JGI IMG/M metagenome (GOLD analysis project Ga0076929, IMG submission 87104) | Hypersaline microbial mat communities from Hot Lake, Washington, USA - Hot Lake Consortium UCC-SL28 (version 3) (version 3) | ecosystem: Environmental > Aquatic > Thermal springs > Hot...
CCGACGTGTATCCTCCCGCGAGGAAGGTCCAGCGCCTCGGCGAGGGGATCCGCTTCATCGTGACCGCGTCCGACAGGGCGCCCTCGCCCTTCGCCGTCGGCCCGCGGCTCCTGTCGGCGAGCATGATGGAGGAGTCTGCCGCCATCGTGCGCGCCGCCGGGTGGTTCCTCTACGTGGAGAACCAGTTCGTCCGCGACCCCGCCTTCCTCGAGGTGGTGGTCCGGCGGATGCGGGCGGTGCCCGAGCTCCAGCTCGTCGTCCTCGTTCCCGCGGCGCCCGACAAGGTGGCCTTCGACAGCAAGGCGGGCGCCGGCCAGCGCCACGGGGAATGGCTCCAGTCGCGCGCGCTCGACAGGCTGATGCGCCTCTTCGGCGACCGTGTCGGCGTCTTCATGCTGGCCGGTGCACGGCTGCCGGAGGACGGAGAGGCCGATCAGGAGCGGGCCACCGCGGACGGGCGGGGCATTGTCTACGTCCACTCCAAGGTGCTGATCGCCGACGACCGGGTCGCCTCCATCACGAGCGCGAACCTCAACGCGCGCTCCCTGAGAATGGACACCGAGGCCGGCGTCTCCTTCGGCGGCCGCGAGGTGGCGGCGTTCCGGCAGAGGCTGTGGCGCCATCACCTCGGGTGCGACACGCCCGCCTCGGGGGACCTCCTCACCGTCTGGCGCGAGGCGGCGGACGCGAACGCCGCGCGCGAGCCGGGCGCGGGCGGGACCGGCCGCCTCGTCGTGTGGTGGGACAGGGAGGCGGCCGCACGGTTCGGCAAGCGCCTCCCCTTCGTCCCGACCCGCTACGTCTAGCGGGAGCCGAGCCGCGCGCGTTTACGCGGCGCGCGCGGGCGCCTAACGTGCGGGCGGCACGTCTTCAGGGATCGTCATGCAGTTCATCAGCTTCGTGCGCTGTGGCCGGACAGGCTTCGGCGCGCTCGCGGGTGGCGGGGTCGTCGACCTCACACGCCGCCTCGGCCACCGCGCCCGCTCGCTCCGCCACGTGGTCGCGCTCGACCTCCTCGCAGAGGCCGCGGACGCGGCGGCCGGCCGCGCGCCCGATCTCGCCCTCTCCGACGTCACCCTCCTGCCGCCGATCCCGGATCCGGGAAAGGTGCTGTGCGTCGGCGTCAACTACGAGATGCACCGGCGGGAGACGAAGCGCGAGGTGGTGGGCCATCCGACCATCTTCACCCGCTTCGCCGACACCCTCGTCGGGCACGGCGCGGCGGTGGTGAAGCCGGCGGCCTCCGACAGGCTCGACTTCGAGGGGGAGCTCGCCCTCGTCATCGGGCGCGGCGGGCGCAACATTCCCGAGGAGAGCGCACTCGCCCACGTCGCCGGCTATGCGCCCTTCATGGACGGATCGGTGCGGGACTGGCAGCGCCACACCGGCCAGTTCACGCCCGGCAAGAACTTCCCCGCCACGGGAGGCTTCGGCCCGGCACTGGTGACGCCCGACGAGATCGGCGACGTGACGGCGCTGCCCATCGAGACGCGGGTGAACGGCGAGGTGATGCAGAAGGCCTCGCTGGCGGACCTCATCTTCTCCATCCCGCGGGTGATCGCCTACGTCTCCGCCTTCACGCCGCTCGCGCCGGGCGACGTGATCGCGACGGGGACTCCGGGCGGCGTTGGCGAGCGCCGCGAGCCTCCAGTCTGGCTGAAGGACGGCGACGTGGTGGAGGTGGATGTCGGGCGCGCGGGAACGCTGCGCAACGTCGTCCTTGCCGAGGGCTGACGTCGTGGCGGAGCTTGCCGGAAAGGCCGCCGTCGTGACCGGCGCGAGCAAGGGGATCGGCAGGGCGATCGCCGAGCGGCTCGCGGGGGAGGGCGCGAACGTCCTCCTCCTGGCGCGCTCGGCCGACGCGCTCGACGGGGTCGCGGCGGGAATTCGCGCCGCGGGCGGCGAGGCCGAACCCTTCCCGGCGGACCTCTCCACGCTCGAGGGGTGCGAGGCGGCCGCGCGGGCGGCGGACGAGCGCCTCGGCCGCGTCGACATCCTCGTCAACAACGCCGGCGCCACCCGTGCGGGCGCGTTCCCCGACCAGCCGGATGCGGACTGGGTCGACGGCTTCGCGCTGAAGTTCTTCGGCGCCGTCCGGCTGACGCGGCTCCTGTGGCCGCGACTCGTGGAGGCGAGGGGGACTGTGGTGAACGTCGGCGGCGGGGCGGCCTACACGCCGCAGCCGGGCTTCATGATCGGCGGCGCCGTCAACGCGGCGCTCGCGAACTTCTCCAAGGCGCTCGCGAAGAAGGGCCTCGCGGACGACGTCAACGTCAACATCGTCCATCCGGGGATGACGCTCACCGACAGGCTCGAGGAGCTTCTCGCCCAGGAGGCCGCGGCGGAGGGGATCACCGTGGAGGAGGTCCGGGCGCGCCGCGTCGCCGCAGCCGGCGCCCGCCGGCTCGGCACGCCCGAGGACATGGCGGCCGTCGTCGCCTTCCTGTGCGCGCCGTCCGCCCGCCACGTCCAGGGCGTGTCGCTGATCGTGGACGGCGGGGCGACCGGCGGCTTCCATTGAGTCCGGCGCGCCGTCACCGCGCGGCGGCGGCCTCCTCCGCCGGCAGGGGGATGACGGTGGTCTCCTTCAGCGTCTCCATCGACAGCATGGAGGTGACCGAGAAGAGTTCCACCTGTGCGACCAGGCGCTTGTAGAAGGCGTCGAAGGCGCGCGTGTCCTTCACACGCACCTTGAGGATGTAGTCGATCTCGCCGGCGAGGCGGTGGGCCTCCTGCACCTCGCCCATCCCGCCGATGGCGGCGGCGAAACGCTCGAGCCAGGCGGCGCTGTGGCTCGACGTCTTGATGGTCACGAAGAACACCTCGCTCCTGTCGACCTTCTGCGCGTCGAGGATCGCCACCTGCCGCGCGATCACCCCCTGCGCGCGGAGCTTGCGGATTCGCGCCCACACGGGCGACTTCGAGGAGTTCACGCGCGCGGCGATCTTCTCCACGGGCAGCGTCGCGTCCTCCTGGAGGATCGCGAGGATCCTGCGGTCGAGCTCGTCCATCGTCCATTCTCCCTGCCGTCGCCGCATCTTCCGGGAAGATTTCCCGTCTCGGCGCGTCCACTCCTCCCGTCGGTCTTATTTTTTCCCGCAGATTGCCGCTAGAGCGGAACAACGCCATTCTCCGGCCCCGAACGAGCGGGGAGAGAGACGTGGACACCTTTCCGATCTTCTGGAGCGTGAAGGACCGGCCGGTCCTCCTGTTCGGGGGCGGCTCCGAGGCGGCCGCGAAGCTGCGCCTCCTGAGGAAGACCTCTGGCCGCGTCACGATCGTCGCCGAGGCGTTCGACGAGACGGTCCTCGACCTGTCCGGCGTGACCGCGGTCCGCGCCGATCCGCTCCGCGCGGACCTTCCGGCGGACGCGGCGCTCGCCTACGCGGCCACCGGCGACCGCGCGCTCGACGCGGCCATCGCCGGTCGGCTGCGCGCCGCCGGAATTCCCGTGTGCGCCGCCGACCAGCCCGAGGTGTCGGACTTCATCACCCCGGCCATCGTGGACCGCGACCCCGTGGTGGTGGCGATCGGGACGGAGGGGGCCGCGCCCGTCCTCGCCCGCGAGATCAAGGCGCGGGTGGAGAGGATGCTGCCCGCCCGCCTCGGCCGCGTCGCCCGCAAGGCGATGGCGCTGCGCGCGCACGTCGCCGCGACGGTGCCGGCCGGCGCTCCCCGCCGCCGCTTCTGGCACTGCCTGCTCGGCCCCGCCCTCGAGGGCGCGTTCGAGCGCACCGGCTTCGGCCGCGAGGCGCGCCGCCTCCTCGCGGAGGGGCACTCCGGGCCGGAGGGCACGGTCGCCTTCGTCGGCGCTGGCGCTGGCGGCGCGGACCTTCTCACCGAGCGCGCCCGCCAGCGGATCGACCGTGCCGACGTCGTCCTCCACGACGCGCTGGTGGCGGACGACATCCTGGAGCTCGCCCGCCGCGAGGCCGTCATCGTGAACGTCGGCAAGCGCGCTGGCCGCCACGCCATGGGCCAGGACGAGATCAACGCCCTCGTCGTGGAACACGCCCGCGCGGGCCTTCGCGTGGTGCGGCTGAAGGGGGGCGACCCGTCCATCTTCGGCCGCCTCGCCGAGGAGATCGACGCCGTTCGGGCGGCCGGGCTCCCGTTCGAGATCGTTCCCGGGGTCACGGCAGCGTCGGTCGCCGCGGCGAGCGCGGCCGCGCCGCTCACCGAGCGCGGGCAGGCGCAGGAGCTCAGGATCGTCACCGCCCACGGCGCGGGCGGCGAGGAGGACGTGGAGAGCGTCGACTGGGCGTCGGCCGCCACCGGGACGGCGCCCCTCGCCATCTACATGGGCCGCCGCGCCGCCCGCCCGGTGCAGCGCCGCCTCGTCCTCTTCGGCCGCCCGCCCGGAACGCCCGTGATCCTCGTGGAGAACGCGGGCCGCCTCGACGAGCGCATCCGCCATGCAACGCTGGGCAGCCTCGCCGAGAACGTTGAGGCCTTCGGCGGCAACGGACCGCTGATGATCCTCGTCGGAATGCGCTCGCGCGCAGCGGCCGCTGCCGCGGTCCCCGCCGAGCCGGCGATGGAGGCGGCGTGATGGCGAAGAAGAGGGCCGTCGGTCCCGCCGTGCTGACCGCCAACGACCTTCTGACCGGCGACGTCGTGTTCTGGACCGGCACCGACTGGACGCGCGCCTTCGCGGCGGCCGTGCGCGGCGCCGGCGCGGCGGAGCACGAGGCGCTCGCCGCCATCGGGCGGGAGGAGGAGGCCGGCAACCGCGTCGTCGGCGCCTACCTCGTGGTCCTCGATCCCGTCGGTGGCGCGCCGGTGGAGCTGCGCGAGCGGCGCCGCCTCGCCGGCCCCTCCATCACCATCCCCGCCTGACAGGAGCCCCGGAATGTACCAGTACGACGGACACGACCAGGCCTTCGTCGAGGCGCGCGCCGCCGAATTCCGCGAGCAGGTGGAGCGGCGCCTCGCCGGCCGGCTCACGGAGGAGGAGTTCAAGCCGCTCAGGCTGAAGAACGGCCTCTACCTCCAGCTTCACGCCTACATGCTGCGGATCGCGATTCCCTACGGCGTGCTCTCGTCGGACCAGATGCGCACCCTGGCGAGCCTCGCGGAGCGCTACGACCGCGGCTACGGGCACTTCACGACGCGCCAGAACATCCAGCTCAACTGGGTGCAGCTGAAGGACGTGCCGGACATGATCGACGTGCTCGCGAGCGCGGGGATGCACGCGATCCAGACGTCGGGCAACTGCATCCGCAACGTCACGACGGACGCCTTCGCGGGCGTTGCGGGCGACGAGGAGGTGGACCCGCGGCCGACGTCCGAGCTCATCCGGCAGTGGTCGTCGCTCCACCCGGAATTCGCTTACCTTCCGCGCAAGTTCAAGATCGCCGTCATCGGCGCCGAGGCGGACAGGGCGGCGATGAAGTTCCACGACATCGGCCTCAGGGCGCGGCCGGGCGGCGAGCGGCCGGCCTACGACGTCTGGGTCGGCGGCGGGCAGGGGCGCACGCCGCGCGTCGCGGTCCTGTTCGAGGCTGGCGTGCCGTTCGAGCGGCTCCTTCCGACGCTCGACTCCATGCTGCGCGTCTACAATCTCCACGGGCGGCGGGACAACAAGTACAAGGCGCGCATCAAGATCCTCGTCGCCGAGATGGGGATCGAGGCCTACCGCGCCGAGGTCCACGCCGACATGGCGGGCAGGGACATCTCGCACTTCGCTGTGGCGGGCGCCGAGTACGACCGGATCGCGGCCCACTTCGCCCGTGCTGCCCCCGCGCCGGCGGACGCGCCGCCGCTGCGCGCGTCCGGTGCCTTCGCCGAGTGGCTCGACCGCAGCGTGACGGCGCACAAGGTGCCGGGGCACGCCGTCGTCTCCATCTCGCTGAAGGCCCGCGGCGCCGTCCCGGGCGATGCGACGGCCGAGGACATGCGCGTCGTGGCGGACCTTGCCGACCGCCACTCGGGCGGCGAGATCCGCGTGACCCACCGCCAGAACCTCGTCCTGCCGAGCGTCCCCGTCGGGGAGCTTCCCGCCCTCTACGTGGCGCTCGGGAAGGCGGGGCTCGGCGAGGACAACGTCGGCCTCACGTCCGACATCATCGCCTGCCCCGGGCTCGACTACTGCGCCCTCGCCACCGCCCGCTCCATCCCCGTCGCGCAGGCCCTGTCGGTGCGGCTGCGGGCGCGCGAGGCGCTCGCCGTGGCGCAGGGGCGTGACCCGCGCGGGCCGTCCCTCAACATCTCGGGCTGCATCAACGCCTGCGGCCATCACCACGCCGCAAACATCGGCATCCTCGGCCTCGAGAAGGCCGGCGCCGAGACCTACCAGATCACCCTCGGCGGGCGCGCCGACGAGCATGCCGCAGTCGGGGAGCTTCTCGGCCCGGGCTTTTCCGCCGCCGAGGTGCCCGACGCGGTGGAGCGCATCATCGACGCTTTCGAGGCCCGGCGCCACGCAGGGGAAACCTTCGCCGACGCCTACGCCCGCCTCGGTCGGCAGGTGTTCAGGGACGCCGTCTACGGGGAGCGGGTCGATGTGGCTGCTTGACGCGGAAGGCGGCTTCGCCCGCCACGACGACCTCGACACAGGGCGCGAGATCGCGGCGCACGATCCGCCCGCGGCGCTCGCGGACGACACCGTCCTAACCGTGCGCTTCGGCGGCACGGCGGACGGGCGCGGCTTCTCCACGGCGAGCCGCCTGCGCGCCATGGGTTTTGCGGGCCGCCTCCTCGCCGCGGGGCCGCTCGTCCCGGACCAGGCGCGCCACGCCTTCCAGTCGGGCTTCGACGCCATCGTCGTGGAGGACGCCGCAGTCGCCCGACACGGGGAGGCGGCCTGGGCGGGTGCCCTCGGCAGGGCCGTCGGCGCGCTCTACGCCGCCCGCCCGGAGAGCCGCGCCGCGGAGAGGGGCCTGTGGGCCGCGCGCCACGGGCGGGCCGCATGACGACCCTCGCCGAGCCCGCCGTCGTGACGCACCCCTGCGCGGACCATCTCTTCTCGTTCAGCACCACGCGCACGCCCGGCTTGCGCTTCCGCGCCGGCGAGTGCGCGATTCTGGTCGCCGAGGTCGCCGCCCTGTGCGAGGCGGCGGGCCTTCGCGAGGGCTCCGACGCCGCCTCCGGTGGCCCCGTCGTGGAGAAGGCGTTCGTCGGCTGACGGCGCCTTCCCGGAAGACAATACCGAGACCGGCGGAACGGGCCACGCCCCCGCCAGGAGGTCACTGATGCTCACCACACCCGTACGGGCGGTCCGCGCCCTCGCGGACGAGCTCGACGCGCGGCTTTCCGGGCTCGCGCCGCAGACGATCCTCAGGATCGCCCTCGAGGACGTGTGTCCCGGGCGGACGGCGGTCGTCTCCTCCTTCGGCGCCGATTCGGCCGTGCTCCTCCACATGGCGTCTCGCATCGACAGGGCGGCGCCGGTCCTCTTCCTCGCGACCGGCAGGCACTTCGACGAGACCCTCGCGTTCCGAAAGACGCTTGCGCGCCGGCTCGGCCTCCTCAACGTGATCGATCTCGAGCCGCGGCGGGAGGAGCTTTCCCGCGAGGATCCCGACGGCACCCTTCACGCCAGCGATCCCGACGCGTGCTGCGCCCTGCGCAAGGTGCGGCCCCTCCACGAGGCGCTCGCCGAGCATGCGGCGTGGGTGACCGGCCGCAGGCGCGATCAGACCGCCGCGCGCCAGGGGATGCCCGTGGTGGAGGCCGACGGCCTCAGGCTGAAGTTCAACCCGCTCGCCGCGTGGACTGAGGACGACGTCGACGCCTACGTCGAGGCGCACGACCTGCCGCGCCACCCGCTCGTTCCGTTCGGCTACCTCTCCATCGGCTGCGCGCCCTGCACCGCGCCGTCCGCCCCCGGCGACGCCCGCTCCGGCCGCTGGGCCGGGCTCGTCAAGACGGAGTGCGGGATCCACTTCTCCCGCTGAGCGAGGCCGTTCAGGCGGCGGCCATCTCGTTGAGGTGGCAGGCCGACCGGTGGCCGGGGGCGACGGTCCTGAGGACGGGGCGCTCGGTGCGACAGCGGTCCATCGCCATCGGGCAGCGCGGGTGGAAGTGACAGCCCTTCGGCGGATCGAGCGGGGAGGGTAGCTCGCCCTTGATGGGCTTGAACTCCTGCCGGCGCCTGTCGAGGCGCGGCACGTCCCTCAGGAGCGCCTGCGTGTAGGGGTGGTTCGGGCGGGTGAAGATCTCCGCCTTCGGCGCCTGCTCCACCACGCGGCCGAGGTACATGATGACGACGCGGTCCGCGATGTGGTGGACGACGCCGAGGTCGTGGGAGATGAACAGGTAGGTGAGGTTCAGCTCGTCCTTCAGGTCCATGAAGAGGTTCAGGATCTGCGCCTGGATCGAGACGTCGAGCGCCGCCACGGCCTCGTCGCACACGAGGAACTTCGGCTTCACCGCGAGGGCGCGGGCGATGCCGATGCGCTGGCGCTGGCCGCCGGAGAACTGGTGCGGCAGGCGCCGCCTGTAGGACGGGTCGAGGCCGACGCGGGCGAGGAGGTCGTCGACGTAGGCCTCCTGCGCCTCGCGCGGGACGATGCCGTGGACGACCGGTGCCTCGCCGATCGCGTCGACGACGCGTTTTCGCGGGTTCAGCGAGGACATGGGGTCCTGGAACACCATCTGGACGGCGATCGCCCGCTTGGTGCGCTCGGCGCGGTCGAGGGCCGTGAGCTCGCGCCCCTCGAAGCGGATGCGGCCTTCCGACGGCTCGTAGAGCCCCGCGATCACGCGGCCGAGGGTGGACTTGCCGCACCCCGATTCGCCGACGAGGCCGACCACCTCCCCCTCGGACACGGACAGGTCCACCCCGTCGACGGCGTGGACGACGCGGTCCCGGTACTTCGCGCCGGCAACGTTGAGGAGGCGGGCCGCGACGTCGATCCTCTTCGTGAAGCGCTTCGAGACGCTCTGGAGCTCGAGGAGGGCCGTCACGCCGCCATCTCCGCCACGAGCGGATGGTGGCAGCGGGCCGATTGCCCCGGGCGGCGGGCGGCGAGCTCGGGCGCCGCGCGGCAGACTCCGGAGGCGCGCGAGCAGCGCGGGGCGAATGCGCACCCCGCGGGAAGGCTGGCGAGGGACGGCGTCATCCCCGGGATCGGCGAGAGGCGGGCGCGGCTCTCACCGATCTCCGGCACCGAATCGAGAAGGCCGCGGGTGTAGGGGTGGAGCGGCCGGTCGAGGACGTCGTCCACCGTCCCCTGCTCGACCACGCGCCCGGCGTACATGACGGAGATGGTCTCCGCGAGCCCCGCCACGACGGAGAGGTCGTGGGTGATCCAGACGAGCGCCGTCCCGAAGTCGCGGGCGAGGTCCTTCACCTCCTTCAGGATCTGCGCCTGGATGGTGACGTCGAGCGCTGTCGTCGGCTCGTCGGCGATGATGACGTCGGGGCGGTTGAGGAGGGCGATCGCGATGGCGACGCGCTGGCGCATCCCGCCGGAGAGCTGGTGCGGGTGGGCGTTCAGCCGCTCCCGCGCGGCCGGGATGCCCACCTTCTCGAGCGCCGCCTCGGCCCGCGCGAGGGCGGCCTTGCGGGACACCTTCTCGTGCGCGTGGATCGCCTCCACCATCTGCGTGTCGACCCGCAGGACCGGGTTCAGGGTCATCATCGGGTCCTGGAACACCATGGCGACGCGGCGGCCCCTGAAGGAGCGCATCCGCCGCTCGTCGAAGCCCTGGACCTCCTCACCGCCGATGCTGATGGAGCCGGACACGATCCGCCCCGGCGGGTCGACGAGGCCGAGGATCGAGAACCCCGTGACCGTCTTGCCAGACCCCGATTCGCCGACGAGCCCCATGATCTCGCCCCGGCGCACGGTGAAGGAGACGCCGTCGACGGCCTTCACGACGCCGGCCTTCGTGAAGAAGTGCGTATGGAGGTCGCGGACCTCGAGGGCGTGATCGCTCATCGCTGGAGCCTCGGGTTGAGGACGTCCCGGATGCGGTCGCCCACGAGGTTGATCGAGACGATGGTGAAGAGGAGGGCGATGCCGGGAAAGACGCTCATCCAGTAGCGGCCGGAGAGGATGTACTCGAAGCCGTTCGCGATCAGGAGGCCGAGGGAGGGCTGCGTCACCGGCATGCCGAGGCCGAGGAAGGAGAGCGTCGCCTCGAGGGCGATGGCGGCGGCCACCTGCACCGTCGCCACGACGATGAGCGGCGAGATGCAGTTGGGCATGAGGTGCCCGAACATGATGCGCGCGTGCGAAAGTCCGAGGCAGCGCACGGCGTCGATGTATTCGCGCCGCCGCTCCACCAGCGCCGAGCTGCGCACCGTGCGCGCGAAGTAGGCCCACTGCACCGCCACGAGGGCGATGATGATCTTGTCGATCCCCTGGCCGAGGACGGCGAGCATGATGAGGGCGAGGAGGATCGCCGGGAACGAAAGCTGGAACTCGATGACGCGGGAGATGACGGTGTCGACGATGCCTCCGAAATAGGCAGCGACGATGCCGATGGTGGTCCCGACGAGGAACGCGATGAGCCCCGCGGTGACGCCGACGCCGAGGCTGATCCTGAGGCCGTAGATGATGGCGCTGTAGAGGTCGCGCCCCTGCTCGTCGGTGCCGAGCCAGTGGACCGTGCCCGTCATCCCCTCCTCGCCCGGCGCGAGGCGCGAATCCATGATGTCGAGGTTGGCGAGGTCGTAGGGGTTCTGCGGCGTGATCCACGGTGCGAAGATCGCCGCCATCACGATCACGACGCACATGAGGAGCCCGAAGAGCGCGACGGGGCTCTCCGCGAAGTCGGCGGCGAAGCGGGCGAGACCCTCCCGCTCGCGCTGCGGCCGGGTCCTGTCTTCCGCGTCCGCCGCGAGGATGACGTCCTCTGCCTCTACGGTCATTCGTCCATCTCCGAGAGGCGCACGCGCGGGTCGATCGCCGAATAGGTGATGTCGACGATGAGGTTGATCACCACGAACATCAGCACAGTCAGCATGAGATACGCCACGATCACCGGGCGGTCGAGGAGGTTGATGGAATCGATGATGAGCTTGCCCATCCCCGGCCAGGAGAACACGGTCTCAGTCACCACCGCGAAGGCGATCACCGAGCCCATCTCGAGGCCGAGCACGGTCACGAGCGGGATCAGCGTGTTGCGGAAGGCGTGAACGAAGACGACGCGGCGCACGGGAAGCCCCTTGGCACGCGCGTACTTGATGTAGTCCTGGCTCATCGTCTCCTTCATCCCGGCGCGGACGAGGCGGATCACGAGGGAGATCTTGAAGAGCGCGAGGTTCAGCGCCGGCAGGAACAGGTGGGTGAGCCCGTCCCAGGTGAGGAAGCTCACGGGAACGCCGAGGACGTCCACCGTGTCGCCGCGCCCGCCGGAGGGGAGCCAGCCCATGGTGACGGAGAAGAGGAGGATCAGCATCAGCCCCACCCAGAAGGTCGGGAGGGAGAAGCCGAAGATCGACCCCGTCATGATGATGTTCGACGCCGTCGAGTTCGGCCAGTAGCCGGCGATCATGCCGAGCGGGATGCCGATGATCATGGCGAGGATCATCGAGGAGATGGCGAGCTCGAGCGTCGCGGGCATCGCCTCGAGGATCAGTTTCAGCGCCGGCTCGTCGTAGATGAAGGAGTTGCCGAGGTCTCCCTGCAGCGCCTGCCACACGAACGTGCCGTACTGCTCGAGGATCGGCTTGTCGAGGCCGAGCTTCTCGATCGCCTGCTGCTTGATGTCGGGCGTCGCGTCCGGGTTGATGAGGATCTCGACCGGGTTGCCGATGGCGTAGACGCCGACGAACACGATCACGCTCATCACGAAGATCGTGACCGCGCCCTGCATGATCCTTCGCACGAGAAAGAGCGTCATGGTCCTCCTGCCGCCGCCTTCCCTGTGGAGGCCCGCGGCCGGGATTGGCGCGGGCATCGGTCTGCGAGCACGAACGGTGCCAACCGCCGGATGCGAAAGGGGAGTGTGACGTCGCGGCGCCGGTGTGGCAATGACGGCCCGGGCAGGAGGAAGAACCGGAAAATGCGTCTCGAGGATCGTGTCGCCATCGTCACCGGCGCGTCGTCCGGCATCGGAAGGGCGATCGCCCGCCGCTTCGCGGCCGAGGGCGCGGCCGTCATCATCGCTGACATCGACACCGCGCCGCGCGAGGGGGGACCGCCGACGGCGGAGGTGATCGCAGGGGAGGGCGGCATGGCCGAGTTCGTCCCCTGCGACGTGTCGCAGTGGGAGAGCGTCGCGGCCTGCGTCGTCCACGCCGTGGCGCGCCACGGCCGCCTCGACATCATGGTGAACAACGCCATGACCGGGCGCTACACCCCGAAGCCTCTCCTCGAGACCAGCGAGGAGCAGTGGTGCGGGACCCTCGACGTCAACCTCACCGGCGTCTTCTTCGGCTGCAAGGCGGCCGTGGCGCAGATGATCGGCCAGGAGCCGCGGGGGGAGGTGAGGGGGCGCCTCGTCAACCTCTCCTCCCAGCTCGGCATCCTCGCGGCGCGGGGAAACCTCTCCTACGGCGTGTCGAAGGCCGGCGTCGACTACCTGACGCGGCAGGTGGCGACGGACTACGCGAAGGACGGGATCGTGTGCAACGCCATCGCCCCCGGCAAGATGCTCACCGGCAAGACCGGCCACGCGATCCACCCGGACGTCATCGCCTTCTCCCGCTCGCGCACGCCCTGGCCGCGGCTCGGGACTCCGGAGGACGTTGCCGGCGCCGCACTCTTCCTCGCGAGCGACGAGGCGACGTTCATCCAGGGGGCGACGCTGGCCGTGGACGGAGGATGGCTCGCCAGCTGAAGCCCGGCAGGATCATCGCCATCGCGCCGACGACGAGGACGAGCGCGCCGATCTCCGCCGGCCCAACGGTCTCGCCGATGAGGATCGCCGAGGAGAAGACGCCGACGGGCGGGACGAGAAGCGTCGACATGGAGGCGAGCGTCGCGGGGAGGCGCCGCACGATCGCATAGAAGATCGCCTGGCACAGGATCATCGGGATCAGCGCCGAGAAGGCGAGGACGAGGAACGTGGTGCCGTCCATCGCGCCGAGCGTGGACGGCTCGCCGAGGACGAAGGCGGCGCACCACAGCGGCCCCGCGCCGACGACGAACTGCCAGCCGCCGAGGACGAGCGGGCTCACCTCCCAGTCGTGGGCCTTCACGATGATGGTCGCCACGGCCCAGGTGACGGCCGCCGTGAGCATGAGGACCGAGCCGACGAGCTCGCGCCCGAGCGCCTCCAGCGCCGGCAGGAGGAGAAGCAGCATCGCCGCCATGCCCAGGGCGAGGGCGCCGAAGCGGCGCGGCGTCAACCTCTCGCCGAGGACGACGATCGCGAGCGCCGTCGCCCACACCGGCATCGTGAAGGCGAGGACGGCCGCCCGCCCCGCCTCCACGAGGGCGATGCCGAAGCCCGAGAAGGCGTTCCACAGGACGCCCTGGAAGAGCCCGAGCCAGAGGAGCGGCACCAGGAGCCGCCGCGGCAGGAGGATCGTGTGCCCGAGCGCCCGCGCGGTGAGGAGGCTCCCCACCCCGCCCACGAGGACGAGGAGCGCGCGGAACGTCCACGGCTCCACGGTCCCCAGCACGAACTTCATGGCCGGCCAGTTGACGCCCCAGAAGAAGGAGAGGAGCAGCACCGTGCCGGCTTGCGTGGCGAGTTGAACGCGGCTCATATGCGCCAATGCAGATCCTGATCGTCGACCCCCAGTTCGATGGGGAGCCCGAAATCGAGCGCGAGTCGGCCGGGCCCGACGTGGAGATCGTCGTCTGGCAGACGGCGGAGAGGGGACCGCCGTCCCTCGAGGCCCTCGCCGCCTGCGACGCTCTCGTCAACTGCCGCAGCCGCAACGTCGTCACGCGCGAGCACGTCGCGGTGATGGAGAGGTGCCGCATCGTCGGCCAGGCGGGTGTGGGCTTCAACCACATCGACATCGTCGCCTGTGCCGAGGCCGGCATACCGGTATGCAACACGCCCGACTACGGCACCACCGAGGTGGCGGACCACGCCATCGCCCTCGCGCTCGCCCTCGTGCGCGGGGTCGTCGCCTACGACGCCAAGCTGAGAAGCCGGGCCATGGGCTGGCACGCGCGCGAGCAGACCACGGTGAGGCGCCTCAGGGGCGCGTCCTTCGGCGTCCTCGGCCTCGGCCGCATCGGGACGGCGACAGCGCTCCGTGCGAAGGCGTTCGAGACCGAGGTCGCCTTCTGCGACCCCTACCTTCCCGTCGGGATCGAACGGGCCTTCGGCTTCCGCCGGTGCGGAACGGCGGAGGAACTCTTCGCGACCTGCGACATCGTGAGCATCCACACCCCGCTGACCGAGGAGACGGCGCGCATCGTGAACGCCGGCACGCTCGGCGTGGCGAGGCCGGGTCTTTACCTCGTCAACACCTCCCGCGGCGGCACGATGGATCTCGACGCCATCCACGAGGCGCTGCGTACCGGCCGCCTCGGCGGGGCGGCGCTCGACGTCCTCCCGGTGGAGCCCATCGACTACGCCCACCCGCTGCTCCAGGCGTTCGAGGCGAGCGACCCCGCCCTCGACGGGCGCCTCGTCATCACCCCCCACGCGGCCTTCTTCAGCCCCGATTCGGTGGAAGACATGCGCCGCCTCGTGACCGAGACTGTGGTCGACTACCTGCGCCACGGGCGGCTGCGCGCCTGCGTCAACGGTGCGCTCCTGGCGCAGAGCCCCCGTCGGGCGGCCTGAGCGGCTCAACCCCCGCGGCTCTGGCGGAAGGCGGCGACCGTCGCCTCGTCCGGCGGATAGGTGGTGGAGAGCGGGGCGCCCTCCCTCAGCCGCGCCGCGCAGAACGCTTCCAGAAGCTCCCGCTCGTGCGCCGCCTCCGCCACCTCGGCGGCGACGTGCGCGGGGATCGCGGCGACGCCGTTCTCGTCCCCCACCATCACGTCGCCCGGAAACACGGCGACGCCCGCGCAGCCGACGGGAACGTCGAGCGCCACGATATGGCGGTGGGACGTGAAGGGGAGGGAGGCGTCGCCCATGGCGTAGACGGGAAAGCCGATGCGCGAGATGGCCGCGCGGTCGTTCACGCCGCCGTCGACGACGATGCCGGCGACACCGCGCACACAGAACGCCGTCACCACCATGTCTCCGAGGAGCGCCGTCTGCGTGACGCCGCCCGCCTCGCACACGAGGACGCGCCCCGCCTCGATCTCGTCGAACGCGCGCTTCTGGAGGTTCTGCGCGGTTCCCTCGGCGATGGCGGCGCGGTTATCCTCGCGGATCGGGATGGTGCGCAGCGTCATCGCGGGGCCGACCATCACCGGCGCGCCGGGCGCCAGTGGCCTCACGCCGCGCAGGAAGGTGTTCTGAAAACCCATCCGGTAGAGCGTCGAGACGACGGACGGGACGGACGTTGCGGATAGCTTCTCGCGGACGGCGGCGTCGAGGGGCGGGATCAAGGCGAAGCTCCGGAGGGGGGACGATGGACGGCACCATGGCAGCATACGGCGAGGCGGCGAAAGCCCTCTGGCCGCTCGAGAGCGGCATGATCTTCCTCAACCACGGCTCCTACGGCGCGACGCCGCACGCCGTCCTCGCCGAGCAGCGCCGCTTCCGCGACAGGCTCGAGGCGCAGCCCTGCCGCTTCATCAACCACGAGGCGCCGGGGGAGATCCGCGCCGCTGCGGGCGAGCTCGCGGCCTTCCTCGGCGCGCGGGGGGAGGACGTCGTGTTCGTGGAGAACACGACGCAGGGGATCAACGCCATCCTGCGCTCGCTCAGATTCGCGCCGGGCGACGAGGTGCTCGTCACCGACCACGTCTACAACGCCGTGCGCAACACGCTGCGCTTCGTCCTGGAGCCCGCCGGCGCCACCCTGCGCGTCGCCCCCGTCGGCCTGCAGGTCACCGCCACCGGCGCCGCCCTCGCCGAGCGCATCATGGCCGAGGCGAGCGATGCGACGCGCCTCGTCCTCGTCGATCACGTGGCCTCCGTGTCGGGCGTCGTCTTTCCCGTCGCCGAGATCGCCGGCATCGCCCGCGCGCGCGGCATCCCCGTGCTCGTCGACGGTGCGCACGCCCCGGGGATGCTCGACCTCGACGTTCCGGCGACCGGCGCGGACTTCTACGTCGGCAACTGCCACAAGTGGCTGTGCGCGCCGAAGGGCTCAGCCTTCCTGTGGGCCGCGCCAGGGCGGCAGGAGGGCCTTCACCCGACGGTGATCTCCCACGACCTCGGCAAGGGCTTCACCAGCGAGTTCGACAAGGTGGGCACGCGCGACGCGTCCGCCTGGCTGTCGGTGCCCGCGGCGCTGCGCTTCCACGAGGCGATGGGCGGGCCGGCGCTGCGGCGGCGCAACCACGCGCTCGTGGTGGAGGCGGCCCGCGCCATCGCCGACGTCTGGGGCACCGTCACGGGCGCCCCGGACGACATGTTCGGCGCCATGGCGACAGTGCGCCTTCCCGCGGGCCTTCCTGCCGACAGGGCCACTGCGGATGCGCTGAAGGCCCGCGCCTGGGCCTCCCACCGCGCCGAGGTGCACGTGATGCCGTTCGCGGGCGCACTCTGGTCCCGTCTCTCGGTCCAGGCCTACAACACGCGGCAGGAGTGCCTCGCGCTCGGCGCGATCCTGTCGGAGGCCCGCGACGCGCTCCTCGCCGACGCCCGCTGAGCCCCGGGAGCCCGCCGGGAGGCGTGCGCGCGGGATGGGCGCGCTGGCGGTGTCGCGGTGTCGCCCTCGGGGAGGATGAGGCCGTCGGAGGCCCGAGCCGGCGGAAGCCTGCGGCGGCGAAGGCTGACGCGCCGGAGACGCCGGCCAGTCGCGAGCCGAGAAGGGCCGTGACGGCCGGCGCGGGGCCGCCGAGGAGGAAGCCGCGGCGGGAGGCGAGCGCCTCGACGCCGTGGCAGGTGGGGTTCTTTCCCGGTCGATCGTGGCCTTCTCGCCCGGCTTCCCGTCACCGACCATGCAGCCGTCGACCCTGCTCCATGCGCGCCTCCTGCGCGGGCAGGGCGCTGGAGCGGGACGAGGTCGTCGTCGAGGCCGGCGCCCGCGACGCCGCCGAGAGGTCCCGAAGGAGATCGACGGGCAAGGCGTCACCATCGTGCGCACTGCCGAGGGCGAGGGCAGCGCCTGGGGCGTCGTCGCCGACCCGCAGGATCGCCGCGTCACCGCCCGCACGCCGATGACCATCGCCGGCCCCGTCCGCGGCACCATCGACACCTGCGCCCACGCCATCTCCCGGTGGAACACCTGCATGACGGCCGGGGACCGGACAGCCGCCGGCACGCCGATCCCGCGGACCGCGTCGGTGCGAGCGATCTGCCGGCCCGCTCGATGACGGGGCCTTCTGGGCGCCCCCGAGGTTTCGCTGGCCGCGGAAGACGAAAGAACGGCGCCCCGTGGGAGGTCTCCGGGACGCTCCGGTCGCAAGGATCGCGGGGGACGGGCGCCGATCCTGCCCTTGTCCTTCGCGATCACCACCGTCGCCGACAGCGGAACCGCCGTGCCGCCGAGCGGCCGGTGGCTGTCGATGTTTCGGCTGCGAAGTCCTCGGCGGTCATGGTCGCGCCCGGATGCCGGACGTCGATCCCCATCGTCCGCGGGTCCGGGTGATGAAGCGGCGGAGCTCGCCGCGCCTCGGGTCGGCGGCGAGCAGCCGGTCGTTGCCGAACCGGGCGAAGTCGCCCCGCTTCCGGGCGCTCTCGCCGATGCCGGTCCGGATCCACAGACGTCTGGCGTCGTCGCACCGGATGCCCTCAGGGCAGGCGAAGAGGCTTCGATCCTCGACTGCGGCGCCCGCGACTGTCCGGCCGTCGTCCATGGGTGGGGTGATCACCACGAGTTCCCGCGCCGAGGCGGTCACAGCGCGGTCGTCTCACGCTGCGACGTGGACGTCGCGCGCGTCGTCGCCGGACGGTGGACGGCCTGTGCGGCGGCGCTCTTTGCTCCCGAAACCGCCCCGGTCGTCTGCCGTAGCGCCGGGGAAGGAGCGGATGGCGGGCCGCGGGTGGGCGCCGGGCGAGGGGCCGATGGCGCCGGCGGCCTCTTCGGCGAGGGCGGCGTAAAGGGCGGCTTCCGCCGAGGCGCGAACATCGCACAGGCCGGCTGTACTGGCGGCGTCGGACACGCCGACGGAGACCGAGATGCCGGCGCGGGAGAGGTTGTTGCGCACCCTTTCGGCGATGGGGAGGGCGAGGGTGAGGGTCGCGTGCGGCAGGAGGACGCCGAAGCGATCGAAGTCGATCGGTGCGCAGGTGTCCGTCGCGCGCAGCGAGCGGCGGAGCGCCGCCCCGGCACGCTCGAACACCCGTTCCCACCGCGCCGCACCGAGCCGCTCGCGCATCGCCCCGGCGTCGTCGATGGAGACGACGAGGAAGGCGTAATCGACGCCGTCGCGCTCGTGGAGGTTCCAGTAGTGGGCGAGGTGGGCGTCGAGGACGTCGGCCGCGACGTGGCCGGTCCTGTGGCGGAAGCGGGCGGCGCGCCGCACGTCCCGCAGCATGTCGCCCCGGGAGAGCTCGTTCGCGGCGAGGATGCCGCCGGCGAGCGTCGCGAGCGCGGTCCAGACGGCGAGCGGGGCGAGGGCCGCCGCACCGGCCGAAAGCCCGGGGATGGCATGGGCTGCGAGTGTGGCGGGCGAGAGGAGGGCGACGCAGGCGACCGTGCGGCGCCCCGGCGGAATGCGCAGGGCGTCCCCGAGTGCGCGCACCCCGGCGCCGAGGCTTGCCCCGATGAGGATGGAGAGCGCCCAGGCGAGCGGCGGAACGGCGCCGCCGAGAAGGCCTGACAGGACGGGCAGCGGGACGGCGAGGGTCGCCGCCAGAGGGCCGCCGAGGATCCCCGCCAGGAGGACGAGGGGCACCCGCCCGTCCAATGGCGCGTCCGCCACCGGCGTCGCGAAAGGGACCGTCAGCGCCGCGAAGGCGCCGCACAGGAGGCCGACCACGGCGTCCCGCGGCGGTCCCGCGCCCACGCGTTCGAACAGGAGGCCGAGAGCGAGGACGGCGATCAGGAGAATGCTCCCCGTCTCCATCAGCTGGTGGAACGCAGCGGTTGTCATCCGCCCTACTCCTACGCATACCCATACACAGGACCGCACGTTAGCGTCGGCGGCTTGCGCGGAGCTTGGGATGGGCGCGCGGCGGCCGGGCGGAGCGAGGAGCCGTCGGGCGCGGAACGATGAACGGCGACAGCTCGCGGCGGCAGCGCCTCCGCGGGAAAGGCTGTACCCGACAGGCATGTGGAGCGGGGCGCGGGCCGGCCGCGGCGCGCGGCGCCCCCCATCGTGACGCCATCGGCCCGCCCGCGGCACCGCCATCGCCGCCACAAGGCCCGAGCGAGCGCTGACACGCTCCGACGCGGCGCGCGGCTCTGCCCGACGGCCCACCGGCGGAAAGATCCGCCGGGATGCCGCCCCATCGGGCGTGGCGCAGCGTCGGCCCGGGAGGGGCGCCGTGCCGGAGGCGGCGCGGTGATCAGCCCCAGTAGGGCGGGTCCGGAATCGACTTGTGCGCCTCGCGCAGGGCGTCTGACCAGCGGGCGCGCACCTCAGCGAAATAGTCGTCCTCCTGGTCGATCCGCAGGTTGACGGACGGCTTCAAGGTGTCCCGAGGCAGGACAAGCGCGTCCACCGGAAGGCCGACCGCAAGGTTCGAGCGCATCGTTGAGTCCATGGAGATGAGGGCGAGCTTGAGCGCCTCCTGGAGGGACGTCTCGAAGGTGACCGACCGGTCGATGATGGGCTTGCCGTACTTGTGCTCGCCGATCTGGACGTAGGGCGTGTCCTCCGTCGCCTCCACGAAGTTGCCCGCACGGTAGACGTTGAAGAGGCGCAGGCGCCGCCCCGCGATCTGCCCGCCGAGGAGGATCGAGCAGTCGAAGACGCCGCCGTCGCGCACGAGGGCGTCCTCGTCCCGCTCGCGCACCATGCGCACCACCTGGCCGGTGAACTGGGCGAGCTCGAACATGGAGGGGACCGTGTGGAGCGTCTGGACCGAGCCGTCAGGCCCGGGGACGCCCTCGATCATCTGGCTCACCACGGCCTGCGTGACGGCGAGGTTGCCGGCGGTCGCGATGGTGATCACGCGCTCGCCCGGCGTCTCGAAGACCTGGAGCTTGCGGAACGTCGCGATGTTGTCGACGCCCGCGTTGGTGCGGGTGTCGCCGATCACCACGAGGCCCGCTCGCAGGAGGAGCCCGATGCAGTAGGTCATGTCGACGTCATCCTCCGCCGCGAGGGCCGGGGTCGTCTGCCACGCCCGCCAGCCGCTCACGGGACACTCCTCATTGGATCGACTGGCTCTGCATGCCGAACGATCCGGTGCCCCAGAGCGCCTGCTCCATGGACACATCGACGTTGAGCATCTCTCCCGAGCCGCCGTAGACGGCGCCGCGCACGGGCGAGGCGCTCAGATAGTCGAGCCCGACGGCGAGGCGCACGTAGGCGTCCGTCGTGCAGGCGCCGGAGGTGGGGTCGAAGCTGACCCAGCCGAGGCCGTCAATGAAGATCTCGGCCCAGGCGTGGCTCGCGTGCTCGTCCCGCGCCCGGCCGGCCGCGAACTGGTAGCCGGAGACGTAGCGGGCGGGAAGCCCGTCCGCACGCGCTGCCGCGCAGAGGACGTGGGCAAGGTCCTGGCATACGCCGTGGCCGTGGGCGAGCGCCTCGGCGGCGGACGTGGTGACGGTGGTCGCCCCCTCGTCGAAGCGCACGGCCTCGCAGACGAGCCTGTTGAGTGTGTGCGCGCGGTCGAGCGGCGAGCCGTCGCTCGACGCGCGGGCGCGCGCCACGAAGGCCTCGATCTCCTCCGTCAGGGCGGTCAGCGGCGTCTCGCGCAGGTAGAGGCCGAGCGGCAGCCGCTCGCGCGTGCCCGACACGACGCCGCTCGTCGGCTCCGTCTCGACGGTTCCCGTGGCGGCGATGACGAGTTCGTGACCGGGGTTCGCGAGCGTGAAGGTGTGGGTCACGTTGCCGAACGCGTCCTCGTCGCGGTTCAGCATGGCGTCCCCCGTCACGTCGAGGTGCCAGTCGCGCACCGACTGGTTCGCCGTGTTGTAGGGGGTCAGCCGCAACACCTCGATGACGGACGACGGCGCCGTCTCGTAGGTGTAGCGGGTCTCGTGGTGGATCGAAAGACGCATGCCGCCCCTCCGGTCAGCTGAGGTACTGGGCCTCGATGGCTTCGCTCAGTGCGGCGTTCTCGGCGAGGACACCCTGCAGGAACTCGTGCAGGCCCTCGGCATAGATGGCGTCGATGGACGTGTTCGCGAGCCGCGCATGGTAGGCACGCGCGGCACGCTGGGCCGGGCCTTGCCGCCCGTAGTCGTTGGCGAGCTGGTCGAGAAACCACTGCACGTTCTCGGCGCAATTGGCGATGGAGCGTGGGAGTTCCTTCCTGACGGTCAGAAGCTCGGCGACCCGCCACGGGCGCAGCGCATGGCGGAACACCCACTGGTAGGCCGTCAGCGCCGAGGCGGCACGCAGGATCGAGGCCCACTGGAAATAGTCGAGACCGCCGCCGACGGTGTGCGAGTGCGGCAGGAGGACGTGATACTTCACCTCGAGGATGCGCGCCGTCGCGTCCCCGCGCTCCACGTAGGTGCCGAGGCGGAAGAAGGCGTGCGCGTCGGTGCGCAGCATCGTGCGGAAGGCGCCGCCGTCGAACCTCAGGCACGCCTCCTTCACCGAGGCCAGGAACTCGGCGAGCTGGCGGGGCGTCATGTGCTCCGACTGGGAGCGGTGGATCTCGAGCCAGCCCGTGTTGATGGCGTCCCACATCTCGCCCGTGATCGCCGTGCGCACGGACCTTGCCGAGCGGCGCGCCACGTCGAGGCAGCACCTGATGCTCGCCGGGTTCTCGTGGGCGAAGGCGAGGAAGTGGATGACGTTGCGCCGGCTCGGCTCGTCGTAGTGCTGGCGGAACAGGAACTCCCCGCCGGTGGCGAGCATCGCCGATTCCCACTCGTTGGTGGCGCCCCCGTAGTTGGAGGGCATCGCCGACAGGCGGGAGGCGACGTCGAGGATCCTCGCCGTGTTCTCGGCGCGCTCCACGTAGCGGGCGAGCCAGTAGAGGTCTGCGGCGACGCGGGAGAGCAGCATCTAGCGGTCCAGCACCCAGGTGTCCTTGGTGCCTCCCCCCTGGCTCGAGTTGACGACGAGCGATCCCTCCTTCAGCGCGACCCGCGTGAGGCCGCCCGGAACGATGCGCATCCCCTCCGACCCCATGAGGACGAAGGGCCGAAGGTCCACGTGGCGCGGCGCGATCCCCTCGCCGACGAAGGTGGGGCAGGTGGACAGGGCGAGCGTCGGCTGGGCGATGTACTCTTCCGGCTCGGCCTCGAGGCGCTTCCTGAAGATCTCGATCTCCTCCTTCGAGGCGGCCGGGCCGACGAGCATCCCGTAGCCGCCCGACCCCGACACCATCTTCACGACGAGCTCGTGAAGATGCTCGAGGACGTAGCGGAGCGCGTCCGGCTCGCGGCAGCGCCATGTGGGCACGTTCTTCAGGATCGGCTCCTCGCCGAGGTAGAAGCGCACGATCTCGGGAACGTAGGTGTAGACCGCCTTGTCGTCCGCGACGCCCGTGCCCATGGCGTTCGCCACGGTCACAGTGCCGGCCCTGTAGGCCGACAGGAGCCCCGGAACGCCGAGCGCCGAATCGGGGCGGAAGGCGAGGGGGTCGAGATAGTCGTCGTCGAGGCGGCGGTAGATGACGTCCACCCGCCGCGGCCCCTCGGTCGTCCTCATGTAGACGACGTTGTCGCGCACGAAGAGGTCGCGCCCCTCCACCAGCTCGACGCCGCAGCGGTCGGCGAGGAAGGAGTGCTCGTAGAACGCCGAGTTGTACTGCCCCGGCGTCAGGATCACCACGGTCGGATCGCGCGGGGCGGACGGCTGGGCGAGGGACTGGAGGGTGGCGAGAAGCTCGTTCGGGTACTGCTCCACCGGGGCGATGGGCTGATCGTTGAAGAGGTCCGGGAAGAGGCGCATCGTCACCTCCCGGTTCTCCAGCATGTACGACACGCCCGAGGGTGTCCTCAGGTTGTCTTCCAGCACGTAGAACGTGTCGGCATCAACCCTCACGATGTCGATGCCGCAGACGGGCGTGTAGACCCCGTGGGGCACCTTCACCCCCACCATCTCGGGCCGGTAGTAGAGGTTGCGATAGACGAGCGCCTCGGGGATGAGGCCGGCCTTCAGGATCTCGCCCGGGCCGTAGATGTCCGCCAGGAAGAGGTTGAGCGCGCGCACCCTCTGCTCGAGCCCGCGGGAGAGTGACTGCCATTCCCCGAGAGTCAGGACGCGGGGGATGATGTCGAACGGGATGATTCGCTCCTCGGCCTCCTTGTCGCCGTAGACGGCGAAGGTGATGCCGATGCGGCGGAACAGCATCTCCGCCTCGCGCGAACGGATCCTCAGGCTCTCCCGGGAATTGCCCTCGAGCCAGGACTTCACGACCTCGTATGCGGGGCGGGTGAGTGTCCCGTCGCCGTTCATCTCGTCGAAGGCCGCAGTCATGACGGGCCGGCTATGAAGGTGGAACTCAAGCTGGCGCTGCTCATCACGGCGAGGGTGAGGCGGTCGGCGCGGATAATCAACCCGTGCCGGCGGACACCGCGCCTCCCGCCTTGCGTCTTGCCCGTTCTCAACAGCGTCTCCGGCTCATGGGGCGGCGGCGAGGATCGCCTCGGCGAGTGCGGCGTCGGCGACCACGTGATTCGCGAAGCCACCCCTCAGGGCGGCGAGCGAGGCGCGCGTCTTCGCCGGTCCGCTGACGACGAGGAGACCCTCCATCGTGCGCAGCGATGCAAGGTCGATGCCGACGATGCGCCTGTCGAGCTCGCCGAGGAGGGGCGTCCCCTCCTCGTCGACGAAGCGCCCCGCGATGATGCCGGCCGCGCCCATGGCGGCATAACGGGCGATGTCCTCACGGGTCGTGACGCCGAACTTCACGAGATGGGTGTCGGGCGAGCAGTCGCTCAGCGAATAGACCGCCTTGTTGCAGCGCCGCACGTTGGCGAGCTGCTCCTTCAGGATCGGCTCCTCCATGAGCCGCGCCGCAAGGTCCGCCGAGGACAGGACCGCAGGCGCGTGGAGGTTGACGCACGTCGCGGTCAGCCGCCGCGCGATCTCGAGCGAGCAGGCCTCGCAGCTCGGCACGAGAGGGTTCGCCATGGAGCCGATGATCTGGCGCACCGTGAGGTCCGGCACAGGCCAGTGGGGGACGTGCTCGGACACGAACGAGACCGTCTGCCCCCAGGAGACGCCGATCTCGTCCCCGGGCCTTGCGAACTCCGGCAGGAAGTGCGCCGCCGTCTCCGCCACCACGCGGGTGAGCTCGGCGCCCGCAAGTCCCTCGCCGTCGACCACGTGCGCGGTGGCGAGGCCGAAGCGCTCCACGAGCGCGTCTGCGAGGGCATTCGCGCGGTGGTGGACGTCGGCGACGGCGATGCGCACGATGCCGCGCTCCTTCGCGAGCCGCAGGTAGCTGATGACGGTGGGCCGCGAGAGGCCGAGCCGCGCCGCGATCTCCCCTTGCGTGAGGTTCTTCACGAAGTAGAGCCACGCGACCTCGGCGACAGCCTCGTCGGAAGGCTGCTGGTGGCGAAGGACGCGCCGCGCCCCCGAGCGCCCGCTCACCGTCGCCACGGCACCCTCCGGGCGGACGGGGCGGCGGCGGGCGCGCGGCCGCGGGACGACACGTGGCGGAACAGGCGCCGGATGTGGCGAAGATGAGGCATCGTCCGGCATCCTTCCCGCAACTGCGGCGCCTCGGTAAGGGGGCGGCACCGCGTCGAGAGGGCGCGGCCCGCAGAGCGCACCGCGGCCGCTCGTGCCAGCGTCGGCGTCAGGCGTCAGGCGTCGGCCGCGCGCCGCGAGACCCCCGACGCGGCGTCGAACACGTGGAGGTGCTCCGGCTCCACGGCGAAGGTGACCGGGTCGCCTGGCCGAAGACCCTCGAAGCGGCGGGTGACGAACGAGAGCTCCCGCCCGTCGGCGTCGGCGATGACGAGCGCGTCCGTCCCCATGTTCTCCACGAGCACCACCCGCCCGGCGACGGCGCCCGGCGCATCGGGCGCGCAAAGGTCCATCCGCGCGGGGCGAAGGCCGAGCTCCACCCGCTCGCCCGGCGAAAGGCCCGGGAAGCGATGGGCAGGCACCGGCACCCTGATTGCCCCCGCGACCGCCACAGGCCCCCCGCCGTCGCCCGCGATCTCCGCCTCCACGAAGTTCATGGCGGGCGAGCCGATGAAGTCGGCGACGAAGCGGTTCGCCGGGCGGTCGAAGATCTGCGCCGGGCTCCCGTGCTGCTCGATGGCGCCGTCGCGCAGGAGCACGATGGAATCGGCGATCGTCATGGCCTCGAGCTGGTCGTGGGTGACGAAGATGGTGGTCGTCTCGAGCCGCATGTGTATCTTGCGGATCTCGGTGCGCAGCTTCTCGCGCAGCTTGGCGTCGAGGTTCGACAGCGGCTCGTCGAACAGGAACACCTTCGGCGTCTTGATGATGGCGCGCGCCATGGCGACGCGCTGCTGCTGGCCGCCGGAGAGCTGGCGCGGCCGGCGCCTCATGAGCTCGCAGATGCCGAGGAGCCCCGTCACCTCGTCGAGCCGCCGCCCGATCTCGGCCCGCGCCACGCCCTGCCGGCGCAGCCCGAAGGTGATGTTGTCGGCCACCGACATGTGCGGATAGAGCGCGTAGGACTGGAACACCATCGCAACGTCCCTCTCGCCGGGCGGCAGGGCGGTCACGTCCCGCCCGCCGATCTCGATGCGCCCCTCCGTCACCTCCTCGAGGCCGGCGATCATTCTCAGCATCGTCGACTTCCCGCACCCGGAGGGGCCGAGGAAGACGACGAAGCTGTGGTCGGGGATCGACAGGTCGAGCCCGTCGATGACCCTCACCGCCCCGTAGGACTTCGCGATGCCTGTGCAGGTGATGGAGGCCATGGCGGACTATCTCCGCCCGACGAGCGTGTTGATGAGGCCCATGATGATCCCGATGAAGACGAGCGGTGGAATGACGAGGAGGATCGTCGCCGCGTTGATGACACCCCACGGCACCTCGCGCCCGAGGGAGGTGATGGAGGCTGCGACGACGGGAAGCGTGCCGTTCTGCGCGGCGAGGACGAGCGCGAGGAAGAGCTCGTTCCACACGAGCACAAACGTGAAGACGAGGGCGCCGAACAGGGAGGGCGCCGCGATCGGCAGGGCGAAGCGCAGGAACACCTCGGCCGGCCCGCACCCCTCCATCGCCGCCGCCTCCTCGATGTCCCGCGGAACGCGCTCGAAGGCGGGGACGCCGAGCCAGATGATCGTCGAGACGGTGGTGACGAGGTAGACGAGGACGAGGCCGAAGCGCGTGTCGTAGATGCCGAGGTTCAGATAGATCACGATGAACGGGATCGCGATCGCCACAGGCGGCAGGAAGCGCAGCGACAGGACGAAGAACTTCATGTCGTCGCCGAAACGCCTGACGTGCCGCGCCAGCGAGTAGGCGGCCGGAATGCCGAGGATCGCGCCGATCGCCACGGAGGACGTGACGACCACGATCGAATTGATCAGGCCGTTGCGGATCACGGGGTTCGACAGCACCTGTGCAAAGTTGTCCAGCGTCGGCTGGAAGAACAGGAGCGGCGTCTGCTGGACGATGTCGCGCAGGGTCTTGAAGGCGCCGAGCGCGGTCCACGCCACCGGCAGGAGCGCGACGACGATGAGGACCGCGAGGAGGACGCGGGCGATCAGTCGGCCCATCGCCGCACCACGCGCCAGATGACGGTGAAGGCGATCACCGTCGCGATGAGGAGGAGGATGGACATCGCCGCCGCGTAGGACACCCGCCCGCCGAGGTTGATGCCCTGCTGGTAGGCGTAAAGGTCCAGCGTCTCGGTGGTGGTCCCCGGCCCGCCGCCGGTCATCACGTAGATGAGGTCGAAGGAGCGCAGCGACTCCACGGCCTTCACGAAGGCGAGGCTGATGATCGGCCCCTTCAGCATGGGAAGCGTGATGTAGGCGTGGATCTGCCAGGTCCGCGCCCTGTCGAGGAGGGCGGCCTCCACAGGCTCCCGCGGGATCGTCTCGAGGAGCTTCACGAGGATGACGGTAAAGAAGAGGCCCCACTGCCAGATGTCGACGGCTGCGACGGCGAGGAGGGCGATGTCGGGATCGGCGAGGAACTCCACGGGCCCGATCCCGAAGAGGCCGAGGAACCAGTTCAGGATGCCGATGGACGGCGAATAGATGTAGCGCCAGACGAAGGCGGCGGCGACCCGCGGGAGGAGGACGGGGACGAGGAAGGCGAAGCAGATCACGTTGCGCCAGAAGCGGCTCTTCACCGTCTCGACGATCATCACCGAGAGGAGGATCGCGAGGAGGAGCGTCCCCGTCACCGTGATCAGCTGCCACTCGAGCGAGACCCACAGCGCGTTGATGAAGCGGCGGTCGCGCATCAGCCGCTCGTAGTTGAAGAGGCCGGCGAACTCGCTCTCGGGATAGCGCAGCGACATGTCCATGAGGGACAGCCAGACGGCGCCCACGATGGAGACGAGCGCCAGCGCGATGAGGAGGATCATCGCCGGCGCCACTGTCAGCGTGACGAAACGTCTGTGCGTCATGGGGCTCGTCTGTGGCTCCGTCCGGCGGCAGCGCCGCGCCAGGGAAGGCCGCCGCCCGACTTCCGGGCGGCGGCGGGCGGCGTCGGCGTCAGCGCACGCGGCGCAGGCTGTCCTCGGCCTCGAACGCGGCCTCGTCGAGGGCGCCCTGTACGTCGTCCCGGGTGCCCGTGAAGAGCTCCTCGAGGACGAGGCCGAGACTGTCGCCGATCTCCGGCCAGGCCGGGCTCGCCATGATGAGGAGGTTCGTGCGCGGCGCGGTCTCGAGGAGCGCCTCAAGATACTCTGCCGGCACCTTCGAGCGGTAGGCCTCGCTCTCGAGCGTCGAGGTGCGGCCGACGTCGGAGAAGACGCCGTCCGCGAGGCGGCGCTGCTCCATCTCCTTCGAGGTCGCCCAGCCCACGAAGTCGCCCGCCACGAGCTTCGCGCACCCGTCCGGCGCGCCGACGGCCGACACCGCGAAGCCGTGGCTCCAGCCCGCGGAGGGAAGCGGTGCCGGCGGCGGGGCATAGCCCACCTTCCCGGCGACGGCGGACTTCTCCGGATCCTCCGCCCAAAGGCCGAGAACGTCCGATTCGATCATGAAGGCCACCTGGCCGGAGCGGAACGCCTCCACCGAGTCGGACCACGTGAAGGTGCCGACTCCCGGCGGCGCGTAGTCCATGAGGTCGAGATACATCTCCGTCGCCTCGACGCCTTCGGCCGAGTTGAAGACGGGCATGTCGCCGTCCCGCCACTCCCCGCCCACGGCGCGGAAGAAGGGCGTCCAGCGCCAGACGTTCATGCCCGAGCCGCGCTGCCCGCGGGCGGTCCAGCCGTAGAGCCTGCCGGAGGGGTCGTGCATCGTCTTGATGGCCGTGACGAGGTCCTCGAGCGTTCCCGGCGTCTCGATCCCCGCCTCCTCGAGGAGGTCCTTGCGGTACATCATGAGGTCGCCGCCGCCGACGAACGGCGCGTAGTACTGGACGCCCTCGTGGGTCGCGACGTTGGAGAGGTCGACGCGGAAGTCGGCGAGGTCGTACTCGGCCGGCACCACGTCCTCGAGGGGATGGACCCAGCCGCGCGAGGCCATCTCCGCGACGTTCGCCTCGTCGATGTAGAGGACGTGGTAGGAGCCCGCCCCCGTCGCGACGTCGAGGCGGGACTTCGCCCGCCGCTCGTTCTCGCCGAGAAGGGTGATCTGCACCTCGGTGCCCCACTTCTCGTCGAACTCGGACAGGTAGTCCTGGACGTGGAGGACGGAGGGCATGCCCTGCGCGATGACGTTGACGCTGTCGAGCGCGCCGACGCACTCCTCAGCGGTCTGGGCCGATGCCGCGCCGGCGGTGAGCGCGATGGCAGACGACAGCGCTGTCGCCTTCAGAAGGGTGTTTCTCATGGTGCGTTTCCTCATGTGATCGTCCGGGGTCCGACGGCCTCCGCCGGCGCCGCTCCGTCCTGACGGTCGCGGTGCGTCCCGGGTTCGTCCCGGTGTTCGGCGAAGAGGTCGGCGCACCTGCGGTCGAGCCGCAGGAATTCCTGGTAGCGCGCCTCGAGCGCGACCACGGCGGGCGGGTCGGGCCGGAAGCGGCGGCCGACGCGCGCCATCGCGGCGACTGCGTCGGTGAGCGTGGGGTGGATGCCGGCCGCCACGGCGGCGCAGATCGCGGCGCCGAGCGCGCCCACCTCGGCGGCCGCCGAGACCTCGACCGGCAGCCCGCAGGCGTCGGCGAACACCTGCGGCCACACCGGGCTCCTCGCGGCGCCCCCCGCGAGGCGGATCGCCGAGGGCAGGGCGCGGCTGTCGTGGGCGAGCACCTCCTCGGCGTGGACGCGGTGCTGGAAGGCGACGCCCTCGAACAGCGCCCGCAGCATGGTGCCGCGATCGTCCGCCGGCCCGAGGCCGAGGAAGGCGCCCATCCGCGGGCGCGGGCCCATGACGAAGGGGAGGAACTGGCAGCGCCGCCCTGCGACGGGCGCCGCCGCGACGAGGTCGTTGACCTCGCCGACCGTGAGGGCGCCCCCTGCCGCCCCGCGCATGAACCAGGCGAGGTTGCTCGCGGACGTGGGGCTGCCCTCGGCGAGGAAGCGGGTGGAGCGGTCGCGGTGGAGCATGTTGAGGACGGGCGGACGCGCACCGTCCGGCCCACGGCTCTCGATGCCGTTGATGGACCAGGTGCCCGCGATCATCACGATCCGGTCCCCGGAGGCGACGCCGCAGCCGAGCGCCGCCGCCGCCACGTCCATCGCCGATCCCGCGACCGGCGTGCCGGCAGGAAGCCCCGTCTCCCCCGCCGCCGCCGGGGAGATGCGTCCCGCGACGGCGCCGCACTCGGCGATCGGCGGAAGCTTCTCCTCGATCCCCGCCATCCCGAGCCGCGCGAAGACCTCGCGCGCATAGCGCCCCCGTGCGACGTTCATGAGCCCGCCGCCGCTCGCGTCCGTCGGATCCGTGAAGGCCTCACCCGTGAGGCGCAGGCGCAGGAAGTCCTTGCAGGCGAGCGCCCAGCGGGTGCGCTCCATCACCGCAGGCTCGGCGCGGACGGCGTTCAGGATCTGGAACAGCGTCTGCCCGCCCCAGATCCTGTGACCCGTCACGTCCTCAATGGCGCGCGCGTCTCCTCCAGCCTCGATGGCGTCCACGATGGGCTTCGCGCGCTGGTCCACCGAGACGATGCCGGGCCGGGTCTGCCGCCCGTTCCCGTCCACCATGAAGATGCCGTTGCCGAAGCCGGTGACGCCGACGGCCGCGATCCGCGCAGGGTCCACGCGCGCCGTGATGCGCCGGACCGCCTCGACGCTCGCGCCCCAGAAGCCGTCCGCGTCCCTCTCCACCCGCCCGTCGGGGTGGTGGACCGTCTCGAGTGCCGCCTCCTCCTCCGCGACCAGCGTCCCGCCCGCGTCGAACAGGACCACCTTGAGGGCGGTGCCGCCGGCGTCGATGGCGAGGAGGAGGTCCTTCACGCGGCCATCTCCCGCAGTTCCCCCGGCCGGAACAGGATGGTGGGCATCGCGGCGCAGCGCTCGGCCTCCCCATTCGCCCACGCCTCGTCCCGCCCGAGCGCGTCCGCCATCGCCCCCGCGAGCTCGTCGAGCGCGTCCCGCGTCATGCGCCCCGTCAGCACGAGGTTGGTGCGCCGCAGGACGAGGTCGTCGAGGCGGACCGCGGCGCGCCGCGTGCAGAGCCAGCCGATCTCCCGCCGCGAGTGGTCCGGGAAGGCGGCGAGCGGCGCGTCCTTCCCGGCCGCGCAGTGGTCGGCCACCGCCTCGGCGACGGCGCCGTAGCGGTCCCAAAGCGCGCGGGCGCGCGCCGCGGTGAGCCCCGTGCGCTGCGCCGTCGCCTCCACCCGTTCGGCAAGGGCGGCCCGATCGCGCGGGAAGCCTGCGGCGCCAGGATAGTCCCTCTCGCCGGTCTCGACGGTGCGCCGGCGCTGGATCGACCCGAGCACGGCGTCGGCAGCCTCCTCGCCGAAGGCGCGAAACGTCGTCCACTTGCCGCCGACGAGCGACAGGACGGGAACGTCCGCGGCGCCCGGCAGCGCGTGGCGGGCGACGAGATGGTCGCGCCGGGCGGCGTTGGCGTCGCCCTTACCCGCCTGGAGGGGACGGTTCCCGACGGTCACCGCCACCACGTCCGAGGCGCTCACCGTCACGTCGTCGAAGAGTGCTGACGCGGCGGCGACGAGATACTCCACCTCCGCCGCGGTCACCGGCTCATCGCCGGCGACGTCGATCTCGGTGGTGCCCATCAGCACCGTCTCGCCGAGCGGCACCATGATGACCATGCGCCCCCGACCGTCGTCGAAGTAGACGGCGTCGCCGCCGAGCCGCTCCGTCAGCGCGGCGTGCCTGATCACGAGGTGCGCGCCCTTCACGGGTCTCACGAGCGCCGTCTCGAGGCCGAGGCGGCGGTTGACGCCGTCGATGGCGGAACCCGCGGCGTTCACCACCACCTTCGGCGAGACGAGCGCCTTCGCCCCCGACGCCTCGTCCGCCACGCGGAAGGCGCCGCCCTCGGCCTCCCACGCGACGTGGTTGAGCGCGGCGCTTGCCGGGTTCGCCTCCACTCCCTCGACGATCATCTCGAGGATCAGCCCTTCCGGGCTTTCGATCAGGCCGTCGTGGTAGCGCGCGAGTGCGGCCGTCCCGCGGCGCAGCCCCGGCATCGTGCGCTCCGGCCTCAGCGAGAGGGAGAAGGCCGGCAGCGCGCGCCCCGCCCGCCCCATCGCCTCGTAGACGGCGAGCGCGCTCGTCATGGTGGCGAGGCTGAGGGCGGCGGGCCTGCGGGAGACGCCGAGGAAGCGCGCCATGGACCCGCCGAAGCCGCGCACCACCGTTTCGAGCGGCACGACGATCCCGAGGGGGCGCACCAGGTGGGGGGCGTGGAGGAGCAGGCGATTCCGCTCGCGGGTGGACTCGCGCACGAGGCGGAACTCCCGCCCCTCGAGATAGCGCAGGCCGCCGTGGGCCATGCGGCTCGACGCGCTGCTGGCGCCAGCGCAGAAGTCCCGCCGGTCGACGAGGAGAGTCGAGACGCCGTTGAGCGACAGGTCCCTGAACGTCGCCGCGCCGTTCACGCCCCCGCCGATGACGAGGACGTCGAACGGCGTGCCCGATCTCAGCCGGTCGAGGTTCGTCTCGCGAAACACCCGGGCCGCCCCTCCCGTCCGGCAGTCGCTCCACCAGCGAACCTATCGGAGGCTTTTCCTTTGTCAATCGCGCTTGTCGAATGACAGGGAGAGGCGGGGGCGAATGCCCTCCCGGCCCCGCGGCCGTCAGCGAAGCCGTCCCGTCACCGCGTCGACGGCAGGCCCCTCGACGACGGCACAATAGACGTGGCCGCTGTCCGGGTAGCCGGTGGCGAACATGACGACGACCTGCGGGCTTCCGGCCGTGGTGGCGTCCACCGCCTCGACGTCGATCGGCGGCGGGGCGGGGTGGCGCACCGTGCGGGGCTCGCCGTCGTCCTGCACCACCACCACCTCGTCGGCGGCGAGGTGGGCGGAGAGGGCCGCGGCGAGATCGTCGAGCCTCTCGAGGACGGCGCGCGCGGCGGCGAGCGAGGTGCGGTCCGGCCCCTCGCGCGTGCCCGCGACGGCCACCGAGACGCCTGTGCCGCCGAGCCTGCCGCGCCAGAGGCCCTCGCCGGTGCGGAAGGAGAGGCCGAGGGTCGCCTTCCCCTCGCCGCTGCCGTCCGCCGCCACGGGTCAGGCTGCGCGGGCGACGATGCGCCCGGAGTCGAACACGGCGGCGAGACGCTCGAGCGCCTCGGCGGCGCGGGAGGCGTCCGCCACGAGGGCGAGGCGAAGGTGGCCCGCGCCGGGGTTGGGCGCGCCGGCGGGCGTCGCGGCGAGGAAGCTGCCGGGAACGGCGCGCACACCCGCCTCGCGCCACAGGAGGCGCGCCGCCTCGACGTCGTCCCCCGCCACAGGCAGCCACAGGAAGAAGCCGGCGGGCGGCGTCACGGAGCCGAAGCGGGCCGCAAGCAGCCTCTCGGCGATGGCGAACTTGCCGTCGTAGAGCCGCCGGTTCTCGATGACGTGGGCCTCGTCGTCGAGGACGGCGGCGGCGGCCTCCTGGAACGGCGTCGGGACCTGGGGCCCGGCCTGGTTGCGAAGGTCCTTCACGACCGCCATCGTCTCCGCCGCGCCGGCGAGGAAGCCGACGCGAAGCCCCGCGAGGTTGGAGCGCTTCGAGAGCGAATTGAAGACGAAGAGGCGGGAGAGCGCGCCCGGCCGCTCCCGCGCCGCCTCGAGCGCGCCCGACGGCGGGCCGGCCGCCTCGCGGTAGATCTCGGAATAGCACTCGTCCGCGAACACGAGGAAGCCGTGTCTCTCGGCGCGGTCGAAGATCTCGTGCCAGTCGGCGATGCTCGCGCACGTGCCCTCGGGGTTCGAGGGGGAGGCGACGTAGTAGGCGATGGCGTCGTCGAGGTCCTGCGGGGCGATGGCGTCCCAGTCCGGCAGGACCCCTCGCGCCGCGGCGACCGGCACGGGGCGGGCGCCGATCCCGTGGGCCGCTGCGGGATAGGTCTGGTAGAACGGGTTCGCGAAGAGGATCGCGGGGTTCGCCTTGCCGGCGAGGTCGCGCGCGCTGACGGCCGCGATGAAGAGGCCCTCCCGGCTGCCGTTGAGCGGAAGGATCGCGCCCGCCTCGCGCAGCCACCCCGCGAGCCCGTTCCGTCGGTCGAGGAAGTCGTGGACGGCGCGCTGGAAGGAGGCGGTGCCGGCGATCGGCGGATACCCCGCGAAGGCGCCGGCATGGCGGGCGATCACGTCCATCACGAAGGACGGCGGCGCGTGGCAGGGGCTGCCGACGGACAGGTCGACCGGCGGCGCGCCGGGCGGCGTGTCGCCGAGGGCGCGGCGGAGACGCTCGAAGGGGGACTGGGTGGAGAACATGGGTCTCACCTTGCCGCGTCTGGCGCCTCCTCCACAAGCGCCCCGATGCCCGATGCCCGATGACCGCCGCTGCCGCGAGACGGACCGCCGGTCAGCCCTCCATCACGAGCCAGAGCGCCGATGCGGCGAGGAGGAGGCCCATCGCGGCGTTGAAGGCGCGCAGGCGCCATCCCCGGCCGAGGATGCGCCCGAGCGCCGCCCCGGCGGCCGCCCATCCGAACGACGAGGTGAGCCCCGCGAGCGCAAAGACGGCCGCGGCCAACGCCGCCTCCATCCCCGGCGAGGCGCCGGACGCATAGGTCGCCGCCGTGGCGATCGCCATCACCCACGCCTTGGGGTTCACCCACTGGAACATGACCGCCGTCGCGAAGGAGAGCGGGCGGGAGCGGCCGGCGGCGCCCTCGGCCGGCGGGCGCGCCGTGCCGATGCGCCAGGCGAGCCAGACCATGACCGCGAAGCCGATCCAGGCGATCGCCTCCCTCAGCGCCGGCGCGCTCCTGAACGCCTCCCCGAGGCCGAGAGCGATGGCAAAGAGCATCAGCGGAAAGCCGAGGGCGACGCCGAGCGCGTGCCGCGCGGTCCGCCGGACGCCGAACGTCGCGCCGGAGGCCGCGAGCATCACGTTGTTCGGCCCCGGCGTCCAGACCGAGGCCAGCGCGAAGGCGGCGAGCGCCGCGAGGATTTCCGGCGAGTGGACGGCCATCGTCGCCGCCTACCGCCCGGCGGACCCGCCGGCAACGGCCGTCGCGGCACGCCTGCCATGCACGCGGGGCAGGAGGCTCGCCCCGCCCCGCCCCGCCCCGCCCCAGGGGCGATCATCCTTCCGCGCCGCCCGCACCGCCCGCACCGCCCGCACCGCCCAAGAGTCCGTCTCTCACGGCGCGGGTGTTGTGGGAATGTCACTGCGGCGCCGCAAGCCTGCGCAACGCCTGCCACATCGGGCGACGACGGCAGATCGGAAGAGCACACGTCTGAACTCCAGTCACACAGTGATCTCGTATGCCG
>Ga0076929_100479_pt1 | contig 34787 bp, 25 predicted proteins | sample HotLakConUCCSL28_FD_87104 | JGI IMG/M metagenome (GOLD analysis project Ga0076929, IMG submission 87104) | Hypersaline microbial mat communities from Hot Lake, Washington, USA - Hot Lake Consortium UCC-SL28 (version 3) (version 3) | ecosystem: Environmental > Aquatic > Thermal springs > Hot...
AAGCCGAACACGTGGCCGGCATCGCACTGGATGCGCCCGCCCTCGATTTCCGCGCCATTCTCGCCTTCATCGGAGGCCGCGCCGGCGCCTTGTTCCCGCATCAGGTCACCGAAGTGGCGATGACGATGTTCAGACTGGAGGGTCCGGTCGATCTCTCGCAGGCGGATGTTCGCGCCGAGATCGTGGGTTTCGACGGGCCGCTCTTCATCGCCCATGGCACAGGCGACACAGTCGTCCCGGTCTCGATCACCGACGAGATCGTCACCCGCCGCCGGGGCATGACCTTCCTCCTGCGCAGCAGCGGCGACCACCTTTTGAGCTACATCGAAAACCCGGAGCGTTACGCGGGGGTATTCAACGGATTTCTCAGCGCGCTGGATTGAGGGGAAGGTGCCTCAGGCGCCCTCGCCGCTCCCGGCCTCTGCGGAGTTCGATCCGGTCTTCGTCGCCTTGGCCTTGGTCGTCTTTGATGCAGCGGGTTTGGATGCCGCTTTGCTCTTCGCGGCAGATTTTTTCGCTGCCGGCTTCTTCTCCTTCGCGGCAGAGGCCTTGCTCGCGGAAGCCTTGCTCGTCGCGGCCTTGCTCGCAGTCTTCTTGCCAGCCGCCTTGCCACCTTTCGCGCCACCCTTGCTGGCCTGCTTGGCGCGGATCAGCTCGATCGCCTTTTCGAGATCGATGCCCTCGGCTTCGAGCCCCTTGGGCAGCGTTGCATTGGTCTTGCCATCGGTGACATAGGGGCCATAGCGACCGGATTTCACCACGATGGGCTTTTCGCTCTCGGGATCCTTGCCGAGCTCGCGCCCCGGATCGCCGCCGCCGCGCCGGCCAGGGCCCTGAGTCTCCTTGGTGACGATCAGATCAATGGCGCGGTTGGCGCCGATCGACAGGATTTCGTCATCACGCCCGATATTGGCATAGGTGCGCTTGTGCTGGACGTAAGGGCCGTAGCGCCCGATCCCGGCCATGATCGGCTCGCCGGTCTCGGGATGCTTCGCGACCTCGCGTGGCAGCGAGAGCAGGCCGAGCGCCATTTCCAGATCGACATCACCGGGCGAGGTACCCTTGGGAATGGAGGAGCGTTTGGGCTTCTCGCCACCCTCCTGCTGCTCGCCGAGTTGCACGAAGGGGCCGAAGCGCCCGTCGCGGACGCTGACCTCGAGCCCGCTCTGCGGATCAGTGCCGAGTATGCGCGTTCCGGGCTGCCCGCCCTCGCCATCACCATCGGCCGGCGCCGAGAGCTGGCGGGTATAGCGGCATTCGGGATAATTCGAGCAGCCGATGAAGGAACCGTAGCGCCCGATCTTCAGCGAGAGAATGCCGTCGGCACAGGAGGGACAGGCGCGTGGATTGCCGCCGTCTTCGCGCGGCGGGAAGATATGGGGACCGAGATAATCGTTGAGCGCGTCGAGCACCTGCGTCGTGCGCAGGTCCTTGGTCTCGCCCACGGCCGCCGAAAAATCCTGCCAGAAATCGCGCAGCACCTGCTTCCAGTCAATCTCGTGATTGGAGATGCGGTCGAGCTGGGCTTCGAGATCGGCGGTGAAATCGTATTCCACATAGCGCTTGAAAAACGCTTCGAGGAAGGCGGTGACGATGCGTCCCTTGTCCTGGGCAACGAGGCGCTTCTTCTCGATCGCGACATATTCACGATCCTTGAGCACCTGCAGCACGGAGGCATAGGTCGAGGGGCGCCCGATGCCGAGCTCCTCCATGCGCTTGACGAGGCTTGCCTCGGAATAGCGCGGGGGCGGTTCGGTGAAATGCTGGTTCGCGGCGATGCGCTTGCGGCTCAGGGGGTCGTCGGCAGACATCGGCGGCAGGCGCTTTGCGTCCTCGTCCTCCTCGTCGTCACGGCCCTCCTGATAGAGCGTGAGAAAGCCGTCGAACTTCACCACCTGGCCGGTGGCGCGCAGATCGAGCACGCGCGGGCCGACCTTGGCCGCGATATCGACCGTGGTGCGTTCCAGCTCGGCGGATTCCATCTGGCTGGCGATGGTGCGTTTCCAGATCAGCTCGTAGAGCCGGGTCTGTTCGGCATCGAGATAACGCGCGACCTGACCCGGCAGGCGAGCGAGATCGGTGGGGCGCACAGCCTCGTGGGCCTCCTGGGCGTTCTTGGCCTTGGTGGCGTATTTGCGCGGTACGCCCGGAACATAGGCCTCGCCGTATTCACGCCCTATCACCCTGCGCGCGCCCTGAACGGCGCTGGGATCCATGTCCACGCCGTCGGTTCGCATATAGGTGATGAGGCCGACCGTCTCGCCGCCGATCTCGGTTCCCTCATACAGCCGCTGCGCGATGCGCATGGTCTGGGCCGGGGCCATGCCGAGCTTGCGGGAGGCCTCCTGCTGCAGCGTCGAGGTGGTGAATGGCGGCTGCGGATGGCGTTTGGCCGGCTTCGCCTCGACCTTGGCGACGTTGAAACTGGCAATGTCGAGATCGCGCTTGAAGGCCTCGGCCTCCTCGCCAGTGCCGATATCGAGCCGGGTGATCTTCTTGCCGTCCGCGCCGACGAGACGCGCCTCGAACTGCGCACCATCCTGTGTCGCCAGTGTCGCGACGAGCGACCAGTATTCGCGCGGCACGAATATCTCGATCTCGCGCTCCCGGTCGCAGACGAGACGCAGTGCCACCGATTGCACACGCCCTGCGGAGCGCGATCCGGGCAGCTTGCGCCACAGCACCGGCGACAGCGTGAAGCCGACGAGATAGTCGAGTGCGCGGCGGGCGAGATAGGCATCGACAAGCGCCTGGTCGATCTCACGCGGCTGCGCCATCGCCTTCTGGACGGATTCCTTGGTGATGGCATTGAAGGTGACGCGCTCGACCTTGACGTCCTTGAGCGCCCGCTTCTTTTGCAAGGTGTCGAGCACGTGCCAGGAAATCGCCTCGCCCTCACGATCCGGGTCGGTGGCGAGAATGAGCGTGTCGGCCCCCTTCACGGCGCGGGCAATCTCGGCCACGTGCTTGGTACTGCGGGAATCAATCTCCCAGATCATCGAGAAGTCGGCTTCCGGATCGACGGAGCCGTCCTTCGCCGGCAGATCCCGGATATGGCCGAAGGAGGCGAGCACCTCGTAGTCACGACCGAGATACTTGTTGATCGTCTTGGCCTTGGCGGGAGATTCGACGACGACGACCTTCATTAAGTGCGTTCCCGATCCTGGGGGCATACAGGCGATCACGATTCAACCGGCGCCCAGCCCCGGAGTGGCGCCAATGCCGTGTAAGTGGGTGAATGTGGGCCGCGTGTCAAATCATCGGTGGCATCACCATGCAAGCACCCACGTGCCGTGAAGGGGGAATGGCGCCCGGTTCACGGATTTTCAGCATGCGTCCAACACATGCAAATTTGCATGGTTCTTCTTCGAATTGCGGGTTTAACGCAATATTCTGTCGCCATCTCACGAGATTTGTCGCCACAAACCGCAAATCTCGTGTATAAGCCGCCCGTTGACACACTGAGCGAGGCTGCGCGCAGCGACTGGCTGTGCGCGAGGAGTTGAGACGATGAGCGAACGCTGGACGCCCGATAGCTGGAGAGCCAAACCGATTCAGCAGGTTCCGGCCTATACGGACGAGGCCGCCCTCAAGGTTGTCGAGGAACAACTCGCGGGCTTTCCGCCGCTGGTTTTCGCCGGCGAGGCGCGCAAGCTCAAGAAGGCGCTCGCAAGCGTCGCGGCAGGGGAGGCTTTCCTGCTTCAGGGCGGCGATTGCGCCGAGAGCTTCGCTGAACATTCCGCCGACAATATCCGCGATTTCTTCCGCGTCTTCCTGCAGATGGCGGTCGTATTGACCTTCGCGGGTTCCTGCCCGGTGGTTAAGGTGGGCCGGATTGCCGGCCAGTTTGCCAAGCCGCGTTCGGCGCCGACCGAGACGGTGAACGGCGTTGAACTGCCGAGTTATCGCGGCGACATCATCAACGGCATCGATTTCGACAACACGTCACGCAACCCTGATCCGCATCGCCAGCTCAAGGCCTATCGCCAGTCGGCGGCAACGCTGAATCTGATCCGCGCCTTTGCCACTGGTGGCTACGCCAATCTGGAGAATGCGCATGGCTGGATGCTGGGCTTCATCAAGGACAGTCCACAATCCTCGCGCTATACCGAGCTCGCCGAGCAGATTACCCGGACGATCGACTTCATGCGTGCCATCGGGATCAATCCCGAGCAGCATCAGGAAATGCGCATCACCGATTTCTACACCAGCCATGAGGCGCTGCTTCTGGGCTACGAGGAAGCGATGACGCGGGTGGATTCCACCTCCGGAGAATATTACGCCACATCCGGCCACATGCTCTGGATCGGTGACCGCACGCGCCAGCCTGATCACGCCCATGTCGAATACATGCGCGGCATCGAAAACCCCATCGGCGTCAAATGCGGTCCCTCGTTGACACCTGACGGGCTTTTGCAGCTTCTAGATGCGCTCGATCCCAAGAACGAGGCCGGTCGCCTCACGCTGATCTGCCGCTTCGGCGCCGACAAGGTGTTCGACCACCTTCCGGCCCTGATCCGCGCGGTGAAGCGCGAAGGCCGCAACGTCGTCTGGTCCTGCGACCCGATGCACGGCAACACCATCAAGGCGGCTTCCGGCTTCAAGACGCGCCCCTTCGACCAGGTGATGCAGGAAGTGCGCAATTTCTTCGCTGTCCACCAGGCGGAGGGGACGCATGCCGGCGGTATCCATCTGGAAATGACCGGGCAGAACGTCACCGAATGCACCGGCGGCGCCCGTGCGCTCACCGATGCGGATCTCTCGGACCGCTACCACACTTATTGCGATCCGCGTCTCAATGCCGAGCAGGCACTCGAGATCGCTTTCCTGACCTCCGAGTTGATCCGGCGCGAGCGTCAGGGCAAGGAAAGGCCGCAGATCGAGGCTGCCGAGTAATCGGCGCCCGACGCGGCTCAACGGGAGAACAGATTGCGCCCCGCCCCATGGCGGGGCGCCGTCGTTTCGGTGGCAGGGCGCGGCGGATAGGCATCCGTGCGTGCATCGGCAGGGCGCTGCTCGACACTGTCGCGCAATCTGCCGAATGACGGTGCGATGCGCTGTGCGGCGATGGCTTCGCCCCGTCCCGGGATCCGGATTCTGACATCGTAACCCGCCTCGATGATGAGGCAGGCGACGGATCGCGGCGTCTGCCGGACCAGTTCGACCAGATGAAACACCGCCCGGGTATTGCAGGCAAGAGAGTGGTCGAGCTGCAGAAAAATCCGGATGCAGGCTTCTTCGCTGATCCCGAGGGCGAGCAGGGCGAGAGCGAGGAAATCATGCCGTTGCGGATCGGAGAAGCGCCACAGCGGGGGTGTCGGCAGGCCGAGCCCCGAAGCGAGCAAGGCGCCGAATGCGCCCTCATCGCCCTGATGTGCCGCGCCGACGAGGCGCATCGTCGCCTCCTGCGTCGGTTTCACCATCCGTGCCTTTTGTGCCTGGATGCCCGCGAGACAGCCGAGTTCCGCACGGATAACTGCCCGCTGCGCCGGCGACGCGTCGCGATAGAGCGCGGCGGCGTGCATTGCGGGGATATCCGGGCGCTCGAGCAGGGCTTGCGCAAGATCGCGACGGCGTGCGGCGCGCCGTACGAGAGTCGACCAGGCCTCCGGGCCGAGCGCGCGAGCCGGGTCGCGCGCGATGGCGAGATCGACAGCGGGATCATCCCCGGCGAGCGCGCGTGTCGTGTCGGCGCTACCCGTATGCGGGGTCTCATCGCCCCTGTCGGCCACCAGCAACGACAGGACGGCGCCAGGCGTTTCTGGCAGATCACGCACCTGAGCTGCGACATAGGCGACGGTTTCATGGTCAGCCTTGGGCAGAAGGGTTAGCGCGAGCGTTTCAAAAGCAGCAATGGTCGCCGTATCGCGCATGGGCGCTGCGGCGAAGAGATCAGCCTGGACCCGCAGCAGGACCGCCGCGAGATCCGCGTGTTCCTGCGCGGCATTCGGATTCGGGCCCGGCCCCGAATCCGGGCGTGCGGCGAGGACGCTGAGCCGGAGGAGGTCCTGATGGCGGGGAGAGCGGCGAGGCGGCATGCGCGGTTAGGCCACGAGCTGTTTACGATGATGATTAAGCAAAATGACACAAAAGGCGTTAGCGATCTCTTAACCTGCTGGACTATCAATGGTCGTTTATTCACAATTATTGATAACAGAAGTTGGTCGCCGAAATTGACGTAAACCGATTGTTAACCATGTGCGGCGAGGTTTGGCTAACGTCCACGCCGAAGCCGCAGCCAGAGCGGGGAGCAAGTGCAATGGGTCGAAACCGTGTCCAAACTCTTGCAGAGCCTGAAGCCGGCGCGAGCATCGTACGACTGGCGGATTATCCGCGGCCCGAACGGCGCCGGGGGACCCGTGACCAGCGGTGTGGCGAGATTCTGCTCTTCACCGGGATACGCTATGAGCGCCTCGCCGAACCGGCAAACCCTGATCGCGACAAGAACCGGCGCGCCCGCCGTCGTCGCGGCTGAGGGAGCGATTGCAGAGGGCGGCGTGGAGCGCGGGCGATCAGCGCTGCGTCTCGCCGGCCTCATCCTGCTCGCAGGCATGGTCGGAGCCTGTGCCCGCACCGGGGATTTCGGACGTCCGGTGCCATCAATCTGGAACGATACGGTCTTGCCCTTCGCCGGGAAGGTCGCGGCGGAGAGCCGGGGGGAGCCGGTTTCCTGGTTCATGCTCACCGATGACGAACGCGAGCTGCGCGACCGCGCCTGGCGCTTCCTGATGCCTGCGCACGAGCGGGCGCTGTTCCAGCGTCAGATCGCCGAATTGTCCCGTACGCGGATCCTGCCGCGTATGGTTTTGCGTCACGACCGTGACGCCTATCTGCGCCCCCTGCTCTGGAATCGCGGTGAATCACCCGCGCCGCTGTTTCGCCGTATTGCCGAGGATGCGCACGCGGATGCTGCGCTGATCGTGCCTTTCGTCGCCCTCGCACGAGACGTGATCGAGAACGATTCGCTCCGCTTGCAGGTAATGCTCAACGCACAGGAACTGGAGCCGTATCGCGCGGAGGCTGCGGCTGCGCGGATTGCCGAGAACCGTTGTCTGATTGCGTGGGTACACGCCGAGGCCGAGAAGCGGGCACGCGACTATCGCCATGCTCTCGAGCAACTCGCCATCGAGGCCTTGCAGCGCGAGGCGATCGATGCCGAGCGTGAAGTGATCGCGCTGGATGACACGATGGGGCTGTTCGAATACACCGGCGTCGCCGTGCTTGAGGGAGGGCGTTGCGAGGCCGATCGCGACGGCGCGCCTCTTCCCGACAAGCCGGCCCCGGCGATCGTCAAGCGCTGAAGCGGCCCGGCTCCCTCACGCCCGTGGCGTGGGGCGCCGGCTCTCCCCGAGCCAGGCAGCCAGAACAGCACCGAGCAGGAGCAAGAGCCCCAGCAGTCCCAGGGCGAGCGGCGTGACGGAGACGCCGCGGATGATGACCGAGCCGGTCGGGCTGATGCCGATCCAGTCGGCCCCATAGGCGCGAGCATCGCCCCGGACGGTCTGGATTCGCGGTACCGTGATGACCGTGTCGCCACGCACAAGACGCCGCACCGATCCGCCGCTCGCTTCCGCGATGGCCGCGACCTGGTCGCCCGAGGAAAAGACATCGACGAGTTCGCGTGGATTGGCCGGGCCGACGCTGGCAAAGGCTACATGGCTTCCGGAGCGCAGGGTATGCAGGCCGAGCTCCTCGCCTGTGATCCGTGCCCGGAACAGACCGGGTTGAGACTCCTCGGGAACGACCTCGCGCTCGGCCCCTGACGGGGCGATGACACGCACCGGATCGATGCTGTCGGACATGGTTTGACGCTCGACGGTGATCTGTTCGCCCTGGGCGCTGGCGCGCAACGCTTCTTCTTCGAGGGCGGGTTCGCGCATCAGCCAATGGGAAGTGCGTCGCAGCAAATCGATATAGGGCCCCCCGTCACGATAACCGCGCGCCCAGAGCCAGGCATGGTCAGAGAGCAGCAGCGCAACACGGCCTTCGCCCTGTCGTTCCAGAACGAGCAGCGGTCGTTCCTGCGCGCCCGAGAGCAAGGTTTGCCCGCTGGTCGCGCGTGAATCAAGTATGCGCAGCCACTCGCCCCACGCCGGCGGATCGGCTTCCGATCCGGGCAGGCCTCGTGTCACCGGGTGGCGCTCGCCGATATCCGTCAGGAGAGCCTTGTAGGCCTCCTCCAAGACGGTTCCCGTCGGCTCGCTCGGGATGATGGGTGACAGGCGGGTGCGGGCCAGCGAGGCGCGCCCGGCGAATTCCGGCCCCGCTGCAAGCAGCACTGCGCCGCCCTCGCGGACATAGCGCACGATGTTGTCGTAATAGATCGACGGCAGGATGCTCTGGTTGGCATAGCGGTCGAAGATGATCAGGTCGAACTCGGCGATCTTGTCCTGGAACAGCTCCCGGGTCGGGAAGGCGATCAGCGACAGCTCGTCGATCGGGGTGCCGTCCTGCTTCTCGGGCGGGCGCAGGATGGTGAAGTGGACGAGATCGACATTGGCATCGGATCGCAAGAGATTGCGCCAGGTCCGCTCACCTGCATGTGGCTCGCCCGAGACGAGAAGGACACGCAAGTTCTCGCGGATACCCTCGATGGTGACCACGGCGCGGTTGTTGGCCATGGTCAACTCATCGGCCAGCGGCTCCACCTCGATCTCCACCACATTGGCGCCGGCGCGGTCGATGTTGACGGGGATGCGAAACGGATTTTCCGTCGGCACTTCGCGCCGCGCCACCAGCTCGCCGTCCCGGCGTACACTGACCACGGCATTGCCCGTGCCGCCGCGCTCGCCGACCTTCGCCTCGATCAGCTGTGTGCGCCCGACGATGCCGTATCGCGGCGCCTGGATCAGGTCGATCTGGCGATCGCTCTCGTCGGGATGTCCGGTGATCAGGGCATGCAGCGGGGCGTCGAATCCGAGCTCGTTCACGGTGGCAGGGATGTCGTGGATCACGCCGTCGGTGATCATGATCGCGCCTGCAATCCGTTCGGGCGGGACATCGGCCAGGGCATTGCCCAGCGCGGTGAAGAGTTCGGTCCCGGCATCGCCGGCACTGTCTCCAACCTCGACGACACGCGTCTCGATGTTGCGCAACCCGCCAAGCCGCTGCTCGATCTGCCCAAGCGCGGCGTCGGTCATGTCCGGGCGCGCCCCGAGAGTCTGCGAGGTCGAGCGGTCGATGATTACGGCGACCACGTCATCGACCGGTTCGCGATCCTCGCTCACGAAGGCAGGGTTGGCCAGCGCCAGAACCAGCACCGCGAGCGCCGCTGCGCGCAGGATCGCAGGGGCGCCCCGGACGACCAGCGCCGCGAGCCCCGCAATCGCGGCGAGCGCGATCGCCACGATGAGCAGTATCTGCGGAACCAGCGGGGCGAAACTCAGGCTCACGGGGCGCGCTTCCTCAATTGCCCAGACGCTCGAGCAGAGCCGGGACATGCACCTGATCGGCCTTGTAGTTGCCGGTCAGGGCGTACATCACGATGTTCATGCCGGCGCGAAACGCCATCTCGCGCTGCCGGGGATCCGAGCCGCCGACCGGCAACATGGCCTCGCCGCGCGATCCGATGGCCCAGGCGCCGGCCAGATCGTTCGCGCTGATGATGATGGGCGACACCGCGTCGCCGGCCCGGGCGGGACGCATGCCCTCCTCGGGTGGTGCGGGTGGCAAGGCTTCTACCCAGGTGATACCGGCGTCGTGGCGACCGGGCAGCTCATCGAGGATGAAGAAGGTCTTGGTCAGGACATGATCCGGCGGCAGCGGCTCCAGCGGCGGCACATCGACATCAGCAAGCAGACGACGCAGATAGGCGGCCTCCGGCGAAGCAGCGCTGCCCGGGCGCCAGTTCGTCGCCGCATCACGCGTATCGAACACGATCATGCCACCGCCCTTCATATAGGCGTCGATGCGCTGGATCGCCTCGCGCGACGGCATCGGCGCATCGGGTACGATCGGCCAGTAGAGTACTGGGAAGAAGGCGAGCTCGTCGGTCTCGATATCGACGCCCATCGCCGGCCCCGGCTCCAGCGCCGTACGCGCCGCAAGCGACCGCGAAAGGCCATCGAGTCCGGCACGGCTGATTTCATCGACGCGGGTATTGTGGGTGCGCACGTAGGCCAGTCGCGTCATCATCGCTGCTTCCAGATGCTCGTCGAAATCCGCTTTCACCGGTTGGGAGGCAAGTCCTGTTGCAAGCGCAGCGGCGCCAGCGGCGACGAGAGCGGCGCCGAGGCCGGGAGCGGAGCGGCGCAGGCGGGCGGCGAAGGCCGTGGCGTGTCCGGAGAGAAGCATGGTCAGTATCGTATCGATCACAAGGAGCAGGAAAGCGGCAACCAGCAGTGGGGCCCGCAGATCCACGGTATCGGCGCGTTGCAGGGGCAGGCTACGCGCGTCCAGCACCGAGAAATCGACCGGGAAGAGGCTGTCCTCCGGCGCAAGCGCATTGACTGCGACAGCGGCCTCCTGGGGCCCGTAGAATCCGGGTGGGTGATCAAAGCGCGCACGCGCGTCGAAGGCGCGGGTGATGGAGCGGGCATGGTTGGGCGGTGTGCCCAGATTGCCGGCGCCATCGAGAACGAGGCGCGGCGAGATCGGCTGCCTGTCACTCGGACCTTCCGCGACGATTCCCGCTTGGGGGGCGGTTGCGAATTGCAAGGTCCTGCGCAGCATGTCCACGAACAGGCCGGTCAGCGGCAGGTTGGACCAGCCCGCATCGGCTGTGACGTGAAACAGGACGATCAGTCCCTCGCCACGCCGGTCGGCTGTGACAATCGGGGTCCCGTCCTCCAGCGCGGCCCAGGTGCGTTCGGTCAATGTGCCGGAGGGCTCGGCCAGGATCTGGCGCGAGATCCCGAGATCATCGGGCAGGGCGAGGCCGTGAAACGGGCTCTCGGGCGCGAAGGGTGCGAGGCTGCGCGGGGCATCCCAGGACAATGCGCCGCCGAGGCTGCGCCCGCCTTCACGCAGGCGCACCGGCACGAGATCATCGACGTTCCCGGTCAGTCGCGGCCCGGCAAAGCGGATCAGCAGGCCGCCATCCTCCACGAATTCCGCGATCCGTGCCTGCGTCCCGGCCGGCAGCACGCCGATATCGGCGAGGACCAGCACCGAAACCTGCTCGGCGAGCATGGTCTCCACCGCCTCTGCCGAACTGCCGCGACCCTCGCGCAGATCGGCATAGGGTTCGAGCGCGCGCTCGATGTAGAAAGTCGGCGCCAACAGCGGCTGGGCGAGGTCGAGGCTGGTGCCTGCGACAATGCCGACCCGATTGCGGCGGCTGCGGGAATCGAGCAGGCTGGTCGCCGCCGCCGAGGTTTCGTTAACGACATCGATGCGGGCAATGTCGTTGCGCAATTCGACCGGAATCTCGAAACGCGCCTGCGTACGTGTTTCGTCCGGCATGAAGACAAAATCCGCTTCGGCAATGGGGAGACCGCGAAGATCGGCGGCGCGCACCCGTCCCTGGTCACGGCGATTCGGTTCGGGACGCAAGATCGAGACGGACAGACCCTGCGCGGTATTTTCCGGATCGGCGAGCGCCAGGATTGGTGTAGGCGTATCCCGCATCACCGTGAGATCGCGCCCCTGCGCCTCCTCGGCAAGGAGCATGGCCAGATCGGTTTCGCCGGTGACCGTCACCCCATCCGTGATCCAGAGGATCTCCGCATCGGGATGCGCGGCGAGAAATCCGGCGATCGGGCTGCGCAAGACTTCCGCTTGAGGAAAATGAGGGCGGGAGGTCATCGCGCGCAAGCGTTCGATCGCGGCGGTCGGGGCTTCCAGGGCGATCTCGGCAACGGGTGTCGCAGTTGCCAGAACGCCGATTGAGCGGCCCTCCCGGGCAATGGCCTCACCCTGTTCGAGCGCGATCGCGGCACGCTGGCGCCAGTCGGCTGCCGCGCCGGCGCCGTTGTCCACGATCATGAGAACCGGCGCGTCGCGATCACCGTCGAGTGAGGGGGTCGGGTTGAGCACCGGGCCCGCAGCGGCGAGGATCAGTAGCGCGGCGATCATGAGCCGCAGGGCCAGCAGCCACCAGGGCGTGCGGGCCGGCGATTCCCTGCGCGCCATCATATCCGCCATGATCTTCAGCGGCGGAAAGGCGATGCGGCGCGGCTGCGGCGGCGTCACCCGCAAGAGCAGCCAGATCGCCGGCAGCGCGATCAGGCCGGCGAGGACCAGCGGTGCGGCGAAGGAGAGGGGCAGGCCGAACATGACTCAGCCTCCTGCCATGCCGGTACGCGCCGCCTGCACCAGCATCATCAGCCGCAGGGCCGCCTCGCTGGCGGGGCGATCGGTTCGGTGGATGGTGAGCGTCCAGCCATGACGCCGGGCGATATCGGCAAGCGTCTCGCGATGCGCCGTGATGCGTTTGCGATAGGCCGCGCCCCAACTCCCCGCATCGCCGATACGCAGGCGACGGGAGCCCTCCAGATCTTCAAGGACGACCTGTCCGGAGAACGGAAAGGTCTCCTCGACCGGATCGACGATCATCAGCAGATGGCCGCGCGCCCCGCGTCCGGCGATTCCCCCGATACACCGGCTCCATTCCGCGGCGGGGTTGAGGAAGTCGCTGACGATGACCGCTTCATCCTGGGGAGCGAGCGCCGTGGCCGCCGGCATGTCGGCATCGCTCGTCGCGCGGGGATCGGCGAGAACTTCCGAAAAACGCTCTGCGATGCGGCGCGAGGCACGCGGAGGCAGGGCACCCATCAGACCCACCCGCTCGCCGGCCTCCACGAAGCCTTCTGCCAGAGCGAGGCCGAGGACGATCGCCCGATCGAGTTTCGGTGCCATGGCGAGTTCGGAACTGTAGGCCATCGAGGCGGAGCGATCGATCCACAGATGCACCGAATGCGCCGCTTCCCATTCGCGTTCGCGGACATAGAGCCGGTCATCGCGCGCCGAGCGCCGCCAGTCGATCCGCGCAGCGGGCTCGCCGGCACTGAAGGGGCGGAACTGCCAGAAGGTCTCACCCGGCCCGGCCCGTCGCCGACCGTGGATGCCATGCGCCAGTGTCGCGGCAACCCGGCGCGCCTCGAGGACCATGCGCGGCAGGCGTGCGGCGAGATCCTGCGCGGCCAGCGTCACCGCGCGACCGGGGATCCGTTGCCCCTCGCTGAGGACCCGCACGCGCGCCATCAGAGCGGCCTCATGCGCCGAGCCGCGCCGTGAGCCGGCGCACGAGATCGGGAATGGTGACGCCGTCGGCGCGGGCCGTGAAGGTGAGGGCCATGCGATGTTTCAGCACCGGCGCGGCCAAAGCGGCGACATCGTCGAGCGAGGGCGAGACGCGCCCGTGTATCAATGCGCGCGCGCGCGCGGCGAAGATCAGGGCCTGGGAAGCACGCGGGCCCGGCCCCCAGAGCAGATGCTCGGTCACCGAAGATTCGCCTTCACCGGGACGTGCGGCGCGCACGAGATCGAGGATGGCTTCGACCACGCTCTCACCCACGGGCAGCCGTCGCGCCAGACGTTGTGCATTCATCAGATCCTCGGCGCCGAGTACGGCCACGGGGCGCACCTCGCTCTCACCCGTCGTCTCCAGAAGGATACGCCGCTCCGCCGTGCGATCAGGATAATCGACGTCGATCTGCAGGAGGAAACGGTCGAGCTGGGCCTCGGGCAGGGGATAGGTGCCTTCCTGTTCGATAGGGTTTTGCGTGGCGAGCACGTGGAAGGGGCGCGGAAGATCATGACGCTCGCCGCTGACCGAGACATGATGCTCCTGCATCGCCTGAAGCAGGGCGGATTGCGTGCGCGGGCTGGCGCGGTTGATCTCATCCGCCATCAGAAGCTGCGCGAAGATCGGGCCACGCACGAAGCGGAAATGACGCCGGCGATCCGCCGTTTCCTCCAGAATTTCCGAGCCGGTAATGTCGGAAGGCATCAGATCCGGTGTGAACTGCACGCGCCGCGCATCGAGACCGAGCACGGTCCCGAGTGTCTCGACGAGCTTCGTCTTGGCGAGGCCCGGGACGCCTACGAGCAGACCATGGCCACCTGCGAGAATGGTCGTCAGGGTGAGATCGACGACATCGCGCTGGCCGAAGATGACGGCATCGATCGCCTCGCGTGCCTTGCCCAGCGTGTCAAGCGTTGCTTCTGCCGAGCGCATGACGCTTTCGTCCAGGGATTGTGTCGTCGGCGCCGTTTCATGCATTCGTCAAACCTTTATCACCAGAGCGACCGTAATGCGGCGGGCGCAAGACATCCATCGACATTGTGGGCCGCGTGTCGCGGACTGGCAAGCGGGGCGCGGCGCCGCAGCACGATCACGCCGGAACACCAACCTGTCCATGCAAGTTGCCGCTGTCTCGCGTCGAAAATATGGCTTTGAGGAATTCGACCACTGATATGCGGCTTTGCGCGACTGTTCAGGACCATGTCGATTTCCTAGGCTCGCGCAACCTTGCAATCGGCCACGGTGACCATGCGCGCAGAAGCTGACCAGCGTTTCGATTACGTCATCGTTGGCGGCGGCGCTGCGGGATGTGTGCTCGCGGCGCGGCTGAGCGAGGATCCGCACGTCAGCGTGCTTCTGCTGGAAGCCGGCGGAACGCCGCGTTCGCCATGGATCGAGATCCCCGCGGCCTTCGGCAAGACCTGGAAAGACCCGCGCTTCAACTGGAATTTCGCCACCCAGCCCGAGCCGGGTACACATGACCGGCGGATAGCCGTTCCGCGCGGCAAGAGCCTGGGTGGCTCGACTCTGATCAATGGCAGCATCTTCGTGCGCGGTCAGGCGCGCGATTACGATGGCTGGGCGCAAAGCGGTGCGCGTGGCTGGAGTTTCGAGGAGGTCTTGCCATATTTCCGACGCCTCGAACGGTTCGTCGATGGCATGCCCGATGCGTTGCGGGGACGCGACGGTCCGCTGGACGTGATTCGTGTGCGCGAGCGCCACCCGCTCCTCGACGCCTTCATTGAAGCTGGCGTGGAGGCCGGGCATCCGCGCAATCCGGATTATAATGGGAGCAGCCAGGAAGGGTTCGGCTATTATCAGGTGACGCAGCGCGCGGGCCGGCGCTGGAGCGCCTATCGCGCCTATCTCCAGCCCGCGATGCGGCGGCCCAATCTGGATGTGCGCATCCATGCCCAGGCGATGCGTGTTCTCATCGAGGACGGGCGTGCGACCGGCATCGCGTATCGCCGCGCAGGGCGTGACGAAACCGTGCGTGCCAATGCCGAGGTGATTCTTGCCGCCGGAGCCGTGCAGACCCCGCAATTGCTTGAATTGTCGGGTATCGGCGACGGCAAGCTGCTCTCACGTCACGGCATAGGGGTCGTGCTCGAAGCACCGGGTGTCGGCGAAAACTACCAGGATCATTACGCGACGCGGATGAACTGGCGCGTCACGCAGCCGATCACCCTGAACGAGCAGACGCGCGGCTGGCGGCTCGCTCTCGCGGCAGCGGAATATCTGCTGCGACGACGGGGCATCCTCACCCTCGCGACCGGGCTCGCGCATGGCTTCGTACGCACGCGCGCGGAATGCGAGACGCCGGATGTCCAGTATTTCTTCGTGCATGCAAGTTACGCCGACGCGGCGGATCGCAAGCTCGATCGCGAGCCCGGCATGACAATCGGGGTAACGCAGTTGCGACCGCAATCGCGCGGCTCAATCCATATCGGTTCGCCCGACCCCTTCGCCGTCCCGGAAATCCGGCCGAATTTTCTCGCCGATCCGGAAGACAGGGATTGCCTCGTGCAGGGGATGCGGATGGCGCGGACGATCATGGGGAAAGCGCCGATGGAGGCCTTTCGCGGTGCCGAACTCAATCCCGGCTCTGCTATCACGAGTGATGCAGAACTGCTCGATTTCGCACGTCGCACCGGGCAGACGATCTATCACCCGGTCGGAACCTGCGCCATGGGCTCGGGGCCGGAAGCAGTGGTCGATCCGCAATTGCGGCTGCGCGGCATTGACGGCTTGCGCATCGCCGACGCATCGGTGATGCCACGCATTGTTTCGGCCAATACGATGGCGGCGGTCATCATGATCGCCGAACGGGCAGCCGATCTGATCCGCAGCTCGCGGTGAAGCCGCGTCGGCGTCAGCCCACGCTCACCTGCCCCTCGAAGGTGAAGGCCTCGCCGTTCTCGTGCGTCCAGACGAAGCTGAAATCGCTCGTCTCTTCGATGCGCACGAAGAAGACGTGGTACGGGTTGGCGGAGCTGCCATTGTCGAAATCATAGGTGAAGACCGGCTCGCCGTTCATGCGCACTTCCAGCCGCTCGAGCATGTCGCGTGGTTCGGGTGAGGAGAGGCCGGTGATCATCGGGTGATCGATCAGCGTGCGGATCTCGATCACCTCACCGGCGGAGGCGGAACCGGGCAGGCGGACGCGGGGGCGTGACATGGCTCTTCCTTCTCTCGCTGGCTCAGGTGGTGCAGCCGCCGACGGAAACCTCGACGAAGGCGCTCTGTCGCCGCAATGTGTTGTCGGACATTTCCGCGAGAACAATAACCTCCTGGTCGTCGGCCAGACGGATGCGTGTCGTAACCTCCGCGCGCCCGCTGGCGGGGCTCAGATGGAAGACGCCGATCCCGGGGGCGGGGTTGCGCGTGGCGAAGACATGGATGGCGCGCACATGGTCATCCGCCGTCATCGGGCTTTCCACGATCACGCCGAGCGGCACCGAGGCGCCGTTCGCCGCGATCTCGGGAAGGTCGAGTTCGATGCCGCCCTCGGTCACGTCGCGTCCATTGATCGCCGCGCGGATCGCTGCTGCGACCTCGTCATCGAGATCGGCCCAGGCGAACGGCCTGGGGCTGATCGTCAGGGCGACAAGGGCGGCGGAAGCGCTCAGAAATGCGCGGCGATGGATCGTCATGCAAAGTCCTCCTTACGAGAACATGTCCGTCGTGATGCTGTCATACCAGGCATCGGCATATTCGGCCTCGCGACGGCGGTTATAGGCCAGCTCCGAGAGCGGCCCGCGCGGCGAGAGGCCACCCGAATCCGGAGTTGCCATTATACCGCCTTCGCCATCCTTGCGGAAGATCGCCGCAACCGAAACGGCGTAATCATCGCCAAGATGACTATAGCAGGTATTGAAATAGACCGGATCCGCGGGCGCCGCTTCGCCGCGCAGATCGGCGATCGCTGCGGCGACGGCCTGCTTCGAGGTGGAATTGGCCACATAGCCGGATTTCGGCATCGGCGATCCGATATTGGCGTCCCCGATCACGTGAATGTCCGGCGCGGCTTCGGCGGCGAAGGTCAGCGGATCGACCGGCACCCAGCCGCTGTCATCGGCAAGGCCCGTATCGCGGGCGATGGCGGCGGCATATTGCGGCGGGATGACATTGCCGACATCCACCTTGTGGCGCTCGCCGAACTCGCTGATGAAGACCCTTTCCTGCGGATCGACGGCGGTGATGGTGCCGTCCTGGCTGGCGGGAATCCACTCGATCATGTCGCCGTAGAGCTCGGCCCAGCCGTCCTGGAACAGGCCCTGCTTGGAAAAGCCGTCCTTGGCATCGAAGGCGAGGATCTTGGCGCGCGGATTATGCTGCTTGAGATGATGCGCGATCATCGAGATGCGCTCATAGGGGCCGGGCGGGCAGCGGAACGGATTGGGCGGAATCGCCAGACCCACAACGCCGCCTTCGGGCAGATCTTCGAGCTGGCGGCGCAGAATGCTGATCTGGCTGCCGTCACCGCCCATCCAGGCATGCGGGAAGATCTCGGATGCGGCCTCGTCATAGCCCTCAATCGCATCCCGGCGCAGGGCGATGCCCGGCGACACGATGAGCTTGTCATAGGCGATCTGGGTATCGTCAGCCAGGATGACCCGCTTCGCGACCGGATCGATATCCCTGGCCCGGTTCTGCACGATAGCGACGCCGCGCGCGCGCAGCCCGTCATAGCTGTGGGTGATCTGCGGCAGCGCGCGCTTGCCGCCCAGGATCAGATTGCCATAGGGGCAGGTGACGAAGCTGTCATAGGGCTCGATCAGTGTGACGTTCACGTCGGGATAGTTGATCCGCGCGAACCTGGCGGCGCTGGCGCCACCGAAGCCGCCGCCGATCACCAAGAGGCGCGGGCCGGTATCGGCGCGCAGGATCGCGGGGGCAGCGAGGGTGAAGGCGCTGCCGGCAAGGAGGGCGCCGAAACGACGGCGCGTGAGTTTGGGCGAAAATCCGTTCGAAAATCCGTTCATGGCGAAATCCTCAGCGCAGCTGCGAGAAATAGTCGGCGAGCGCGGCGACTTCGTCGTCAGGATAGCCGGGCGCGATGCGGTTCATGATGGTCGCAGGGCGCTCGTCCTTGCGGAATGATTCCCATGTCGCGATGAAGGCATCGCGACCATAGCCCGCGATCTGCGGCACGGAGCCCGTGCCGACACCGGACTGGCCGTGGCAACCGGCGCAGCCCTGCGCGATCATCGGTGTGCGGATTTCCTCGGCCTGCGCCGCGCCGACCGGTGCGACCGCCCCCAGTACCAGCGCCAGCGCGCCGCCCCGCAGGGCCTGTGACAAGAAAGACATCGACTTCCCCAATTCCGTGGATCCAAACAAATTACACGCATACGTTAACGCAACAGGAAAAATACATCAACAGCCGTTTGAATGTTTATTTACACATCAATTTATGTGTTTATGGCTCGCCTCACCGCTCTTGGAATCAAGGGCGAAGAGGGCGCGCAGAGAGGTGCCGAGCCATGTTCCGGGGAGGGCTGCGATGATCCAGATCCAGCCATGCAGGCTGCCCGAGGCGACGCCGGAGAAGAAGGCGCTGATATTGCAGCCCAGTGCCATGCGCGCGCCGTAGCCAAGCAGGAGGCCGCCGATGATCGCCGCCGCCAGCGGGCGCAGGCCGATCCGCCAGCCGGGGCGGAAGCGTCCAGCGAGCCCGGCAGCGAGGAAGGCGCCGAGAATGAGCGAGACGTTCATCAGCGTCATCGCATCGCGATCCAGCGGGCGGTGCAGCAGATCGACGCGGGTCGGGTCGCTCCAATAGGCCCAGAAGAAGGGGTCATCAATGCGCAGGTAATCCACCACCAGTGAGCCCCAATGCGCGAAGGACTGGGTGATCGCCCAGGGCCGCCCGGCGACCGCCAGCGTCGCGGCATTGAGCAGCGCCAGTGCCAGCGCCGCCCAGGCGAAGGGCCATGGGCCTGTCAGGAAGTGGCGTGGGTGGCGCGCGAAGATCGGCTCGACGTAACCGTGCAGCCGGCGTTCGCGCCGCGCCAGCAGCCAGGCGATGGCGGCGAAGAGCGCGAGCTGGAGCGTCAGCGCCGGCCAGAGGCCGAGGGTCTCAGGCAGCGAAATCGGGGGCAGGGCCGGCAGATCCTGCCAGCGCTCCATGTCCCAGGCGCCGATGGTCATGCCGATGATGAAGAAGGTCAGGGTGATCATGCTGCGCGTATCGCCGCCGCCGGAGGTGTAGAGTGTGCCCGAGGCGCAGCCGCCGCCCAGCTGCATGCCGATCCCGAAGAGAAACGCGCCGAGCGCGATTTCCCACCCGGCGGGGAAGACGAAGCCGCGTACCGGATTGCCGAAGACGGAGCCGGCCTCGATCGCGGGAAAGAAGATCACGACGGCGACAGCCAGCATCAGCATCTGCGCGCGCACCGAGGCGCTCTTGCCACGCGTGATCATCACGCGATAGGCGCCGGTGAAGCCGAAAGCGGCGTGATAGAGCGCGAAGCCGAGCCCGGCCCCGATCAGCCAGAGCGCGGCCAGCCGCCAGCCCGTATCCATGAAAACATGGCCGGCGAAGCCGATCAGCGCGGCGAGCGCGAGCAGGACGACGATGCGCTGCGCAGGAGACGGGGCGGACGGGCTTGTTGCAATGATGGTTTTCATGGGTGCGATAAACTCATTTGAGCAAGTTAAGATTGTGGCAGCCTGGCGCGTTGATGCGCAACTGGAATCGCGGGGGAGATAGATGCCAGCATCGCTAATCTCATGTATTTTATCTAATTGTGCCTATAATAACGTGAAATAAGTATGTGCCCTTTGGCATGAGCGCCGGATGCATCGTGCATCATCCAGCATGCATGGAAGATGCGTTTCTGTTAAGCAGGCAGAGCAGAACAACGACCAACAGGCCGGTAACGATGGACATGATCCGCAAAGACGCGCGCAAGCGCCCGGACGCCGCTACTCTCACCACCATGACGCAGGCGCTGAAGGATTTCATGGGCGAGCGCGTTTCCACGGCGCAGGCGGTGCGCGAACAGCACGCCAACACGCTGACATGGGTCGAGAATCAGGCACCGGACATCGTGGTCTTCGCCGAAAGCACCGAGGAAGTCTCGCAGGTCGTGAAGCTCTGCGCAGAGCACGACGTTCCCGTCATCCCCTTCGGCACCGGCACCTCCTTCGAAGGCCATACCAATGCACCGTATGGCGGCGTCTCGATCGATACCAGCCGGATGAACGCCGTGCTGGCAGTTCATGCCGAGGATCTCGACTGTGTGGTGCAGCCGGGTGTCACGCGCAAGGCGCTCAATGAATATCTGCGCGATATGGGGCTGTTCTTCCCCATCGATCCCGGCGCCGATGCATCGCTTGGCGGCATGGTCGGTACCCGCGCCTCCGGCACCAATGCGGTGCGCTACGGCACGATGAAGGACAATGTGCTTGCGCTCACCGTGGTCATGCCCAACGGCGATATCGTCAAGACCTCGCGGCGCGCCAGGAAGACCAGCGCCGGTTACGATCTGACCAGGCTGATGGTCGGCTCGGAGGGTACGCTCGGCATCGTTACCGAGATCACGCTGACGCTGCACGGCATTCCCGAGGCGATTTCGGGCGGCATCTGTCCGTTCCCGAGCATTGCGGCGGCCTGCGAGGCGGTGATCATCACCATCCAGTCCGGCATACCGGTGGCGCGGATCGAACTGATCGACGAGATGCAGGTGCGCGCCATCAACCTCTATTCGAAGACAACGCTGGAAGAGCGTCCTCAGCTCTTCCTCGAATTCCACGGCTCGGAAGACGGTGTGAAGGAACAGGCGGCCCGATTCGGCGAGATCGCCGAGGAATTTGGCGGCGGGCCCTTCGCCTGGACGACACAGGCCGAGGAGCGCACCCGCCTGTGGCAGGCGCGCCATGATGCCTACTGGTCGGCCATGGCCTTGCGCCCGGGCGCAAAGGGCATCTCCACCGATGTCTGTGTGCCGATCTCGCGGCTTGCCGAATGCGTTGAGGCGACACAGAACGACATCGCCGAAGCGGGGCTGCTCGCACCCATCGTCGGCCATGTCGGCGACGGCAATTTCCATGTTTTGCCGCTGGTCGACATGGAGAACGAGGAGGAGGTCGCCAAGGCCAAGCGCTTCGTCGAGCGCCTCGTCGAGCGTGCGCTGGCGATGGAGGGCACCTGCACCGGTGAGCATGGCGTCGGCCAGATGAAGATGAAATACCTCGAATCGGAACACGGCGCCGAGGCGCTGGCCGTGATGAGGGCGATCAAGCATGCTCTCGACCCGCAAAATATCATGAATCCCGGCAAGATCGTCTCCTGGTAGGCCTCATCCCCGTCAGGACGGGGCCCCGGCGGGCCCCGGCGCATGATTTTGCACCTCGATCCGCTCCACAACGCTGGACGCGCGCGTCCGGTTTCGTCATGGTTCCGCCAAGACACGGGGGTAACCCCGTGGCGAACCTGTTGAATCCGAAAGCTGGCGTGAAAGGGTCCCTCGGCCTTGCGTGACAGTCTGACCGCTCTGGCGGCTCTCGTCATTCTGGTATTCGTGGCGGCGCTCGCGATCCCACCTTTTGTCGATTGGGACGAGCGGCGTCTCGATCTCGAAGCTGCCTTGTCCGGTGCGGCCGGGGTTCCTGTCGAGACACGTGGTGATATCGATCTGCGGCTTCTGCCGTCCCCGCGCCTGCGTGTCGACGGGCTCACGATCGGTCTGCCCGACGGTGCCGCGCCCTCTGTCGTCGCTCAGGGCGTCGTGGCGGAGATGGAGCTGACGGCCCTGCTGCGCGGGCAGATCCGCTTCAGCAGCATCGCGATCGGCGAGGCGGACCTGCGACTGCCGATGAGCGATGGTGCGCTGACACTGCCTGGCCTGACCGCAGGGGGGACTGAAGCGCTCGGCGCGCTCGCCTTCGACGATCTTGCCATCACGGCCCTGAGCATCACCACGATTACCCCCGAATTCGGGGCCATGCGGCGTGCGCGCCTCGCAAATCTGCGGCTCGGCGCTCCTTCCCTAGCGGGGCCGTGGCGCGTCGAGGGTGTCTATGCCGGCGACCGGTTCCGCCTGAGTGCTGGCCGCCTCGATGAAACACTGTCGATGCAGATCCGGCTGGTCGGCGGTGCCGATACCTCCCTGCGCTACGATGTCGACGCGAATTTGCAATTCATTCGCGAGGCGGCGGGTTTGCGTCCAGATCTGTCGGGTGAGGGAGACTTGTCGCTGCTGCCACCCGATCCCGGGGATGAGGTCGCTTTCGAGCCGCTCGTCATCAGCGGCGCCTTCGCCAGCGAGGGGGCCGGCTTCGCGCTGTCCGACCTGCGCGTCGAACTGGGCGATCCGGCTCTGGGCTCCCAGCTCGAGGGGGAGGGCTTCCTGCGTCTCGATGACCCCCGTATCAGCCTCGACCTCACGGGCAGGCGGCTTGCGCTCGACTCGATCCTTGCCGGGCCGCGCGGCGAGATATTCATGGACTGGCTGAGCGCGGTCGGGCCAGGGGGCAGGTTACCGCCGATCGATCTGACCCTGGCGCTGGGCAGCGTCGGCTATGCCCGCGAAGAGCTGATGGATATTGCCTTGCGCGCCATATTGGAGGGGGGTGTTCTGCAGGTTATGCGCGGAGCGATCTCCCTGCCGGGCGAGGCGCGGCTCACCTATGCCGGCGACATCGATCTGTCCCGGCTCGACCGGTTTGCGGGTGACGTCACCCTGACGGCCGAGAACAGTGACAGACTGGCGCGCTATCTGCCTGAAATCGGACTCGACGGTCCCTGGATCGGCCTGCTCGGCGGGCCGCCCGTGGATGTGTCCGGGCAGGTCACGCTGGATGAGCAAGGCTTCGCGATCGACGCGCTTGAATTTCAGGCCGGTGAGTCGCTCATTCAGGGGGATCTCGTCTATCGTGCGCCGCAAATCGGTCGGCGGGGTCGGGTCGAGGCCGATATCCGCGCCGATGGTATCGATCTGGCCGACCTGCCGCCGCTCGATGCCTTCGCACAAACTGCCGAGGAGGCCGATCTCGTCGTGGCGGTCGCCGCCGACGATGTGCGTTATGGAGAGGAGACCGGCGGGCGGATCCGTGCGCGGCTGCGCAGTGAGGGCGAAACCATCGTCGTCGATACGCTCGAAATCACGGGGCTCGCAGGCGCGCAAGTGGCGGTATCGGGACGTATCACGCCGGACGGGGCGGGTCTGATCACCGGTCGCCTGCAAGCGCAAAGAGCCGCCCCGCTGCTCACCCTGGTCGGGCGCTTCCAGCAGGACGACCTTCTTGCCATGACGCCCGGTTTCGTCCGGAATGGCGCCCTTGATCTGATGCTGTCGATTGACCGCCTTCCTGCCGAGAGTGGCCTCGATGCCGGTGCGTTGCGCCTCACGCTTGAGGGCGATGTGGCTGGAGGCCCGTTTTCGGCCACGGCCTCGACGCTGGGCGGCCGCGTCGAGGAATTCGATCTGTTGCTCTCGACGCGCGACACGCGCGACTGGGTCGATCTCGATCACGAGGCCATCACAGGGCGGTCTTCCACGATCTCGGCGCAGATGCGGCGCTCGGGGCCTGATCGCTATGCGGGGAGCATCAGCGGCGAAATGGCGGGGCTACGGTTCCGGACCACGCGCGCGCTCTCCATCGATGCCATCACCCGCGAGATCTGGGATGGCGAGGTGCATCTCGCCACGTCGGATATCCGACCCGCTCTCGCCCTGTTCGCCCTCGGCGATGCCGGGCTGGACGCTCTGGATGGTCAGATGCGCCTCTCGCTGTCTCGTGAGCCGGGGGCATCGCGGCTCGATCTCGACGGGCGGATCGGCGACGAAGCCCTGAGCGGCAGGCTGTTGCTCCCCGTCGATGGCGGCGTATCGGGCTCACTGCAGGTCTCACGCGTCGCCTTGCCGGCGTTGGTCGATATCCTGCTGACCAATACGGGCATCACGGCAACGGAAGCAGATGGCTTGAGCGAGGCGCCGTTCAGGCCCGTGCACCTGCCCCTGCGCCGCGGCGATATCGCCATCGAGGCCGACGCGATCGACCTCGGCCAGGGGCTTGCGCTCCACGATGGCCGCTTCGACCTTGCGCTTCTGTCCGACGGTCTCGCGCTGGGAGGTCTGGAGGGCCGGCTCGACTCCGGACGGATCGGGGCGGGGATCAGTCTGCGCCTGTCACCGGAGGGGCGGCTGGCGGTCGTCGGTGACGTCGATTTCTCGGGGCTTTCGACCGATCTGTTCGGGATCTCGCCGGATTTCGCGGCGACACTGACCGGGGCGCTCGACTTCGGCGGTTCCGGCGATAGCCCGGCGGCTTTGGTGGCGGATCTGTCGGGCGGCGGCACCTTTCTGCTGGAGGATGTCGAAATTGCCCGTATGGCCCCGGATGCCATTGCGACCGGCCTCGAATCCGCTCTTCAGGAAGACGATCCACTCGGTGGGCGCACGCTCCTGGGGCATGTCGAGCGGGCTCTCGACGAAGGGCCCTTCCGGCGCCCGGTCGCACAGGCGCCGGCCACGGTCGTGGGTGGATCGTTGCGTCTTGAGCCCTTGCGGCTCGGCGATCCGGCCTTGGGCGAGGCATCATGGTCTGGCGTCGCAGCTTTTGATCTCACCACTGGCTCCCTCGACATGCGTGGCGTGATGCAGGCAAGTGAGGGTCCGAATGGCTGGACCGGTGCGCCGCCACAGATCGATGTGGCATGGACGGGGAACTGGGAGGCGCCGCGCCGGGTCATCGATGTCGGGCCGCTGACGAACGGGGTCGCGCAGATCGTGTTGCAGCGTGAGCTCGACCGGATCGAGGCCTTCGAACGGGAGGCTGGCGAACGGACGCGGCGTCTGGAACAATTGCGCATGGACCGCGCGCGCGAGGAGGCGCGCCTGCGCTTCGACGCGATACTGGAAGAGCGTGCACGCGAAGCCGCAGCAAGACGCGATGCCGCTGTTGATGCGGCGCTCGCCGAGGCGCGCGCCCGGCGGGCCGAAGCGGAGGCAGCGCGCGAGGCCGAACGGCTGGCCCGGGAAGCCGAGGAAGAAGCGCGCCGCGCTGCTGAAGAGGAGGCCGCACGCCTCGAGGCGGAACGTCAGCAAGCCCTGGAGGCCGAGCGACGCGCTGAGGAAGAAGAGCAGCGCGAATTGCGGGACGAGATCAAGCGTCTGCTCGAACGTGAATCCTTGCGCCTTCCCGCTTTACCGGGTGTGGAGCGTGAGCCTGACAGCCTCGATGCTCCGCCGTTGCGCCTCTCTCCACAGGGCCTTGTCGATCCGGAAATTCCCGTTCGGTGAGGCGGAACGAAAAAAGCGGCCACGGCGGCCGCTTTCTCGCAGATGTCCCGAGGCTGGTGATCAGCCGCGCGATTCCGCCGTGTCCGGCACCTGCTCATCATTGGCGGGCGCGGTTTCGGGCTCGTGCGTAAGCTGTGCCGGTTCAGCCGGGGTGACATCACCTGATGCCTGCTCCCTCGACGCCGGGTCCTTGGGCCCGAGGCGGCCGTCGAGATAGGTGCCGACTTGCGTCATCAGGTCGTCCACCTTGCCGTCGAAGAAGTGATTCGCCCCATCGACAACGGTGTGCTCGATCTTGATTCCCTTCTGCGTCTTCACCTTCTCGATCACGCTCATCACTTCCTTGACCGGTGAGACCCGGTCCTCGGAGCCGTGCACGAACAGGCCGGAGGACGGGCAGGGGGCGAGGAAGGTGAAGTCGTAGCGATTGGCCATGGCGCCGATGGAGATGAAGCCCTCGATTTCCGGGCGGCGCATCAGCAACTGCATGCCGATCCAGGCGCCGAAACTGACGCCGGCAATCCAGCAGGCGCGCGCATCCGGGTTCATGGTCTGGGCCCAGTCGAGCGCCGCAGCCGCATCGGACAACTCCCCCGAACCATGGTCGAAATTGCCCTGCGACCGGCCTACTCCGCGGAAGTTGAAGCGGAGTACCGAGAAACCGCGATCCACGAAATCGTAGAACAGATTGTAGACGATCTGATTGTTCATCGTCCCACCGAATTGCGGGTGGGGATGAAGCACGATGGCGATCGGTGCGTTTTTCTTCTTGGCGGGCTGATAGCGCCCTTCCAGGCGACCGGACGGACCGGTGAAGATCACCTCAGGCATGCATGTTCCTCTTTGACGCCGTGCATCGCAGTCACGCAAAGCGGAGCTGCGAGCGATTATTTCGTATCGGAACACTCATCCCCTGGCGTCATACGCGAAAACGCGTATAAAAGACGGGTTGAATGCGCCGACGAGCCTTGACACCCGCCCCCCAGCCTCCCTACATCCCCTTTAGAATTGTTCTAACCCCTTAGAGCGATTCTAAAGTAGGGTAGGTAGCCGTCGTCGTGACGTCTGCTTCATGTGGTGGGCGTGCATTAGCATGGCAAGCGGGGTGCATTGCAAGAAATTCGTGCACAGCGCGCTGTTTTAAGGAGGCGGGCCGCATCTGCGGAGCCAAATGAGCCAGATCACAGTATGGGCATGACGAAGCGTACATATCTGGATTACAACGCCACGGCGCCGATGCGGCCGCAGGCGCGGGATATGCTCGTGCGCGTTCTGGGTGATGTCGGAAACGCTTCTTCCGTGCATCGCGAAGGGCGCGCCGCGCGTGGGATTATCGAGACGGCGCGCGACCGCGTCGCGGATCTGGTCGGCGGGCGGGGGAAGCACGTCATCTTCACGGGATCGGGCTCCGAGGCCAACAATCTGGTGCTGGCGCCGGGCTTTCGGCGCGTCGATGGCGCGCCTGCGCAGACGCTTCTCGTCGGCGCCGGGGAGCATCCCTGCGTGCTCGAAGGCCATCGCTTCGACCCGGGGGCGGTGGAGCATATCCCGCTCCGTGCCGACGGTCTCGTCGATCTCGCCTGGCTGGAAGCGCGGCTGGCCGATCTCGGCGGCGGACCGGTGCTGGTCTCGATCCAGCTCGCCAACAACGAAACCGGTGCGATCCAGCCGGTCGCCGAGGCGGCTTCGCTGGTGCGCGCGGCGGGTGGGCTGATGCATTGCGACGCAGTGCAGGCGGCGGGCAAGATCGGGATCGATATCGATGCGCTCGGCGTTGACGCCCTGACGCTTTCGGCCCACAAGCTCGGCGGTCCGCAGGGTGTCGGTGCGCTGGTTCTCGCCGGCGAGGGCTATGTGCTCGACCGGCTGGTGCGCGGCGGCGGGCAGGAGCGCAACTGGCGCGCCGGTACGGAGAATGTCGCGGGCATCGCGGCCTTCGGCGAGGCAGCGCGGGTGGCGCGCGAAGCGCTCGGCGAAGAGGAGTCCCGGCTGCGGGATCTGCGGGCGGAGTTCGAGACGGCGATCCGCGAACATTGCCCGGATGCGGTGATCTTCTCGGAAAACGCACCGCGCCTGCCCAATACCATTCTCTTCGCCGTCCCCGGCAAGCGGGCCGAGACGGCGCTGATCGCGCTCGATCTGAACGGCGCGGCGCTCTCTTCGGGCTCCGCTTGTTCCTCGGGCAAGGTGAAATCTTCGCATGTTCTGGAGGCGATGGGGGTCTCTCCTGCGCTGGCAGAATCTGCGTTGCGGCTGAGTTTCGGTTGGAACACGCAAAAAGACGCGGTGACACACTTCACAGCGGCGTTTGCGAGACTACTTTCGAATCGAAACCAAAGTTCGGAGTGTGCGGCCTGAAGGTCGCATGTCGTCAGGTTGTTCAACGGCCAGTCCGCGGCCCTTGAAGCCGTGAGAGGAGGGTGACATGCCTGCAGTGCAGGAAACGATCGATCGCGTTAAGGAAATCGACGTCGATCAGTACAAGTATGGCTTCGAGACCATCATCGAGATGGAGAAGGCCCCCAAGGGCTTGAGCGAAGACATCATCCGCTTCATTTCGGCCAAGAAGGAAGAGCCGGAATGGATGCTGGAATGGCGTCTCGACGCCTATCGCCGCTGGCTCACCATGCAGGAGCCGGACTGGGCGCGCGTCAGCTATCCCAAGATCGACTTCAACGACATCTACTATTACGCCGCCCCGAAGTCGAACGAGGCGCCGAAGTCGCTCGACGAGGTCGATCCGGAAATTCTCAAGACCTACGAGAAGCTCGGCATTCCGCTGCGTGAGCAGGAAATGCTCGCCGGCATCGCCCCGGAGAACCGGGTCGCGGTCGATGCGGTGTTCGATTCCGTCTCCGTCGCCACGACCTTCAAGAAGGAACTGGCTGAGGCGGGCGTGATCTTCTGTTCGATCTCGGAAGCCGTTCGGGAATATCCCGAGCTGGTGAAGAAGTATCTCGGCACCGTCGTGCCCAAGAGCGACAACTACTATGCCGCGCTGAACTCCGCCGTCTTCACCGACGGATCGTTCGTCTATGTGCCGCCGGGCGTGCGCTGCCCGATGGAGCTCTCGACCTATTTCCGCATCAACGAGAAGAATACCGGCCAGTTCGAGCGCACGCTGATCATCGCCGACGAGGGCGCCTATGTCAGCTATCTCGAAGGCTGCACGGCGCCCCAGCGCGACGAGAACCAGCTTCACGCCGCCGTGGTCGAGCTCGTGACGCTTGATGAAGCGGAGATCAAGTATTCCACCGTGCAGAACTGGTATCCCGGCGATGCCGAGGGCAAGGGCGGGATCTACAATTTTGTCACCAAGCGCGGCGATTGCCGGGGCAAGAACTCGGTCATCACCTGGACCCAGGTCGAGACCGGCTCCGCCATCACCTGGAAATACCCGTCCTGCATCCTGCGCGGTGACGGTTCGCGCGGCGAGTTCTATTCCATCGCCGTCTCGAACGGGCGCCAGCAGATCGATTCCGGCACCAAGATGATCCATCTGGGCAAGAACACCACCAGCCGGATCATCTCCAAGGGCATCTCGGCGGGTCACTCCGAGAATACCTATCGCGGGCTGGTCTCGGCGCATCGCAAGGCGTCGAACTCGCGCAACTTCACCAATTGCGACAGCCTGCTGATCGGCAACAATTGCGGCGCGCACACGGTGCCGTATATCGAGAGCAAGAACGCCTCCGCCGTGTTCGAGCACGAGGCGACCACCTCCAAGATCTCCGAGGACCAGCTATTCTACTGCATGCAGCGCGGGCTCGACGAGGAGGAAGCGGTGGCGCTGATCGTCAACGGCTTCGTCAAGGACGTCTTGCAGAAGCTCCCGATGGAATTCGCCGTCGAGGCGCAGAAGCTGATCTCGATCTCGCTGGAAGGCTCCGTCGGCTGAAGGCAGCGCCCCAGGGGCGCGCCACCGACGTATCAACGATCTGAAGGACGGAAAGAACATGTTGGAAATCAAGAACCTCGTTGTCGAAATCGAGGGTAACCGCATCCTCAACGGGCTCGATCTCACCGTGAACAACGGCGAGATCGCCGCGATCATGGGCCCCAACGGCTCGGGCAAGTCGACGCTCTCCTATGTCGTGGCCGGAAAGGAGGAGTATGAGGTGCTCGACGGCGAGATCATTCTCGACGGCCAGAACGTGCTGGAAATGGAGCCCTCCGAGCGCGCCGCCGCCGGCGTCTTCCTGGCTTTCCAGTATCCGCTGGAAATCCCGGGTGTCGCCACGATGACCTTCCTCAAGGCCGCGCTCAATGCCCAGCGCAAGTCTCGCGGTGAGGCCGAGCTGACCACGCCGGATTTCATCAAGCGCGTCAACGCCGCCGCGCAGCAGCTCGAAATCCCCAAGGACATGCTCAAGCGCGCCCTCAATGTCGGCTTTTCCGGCGGTGAGAAGAAGCGCATGGAGATCCTGCAGATGGCGCTGCTCGAGCCGCGTTTCTGCATCCTCGACGAGACCGATTCCGGCCTTGACATCGACGCGCTGCGCATCGCGGCGGAAGGCGTGAATGCCCTGCGTTCGCCGGATCGCTCCTTCCTGGTGATCACCCACTACCAGCGCCTGCTCAACTACATCGTGCCCGACAGCGTGCACGTGATGGCGGGCGGCAAGATCGTGAAATCCGGCGGCAAGGAGCTCGCGATCGAGCTCGAGGCCAACGGCTATGCCGATTACAAGGCGCAGGAGGCCGCGTGATCATGGCAGATGTCGAGAGGATCAACACGCCCGTCGAGGCGGCCATCGCCGAGCATTTCGCCGGCGTGAAGGCGACGCTGCCCGGCGATGCCGGCAGCCGCGAAACCGCCTTCGCCCGCTTCACCGAGGCGGGGCTGCCGCATCGGCGCGTCGAGGAGTGGAAATACACCGATCTGCGCAACCTGATGCGCGAGGCCGCAGCGCTGGCGCCGGCTCTGTCAGATGATGCGGCCAAGGCGGCGCTCGAAGCCTCGCCCTGGTTCGCCGGGGTGCATGCGGCGCGCATCGCCATCGCCAATGGTCATGTCGTGGCGAGCGCATCGGATCTCGCGGATCTGCCCGAGGGTGTGAGTGTGGAAACGCTGTCGCAGGCGCTGGCCGCCGGCCATGCCGATCTGGCGCATCTCGGCGCGATCCCCGAGGCCGGCGACAACATTGCCGTGGCGCTCAACAGTGCCTTCATGACCGATGGCGTGGTGATCCGCGTCACGGCCGGCACGAAGCTGGCGATGCCGCTGCATCTGCGTTTCGTCGTCACCGGCGAGAGCGCAGTAGCGACGGCGACGCGCACCCTCATCGTGGTGGAAAAGGGCGCCTCTGTGACGCTTCTGGAAAGCCATGACAGCGCCGATGCGCTGGCGCATCAGCCCAACAATATGGTCGAGATGGTGGTCGGGGACGAGGCGCAGGTCGCGCATTTCCGCATCGACGGCCATGGCGCCGGCGCGCAGGCGCTATCGACCCTGACGGCGCATCTGGGCGCGCATGTGGCGTTTGATACGCTCAACATCGTCGCACGCCCGGGCCTCGTGCGGCATCAGGTCTACATGACCTTCGCCGGTGAGCATACGAAGGGCGGTGTGCGCGGCGCGACGATGCTGACCGGCAAGCAGCATGCCGATACGACGCTTTTCGTGAACCATGTGGCGCCGCATTGCGAGAGCCGCGAATTGTTCAAGACGGCGATCGACGGCACCGCCACCGGCGTGTTCCAGGGCCGGATCGCGGTGGCGAAGGAGGCGCAGAAGACCGACGGGCAGATGATGTCCTCGGCGGTGCTGCTCTCCGACGGCGCCACCATGAACAACAAGCCCGAGCTCGAAATCTTCGCCGATGACGTGCTCTGCGCCCATGGCGCGACCTGCGGTGCGCTGGACGACGATCTGCTGTTCTACCTGATGGCGCGCGGCATTCCGCGTCCGGAGGCAGAGGCGCTTCTGATCGAATCCTTCCTTGGCGAAGCGGTCGAGGAAGCCGTCGATGAGACGGATGAGGATCTGCGTGAGGCGCTTCTGAGTGTCGCACGCACCTGGCTGGCCGCTCGTTCGTAAACAGCACAGGAAGCACCCCGGCCTTGCCGGATGAGCCGGGGCGCAGCAAAACGGTCCGCCGCCGCGAAGGTGGCGGACAGCAAGGATGAGGCGATGGACGTGAGCAAGAGCCCGCAGGCTTTCGATGTCGAGGCGATCCGCCGGGAATTCCCGATCCTGTCGCAGGAGGTCTACGGCAAGCCGCTGGTCTATCTCGACAATGCCGCCTCGGCGCAAAAACCCCGCGCCGTGATCGATCGTATGGTCGAGACCATGGAGACGGGCTACGCGAATGTGCATCGCGGCCTGCATCACATGGCCAATGTCGCAACGGAAGGCTTCGAGGAGGCGCGCGAGACCTGTCGCGAATTCCTCAACGCGGAATCCGCCGACGAGATCGTCTTCACCCGCAACGCCACAGCGGCCTACAACCTCGTCGCCAACGCGTTTGGCCAGATGGAGGGGCCCGAAGCGATCGGGGAGGGGGACGAGATCATCCTCTCGATCATGGAGCACCATTCCAACATCGTGCCCTGGCATTTCCTGCGCGAGCGCAAGGGTGCCGTGATCAAATGGGCGCCGGTGGATGATGACGGGAATTTCCTGTTCGAGGAATTCGAGAAGCTGTTCTCGCCGCGCACGAAAATGGTCGCGATCACCCAGATGTCGAATGCGCTGGGGACCATTACCCCGATGCGCCAAATCATCGAGGCGGCGCATGCGCGCGGCGTGCCGGTGCTGGTCGATGGGGCGCAGAGCGCGGTGCACATGCATGTGGATGTGCGCGCGCTGGATGCCGATTTCTTTGTCTTCACCGGCCACAAGGTCTACGGGCCGACGGGGATCGGCGCGCTCTACGGCAAGAAGAAATGGTTCGACAAGCTCGGCCCCTTCGAGGGCGGTGGCGAGATGATCTCCGAGGTGACGACGGAGACGGTCACCTACAACACGCCCCCGCATCGCTTCGAGGCCGGAACGCCGGCGATCATCGAAGCGATTGCGCTCGGCACGGCCCTTCGCTTCATGATGGATACCGGGCGCGACAACATCGTCGCCCATGAGAACATGCTGCGTGATTATGCACATGAGCGCCTGCGCGAGATGAATTCGCTGAAGGTCATCGGCCAGGCGAAAGAGAAGGGCGCGATCCTCTCCTTCGAGATGAAGGGCGCCCATGCCCATGACGTCGCCACTGTAATCGATCGCTACGGCGTGGCGGTGCGCGCGGGCACCCATTGCGCCATGCCGCTGCTGAGCCGCTTCGGTGTGACATCCACCTGCCGCGCATCGTTTGCCCTGTACAACACGCGCGAGGAGGTCGATAAACTCGTCGAGGCTTTGCGCAAGGCGGAAACCATGTTCGCCTGAAAGGTTTGAGAGAGATGAGCACTGATACGCCCGAACCGAATGCCCCGGCCATTGGCGCGCAATCCGGCCTGCCGCCGGAGGAGATCGATCGTCTGACTGATGATATCGTGATGGCGCTGAAATCGGTCTACGACCCGGAGATCCCCTCCGATATCTACGAGCTTGGCCTGATCTACCGCGTCGAGATCGACGATGACCGCAATGTCGCCATCGACATGACGCTGACAGCTCCGGGTTGCCCCGTTGCCGGCGAGATGCCGGGCTGGGTGGAGAATGCGGTGGCCGGTGTGCAGGGTGTGCAGAACGTCACAGTCAACATGACCTTCGATCCGCCCTGGGACCAGAGCCGGATGTCGGACGAGGCCCGCGTCGCTCTCGACATGTGGTGAGTCTAAGCGCCGACGTCTTGCATGACGGGGGATGCGGCCACGCCGGGTGTTGTGTATAAAGTCGCGTGTGGCGCATCGTGCTGCTACGCGAGATACACACAGCCCGCAGAGGCGCACCGTCATGACCACACTCGTCATTGCCAACAAGAACTATTCCTCCTGGTCGCTTCGACCCTGGATCCTGATGCGTCATCACGGCATCGCCTTTGACGAGGTGATGATACCGCTCGACCAGCCGGATACCCGCCAGCAGATCCTGCGCTATTCACCCGCCGGCAAGGTGCCGGTTCTGGTCGAAGGCGCTGTGGTGGTGTGGGAATCGCTCGCCATCATGGATGCACTCGCCGACAGTCATCCCGATCTCCCGATCTGGCCGAAGGCGCCCGCAGCGCGGGCTTTGGCACGCTCCGTCGCTGCAGAGATGCATGCGGGTTTCCGCGCCCTGCGTGCGGCCATGCCGATGAACCTGGCCAGACGTTTCGCCCATAGGGATCGCGGGCCGGAGGTCGCCGCCGACGTGGCGCGGATCACGGCGATCTGGCGGGATGCACGCACGCGCTACGGTGCCGACGGGCCGTTCCTTTTCGGCGCGGATTTCGGCGCGGTGGATGCTATGTACGCCCCTGTCGTGACACGCCTCGACAGCTATTCCTGGCCGGTCGATCCCGATATCCGCGTCTATATGGATACGGTCATGGCACTGCCCGCTTTCCGGGAATGGCGTGATCAGGGCTTGCGCGAGACATGGGTGGTGCCGCATGACGAGGTTGACGAAGAGCCGATCGCGGATTATCGCGCGCCAGCGCAGTGAGGGTGGAAGAAACGATGAATAGCCAGACGCATTACCCGGAACAGACCATCACCCAGACCGTCAATCGCCATACGCTCGCGGTGATCGTCGATAACGAGCCGGGTGTCCTGGCGCGCATTGCCGGCCTCTTCTCGGGACGCGGCTACAATATCGAAAGCCTGACCGTCTCCGAAACCGAGCACGAGAAGCATATTTCCCGGATCACGATCGTCACCGCGGGCACAGCCAACGTGATCGAGCAGATCAAGTACCAGCTCGAGCGGCTTGTCCCGGTTCACCGGGTCGATGATCTGACTGTCGATGGAGAAGCGGTGGAGCGGGAACTGTGCCTCGTGAAAGTGGTCGGTAAGGGCGAGCATCGTGTGGAAGCCCTGCGCCTCGCTTCCGCCTTTGGCGCGCGAACCCTCGATGCGACCCTGCATTCCTTCGTCTTCGAGCTGACCGGCGCGAGCGAGGAAGTCGAGCGCTTCATCAAGCTGATGACGGCTGTGGGCCTCAAGGAAGTGGCGCGCACCGGCATCGCCGCCATCGGTCGTGGTGCCGAGGGCCTGTAAGGCCCGGCGCGCCTCGATCCGCATTGCATTTCATGACGACTTGCTCCAAGTGGAGGGGCAGACGCCTGCGGGGCGGCGGGAGCGTGCGCCTCGAGAAAACAGTCCAGTGATCCCATGACCGACATGTCCCGGCCCGACGATCCCGTTTCGATCCGTCGCACCTTCGCCATCATCTCGCACCCTGATGCGGGCAAGACCACGCTGACCGA
>Ga0076929_100484_pt1 | contig 34233 bp, 32 predicted proteins | sample HotLakConUCCSL28_FD_87104 | JGI IMG/M metagenome (GOLD analysis project Ga0076929, IMG submission 87104) | Hypersaline microbial mat communities from Hot Lake, Washington, USA - Hot Lake Consortium UCC-SL28 (version 3) (version 3) | ecosystem: Environmental > Aquatic > Thermal springs > Hot...
TCATAGCAAACATCCGCATGCTCACCCGAAGACTCGCAAGGGCCTGAAAACATGGCGGTCATTCTGATTCAGACACAAAGAGATAATTGAAGAGCTGCGCTCTTTGGAGGAGGTGCGCGATAGTTTGGTTCGCGAAATTGAAGGGTTAGCGGCTCAGATAGAATCTGAGAACCGAAAAAATACCACGCGAAAATCTCATGCGAGAAGCTATATTGAGAAAATCGTTCTGGAATTCCTTCACCAGGATTTGGATAGACAATCAACCTTTAAGCGCGCGGATCGTGTAGATTTTGACTTTGAGAGTGATAGGCTATCAGTTAATGGAGAAAGTTTTTTTTCAGCGAGTTCAATGGTCTATTTGCGAAATAGTTTCTTAGCCGCATTCCACTTTGCGGCCGCTGAAGATCCGGGTTTCGGTCATCCGAGATTTCTACTCATGGATACCATCGAAGACAAGGGGATGGAGCAGGAGAGAAGTAAGCACTTCCAGAAGCTCTTGGCATTAAGATCGGAATCAGCAAGTTCCGATCATCAACTTATAATAGCGACATCAATGATCGCGGACGAACTTGATGATCCCAAATACATCGTGGGTAAGAAATACACGCACGAGAATCGAACCCTCAACATCCTGACAACGTAGAAATTTCAATGTGTCTCAGAAGATTGTTTAAAACGAGGGGCGTAGAAGAGACGTTTCTGCAAGAAAACGTCAATTGGGCGCTGCTGCGAGGTTTTGGTGCATCAAGAGTTGCCGCCACGACCGCATTGATGCCATTCGTTGGCTATGTGATTTTGTACAACTCTCAGTTTGCCGACCTGTTTGGAGGTTTTGGAGGGTTGTTGGAAAAACAGCCGTCTGCAGCGCATTGCCCGCAATATTTGTCTTTTTTTAACAAATTGAATCTCGTTTATCTGGGGTTGTTCACAATAGGTGTTTCCGCTCTTATTTTTAAGGCCGCCGCGCCTCGAGAATTGAAGCTGTATCAAGACACAAACCAATTCATAGATTATGAGAGGGAGAACCTGACGGCTCGGCGTGTCCGATCAATGTATAGAACGGTGAAGTACCGACGTTTGCGAATAGCAAATGAACTGAAAGAGCGAGCCAAATGGCTTGATAATGACGTTGCGATTGCTAAAGCATCTACTGAGTTCGCAGGAAACAAGAACGAAGATGTAATACTCGACCTTATGAGATGCTACTTTCAGACTCAGGATCGACACTACAGGAGAGGTGCAGCGATAATGTGTATGGCTCTTCTCGCAGTCGGATGCATCGTTCTTGCTGTGCCGTCGCTCTTGTTCACAACGCGCGTGATGTGTGTTATTTTCGTCGGTTAGGTGCCTTGCTGCAAAGGGTTGTTACGAAGCCGTCGCATAATGCGCTTGGTATTTTCCGCTTTCTTTTTTAAAATTTTTTTCTGATGTACCCCTAAGCCCGCACTTTACTAGAGTAGGTGCGGACTTCCGATTTCCGCCCCGATGGATCTATAGTAATACTGCGGGGAGTGGCTGCTTTCGGAATTCTTAGTTTTACTAGCTAACGACCGCACTGAGGGCGCGTAGCGTAGCTGTTTCCAAACGGAGTTGGGGCTGTGTTCCTGCCCCCCCCCCTACTTCCCCCGTTCCGCCAGCGTAATCCCCCCCAGCACCAGCCCCAGCGCCACCACGTGATAGAGCTGCAGCATCTCGCCCAGGATCAGCACGCTCAGGATCGTCCCAAAAATCGGCACCAGATTGATGAACAGGCCGGCGCGGTTGGAGCCGATGAGTTCGTTGCCCTTGATGAACAGCACCTGGGAGATGAGCGAGGGGAACACGGCGGTGAAGGCCGCCACCAGCCACCCGCGCGTGTCGGGCCAGATCACGGTGTCGCGGAGGATCTCGGAGGCGGTGAAGGGCAGGGAGGTGACGAAGGCCGAGGCAGCCATCACCGTGATCATGCTCTGCCAGTGCAGCACCGGCTTGTAGCGCAGCGCCACGGTGTAGCCGCCATAGCACAGCACGGCGAGCAGCATCAGCGCGTCGCCTTGGTTGAGCTCGAGCGCGATCAGCCGGGCGAGGCTGCCGCCCGAGACGGTGATCGCCACGCCCGCGAGCGTCAGCACGAAGCCCGCGACCTGGGCGATCGTGACCCGGATGCGGAACAGCAGGAAATTGGCGAGAAAGATCAGCATCGGCATGCCGGCCTGCTCGATGGCGACATTGATGGCGGTGGTGTATTCGAGCGCCGAATAGAGCAGGATGTTGAAGAAGGCGAAGCCGACCATGCCGTAGCCGATGAGCAGCGGCAGGTTCGCGCGGATGGTTTTCATGTCCCTGCGGACCTGGGGCAGGGTGAAGCTCAGGAGAATCATCAGCGCCAGCCCCCAGCGCACCGAGGTCAGCATCATCGGCGAGATGTGGCCCACCGCCAGCTTGCCGGCCACGGCATTGGCGCCCCAGGAGAGCGCGGTGATGGTCAGGAACAGATAGGCGCGGATGGGCAAGGCTGAATGTCCGGATTCTGAGGGGGCGATCGGGCTGGTCGGGGCTCTCTGGTGCGTCAGGGCGCGGCGGCGCGCGGCCGTCACGCCCCCTGTTTGGTCAGAACATGCAGAATTGTCACGTAAAAAAGCCGCATCGGCGTGTCAGAGGGTCGATTTCGCCGGCTCGACTCTGTATGCATGCGCGGGTTTTGTTTTGCGGGCCGCCCCAGATGCGGCCCTAGCCAAGGGGAAGTCATGGCCAACGTAGTCGTCATCGGGTCGCAATGGGGCGACGAGGGAAAAGGCAAGATCGTCGACTGGCTGTCCGAGCGCGCCGATGTCGTCGTGCGCTTCCAGGGCGGCCACAATGCCGGCCACACGCTGGTCATCGACGGGGTGTCCTACAAGCTCTCGCTGCTGCCCTCGGGCGTGGTGCGTCCCGGCAAGCTCGCCGTCATCGGCAATGGCGTGGTCATCGATCCGCATGCGCTGGTGAGCGAGATCGACCGGCTCGCCAAGCAGGGCGTCGTCGTCAATGCCGAGAACCTGAGGATTGCCGACAACGCCACGCTGATCCTGTCGCTGCACCGCGAGCTTGACGGTTTGCGCGAGGACGCGGCGTCCAATTCCGGCACCAAGATCGGCACCACCCGCCGCGGCATCGGCCCGGCCTATGAGGACAAGGTCGGCCGCCGCGCCATTCGCGTCATGGATCTCGCCAATCTCGAGAGCCTGCCCGCCAAGGTCGACCGGCTTCTCACCCACCACAACGCGCTGCGCCGCGGCCTCAATCAGCCGGAAATCTCCGTCGAGACCATTCTCGAGGAACTGACCTCGGTCGCCGACCGCATCCTGCCGTTCCGCGAGACCGTGTGGCTGCTTCTCGACCAGAAGCGCCGCGCCGGCGCGCGGATCCTGTTCGAGGGCGCGCAGGGCACGCTGCTCGATGTCGACCACGGCACCTATCCCTTCGTCACCTCGTCCAACACCGTGTCCGGCCAGGCCGCGGCCGGCTCGGGTCTCGGGCCCGGCTCCTTGAGCTACGTGCTCGGCATCACCAAGGCCTACACGACCCGCGTCGGCGAGGGCCCGTTCCCGACCGAACTTTTTGACGAGACCGGCCAGTTCCTGGGCGAGCGCGGCCATGAATTCGGCACCGTTACCGGCCGCAAGCGCCGCTGCGGCTGGTTCGACGCGGCCCTGGTGCGCCAGTCGGTCGCCGTCAACGGCATCACCGGCATTGCGCTCACCAAGCTCGACGTCCTCGACGGGCTGGAGGAGCTGAAGATCTGCGTCGGCTACGAGCTCGACGGCGCGCGCATCGATCACCTGCCGGCGAGCCAGGGCCAGCAGGCCCGCGTCACCCCGGTCTACGAGACCATCGAGGGCTGGAAGGGCACCACTGTCGGCGCCCGCAGCTGGGCGGATCTCCCGGCCCAGGCGATCAAATATGTGCGCCGCATCGAGGAACTGATCGGCGCGCCGGTGGCGCTTTTGTCAACGAGTCCCGAGCGCGACGACACGATACTTGTGACTGACCCGTTTGAAGACTAGGTTAGCGTTCATGCGCGTTGCACCGCGTTTCATGGGATCAAACCAGGGTAAATCATGGCGGATTTTGTAGCAGTCATCCGGAAGGCAGTGGACAATCTGCCCGAGAACACGCCGGAGAACCGGAGCAAGGTCTATGACAAGGCGCGCGCCGCCATCCGCCGCCAGCTGGAAGCGATCAATCCGCCGCCATCCGACGAGGTGATGGCGCGGCAGCTCGACAAGCTCGACCTTGCCATCGACGAGGTCGAGAGCGAGCACGCCGAAGCGCTGCCCGCCGATGCAGACGAGACCGACGCGCTGATGGCGGAGCTCGAATCCATGGTCGAGAAGAGCCCGGTGCTCGATGAGCCCGCGCCGCAGCCCCCGTCCTCGCCGCAGCCCCCGTACACCGCGCAGCAGCCGCCGTCCCCCGCGCAGCAGCCCTCGTCTCCGTCCGCGCCGCCCCGCACGCCGCAGGCCCCGCCCCAGCCGGTCTATGTCGAGCGCGAGCCGATGGAAGCGCCAGCCGCCGCGCCGGTCGCAGCCCCGCCTGAGGTCGCGGCGCCGGCGGCGCCCGCGTCCCGCCCGTCCGATCTTGTCGGCGAGGCCCATGACGAGGCCTTCGGCCTGGGCCAGGCGCCCGGCCGGTCGGAGTGGGCGTCGCGTTCAGGCGAACCGGCGCGCGGCAAGGATACGGAGAAGCCCAGCGCCCCCGGCAATGGCAATCGCAATCGCGCAAGCCGCGGCAAGGGCCTCGTCGTGCTCGTGCTGCTTCTGCTGCTGGGCGCCGTGGCCTATGGCGGCTGGGTCTACAAGGACACGCTGACAGCCATGTTCGGCCCCAGCGCCATCGACACGCCGGTCGTCGACGAGGAGACCCCGCCTGCGGAGGACACCGCGGCGGTGGCGCCGGACCCCGAGGTCGAAGAACCCGCACCGGAAGAGCCGGCGGTCGAGGACCCCGCCTCGACGGAGCTGGCGGTGGTCGACACCGTTCCCACCGACGACGGCAAGTTCACCCAGCGGCTGAACCCGGACGGCACCGAAATCGATCCCGGCCCGGCGCCCGGTCCCGCGCCGGACGACACCGTCGAGGGCCGCTCGGTGGCCGAGCTTACCGAGGACGGCGCGGCGCCCGAAACCGCCGCCGGGCCGGCCGCCACCGAAACCCCGGCCACGTCCGAAGACGCCACGCCGGCTGCCCAGCCGCTGGGCGTGACCCAGAAGATGATCCTCTACGAGGAACGCCTCGGCCAGCAATCGCTCGAAGTCAGGGAAGGCACGGTGGTTTGGACTCTGGTCAGCGAACCTTCCGGCGACGGTCCCGACGAGCAGGTCATCCGCGGCGAGATCAACAATCCCGAGAAGGGCCTGTCGGCGCTGATCTCCATCAAGCGCAACACCGACCCGTCGCTGCCCGCCAGCCACATCGTCGAGGTGGTCTTCGCCCTGCCTGCCGATTTCGAAGGCGGCTCGATCGACCAGCTGCAGCGCATCGCCATGAAGCAGACCGAGGCCGACCAGGGCAATCCGCTGATCGCGGTGCCCGCCAAGATCACCCAGGACTTCTACATGGTGGCGCTCAACGACCTCGCCGAGGCGCGCGATACCAACACCGACCTGCTGCGCCAGCGCAACTGGATCGACATCCCCGTGGTCTACGCCAATGGCCGGCAGGCCCTGATCACGCTGGAAAAGGGCGCCAGCGGCACCGAGGTGTTCAACCAGGCGCTCGACGCCTGGGCGAGGGCCGAGCCGGGGCAGTGAGGGAGCGGGGGCGATGCAGCCGCGATCTGATCTCCCCTCGTGCGGTGGGGTCCGAAGGACTGGCGAGACCCGTGGCTCGCCCGCGGTCACGCAGTGAGGGGGGAGTTCGGAGACGCTGATTTCCTGCCCAACGCTTGCGTTTCAACAGGCTCAAAACTGGAGATCGCGTGAGCGGCCGATGCCGCGTCAGGCAGTTTCCTGCATGTGACTCCGGAACAGGGGCGTATTCGCCCGGTTGGCGAGCATGCGGACCGCCGGCACCTCGCGGATTCACACTGAACGACAGCTTAGCGGACTTTCGGCTTCGAAATCACAGAATGGTTCCAGGCTGCATCGTCAACGCCGATGCAGACGAGCAGCGGAACAAAAGGTCGTATTCCAGCCGCTCCATCAAAAGCCGTTCCGAACGGAACGAATGGAAAGCCTGCAGCAGCATCGTCCGCAAAAGCTTTTCGGGCAGGATCGAAGGCCGTCCGTTCGGCGAGTAAAAGGGTGCAATGGTCCTCCCTGGGATAGCCAAAGAGAAGTCGTTCCAGGCCGCTACTCTAGCGGCGCCTGCTGCTGTTGCTGCTGCTGCATCTCCTGCTGGGCCTGCATTGCTTCCTCTTCGGCGCGGATCGTGGCCTGATCGGTGAAGGAAGGGGCCACTTCAAGCTGTTCGCGCGTTAGATCAAGGTAGACTGCCGGTTCCTCGGCACGCACTTCGAACTGGTCCCAGGACAATGCAACATGCTTCTTGCCGAAGCCAAGGAAACCGCCCACAGCGACCACGCCGCCAACGATCTTGTCGTCACTGTCAAACAGAATGCTGTCCAGCGTCCCGATCGCGCCATGCTCGGCATGCATCACATCGGCCCCGATCAGATCAGCCGACAGCACTTGTTCCGTCTCCTGTTCCTCGATGAGCACCTCTAAGGGTGGGGGTGTCACCTGGACGTCCTGGTCCTCTGATTGGGCCAGGGCGCTGCTGGAAGCGATGACCAGCGTGAGTGCGGAAGCCGATGCCGTAATGAGTTTGATCCTCATGATCTTCTCCTTTCGTTCTGCCCCCGAAAATGAATATATTGCGAGACGCCAAGCATTCGGTCACCGCTCATATAATAAATTCCAGCCCATCGAGATTGAACTCCCGGAATCAGGCATGAATATGACATCGCAAAATGCATAGATTTATATTTTTAGTTTCTTGGACTAACAGAAATAGAAGCAGAATTAATTGTTGCAAATCTATAATAATGTAAGCAATATTACTATTGTTTCCAGCGCCTGAAAACTGCGATAAACTTGGTGGATTGGGTGACCCAAGTGAAGGGCTTTCACGCGCTCAGCGTGCGCCATCCATGATCTGCCCCCGCCGTCGAGGCGTTGCGCGAGGCCCAGAGAGCCTTGATCAGGTTTCGCGACGCGCAGTGCGAATACGAAGTCTATGAGGTTGTTGGCGGCTCGGCCCAGCCGATGGCCGGAAGTCTCTGGTTTGCCCGCCTATTCCGCGGATGCATCCGCGTGCTCAAACGTGCGGTTGAGACGCGCTATTGGCCCGCCTTTTTCATGCCACCATGTGAGATTTCGAAAACGAACCGAGGATCAATGCGCGCCAGGATATCTCAAGGTTATTGCGCTGGTTTGGCGGCGGCGAAAATGACCAGATTCTTCTCGCCGTCGAATTCGATGGCGAGGATATCCTGGATCAGGACATTCTTGGAGTTGATCGCGTGATAGAGCAGCGCATTGCTTTCCAGTTCCCGTCGCAGGCTGTCGACCGTCTCGCTGTGTTCGGCAAGTTTGGTCGCGATTTCTGCAGGAGGTCCGCCTTCCAGCGCCGAGGAATCCGGCAGATAGACGATATCGACGCGGTCAAGCGTGGTGAGCTTTCGGACGATGTCGATGTTTTCACTCAGATTTTCTATCGCAGTGATGACCCGGTCATCGCCGGCTTCGGAGCGCACCTCTTCTTCGTTGACTTCAGAATCGACGATCCTGTCGACCGCCTCCTGTTCGATGACGCCCTGGGCACCGAGCGGCAGACTATGGACCAAAGCGGCCACGAAGGCCGTGGCAGCAAGTCCACGCATCCATTTTCTGGAAATCGGGCGGTTGGTCGTCATTCGGCGTTCCTTTCAGGCGGAGGCGAAGCTATGGAGATATTCCACTTATCGACAAACGGAGGGAAATGTCTCCCCCGTTTGTTTATTCAAGTCGGCGTTCGCCGCGACCGGCCGGGCGATCAACTATCCTTGCGGGTGACGATCGTCAGGTCTCCGTTTTGACTGAGGCTGGCAGCCACCACGTCGGCGGGAGTTGCGCCCTGACGTTCAAGCGCCTGAACCACCTCCGGCGAGGCTTCGATGGACTGGCGCAAATTCGCAAGGTCCTGATCGGAACGCTGTTCCTCGATCTGCGCGACCTGCGCCTGCGACTCGGCTGGAAGCTCGGACACGTCAACTACGCTGACAGTCTGAACCGACGGCTGTTGTGCCTGGGTCTGGGCCTGTGTGGAAGGAGCGTTTTGCTGGGTCTGGGCAAGTGCCGGCGCGGACGTCAGCGCGAGCGCTGCGGCAAGGATCATCGCGGTTTTCATGATTGGTTCCTTCGTTGGAGGTTATGTTCAGCCTTCCGCAACGCGATAGGCTTCCCCAAAACAACGCCCGAATATGGCTGCAAGCCGCTGCCCGCAAGGCAATTTCTGGGCAATCTTGTGGCGGAAAAAAGGCAAAAATTCAACAAATCCGGAGTGTGACTTGATCTCGAAACTGCCGCGCCATCTATCTGGAAGGCTTCAGACCCCAATGGTATCCGGGTCCTGATTTGACAGCAGGTGAGCCATTGTCTCGGTAATGGTGAGCTCGTCATACGGCTTTGAGAAGAAGCGACTTCCGCCCGGCAGCATGCTCTCGTCGACAATGTCAGCACCCGATGCGACGATCAGCCTAACTGGCGGCCACCGATCTCGGATGTATTGGGACAGTTTGACACCGTCCATCGTCCCCGGCATTTGAACATCGGTGAAAACAAGGTCGATGTCGTCTCGCGATTCGAGGATGCGGATTGCCTCATCTGCGTCACCCGCCTCCAGCGCTTCATAGCCTGCCGACAGGACAAGATCGACTGCGCTCATCCTTATGATCGGACTGTCTTCCACGATCAGGACGACCGCCTTGCCATTGTTCATTGTTCACTCGATGTATGTGGTTGGCGGCAACTCTTGAGCCTTCAACGTTTTGGGGAACAGTTAGTTGCTATGCTGCGGAAGAAATGTCTGTCTGGAGGCCTGACGTATCCCGATGGCTGATTGTAACCACCGTACCTGGTGCGGAGTTGCTCAACGAAATTTCGCCATTCAGGTTCTTCACAAGCGCCTCCACGATACCAGTCCCCAATCCCGCCTTGGGCGTTTCGTCCCCGACGGGCATTCCAATTCCGTTGTCGGAAACGGACAGCGTCCAATCCTTGCCCGACGACCGATAGTCGATCACGATCGTCCCGGTCCGCTCGTCTGCAAAGGCATGCTTGAGGGCATTGATCACGAGTTCGGTTACGATGAGCCCCAGACTGATGGATACGTGCGCAACCACGGTGCTGTCATCGACCTTCACTTCTATCGACAACCTCTCGGGGTCCGCAATCATCGACGCGCCGAGACTTTGGCAAAGCTGCGTGAAGTAGGAACGGAGTTCAACTCTTCCGCCAACGGATGTGGAAAGCTGTCGTTGCAGCTCTGCGATCGACATGATGCGGTGACGGGCGTTGTTGAGATGTCCACGGACCTCCTCCGACTGAACGCGACGTGCACTCTGCATCAGAACGCTGGCAATAATCTGCAGGCTGTTGGCCACCCTGTGCTGCACTTCCTGCAGCAGCATGGCCTTGTCGCGAACCAGATCATCCTTCAGGCGAGCTTCGGCACGCAGCTCGGTCACATCGGTTATGGAGAGGAGCAGACGAATATGGTCGAGGTCGCCGTCATCAAGCGTTCGAGCATTGACGACCAACTGTCGTGTCTTCTCGTTTGGTCGCTTCAGTTCGATCTCGTAGGCATCGATGCTGGCGCTGCCACTCGCGGTCGCCTTCAACAGTGACGCGAGCCTGGGCATCGCCCATTCCCCGTTTCCCAGTTCGCCGATGCGCTTGCCAGGGACAGACGCGGGGTCGATCTCAAACGCCCGGCAGAACGATGCGCTTGCTACAATAATGCTGAGATCATCAGACAGGAACAGCAGCGGCTCGTTGGAGGACATCACCACGGCAAGTGTGCTCGCCGATTCGAAGTGTGCTGTTGGTAGCTGTGGCATGAAAGGGCCCTCATGGGCCGAAGACTCACGGCGCAAGTCAGGATTCGGCAGGATCGTCGAAATGCTTGCAAGGCCAAGGTCCGACATTGGCACTATAGCACGTCTGATGGGTGGGCATTGCATTAAAAGCCCGGCTTGACCGCGACGATGTCGCAGGACCCGGTGCAAGCACGGTCGTGAAGAAACCTGGGCGAACGATGGCTCTTGGCGACAACACCGCTGAGCGCAAATGACCGACTGGGGCTCACGTCCGCCAATCGCTGCGCTTCGAACGAAAGGCAGCAAAGGGCCGAAAGCGTTGCCCCAATCGGTGCAGGCTAATGTCCGCTTTGCCGACTGGCAATTGGGGACCTGCCATTCCGCTCCCGTTTCAGTCGTTCATTCCCGACGCAGCGACTGCCGGATTCCAGCCCCCCCCCCCCATAAAAGATCCGCCAATCTTTCACTCCCCCCGCGCCAACGGACGGCCTGGGACACGGTGCCCCAGCCGTCGGGAGGCAGCGAGTTCTGACGGGCGAGGCTTGCCCAGTTGAGCCTACTGCGGGGATGTAATCAGCAGTGTAACCATTCCCGCGACACTTTTTTCAGCCCTGGAAAAGGCCCCTCCCCACAAGGGTGAGGGGCTCGGACTGCCGCCGCTCCCCTGCCGATAACGCCGGCATTTCAACAGGTTGTGATTCCGCGATCGAAAAAAAGCGGCCGATCCGGGTCAAGCCCCTCCCCCTTGTGGGGAGGGGTTGGGGAGGTGTCTTGGAAAGGCTCGCACCAAGAAATTTCGTACCTTTTTTCCCCACTCTTTCACCGCATGCGACAATGTCCTCACCTTCCGTTCCAACGGATGGCCGGAGCACACGGAGTTCTGGTCGGCGGGAGGCGGTGAGTTCTGGCGCGCGGGGGCCGTACCCGAGCGCCAGGAGCTTGCGAAGCGACACCCCGGCCGACGTGCGGGGGCCTGCCCGATCGCGGTGGATCAGGGCAAGGGCCTCCGGCGAGAAAGCTGGAACCGGTTCGAGGGCCGCGCAGCAGAACCTGCTGCCGAGCTTCGAGCCGGCGGCGTTTGATCCGCAAGTCGTGGCGGGGCCGGCCGGCCCCCCATGGATATGCGGCGTCACCGCAAACGCCGGCCTGACCCATCCCTGCCGCATCTGACACATGCGGGTGGGAGAGGGCGGGGTTCGGTCTCCAAAGGGCCGAACCTGACGAACCGCCCAGGGCTCGCGTCGAGTTTCGCGTGAAGGAGAGCCAGTCCGCGCCCGGAAGGTGCGGATGTCCCTCATCGGTGGGGCGCGGGCGATCGCGCCAAGCCACATCTCTCATGCCACCACGGGCCTGTCGCCCGCGCCCCACAAGTCCGGATTGATCTGGACGAGAAGACTGCCTCCGAACCGTCGGCGAAGCTTTTCGCGCACGGGGTTTTGGCGTGGCTGGCGAAAGGGCAGGGCGCCACCCCCTCACCTGCAATTTCTAGCACTTAGCGTGCGCTAAGATGCTGAAATTGCTTCCTCTCCCCGAGGGGAGAGGAAGTGCCGCGGACAGCTCGTGACCCTCTCCTCGCCCCTCTGGGGAGAGGATGCAAAATCGCGGCTTAGCGCCGCTAAGTCGCAGATTTTGTTGGTGAGGGGGCGGCGGACGGATGACGATGGTGGGTACGCACAAAAGACCCCGAAAGCGTCGCCACTTCCGGGGTCTGGATCTGGCCTATGCCTGGCGCTCAGTCGTCGACCGTCACCAGCGCCTTTTCGCGCGCGGCGGCGGTTTTCTGGACGGCGTCCTGGACCTTCTCGAATGCACGGACCTCGATCTGGCGGACGCGCTCGCGGCTGATGTCGAATTCGGTCGACAGGTCCTCGAGCGTGATCGGGTCGTCGCGCAGGCGCCTGGCCTCGAAAATTCGGCGCTCGCGCTCGTTGAGCACGGCAAGCGCGCCCTGCAGCATCGAGCGACGGGTCTCGAGCTCATCCTGTTCGACCAGCATGTCTTCCTGGCTGTCAGAATCATCCACCAGCCAGTCCTGCCACTGGCCGGATTCGCCTTCGCCCGCCTTGATCGGCGCATTCAGCGAGGCGTCGCCGGACAGGCGGCGGTTCATCGAGATCACTTCCTCTTCCGACACATTCAGCTTGGTGGCGATCTCGGCCACCTGGTCGGGGCGCAAATCGCCGTCATCGACCGCCTGGATGCGGCTCTTGACCTTGCGCAGGTTGAAGAACAGCCGCTTCTGGTTGGCGGTGGTGCCCATCTTGACGAGGCTCCACGAGCGCAGGATGTATTCCTGGATCGAGGCCTTGATCCACCACATGGCGTAGGTGGCCAGCCGGAAGCCGCGCTCGGGGTCGAATTTCTTCACCGCCTGCATCAGGCCGACATTGCCTTCGGAAATGACTTCGCCGATCGGCAGGCCGTAGCCGCGATAGCCCATGGCGATCTTGGCGACCAGACGCAAATGGCTTGTGACGAGCTTGTGCGCGGCCTTGGTGTCCTCGTGTTCGAGAAACCGCTTGGCCAGCATGTATTCTTCCTGCGGCTCCAGCATGGGGAACCTGCGGATTTCGGCGAGGTAACGGTTGAGACCGTTCTCGCCTGCGGAAATGGACGGCAGACTTCCTTGGGCCATGACAGCACCCCCTGATCCCGATTTTGGCTTCCTTGCGGCAAGCCTTGAGGCCCGGACCGAACATCGCATCCGGGTCTACGTCCCATGCCATGTAATTGTGGCAAAACCCGGGATCAAGGGGTTGGCCGCATCACGCTCGCGTGAAGGTCGCCTTGCAACCGGCTCAAAGTCGCGCCAGGGCTTGCCGCAACTGGTCCATGTCGTCCGGCAGTGGCGCCTGGAACCGCAGCGTCTCGCCGCTGACAGGATGTTCGAACACCAGCAGGAACGCATGCAGCGCCTGGCGCGGAAAGGCATTGACGATCTCGCGGATGTCGTCGGGCAGGCGGTTGGCCTTGGTCCGGAAGGCGCCGCCATATTCGGCGTCGCCGATCAGCGGATGGCCGATATGGGCCATGTGCACCCTTATCTGGTGGGTGCGGCCGGTCTCGAGCCGGCATTCCACCAGCGAGGCGGCTGAGGTGCCGTCCTGTTTTTCCTCATAGCGTTCGACCACGAGGTAATGGGTCACCGCATGGCGCACATCATCGCCGCCATCGGTGCGCACGGCGCGGCGGATGCGGTCGCGGGCGCGGCCGAGGCTTGCATTGATGGTGCCCTTGAGGCCCTGCGGCTTGCCCCAGACGATGGCCTGGTAGGCGCGTTCCAGCGGTCCGGTGAGGCCGTGGTCGGCAAATTGCTCGGAGAGATGGCGATGGGCATGGTCGTTTTTCGCCACCACCATCACCCCGGTGGTGTCACGGTCAAGCCGGTGGACGATGCCCGGCCGCTTGACGCCGCCGATGCCCGACAGGCTGTCGCCGCAATGGTGGATCAGCGCGTTGACCAGCGTTCCCGTCCAGTTGCCCGCACCCGGATGGACCACGAGACCGGCCTGCTTGTTGAGCACGATCAGGTCGTCATCCTCATAGAGGATTTCGAGCGGGATATCCTCGCCAACCGGTTCGGCATCCTCGGGCTCGGGCATGATCAGCTCGACCCGGTCGCCAGGATGGATCTTGTGCTTGGCCTGCCTCGCGGCGACATCGTTGACGGTGACCGCACCGGCCTCGATCAGCGCCTTGAGGCGGCTGCGGGAGATATCGGGCTCGAGTTCGGCGGCCAGCCAGGCGTCGAGCCGGCCGCCCGCGTCCTCGCCCACCACCAGGGTTTCGCGGTTCTGGGCGTCTGGTGGCGCAGCCTGGGCTTCCCTCGGCGGCTTGGCTTCGTTAAACGGGGTCGAATTGTTCAATCTCAGGGTCCGCCCGGCAAGGAATGGTAATGACGAAAGTCAATGACGACGATCTCGACGAAAAGCCGCTTGATCCAGAAATGGAGAAGGTCCGGCGCAAGATGGTGCGGCTGCTCGCCGTGTCGATCGGCGTCATGTTCATCGGTCTTATGGCCGTGCTTGGGGCAATTGTCTATAAATTCACGCAGCGCGATGTGGCGCCGGTCGATGGCGGCCTCGTCGCCGGGTCATCCATGGAGGTGCCGTCCGATGCGCCGCTGGAAGCAGTGGCAGCTTTGCCGGCCGGCTTCACCATTGAAAGCGTCACGCTCGATGGCGCCCGCGTCGGCTTTTTCGGCCGCGCCGCGGACGGCTCCATGCGGCTGATCATTCACGATGTCTCGCTCGGCCGCGCCGTTGCCGATGTTGTCGTGATCAACCGCTGATCATGGCCGGGCGCCTGATCCGGATCGAGGATCCCGCCGACGCCCGCATCGCCGAGTTCACGTCGATGCGCGACAGGGATCTCGCAGGACGCGGCGACCGGTTCATCGCCGAAGGCCGGGTCGTGCTGCAGGCGCTGCTGGATGCAGAAGCAGGCGACCGCCGTTTCGTGCTCGAGAAGGCGTTGATCCTTGAAAACCGGGTGGAGGGTCTCGAGGATCTGCTGGCCCGCATAGACTCCGATTGCCCGGTCTATGTCGCGGGACGCGAGGTGCTCGATGCCGCGGTCGGCTTTGCCATGCATCGCGGCATCCTGGCTGTGGGTCGGCACGTTCCCGCCACCTCGCTTCCGGAATTCCTGTCGCATATGCCCGATCACGCGCTGCTGGTCGTCGCCTGCGGCATCGCCAATCACGACAATATCGGCGGAATCTTCCGCAATGCCGGCGTCTTCGGCGCCGATGGGGTTGTGCTTGATGCGACTTGCTGCGACCCGCTCTATCGCAAGGGGATCCGGGTTTCGGTGGGGGCCGCGCTGAGGGTTCCGTTCTGCCGCGGTGGTTCCATCGCCGAGCTGGTAGCGACGCTTGCATCCGCCGGCTTCGAGATCGCCGGCCTGTCGCCCCAGGGCGTCGAACAGCTCTCCGGTTTCAAGCCAGGCCGGCGCCTGGCGCTGCTGGCGGGTACCGAAGGCGCGGGGCTGCCTGCGGATATTCTCAGATCCGTGAAAACGCTCAGGATCGAGCAGGCGCCCGGCATGGACAGTCTCAATGTGGCCACTGCAAGCGGCATTGCGCTGTGGCATGTGGCGGGCCGCATGGGCCGCACCGGCGGAGGCTGAACCGGGTTCGCCCGGCGATCAGTTGCCGGCGGCGAGCATTTCGCGGGCGCGGGCGGCGAGGCTCGGGTCGCCGCTTCCCGGCAGGGTCGGGTTTTCGATCCCCTTGAGGATGCCATGGATCTTCGAGGTCTTGCCGTCCCGGTGGGCGGTCAGTTCCACCATCATGGCCGCGACCGTGGCGATCTCCCGGCGCAGCGCTGCATCATTCTTGTTCTTGTCCGCCTTCAGCAGCCTTTCAACCAGTGCCGACTGGCGGGCGCGCAGGCGATCGATCTTCTCGTCCTCCGAGATGCCGGCCTCGTCGAGGTGCTCCTGTTCGGCGTCGTCCGGCGTCACGAGTTCGGCAACGGCGGTCGCGGGCTCGGCAGCAGCGGTCTCGGCCTCGATCGGAGGCTGGGGCTCTGCCTCAGCGTCTTCCTCGTCGGCGATTTGCGACGAATCGGGAAGGGGCACCCGAGCGCTGGCCACCGCGCGCAGATCAGGCTTCGGCCTTTGCGGGGGCTGCGAGGCGATGTCGGAGGCGGCTGTCTTGCGGGCGCCGGCGGCTGCGCTCTTGAGCGCGGCCTTGGCGGCGCGCACTTCCTCGGCCAGCTCCTTGTTCTTCTGGCGAAAACGCTCGATTTCGGCAACCCGGCGGTCGAGAGCGTTCTCGCGGTCGCTCAGTGTCGCGATGGACGTAGCAAGCTTTTCCTCGGCCTGGGTCAACCGCTGATCAGTGCTCTTGAGCCTGAGCTCCAGATCCCGGTTGGCGGTCTCGGTCGCCTTCAGGGTCTCGCGCAGGACGCTGCGTTCGTCGCGAAGCTCGCGAATCTGCGATTTGAAGTTTTCGGCCTCGGTATCGAGGGTGACAAGATCGATGCGCAGCTCCTCGATCTCGGCGCCGAGGCGGTTGATCTGGTCGTCACGCTTGGCCATTTCCAGCTTGCGGGCCTCGGCCAGCCGTGTCGCGTCGTTGAAATGGCCGGTAAGGGTCGTGATGCGGACGTCGCGCTCGCTGAGCTCCGCGCCCAGTTCGCGGATGCTGGCGTCACGCTCCTCAATGGTCTGCTCGGCCGCAAGCTTTGCTGCGCGGATTGCGACCAGTTCGTTGCTCAACCGGGTACCGCGCGCGACGCTGTCGGTGAGCAGGTCGCGATTGTGCTTGAGATCCACCGACAGGCGGGCGTTCTCCGCCGCGAAGGCGGCGCGGGCCATGTCCTTCTCGGCGCGGATCTCGGCGACCGAAAGCGGAACGCTGGCGCGGATGCGCCGCTCGGTCAGGGTCACCACCCGGCGCTGAATGATCGGCGCAACAATGAGCGCGACCAGGGCGGCGGCAAGAAAACCCAACGCAAATAGCAGGACAAACTCGATCACTTGGCATCCACATTGTTACGGGCGGGGCTTTAATCAGGCCCGGCGAACCCTCGAAGAGCTTTAAGCATGGCCAAAACCTGTCGGCAAGCCGCAAGCATTTAAGTAGCGTACTGCGCCGAACAGAAAAGCGGCCGTTTCCAGCCGCCTGAAACCTTGATTGATCGGATGATCCGGCGCTCCGACGTTTCGAAACAGCTGGGAAGCGTCTGCTTCTGTCTGATCCCTAGAACGGGTTCCAGGTCGGTGACGGCGTCATCTTGAGGTAGCCGACATTCACGCCAAGCCGCGCACCGACGCCGGTGCGGATTGGAACGACGAGGACGTTGCCGCGCTTCAGAACCGTCATGCCCAGGCCTGCAACAAGGTAGGCCGAGCCCGAGACGCCGCCAAACCGGCCATAGACGCCTTCGACGCTGGGCAGATTGTAGACGAGCATCATCGTCCTGTTGCCATTGCCGCCATAATCCCAGCCCAGTGACGGGCCTTGCCAGAAGACCTCGTGCTGTCCGGCGTTCTTGGTGTAGAGCGAGCCTTCGCCGTAGGTCAGTCCGCCGATGAGTGCGCCGGAGGCCTCCTGGCCGAGGATATAGCCGTTCGGCAGGCCATAGGACTGGAAGGCTTTTTCGACCACCTTGGCCAGTCCGCCCGAGGTCGATCCGAAAAAGCCGTGCCCTGCATCGACAATCTCCTGGGCAGTGTATTGCGAGGAGTCTGCCGCCTGCGCGCGGGCCTCGGTCGCGGCTGCCCAAAGCAAAAGCAGCGACAGGCCGAAGGAAACAAGGGCATGAAGGTGAAAGCGGGACGCGATCATAGGGTCCACTCCGTTGATTTGACGGTCGATACCGCAGGAAACAGTGATCGCATTGTGGCGCGCCGATCTTAATAAGCAGTTTACCAAATGTGGTGTCTTTAGGGCGAAACAATCGAAGCGTTAACTGGGTCAGGGGCATGAAGCGGCCTTCTGACCGAGAGCGCTTGCGATTGACCGCACCCGGTGCGATTTTTCTATCCAAGTGATTCGGCCTGCGGGCAAAGAGGAGAATTCGATGTCGAAGAACCATAATCTGACCCTGGCGGGGCCGGACCTTGCAGCGCTTCTGTGCAGCCGGGTGTGCCACGACATCATCTCTCCGGTCGGAGCGATCAACAACGGCCTGGAACTGCTCGACGAGGGCGGCGCCGATGCCGATGCGATGGACCTCATTCGCACCAGCGCGCTCAATGCGTCGGTCAGGCTGAAATTCGCTCGCCTGGCCTTCGGTGCGTCGGGATCGGTCGGCGCATCCATCGACACCGGCGAGGCCGAAAAGGCCGTCATCGACTATGTGTCGGCCGACAAGAAGACCGAAGTGCGATGGAGCGGCCCCCGCGCCATCATCCCCAAGAACCAGGTCAAGCTGCTGCTCAACCTGTTTCTCGTCGCCTATGGCGCGATTCCGCGCGGCGGTGAAATCGATGTGACGCTCGAGACACCCGAGACCGATCCGCGGTTCCGCCTGGTGTGCAAGGGCCGCATGGTGCGGGTTCCGCCCAAGTTCCTGGAAATCTATTCGGGCAAGCTCGAGGAGGCGGTCGACGCCCACTCGATCCAGCCCTACTACACCGTGCTGCTGGCTGAAGAGGCAGGGATGACGCTGGCCTGTTCGGCCAATGCCGACGAAGTGGTGTTCACGGCGCAGCGCACGATCACGGCCTGATCAAGGCTGGCGGATCTGGCGGGAAACGCTCCGTTAAGCCTGTCTGATTACGGTTTGTTCGCTCCCCTGCGGTATGCTTGTTCCCAAGAATGACGGATCCGCGATTGGACCCGTCGGGAAGAAGCAAGAGGAGAGCCGCCATGCGCCGCTTCATGATCGCCGATGATTCTGCCGTGATTTGCAAGGTTGCCAAGCGCATCTTGACGGGGCTCGACTACCTCGTCATCGAGGCCTCCAATGCAGGCGAAGCCATGATCATGTGCGATGCCGAGCTGCCGGATGTGCTGTGCGTGGATGCCGGCATGACCGGCGCTCTCGAGCTGATCGCTTCGGTGCGTCAGATGAATGGCGGCAAGAATGTGCGCATTCACTATCTGATGATCGAGAAGGAATTCAAGCAGATGATGGCGGGCAAGCGCGCCGGCGCCGACGATTTCCTGCTCAAGCCGTTCGACCGGCGCAGCCTCACAGAAGCGTTCGCGCCGCATGCGATCGCGGCCTGACCGGACTTCCCGCCAGTCAGCCTGCCCCCCGCAGGACAGCAAAAAACCCGCCGAGGCGGGTTTTTCGTGTCTCATGTCCTGAACAAGGGAAGGTTCAGGCGCTTTCGAGGATTTCCCGCTCGTCCGGCTCGCGCAACACATATCCGCGACCCCACACCGTTTCGATGTAGTTCTTGCCGCCGGCCGATGTCGCCAGTTTCTTCCTGAGCTTGCAGATGAAGACGTCGATGATCTTCAGTTCCGGTTCGTCCATCCCGCCATAGAGATGGTTGAGGAACATTTCCTTGGTCAAGGTCGTGCCCTTGCGGAGCGAAAGCAGCTCCAGCATCTGGTATTCCTTGCCGGTCAGGTGAACACGCTGGGAGCCGACTTCGACGGTCTTGGCGTCGAGGTTGACCACCAGGTCGCCGGTTGTGATGACCGACTGGGCGTGGCCCTTGGAGCGCCGCACGATGGCGTGAATGCGCGCCACCAGCTCGTCCTTGTGGAAAGGCTTGGTCATGTAGTCGTCGGCGCCAAATCCAAGTCCGCGAACCTTGTCTTCAATGCCGGCCATGCCGGACAGGATCAGGATCGGGGTTTTGACCTTGGAGAGCCTCAAAGTCCGCAGCACCTCGTATCCGGACATGTCCGGCAGATTGAGATCCAGCAGTATGATGTCATAGTCGTAAAGTTTGCCGAGATCGACGCCCTCTTCACCCAGATCCGTGGTGTACACGTTGAAGCTTTCAGACTTCAGCATCAGTTCGATACTCTGCGCTGTGGCGCTGTCATCCTCGATCAGTAGAACCCGCATATTTATCCCCTTTTCCGCCGCCGCAAGGTCATTGAGATCCATTACGCGATACGGATCCAGTCGTTGCCTGATTTGGAGGCTGCCATGGAATGGTTAACAAATTCTGATCACGTTGCGCAACCATTATCGAATGTTAATTATCACTGGCATACTCCTGATTTTATTCCCTAAAATTAGCTCGGATTTCTTGATGTACCACATCAGGAAACGCGTCCAAGCGATTCAAAGGACTCCGGAATGACGGGCGGAAAAATCATGTTTCCTGTTTACCCCGCCTTAAACCATGACCGGTATTATTAACGATGCCCGTAAACGAAAGGTTACCACGATGGGCTAAAAGTTAACGTCGTGGTCATTTTTCGTACATCGGGGCTGGCGAATGTGCCGGAGCAACGAGTTTCAGTAGCCGGGATCTCGCATCACGGGAGTATTGCGTATGAAGTCGCGTGAGAGCCACGTTCGCCTGAAGCAGTTTCAGGTCAACGAAAAGACACGTCAGCTTGGACAGATCCAGCTGATGATGGCGGAAATGGAAAAAATGGCAGCGGAGCTGGAGTACCAGATCGCCGCCGAGGAAAAAAAGGCCGGCAACACCGACCCGAGCCATTTCGCCTATCCAACCTTCGCCAAGGCGGCGCGCCAGAGAGCCGACAATCTGCAGACTTCAATTCGCGAATTGAAGGTGCAGCTTGATGCGGCCGAGCTGGCGCTCGAAGAGGCGCAGGCCGAATTCGAAAAGGCAACCGCGCTCGAGGAGCGCGATGCCGGACACCGGTCAAGCCGGGCAGTCTGACGCCGAAGGGCGAACAATCGGTCTGACAGGCCGGGAGCGGGCTCAACCCCGCGCCTGGCCTGATGGCGATCCTGCATGGAAAATCGCCAAAGCCTGTCGCGCGCTTACCCGGACAGGGTGAGCGCCGCTGCGCGTTCACACTACGACATCCCGCCATTCCTGGTGTCGCTGCGCCTGGGCTTTGAAGAAGGGGCAGAGCGGGATGATCTTCCATCCCCCTGCGCGTGCGGCTTCGACGGCATGAAGCGCAAGCGCCTGTCCAACGCCCTTGCCGCGCAGGCTGTCGGGAACCCCTGTGTGGTCGATGATGATGAGTTGCGGCGAGGCGCGCGAATAGGTCATTTCCGCCTCGACATCGTCAAGCCGGGCAAGATAGCGCCCGCCCGATTGTCCGGTTTCCTCGGTGATCTGCATGAATGCCCCCTGTTTGCCAGGGGCAGCCTATCTCGGATATGGAGAAAACGGAAACCAGCGAAACAGCCAGGCCCATGTGAAGCCGGGGAGAATGTCAATGCGGGTCTTGCTTGCCGCGGCGCTTGTATTGGCGCCCTTGTTCTTCGGGCTGGGGATCGTCCTGCCGCTGGTGCGGTTCGAAACCATGTATTTCTTCAACCAGTCGCCCTCGCTGATCGGCGTGATCGCGGCCCTGTGGACAGATGGAGATCCGGTGCTCGCCGCGGTGGTCGGCCTTGTCTCCGTGGCGTTTCCGGTGGTCAAGATGGTTGCCATCTCGGCGGAAGCCGTTGGGATCGAGCACCGGTCCGGCCTCGCCATGCGGTTGCTGCCGCAACTGAGCCGCTGGTCGCTGATGGATGTGGTGCTGGTGGCGCTGGTGATCGTGGCGGCAAAGACCGGCGGCATCGCCCAGGCCTTTTCGCAACCGGGCCTTTGGTTCTATGCCGGCTCCGCGCTCACGGCAGCGCTGGCCCACGGCCTTGCGGGACGGCTCGGCAGACTAGGCTGACCGGCGACTGCACAGACACGCAAGGCGCGGGACCTGCCAAGGTCCTGCCATCATGCCATGCCGGGCAAGCCCAGAGAGGGCTGCAAAGGCTTTGAGCCTGGTCCTTAATGCACCCTGCGATCAGGCGACATCGCCTGATCGCAGGGTGCATCAGTGCCTGTATTGCTGGATGCGGGTGGTGCGCAGGCCTGCGAGCCCGTGATCGCTGATAGACGACTGCCAGGAGAGGAATTCCTCCACCGTCAGCGTGTAGCGGTCGCAGGCTTCTTCAAGGCTGAGCAGGCCGCCGCGCACAGCGGCCACCACTTCAGCCTTTCGCCTGATCACCCATCTGCGGGTGTTGGCGGGGGGCAAATCTGCGATGGTCAACGGACTTCCGTCGGGGCCGATCACATATTTGACGCGGGGTCGTACCATATCGGTCATTGGACTCTCTTACACACTCAAGACCTAAGACCTCACCCTACAGGCGCGGGTTTAAAAATTGCCTAAGGGCCCAGCAAGCATTTGGTAAGTTTTGGCACAGGTGGCGGCCGGGGGTGCAATCCCGACAAATCGCTCACCAGAACAAGGACTTGCGGGCTGACCCGCAGACCGGGCGGGACCGATGCGTCCCGGTCAGGTGCCTGCGTCCCGCGACCCGGCGTCCCGCGCCGGTCCTGGCATCTTGTTGCGCGGGCCGGCACACCCTATAAAGGGGCAGATCCCGAATGGATATTTTGCAACCGCTTGATCAGCGCCTTGAACGCTTTTGAATGCCGGGGAAGCCAGTGAACAGTCTCGATTTCAACAAGGACCCGCGCGACACGCGGGTGGTGGTCGCCATGTCGGGCGGCGTGGACAGCTCTGTCGTGGCGGGACTTCTCGCCCGCGAGGGCTATGATGTGCTGGGCGTGACGCTGCAGCTCTACGATCACGGCGCCGCCGTGCACCGGGCCGGCTCCTGCTGCGCCGGCCAGGACATCGACGACGCCCGCCGGGTCTGCGAGACGCTGGGCATCCCGCATTACGTGCTGGATTACGAGCAGCGTTTTCGCGAGGCGGTGATCAATCCCTTCGCCGAAAGCTATGTGCTCGGCGAAACGCCGATTCCGTGCGTTGCCTGCAACCAGACGGTCAAGTTCGCCGATCTGCTGGCCACCGCGCGTGATCTTGGCGCCGATGCGCTGGCCACGGGACATTATATCCGCTCGCGCGCCAACCCGACGCCCGGCAATCCGGGCCGGCGGGCGCTGTACCGGCCGGTGGATGCGGAGCGTGACCAGAGCTATTTCCTGTTCGCCACCACGCAGGACCAGCTCGACTATTTGCGCTTTCCGCTGGGCGATTTGCCCAAGGCGCGCACCCGGGAACTGGCCGCGGAAATGGGCCTGGGCGTCGCCAAGAAGGCCGACAGCCAGGACATCTGCTTCGTGCCGATGGGCAAATACGCAAATGTGATCGAGAAGCTGCGTCCCAATTCGGCGCTTGCCGGCGAGATCGTCCATATCGACGGCCGGGTGCTCGGGCAGCATGCCGGCATCGTGCACTACACCATTGGCCAGCGCCGCGGCATCGGTGTGGCTGTCGGCGATCCGCTCTATGTGGTGCATCTCGACGCGCGCTCGCGCCGCGTCATCGTCGGTCCGCGCGAAGCGCTCGAAACCCGCCGCCTGATCCTGCGCGACGTCAACTGGCTGGGTGACGAGCCGCTCGACGGCATCGGCCCGGACGGTCTCGAATGTTTCGCCAAGGTGCGCTCGACCCGGCCGCCGCGGCCCGCCATCCTGCGCGCGGTGGACGGCGAGATCTCGGTGGAACTCGTCGAGGGCGAGGCCGGGGTGGCGCCAGGCCAGGCCTGCGTGCTCTACTCATTGCCCGGCGACGAGGCGCGCGTGCTGGGCGGCGGCTTCATCGACCGCTCCGAGCGATCGGCCGCGGCCGAGGCGATGCTCTCGACCCTGCTGCAGCCGGCCGCCTGAACCGCGGCGCTGCCTGTCTGGGCGGGTCGCGCCGATGACGCGCGGGGAGTTTGCGTTCCCATGGATCTCTGCGGCGTCGGGGCAGGGCCTCTGCCTCAATCGTGGCGGACGGTGCCTTCCGACAGGATCTCGATGACGGCCAGCCCGTCCGACACCGGCGTGCGCGGTGCTGCGCCTGTCAGGATGCAGTCGAGGAAATGGGCGCATTCGCGCGTCAGCGGCATGCCGTCGGGGATGGCGATGTAGTCCGGATCGACCATTTCCGACTGCCAGCCATCATCGTCCTCCCAGACCTTGTGGCGGTAGACGGCGAGCTTCTGGTTCCAGGGCGCGACATCGTCGAACACCGCCATCGCCTTCGAGCCGATCACGGTGAGCTTGCGCTCCCGGTAGGGATTGAGCCGCGAGGCAAAGACATGGCTGCGCACGCCGCCGGGGAACTGCAGGTGCAGATGGGCAAAGTCCGACAGCCGGTTGAGCATGGCGGAGCCGACGCCGCGGACATTGACCGGTTTCTCCCCGGTGATCGCCAGGATCAGCGACAGATCATGCGGCGCGATGTCCCACAGCGCGTCGTTCTCGGCGTGGAACTTGCCAAGCCCGACCCGGTGCGAATGGATGTAGCGCACGGCGCCGAGCTCACCCGCCACGATCATGGCTTCCAGCGCCTCGAAGGCGGGATGGAACCTGAGCACATGGCCGGTCATGGCGGTGAGGCCGGACTTGTTCGCCGCATCCACCACCCGCCGCGCATCGGCGACCGACAGCGCTATCGGCTTTTCGACCAGCAGATGCTTGCCGGCCTCGAGCACGGCGATCGCCTGGTCGGCGTGATGGTGCGGCGGCAGCGCCAGGACCACACCGTCCACTGCGGGATCGGCGAGTATCTCCCCAAATCCCATGGCCCTGACGCCATGCTGCGCCGCCAGCGCGCCGGCGCGCTCCGGATGCCGGTCGGAGACCGCGTACAGCGCCCCGAGCTCGGAAAATGTGCGGGCGTGGTTGGATCCCCAATAACCGCAACCGATGACGGCGATCTTGGGGGCAGGGGCGCTTTGCATGGCCGGGTCAGTCCTCTTGCTGGTCTCGTCCTGCGGCGCTGCGCAGCGGCTTTGTGCGCTGGGGCAACCGAAGGGCGCTGATCTGATGCCCGTCACCTTCAGGCGAACCCCGTCAAACGCGACAGGCATCGGTCCTTGAAGGAGGGATTAGACCCGATGGCCAGGCAAGGCAAGGCACGCCTGCCACGCCCGGCATCAAGAGAGTGCGGCATGGTGTCGTGCCGGCACAGGCAGGGAGCGCCACGCCCATGCGATCGATGCCGGCCCCGAATTCCTGCAAGGCCTGTCGCCCGGCCTTGCGCTTTCCGGCCGGCAGCACGGCGCATGGGTGAAATCGGCGTCAGGAAAAGCCCAAAGCCTGCTTGACACCGGTGCAAGCCGCACCTTATATGCCGCCCGTCCGGCCCGATTAGATCGGCGGCTGGCGGCGGGGTAGCTCAGCTGGTTAGAGCAGCGGAATCATAATCCGCGTGTCGGGGGTTCGAGTCCCTCTCCCGCTACCAAAATTTTCAAGTTCAATAACATCAAAAGCTTGCCACAGACCGGGGGTTCCGGTCGGTGTGTGACATCTCACGCTCTTGTCCGCGGAGATTACCATGGCAATCGCTTCCTACCTCATGCGCCGAGAAGGCCGCTACAGCCTTCAGATACGATATTCCCGATCGTTGTCTCATCTCACTGGACGGGCCCTTTATAGGGTTTCTTTAATGACATCAGACTACCATACCGCGAAGTTGCGATTGGTTGAGTGTCTGAGGTGGTTTCACAAAATGAACAACAGTGATGATATGCTTCTGTCAGTACAAATTATTGATTCCCAGGATTCAAATTTTTGGAAACTTGATCTACATGACCAGGATCGTTGTCTTAGAGACCTAATCCAGAATCAATTTGGGGAATTTGTTTCGGATGCTTGGCCGCTTCAACCAGAAAGACTATTCGCTCGTAAGAAATTTGTGCGCTGGTATCAGTCTTTGGCTGAACGCCGACCTGATCTGAGTTGGAATTTTATTCTCAATGGGAGAGACCGCGGGGCGACCCGCAGGCGGTTCGAGCAACAGAATGACGATGCGCAACAATATCATCATGAAAGAAGCGTAGTTGACGCTTTTGAGAATGGTCGCAAGTCCATCCTACAGGCCACCGCTCACCGCGTTATTCCGGAGTCCTTCAGCCATAGTCTGGCTGCATCTATCACGCCTTCCCTGGTGCCCGAATTATCCGACGTCGGGGACATTGCTCAAGGGAACGGCCAGCCCGTTGTCTCTCATTCTGTAAAATCATCGGTGAATGCGAACATCAGGGTTTCAGATGCGCTTGAATTGTATCTGGAACGGATGCGGCTAGTTCGGAAAAGCGAAGATAGCCTATCGCTGATGTCTTTGATCATTCGGTTTTTCATTGACGAATTTGAAGACCCAGTGATCAGAAAAATCTCGCGGGATGATATCCTTTCTCTTGAGAGGATGCTGCCTGAAATTCCCAATCTCACAGGGATTCCGAAAAAACACAAAGCTACCCTTTCGACGCGGTACCGCTATGCGCAAGCCAACGGCTGGGACGGTCTGATACGGCTTACAGAAGAGCGGATCAGAAAAAGTTATCATAGCAGCCTCTCGATCTTTTTCGGCTGGCTGATCGAAGAGGGGTTCTATCTAGGGAAAAAGCCTGTCTTCAACTATGTCAGTGACGAAAATCTGGTCTCTCTCCCGCGGGATTCGTTCTCTGATGATGAAGTGATTGAAATCATCTCCATGCCGCTTTTTACGGGGTGCGCTGGACAAAGCCGCATCTGGAAACCGGGGCAGTTTTTCATCCAGACACATCTTTATTGGGCCTACATCCTATTACTCGTTACAGGCCTGCGTCCGGGCGAGTTGGGACAACTGAGACTCGATGATCTCGTGTGGCGTGACGGATTCTGGTACTTGAACCTGCGTGGTTTCGATCCAACGAAGGGGCGAGTGGCGATCAAGGACGTGGTGACCTTTAAAACCCCTAGTTCTCAACGCGTCATCCCATTGCACCCGCTGATCACTGATCTTGGCTTTCTGGATCGTATCGATGGTCTTCGAAAAATAGGATGTCCTGTGATTTTTCCTGAATGGGAGCCATACCCTAAACCGGGTGGGGCACTGAGGTGGGGGCAGCCAATTACGAAGAGCTGGCAATACCTCAAAACGAAAACCACCATCCAGCGGAAAGATGTAACGATGTATTCGACCCGTCATTGGTTCGCAGACCTCATTGACGGAACCGATATATCGGAACGGGCTAGAAAGCGGTTGATGGGGCATGTTGACAAGAACGACATACCATCAGGCTATGGGTCAAAGTCACGTATGACTGTGCGTGACCTTGGAGAACTGGCTAACGCAAATTCCGCAACTATCGAAGCCATGGCGGACGTACTCTTGTCAGCAAAAAAACGAGCAGAGACGAGTGAACTTGAACGACTGGAGCCATGGTTGAGTCGTGTAAACTGGTCATCTTACTATCGTGAAAAGACTGGATAGTATTTTTTCAGCAATTGGATTCTATATATTTATGTATGGAAATAAAATTATCATTATTCTATAGTATTATACTTGACTGATGCATGGACTGCATCAACCATAGAAAAAGCCGCGGTCAATGGGCTCGAACCCTACGCGGCTTTTTTATGGAGATGTTTGATGACTATAAGCCACTACGATGCATTTGAAAAATCTGTAGAAAATTCGCCGATCATTTCGCTGGAGAACGCACCAATAAAATCGAGTGATGTTACAGATTGCGCACTTCTGGCCTTCGAGACGAGATACGCCGAGGCCCAGCGTAAAAGAGCCGAGAAAAAGGCCAAAAGACAAGCCAAGCCTAAATCCCCAGACAAATCAAAATCCGAGACCAACAGATATCTGATAGAGGCTGCTGAGTTGCGCCGTATGGTGCATGAGCGGCTTGAAAATGGGTACGAGCTGCCTTTTCCAATGGAAATCGCAGGCCGTTATCGGCAGCCTTTTGTCGAGCCAGGACTTCGATCCGAGGATAATCCGATCTTGAAGCTTTTCGTCAGCCTTGTACCAGTCGGAGGAAAAGCCAGGGCGTCGAATAATAAGGCCATGCTTGAAATTCAATCACGCTCGAAGCTTCTAACGTTGGATTACCCATACATCGAACTCAACAAAGTGTTTCTGGGAGCGATCCGAATCGATTGCGATGGGGTTTTCCAATCGCCTGACCATCTTCTTCACGAGCTTGAGCTTCTGGTGAAGGCCAAAGATATTCCGTGTCTACCTCACATCATCGTGGGCGACCTTATTGGTGATGGAACCTACAGACGTCCTCATTTTATCTTCCTGCTGCCCCCGGGCAGGGCGGTATGGAATTCCGAAGATCAACGTTGCCGCAAGGACATCGTCCGCCTTCTTGTCGGAGTCTACAATGGTCTATGCAAAGCCATGTTGGATATAGGAGCTGATCCTTCTGCACCTGCGACGACGATGCGAATGAAAAACCCTTTGTCGCCGATCTGGCACACCATCACACCGAACTGGCAGCATATGCCCACGCTCAGCGAATTCAGCAAATGTGTGGACATGAAGGCAAACCGTCAGAAGTTGATTCGACGTGCCGCGGCCGTCCAATCAGGCATGGACATTACCCCGTCCAATGCCCTGTTCAACAACCTTCGCGAACAAGCTGCCAAGCTGTTGGTCGAATGGCATTTCAATGCTGACGCCCGCATCACTGGACCCAGAACGGCACTGGCTGATCACCTCCATGTAGCGCTTGAAAAGTTTGCCAATGGGGCGGACCTCGACGAGCTGAAGGTGGCATACGTGATCAGCAAAGTGGCCGACTACATGTCTGTTGATTTCGATCCCAGCAAGCTTCAGAAGCGACGGAACCGAGGCCAAATTCTCCATGTTGTCGAGAACATGAAAAGCGTCCGGGAGCGCCAGAGAGCAGGCTCGCGTTATTCAAATGAAGTCCGAAAGAGCCGAAGCCTTGAAAAGCTGATTGCCGTTTATCGGACGATGCTTGATCGGTCCGAAGACCTCAGCCCGGAACAGCTGGCATCAAGAGCAGGCGTCTCCAGATCGACCGCTTATCGGCATTTTGAGGTCTGTCAGCAAATTTGTGCCAGCGAGTGTATAGATAAAAAGGAACCCGCAGGGTCGCTCATTGATAAAACAAATGAAACCCTGGACACACGCAAGACAACAAAGAGCCAAACCAATTTGCCGACATCCAGAATCGAAAAGAATGAAGACGTCGAAATGGTTTTCATGGCCGACACCACAAACGAAGACGACGATGTTCGGCTAATCGAAGAACATGACGCCTGGATTGCGGCTCAGGAATCTCCCGCGCACGCCCGCCAGACACATTTTGACCTCTCAAATGAGTCCGACATCATATTCGAAGACAAACACCATCTAGCGGCTCTGGAAACTTGATTATGTGGCAGTTCACAGTTGCCGCTCATTGGCGCTGGCCTAGCCCGTTCATGAAAAACATAAACGGGTCCTGATTATCAAACCACAATGCCGTCAAGGTGCTGCCTTGCGGACCGAGGCTCGGCGTTAGCGCGCCTGCGCCCGCACCAATCCGCTGCGCCAGACCTTGACGGCTCGACCTTCGGAGAAAACTGATTGTTCGAAACTCGAATTAAAGATTTCGAAATTCGAAATTTTGACAGCCCGTCGAAATCCGATAGTTCGAAACTCGAACCGATCATTTCGAAAATCGAAACAAACATTTCGAACCCCGAACGATCACTCGACCGTCTCAAAATCCAAGATTTTCCCATAACGTACATGTACGTTATGCCGTATTGTGCGATTATTCAGGCTTTTCGAATTTCGAAATGATTATTTCGAGTTTCGAGGTTTAAACAGTTTGGAATTCGAAATTGGCGGCTGTCGGTCCCGATTGCCTAAAGGCAATCTCCTGCGGCAGCCTTTGTTTCCCATTTCTTCATGCGCGAATGCCCGAATTCCCGCCATGCGGCGCGATGCTGAATTCTCCGATATGCTCATTTTGTTTCGTCCTGGGGGCACGGCATTTGCAGACAGATGGCCATAAGGCAATGCAGCGGTCGGCTGAAATGGGCGGAAAGCGGACTTTCGCCATCGGCGGCACCAGCTGACTTATCTCGCCTAAGCCTAACCAAGGAGAAAGCACGGGGCCGGGTGACGAGCAAGCCTATTGAGTTAGTCTTGACACGACATTGGATGTCTGTTCCCCGATTGTCTTGAATGCTGCAATCAACTCAGCGCTGTTTTTCGCGTCAAAGTAGTTCTCAGGCGCAGAAGCGCAGTAGGACAGAAGCTCTTGTCCACGGGTAGGCGCGGCAAACGCAATCGTATACACGGTGGCCCCATCTGCTTTCGCCTTGTCACATAGTTTTTTTGTCGACGTATCGGCAGAATTAAAATTGTTTTCCCCGTCAGTCATGAAAACAATAATCCGCTCCGGCTCCTGTCCAGTCTTTGCCTTATGTTCGTTGGTTTCCGTCTGCGAGACAACGCTCTCGTAACCCCATTTGAAGGCATTTGTGGAGTCCGTGCCTCCTTTCGCCTTTAGACCACCAGCAAACTTACGGACCTTGTTCGGGTTCCAATGCATCTTTTCAGAACCGTCCAAGCTGGAATCATAGGACACAGCGCCAAGTCGAACGTATTCTCTGTTTGGATCAGCATCCTCGATGAGCTCGACCAATCCAAAAACGGCAGTCCTGAGTGCAATGATCTTCTTTTGCCCGTCTAGCTTCCATTCCATTGACCCCGATTTATCAAGCACCAATGTCATTGAGATAGAACCTTGAGCGGACTCAGACCCGCTTTCAGATTTGCCAGTCACGTTGATGTTCATCTTTTGCTTGCCCATAAGTCGCGCCATGGGTGTCGCGTCCCGCGTTCCTGCCACGGCAACCGCCACGCGCCAGATTGTGCGGCCATTGTCGATAATCTCGTCAATAGTGACAGTCGGCGAAATTGAAAAACCAGCAAATGCCGAAGTGTCTTCTTCGACCTGACCCGTAAGGAAGCTGGCTGCAAAGGCCTTGGCCTCAGAAATGGTAAGGTTCTCTTCCTGATAGAGTCGTGTCGCGGTCGCCAAGGCGGCGCTGTCCACAGCATTTTGCAGACGTGTCTTCATTGACATCGAATTGGTGATATCAAGGACAAGGCTTCCGGCCATCAAAACGACGGGCACCAGGATGCCAGCCATCATGGCAAAGTTTCCGTCGCTGTTGCGAGCCAAATCCCGAATTTTCATCAGCGCTGTTGAATTGGTCATAACAGACCTCGCTTGTGTTGCCTTAATTCATATGAAGAATACACCAGCGACTGTAAAAATAGGTCTAACACATTCAGTTAACGTCCTACTTACATAACCAATTAATTTGAGTGCAACAAAACATTATATCAATTGGCATGCACCTCCTTTATGAAAGAAGTTACCGACACTCAGCGTGTACGCAGATCGTCCCCCACGGGCGCAATAATTGCGTTTCATCAAATCAATTCGATTTGGGAATAATGTTTCTACTTCGTCGGTCGCGTGACGAAATTGAACGTTTGTGATCTGCTGATGACCTTTCCGACACATATTCTATATGTAGAAATATTGGAATAAACAATCATGAAGAATGTTTCACCAAAAGTCGAAACGTGAACCTGCACATCGACAGCCTGGGAGTCGACGGGGATATCTTATCCGAACCTCACCCAGCTCCCGAAATTTTCACTGGGTAGATCGTCCGAGCTCTTTCTGAACTCTTACCCATTCCTGACCTGCGTCTTGAGATATCACTCGTGTCTTGGCCAGCAGCCAGACACTGTATGCAGCCAGGGTCAGAGAAATGGACAGTTCACGCATTTCACCGATCTCGTAGCTGAACATCAGTTTGTGTCCATAAACGAGATAGATAATCTGGGACACAACCATAGCCAGACCAACGGCAATGACTGCCCCTCGCACAATTCCGAGTGCTGCGTTGGCCGCAATAAATGCCAAACAAACGCCGATCAGAAAATAGATTTGAAATGCCAGGATACCCCAATTCTCGTACATGAATCCGGCTACAGGAATTGCGGCAATCCCGAACGAAACAGGGGGAACAAAAAATCTGATTGGTTCGAAGAAAGGAATCTTGGCTTGACCGAATATGATGGGCAGCAACACGAAACAGACAAATGCCAAAGAGTAATAGAGGAACTCGAATCGATTGGTGTAGAAGTTATGGATATTTGTTTCGTTCTGAATGTTCTGTTTGAAGGCGTCGGGCGTTCCCCAGCCAACATAGTGCTGCCCCCAGGAGATTTCCTCCATTAGCAGCAGGAACACGGCTAACACCATAAGGCCGCATATCCACGCGCTCTTTATGCCAAAAATGCTCCTCAGGTTGCTTTTGCGCATTTTCAAAGTCGCGGCAATTAGCAATAGAAGGCTGACCAGAATCAAGAACTCCTGCGCCAAAGCGATTTGGCCCAGTTCTTTCACGTTGAGCGCAAGATATTCCCGGCCGAACAGAATCAGCGCTACCGCCATGCAGACAATGATCAAATTGCCGACCAGGAGGCTCCAGCCCAAACGATCAAAACTCAGGTTTCTTTGGGTGTCTATTTTTGACAAGCCCCGGAAAAGGCCTTTTGCCAACAAGTAGGCAAAGACGCTGGTTGCGATCAAAAGCGGGAACTCCAGGAGTTCCCAATCCTTGATTGACCACTTGTAATAGTACTTCTCAAGAAAGCGACGATCAAGAATGAGCCATATGATGACAGCTGATGCAAGACTTATGGCTGCGGATATGTAATGCCAATTATTCTTGTGCTCGAATTGCATTTCAAAGCCCCCTCATTGAACTTGAACCTAGTTTATTAGAGGATCATGAATCTATGAGCAAATTCTTGATGAATCATTGGTTAACGATCATTAGCAGGCTGATCGAAAAGCAGCTTTTGTCTGGAAATGGATTTTGGGGAACAGTCTGTGCGGAAAGCGGACATTGACTGCAGCCGCGAACCAACCTGGCGTAGTGGTCGAATTCGCCATTCGATAGGCGCAATTTCCGGGCTTTCCTCTGCGCCGCCGCAAGTCGGCTTGCAGCCCGACGCCGACACTTGAAGCACTCTGCAAATGTGTATTTTGTTCAAGCGCTGAAGGGATGCAAAAGCTCAGCTATCCGGCTTCGTAACCATTGGTGAGGCGGACTGTTTGAAAACCGACGATGCCAAATCAAAAACAAGTGGACCGGATCGACGAGGATGGGGGGCTCGAACACATTGAGATTTGCTGATTTGGAAACGCGATGTGCGAACGCGGATGGAAGCAAGGCGATGAGGTCCGAACTGGCAACGGCGCGGTAAACTCCGGAGAAAACTGGCAGGGTCATCACCACATTTCGCTCGCGCCCAATCCGCGCGAGTGCTTCATCCCCAATACCTTTGGGATTACCCTCGGTCGAAAACAGGACATGCTGTAGTTCGCAGAAGAGGTCGAGCGGCATAACATCGCCTTGCGCAAGTGCACGCTCTGTTGTCCTTGGATGAGCCTTCCTGGCAATCACAGAGAATGATGAGCTGAAAACAGGTTGGCCTTCTGCCCATTCGGGCAACGGCGTTTCCGGCAGCAAAGCAAAATCCACCTCTTGGCTCGCCATGGTGTCGACACGATCGTCGGGGACCAGGTCAACTAGGTGAACACGCAGCGAAGGAGCATGCGCTGTCAAGTATTCGGCCAACGCGGGCATGAGCATTTCAGCAAAGAAGTCGCTGCCCGAAATCCGGAATCTGTGTTCTGCGGTCGCCGGATCGAACACATCTTGCGCGCGGATCAGCGCTTCGATACGGCTCAGAACGTCTTGAAGGGGTTTTTTCAGAGAAAGAGCGAACTCCGTCGCTTCGAGCTTCTGACCGCTGCGAAAGAACAACTCGTCCCCGAGAGATAGGCGAAGCCTTTTCAGCGCTGCAGATACGGCTGGTTGGGATAGGCCCAAACGCTCACCGGCCCTGACAGTGGAATGCTCAATCAGCAGCGCATCCAGCACACGCAGAAGGTTCAGATCGAAAGTGGATAAATTTGTCATATCAATAGCTATCATACAATCTATCAATTTAACAGATTAACAGGGTGCAGGTAGGCTGCAATCAGTTCCAAATGATCAGCCAAAGGAAAATCAAGATGCAGGATCGCCCTCGCACCTATAACGTTCTGAATATACTCATGAAGTTTCACGCCTTTCCGTCCGAGACGATGGACAAGTTCTGCTTTGTCGAATGTCTTGTCCCCATTGGTGCAGGTGCGCCACCGAACCACCACGCAGGCGAGACGGAATCGTTCTATGTCATCGATGGTCAGATCGGTTTCATGGTCAATGGCAAGGAGGTCTTGGCTGGCCCAGGCGATCACGTCGCAATTCCCGATGGGGCCGTGCACGCGTTTCAAGCTGTTGGAGACAAGCCGGCCCGCCTCTTGATCATCAACGCGCCCGGGCACATGCACGACAGGTTTTTTACCGGAATCGGACACCCCCTTCCCGAGGGCCAAACCGAACTGCCGGAACCTAGCGAGCCGGATATTCCATCAGTATTGGCCATCGCGGAGGAAGTGGGCATGACATTTGTGGCTCCGGACGAAGAACGTGCCTAACGCGGCCCACTTGGGCGGAGAGCGGACGTTGGCAACGTCGGCGACACATCACTGAAATCGGCTCACTTCGTCGAGAAGAGGCATTAGGTGCGTATTCCGGGACGATCCGGCCACCGATTCCGATAGCATCCGGCCACTGATTCCGATTTGATCCGGCCGGGGATTCCGGGGCATCCGGCCACCCCCATTTCAACCCAGGTTAGGCTGCTGCGAGGCGATCTGTAACAGGGCTACTGTTCCGTTCCTTTGGATGGAGAGAGCCCTTTATGAAGAGATTGCCAATGCGGAAGATAA
>Ga0076929_100486_pt1 | contig 33980 bp, 28 predicted proteins | sample HotLakConUCCSL28_FD_87104 | JGI IMG/M metagenome (GOLD analysis project Ga0076929, IMG submission 87104) | Hypersaline microbial mat communities from Hot Lake, Washington, USA - Hot Lake Consortium UCC-SL28 (version 3) (version 3) | ecosystem: Environmental > Aquatic > Thermal springs > Hot...
GTAGGTTATTCTCATCACACTGCTCCTATTGCTCTGGCAAGTTTTTATTTTACCGCGCTAATTCCCGATAAAGTCTATTATTCTTAATCAGCTTGCTTATATCTATGATGAACAAAATAATCATGAGAAGGCCATAGGGTATAGAAATCGGGAAATTGAGATACATCGAAGACTAGGTAATGATGCACAAGCCTTTACGAGCTTGTTGATTCTTTCGCAGAGCTATAAACAGATGGGTCAATATAGTAAAGCACTAGCTGTCACAGAAGAAGCTGAGCAGCTTGCGCAGATACTAGACGACCCATTAGCGCTTTTGAAGGCAAAAATAAGCATTTCAAACATATATGATACGATGGGCCGCTACATAGATGCTACTGAACTATACGAGGCAGCACTGGTTTTAGCAGAGGCCCAAAACGAGGCTGAGAATGCAGACATTATCCGCAACAACTTGGGCATAATTGCTGCCGCACAAGGCAGGTATCTCTCTGCCCTGGAGATTTTTGAATCTTCTCTTGCATCTATTCGTGAGAAGCGTCGGCAGGCGATGGCAGCCACGACTTGGGATGAATTACGTGAACGTTGTTATCCACCTTCTGAAGTAGAAAGCACTCTATTGTCACAGCGCGATGCATTTGCTGATGCACTTACAAGAAATTCGTTGGAGCAGTGGCGGAAAACTTGTCTTAGTGTGACTTGGGACTCAGAGTTCAAGTCTCTTTCTAATATGGCAATGGTGTATACAAATCAGGGTCGCTATCAAGAGGCGATCACAACCTATGAAGAAGCGCTGGCAATTACGAAAGAATGGAGTACGCCTAGCCAGCAGGGGACTATGTTGAACAACCTTAGCGGTGTGTACTTTGACAAGGGAGACTATCCCGAGGCGCTGCGTCTGTCACAGCAAGCGCTTACCCTATTCGAGAATCTTGACGAGCCACTCAATATCGCCTTGAGTTTAAATTCAATTGGTACATATTACTGGGCACAAGGCGAGTATGAAAAAGCACTAGCTAATCATGAGAAAGCACGAGAAATTTTGAAAGAGTTAGAGTATAAACCCTTAGAGGCTACAACATACAACAATATTTCTGCTGTTTATCAAGCTCAAGGCCGCTATCCAGAAGCAAAAGCGCTGTTGCAACAGGCGATGGCTATCGATCAGCAGCTTCAGCTCTTACCTCGCCAATCTATTCGCTTAGTTCATCTTAGCCAGATTGCCAGAGACGAAGGAGATTACCCTACGGCCTTAGCTTATTTAGAAGAGGCGCTGGGCATTCAGCGAGAAATTGGTGATCGCCCCAAAGAGAGCTCCACTTTAGTCAGTGTGGGCCTAATATATGAGCTGCAAAGTGACTATTCAGACGCGCTCGCGGCTCACCAAGAAGGATTAGCAATTGCTCAATCTATTCAAGACTTAGACGATGAAGCAGGCGCACTGTCGGCATTGGGCCGTACCTACAGCAAGCTAGGCGAATACGCTCAGGCGAAAACTTTTCTCCAAGACTCTTTAGAGATTCTGACACGCATTGAAGATAAATCCAGTGAAGCCTATGTACTGAGCCAGCTAGGTGCAAACGCAGACAAGCAAGCCCAGCATTCAGAAGCACTCTCATTTTATGAAAAGTCATTAGCCCTACACCAAAAAATCGGCAACGTTGGCGGAGAAAGCTCCGCACTGCTCAGGCTCGGCCTCTCCCAGATCACTCAAGGCGATATCGACAGTGCAGAAGCCAGTTTACAACAGTCTTTAGAAATCCAAGACCGCATCGGCGCACAGAAAAATAAAGCAGAAACCCTAGCTGGCCTCGCCCGCGTCGACCGTAAAAAAGGCAATCTAGACGAAGCCTCTGCGCAATTGCAGCAAGCCCTCTTTTTACACAAACAGCTTGGTGACAAAGATGGTGAGGCCGCCGTACTCGCTCAAATAGGCGATCTTCTCTCGTCACAAGATCAGCCCGAACTGGCTATCATCTTCTACAAGCAGTCCGTCAATATTATCGAAGGTATCCGCAGCGACCTAAGCGGCCTGCCATCTGAACTACAACAGTCTTTCACAGGTACTATTTCAGAGACTTACCGGGCTTTGGCCGATCTTTTACTTCAGGAAAACAGGGTCCTAGAAGCTCAGCAAGTTCTAGACCTACTCCGAGTCCAAGAGCTAGAAGATTATCTACAAAATGTACGTGGCAGTGATGTAACAGCCAACGGCATAGAATACCAACAGGCAGAGCGTGCCTTTTTATCTGAATATCAGCGCAGACAAGAAACTGCGATAGAACTGGCACAAGAGAGAGCTGAGCTGAATGAGAAGAAAAAGAATGGTACCATTACAGAAACAGAAGATACACGCCGTAGAGTTCTGTTTGAATTGGAAGAAGAGATTAGAACTGGGTTTAATGACTTCGCTAATAGCCGTGAAATCGTTGATTTAATCGAAGCACTTTTAGATGATACTGATGAACAAACGATCAAACCAGAACAGTTGCCTGCGCTCAGAAACCAGCTCGCAGAGTTAGAGGCTGTTTTGGTGTATCCGCTAGTTTTAGAAGACCGGATAGAAATAGTGATTACTACAGCAGAAGCACCTCCCTTGCGAAGAACTGTACAAAACAAGGGCAGGTCGTGAACCAAAGAAGCGTGGGATTCGTCTGATCAGGTGTTGATATTCATTCAAACCGAGATGGATTGTCCCTTCTGTGACCACCCGAACACCCACAAACATGGTCGAACCAGCAAAGGTAGCCAACGTTTTCGTTGTGCCAGCTGCGGTTGTACCTTTGCTGAGACCTTTGATACGCTGTACTACCGACGTCAAGTGACCCCTGAGCAGGTTGAGACGATCCTGCAAGCCCATGCAGAAGGCAGTAGTTTGCGAGGGCTGAGCCGAATTGGCAAACGCGCCTACGGTACAGTTGTGAGCATCGTTAATTCGGCTAGTCAAAGGGCGCAACAGGTGCATAACGAGGAAATTCGAGACCTGGACTGTGATGCGGTCTCTGGCGATGAAATGTGGTCATTCATAAAAAAAACAAAAAAACTGCTGTCCCGAAGAGTTAGACGTAGGAGACTGCTGGATTGGTGCGAGTCTAGCTCAAGAAAGCGGCTTGATTATCAGTGCCCGAGTGGGCAAACATACGGATGAATTCTTAACCGAATTGATTGCTAGCACGGCAGGAAAAACAGACTGTAAGTTTTGGTATACAGATGGTTGGGCAGGCTATGAGCGGGTCTTGTGCCCCGAAATCACTCACATTATTGGCAAAGAAAATACGCAGCGGCTAGAGCGCACTAACGGCATCATTCGACAGCAAACGGGTCGATGGCATAGACGTCAGAACAAATTTGGCAAGCTTTGGATGCAAACAAAAGTGACGACCCGGTTAGTGGTTAGTTACTTTAACTGGATATGGCAGCATAGTCGAACTGGTGATAGTGCCGCGATGCGGGCTGGATTGGCCACGAAACCTTGGGGTTGGAATGATATCGCAACTTATCCCACGTTTTACTGAGGCACGACCTTTTTCTAACAGAAATTGCCTTTGAGGAGGTCTTTTACTTTGCTGATGACTCACCGCCGATTCCAACGCCGAAAGGCCCGATGCGATCTGAGCCGACTTTTACTTGCAGCCTGAGCTAGAGTTAGAAGAAGGCCAAATGGGGTTGTTTTAAGGAGTCGATCATGAAAGTTAAGGGCATCAAGCGAGGCAACGTCATTGAGCTCATTGATCAAACCATCGACATTCCCGATGGAACAGAAGTCACGCTCACAATCGACGATCAAACCAATATTTTACCAGAAGCCTATCTGGAAAGCTTACAGACATTCTTTACTGCTGCTAACTTGGCCACGGCTGATTTTCTTGAAACACGGCAAGCCGACACCGACGATACGCCTCTAACTAATCTAATTGGTTCAGCTCCCAGCAGCTTTGCTAGCCCAGAAGCAGCCGACCAGTTTATCCGTCAGGAGCGGGACGCATGGGATTACTAGAAGCATTGGAGGGCGATCGCATTTATCTCGATACCAACACCTGGATCTACGCTTTGGAAGGCTACTCTGCGTTTCGCTCAGAGTTAACGCTTCTATAGCAGATGGTTAGAGTGCATTCCAGGTTTGCAACCTCAGATTTGGGGACAATTTTCAAGACCGTTGAAAAAGCTTGCCAGGAGGCCAACTCATGGCTGAGTATTTATACTTATTTGAAAAAGTGAGATACACTCGATGGTTACACCTGTATTTGAGGCGTCCTACTGCTTGAGACGATTTCCGTCATTTTTTGAGCGATCGCGTGAATCTCCTTAGTATGTGCCAAAGTCAAACTGTTCTCTAAAACCTCTCCTGATTCAGAAAGACTCAACCTACGCTCGCTCGCGTTGTGGATCAAAGTGAGCGTATTGTCTTGGCTCGATATGATGCTGTAATTTTGTCCTGGAAATATGGTTTTGCCTTCGTCACAAGGCTCTGTTAGTCGGTTAGCAGTTGCCATCGACCAGATTGAGCGCAAATTAGGCTCAATCTGCGAGACAATTTGCGCTTGCAGTCGGCTGATTTCTTTGTCCATGCGTAATTGGTCGGTCGGTCTAAGCTGAACGCTACCCTTCTCAGACGCCTTAGCGGCTTGTGCAATCTTCTGGATCGCAGCTAGTTGAGCGCGATCGCCCGCTAAGTTAGCGCGATACCAGGTACGTAAGTCCTCTAGAGTCGTTTCTGGGCGGCGGCTAGTAAATTGTTCTATATCTCGGTTCATCGCCTGCACTTCATTAGCGCTGAGGCGAGTACTGCCGGTCGGCGCTGCTTCGACGCCTTTTTGTCTAATGCTTTCAAGTTGTTCTGGCGCGGGTTGTTTTTGTTGATGTTGAACCGCGACATACCAGTCGCGCAGCTTTTGAATGCTAACAGAGGCGGTTGGATCTGCACTGGTTAAACTATCGTGTAGCTTTGTATCTCTTTGCTCAATAGCTCTCTGCACAATTGAAGAAGCCGTCAGCGATGTCTTGCTTGTAGAAGCGGATAAATGGTGCTGAGAGAGGCTCTTTACTGGCGTTGTAATCTGCGTGGCTTCTGTAGAAGTGGGCCGATGTGCTATTTGTAGCTGCTTTGTTTCTACTTTTTGGGGCGCATTAGGTGGCGTGGACTTTGGTAGCGGACTTAGTTGTACAACTGTTGGTGCTGGCGATCGCTGAGTATGACGGCTAAGCTGCTGCGCTGACAAATCTAAATCCATTTGCACTGGAGTGCCGGGTTGAATCTCTACTGGGACTGCCCGACTAATCTGAGGTTGCTCGCTAGAACTGCTCTGTTCTTGTCTAGTAGAGGTTCTAGGCTGACGGATATGCTCAGCATACCTTTGGTCAATCAGCGTTCTCATCATCATGCCTGCGAAGACAGGATCGCCAGTTGGGTTGCGCGCCAGCTCAGTCGTTACTGGATTAAGCGTTGCCGTTTCCTTCAAGCTGAGCTGGCCAGCCTCGTTGACCGCAAACACCGTCTCTGCAACTAACCGTGACGGCTGTGCGTTCTTCGTAGTGGATAGACTGAGTCGCACTTGCCGAGCGCCATCAGCTTGCAACGTACTTTCGACCACTAGAGGATTGAAGACGCCGTTATCTACCTTGAGCCGGAAGCTGTCTTGCTGAACCAACTTAGTGGCTAGCCCAGCGGTATGAATGAACTTAGCCGCCGTCTGTTCTGGGATACCCGGCTGCTCCTTCGGCTCTACAATCGACGTCTTTTCGAAAGCTTCTATTGCTATCTCTTTAGATTCGATCTTGTTCGTCGCTAAATCTGGCGCTACTGCCTCAGGCGCTCTCCTCTTTTCTGCTAAAGCCATCGGCGCTGGTGCTGCTTTTTCTACCGTTGGCAAGTCAGGATGGAGAACGCGCTCAGCATAGCTATCGTTGATGAGATTTCGAGTAATCAGACCAGCAAAGGAGCGATCTCCGCCGTGCCTTTGTCGTATCTCTCCAGAACCCAGCACGTTCCGAGTGGCCGTTTCTTCTAGACGTAGCTCTCCATCTTGTGAGATGGCAAAGACTACCTCGCAGTCCATTGCCCTCTCTTGACCTTCTTCAAGATACTGGCTGAGATAGAGCAAGCGCTCGCCATTGCCTACTTGATGGCTTTCAATCACTAAATCATTGAGACTACCGTTTTCTACCCGTAGATGGAACGTTTCGCCTGTCATAACCTTTGAGGCCAACCCAGCCGTATGAATCAGATTGGCGGCGTTGCGTTCTGCTCGTTTCGGCTGCTGGCTAGGTGCTTTGATTGAAGCGATCGCTTTTGGTGCTGCCGATGACTGGTTAGCGATCACCGTTGCCTGCTCGTACTTTTTAGCGATCGCCATCAACAGCGGCATAGAGACGCTGCTTTCCTTTCGATACCAGCGAGCATCGCCATCCTTGTTCGAGAATCTGAACTTCAACGCCTTAAGCTCTTGCGTCCACTGCTTAGATGGCTTCTCTGCAAAGCGTACCTCGATACCCTTTTGCTGAGGATTGCGAGAGATAGTGATGTGCTCTCCAGAGTATATAGACGGTCCGTTAGCTGAGTGCTCCTGAGCTTCTTTGATATTGGCATCTAGCTGAATCCTGAGTGCTTTTTGGGCTATATCCTCAGACGGTGGCACAACTCGGACGTTTTGCGTTGCTGCTAGATGCTCAGAGAAGCTAGCGGTTTTGTTGTTTGAGCTGGGCGATCGCTTGGAAGCTTCGAGATTTTCCTGCTTTGTTTCTACAGGTACTGGGTTCTGTTCCTCACTGGTTGGAACAGCAGGTTCTATATCAAAACCGTTTCTCTCCTCGACCTGAGTTACGGAGACGGAATGGTTAGGGATAGTAGCTGGTAGCGTCACTTCCTCCTCAACGCCTGAATACAGCGACTTAATACGGAAGGTCACCGCTTCTTCTTCGGATGGTGGCGAGACTCGAACGTTTTGTGTTGCTGCTAGATGCTCAAAGAAGCTAGCAGTTTCGTTGTTTGAGTTGTGAGATTGCTTTGATGTTTCAGTCTCTGTTTTCTGCTTTCCTACGGTTACCTTCTCCTTTATTTCACCTGCTTGAGTCGTCGGGTTTATATGGCTGCTACTCTCTTCTGTGAGTTGAGTTGAGGAGCGATCTCTAATTTGGCTGATGTCTGGCAGTACGCCTTCCGCTTCAGGCGTCCCTTTTTCTGTAGGAGTAAATGATGCCGCTTCTACTTCTTTTTCTTTAGGCGCGATCGCCTGGCCGGGTTTAGTCTCTTCTGTGGCGATTGTCTCGGTTGTAAGGCTGTGGATGTATGAGTGGTTAGCTACGCATTGAGCAAAGCGCTCAGCTAGTAGTGCCTCACTGATATTAGGCAAGTCATCGGCTTGCGCACTTTCTAATGTGAGTAGTCCAGCCTCATCTATTTGAAAGATGACTGTAAGAGCTTTCGCTTGGAAGTCTTTGTCTTCTATATCGGTTTTGAACGAGAGCCGTTTGCCATCATTTGAGTCGATGACGAGATCGGCGTTGCCTTCTGCGCTCTGCAAGCTGAGATAGAAGCCCTCTGGCGAGAGGACGCTGCGTTCTAACCCTACAGTTGTGATGAGCTGAGCGATCCCGCTGGCTGCACTCGTCTCTTGCTGCTCCGGGGCGGCAACTCTGCGCTGTCCCTGATTCTTTACCTCTACTTTGAGTCCTTCATGGACTTCGGCTAGTCGTTTTATCGCTGTTGCCAGTTCATCTTCTTTGGAGAAAGGTTTATCGGTTTGCCCAGAGAGGTCTTTGAAGTTTTTCTTCTGGTCAGCAAGCTGACTGGTTAGCTCATCTAACGTCTTTTCTAAGTCAGTCTTGAGTTCTTTTAATGGCCTGTAGGCAGCTACCTTAGAGCCTAGAATTTTGCCTTTGTGATACTTGCCCTGGCCTTCAATTCTGAGATAAGTGGACGCAGTAAAGCCGTCGCCAGTGCTCTGTATGTATAGGTTAAACTTCCCGAAGTTCCCTATCTTCTGGTCTGACTTTCCTGGCTTTTGGGTAATTGCATCTGCCGTACTTCTAATGCGTTTGCCAATCTCATCTTCTTGCTCTAACCGCAGGGTTTGTCCGAATAGAGTAATTTCTCCGCCCTGGTGAGCTTTCTCTGTCGCCGCGATATCGGCTGTTGTGGCTTCGACTGCCGCTGCTAGCCTATCTATCCGGTCAGGTAGTTTGTTGAGTTCTTGTCTAATTCGATAGTTGGTATTGGTATGAGATCGCTTCTGAGCTGTTAGCTGGCGAATGGTGTTGTCGAGGGTGGCCTTCTCCATGATGAGTGGATTACCAGTGGCGATCGCCTTAATCTCAGAGTAGTTCAACGCCTCGGTAGACACGTCAGACATCCGCCTGATGTCGGTAGAACCCTTCATCACCTGCTCGATGAAGCCAGCTTTGGTCTCCAGCGTCTGCCAGAAGTAGCCATCTATTCCCGGCTGACCATTCCGTCCCTGAGTGACGTAGCGCCTGCTTTCTACAACGTCGTTCTCGTTGCCCTGACGGATCATCCTTCCGTCCCGCTGCTCGATCTGGTCAGGACGCCAAGGCACCGTTAGATGGCTGATGCGAGCGAGTTTCCGTTGTCCGTTAAAGCCAGTCTCTAGCTGCGCTCCAGAGAGCAGTATGGCGATCTTTCCCTTATTAAAGTTCTGCTGTAGCTGTAGCTTTTGGGCATCGGTTTTGTAGTCTTGAGCGAAGGCGATTGCACTCTCGGGTACACCCCTTCTTACCAACTTATTCTTGATGTCTTGATAGAGCGAGAATTCTCCAGCTTTCTTTGGTGTACCCAGGTCGCAGAAGACAAGATGCGTCTTATTTGAGCCATGTTCTTTCCAAAAATCGAAGGCATCGCCAACGAACCGATTAATTTTGCTCTCTGGGTCGTCTGGTTCATTTGCAAAGAGTAGGCGCATGTCGGCTGAAGCAGAGCGACCGTTGCCGGTGAGCTTCAGCATGTTGTCGTCTTTAGGATCGACGTTGCGCATATTTTCTGCGCGTTTAACCAGTTTCTCCATGTAGGCGAGCTGGTCATCGGTAGCAGGTACCGCGATGACTGTGGGCTTCCCGCCAAGTAACTCAGGCACAGGCAGCTTCAGCATGTCTGCTGTCTGAATGTCCATCACCTGCCGAACGCTGCTCATTAGCTCAGGCAAATTGACAAAGGAGGAGAATCGCGTTTTGACCTGGAACTTGCCAGTCGCTGCTAGCTCCGCTGAAGTGACAGTCTCTCCAAAGACGCTAGCCCAATCATCAAAAGAAGCTAAACCCATCCGCTCTAGCTCTTCAGGCTGCAAGTAGCGCTGAACGGTGTACAGCTCCGCCATAGAGTTAGCGATAGGTGTTCCGGTGGCGAAGATGACGCCTTTTCCTTCACCGCGTACCTGCGCCATGTAGCGCACCTTCATATGCATGTCGAAGGCCCGCTTACTCTCGATGTTAGGCAAACCTGCTATATTTCGCATCTTCGTCACATAGCCGAGGTTTTTGAAGTAGTGTGATTCGTCAACGACCAGCAGGTCGATACCAAGCTGTTCAAAGGTGAGCGTATTGTCTTTAGCCGAACTGTTGGCCACCTCGTCAATTCTGCCTTCGAGCGATAGCTTCTTACGCTCAAGGTCTTTCATCACGCGCCGAGATTCCTCGCCGCCCTTGCTGAGGCTGAGGATAGCTTCTCTAACTTTCTCGTACTCTTCACTCAGGAACTGAGTTTGTGCAGCCTCGCTAAGCTGTAGTTTCTCGAAGGCCGTGTGCGTTACGACGACAGCATCCCACTGTCCGGTAGCAATACGACTCATAAGCTGCTGCCGATTAGCTGCTGAGGAGTCCTTCTTCGTCGCTGCCAGTATGTTTGCTGTGGGGTAGAGATGCTTAATTTCTCCTGCCCACTGCTCTAACAGATGATTAGGAACAACGAACATAGGCTTGCTGGCTAAGCCTAATCTTTTTTGCTCCATCGCTGAGCAAGTCATCTCAGCGGTTTTGCCTGCACCGACGACATGAGCCAGCAGCATATTGCCGGATAGCGAGCGGTACACCGCGTCGGCCTGATGCTTCCTGAGAACAAAGTTAGGATTCTTCCCAGGCAGTTCCAGGTGACTACCGTCGTACTGTCGTTCCCGGTGTGTATTAAAGATGTCGTTGTATCTATCAGTCAGCCGTGTCGTTCGCTCCGGGTCTTGCCATACCCAGTCTTTGAACTTTCCCTTGATCTCTTCCTGCTTGAGTCGTGCGGCGGCTGTTCTATCCTGGTCGATGACTTTTCTATCAGGGTCGTTGGGGTCTGGTTTGTATACAGTTGGATTTCTAAGATTTAGCGCTAGCTCGATCAGCTGTGTAGCTTCTACGTCATCTGTTCCATAGATATCAATATTTGAAGATAGATCCCTCATGCTTGCTCTGGCATTGACGTACCATCTGTTTGCGCTCTGAGAGTGGCTGATACGAATGCCTTTCTCTACGCCTAGCAGTTCTTTTGCAAAGGTTTCTACGTCTGCTTCAGGCACCCATATTGACCCTAAGCGAACGTCAATATCTCCGGGTAGAAGTGGCTCTGGTTGTACTGCTTCTAGTGCTTCTACGTTGGTAGCGAACTGGCTATCTCCTTCTGCCGCTTCTCGTGCGATCTCAAGTTTCTTTTTGACGTTACCGCTCAGGTACTCGTCCTGTGTTTGCCATTCTTTCGCAGCTGGATCGCGGAAGATGAGCTGTTCTTTTTGCAGTTCAAGAATGACCTCTAGCTTTGATTGTGACGTGAGCTTGGCGATATAGTCAATATCAACTTTTCCATACTCGTTCAGACTGAACAGAAGCCCTTCTTTAGCGTTTTCCGCTTCTGTTCTGGGCTTATGCGCTTGAATAGTGCGCTTAGAGAAAATGTCGGTTTTCTTTGCCGTTTTTTCTTCTGGGTCGTACTTCTCTAGAGCAAGCAGTAGTGGATAGTCTGGATCTCTTTGATAAACGCGCTTGTTTCCGTCTGCATGGATGTAGCCGTTTGCTTTTACAAAATTGTCGTATGTTTTTGATAGTAGGGCCTGTGCTTCTTCCAGCTCTAGATCTGTTCCCTCACGAAGCTGCACATCAAAGACTCTTTGAACGGCATCCCTGACGCTCATGAGTCCTATGATTCTTTCGTATGGTTTCCCCGTCAGTTCTTTGGGTTCGAGATAGTTGCCGCTGCGAACCATCAGCTCGCCGTTGTACAAAGTGAAAGCACTCTGCTTTACCTTTGTTTGCAGTTCTGGTGGGACGAGTATGCGCTCGTCTTCTGTTTCGAGGTTTAATCGCTGCTGGTAGATGGCTTCTGGCAGAGTTCCAAAAGCCTGCCTGATGGCCTGAGCAATATCTCTACCGTCACCTTTAAGCGCCAAACGTCCGGGATAGAGCTTGTCGTCACAAAGCTCCCCCAGCATTAGCGCCGGTCGTTTCGCATAGTACTCGTTCGTTTTAAGTGGTTCACCTTCACTGTCGAGAATATTTGTCTTTTCTAAGGCTGTCCAGGCAACGCCATTAGGCTCAATGCCGTCACCTAGCTTTTGAAGGATGATGAGATCAGTTGTGACTTCTGTGCCTGCATTCTTCTTGAAGGCGTCTCCCGGTAGGCGCATTGCGCCGACTAAATTAGCGCGATCGCTCAGGTACTGTCGGAATGGTTCGCCCTTGGCAGACTGCATTGTGCCTGTAGAGGTGATGTAGACCAGCAGTCCACCTGGACGCACCTTATCTAACCCTTTTGCGAAGAAATAGTCATGCAGCGTGTGGACTGGCTGATTTTTGTAACGTGGGTCTTTGACACCGACTTCTGAGAATGGAACGTTGCTGATCGTGAGGTCGAAGTGGTCGTCGGGTAGGATTACGTTCTGAAAACCCTGTACATAGACAGTCGATTCTGGATAGAGCTGTGATGCGATGCGGCCAGAGATAGAATCCAGTTCTATTCCGCTGATCTGTGAGCGACTAGCCATCTCGGGTGGCATCATCCCCTCAAAGATACCAGTAGCGCCCATAGAGGGATCTAAAACTGCGCCGCCTGTGAAACCCAGACGCTCGACCCCTTTGTAGATCTCAGCAGCGATGTCTACATCTGTGTAGAAAGCGTTGATGGTGGAAGCGCGGGCAGCGGCGAATTCGTCTTCTGTGAGAGCGCCTTCTAATTCTTCTCTGAGCGTGGCCCATTCCTTCTTAGTCGTGAAGATATCGGCAGCAACTCCCCATCCGGCATAACGAATGAGAATGGCCTGTTCTTCTGAGGTGGCAGAGCGCTGTTCTTTCTCTAATTCTTTAAGGAGTCGGATAGCAGCAATATTTTTTCGTGCCTTCGTTTTGGCACCACCGCCTGCCAGATCGTCAGTATCTGTGATGTGGTAATTAGCCATGCTTATTCTGTTATGAAATTAGTCTGTTATCCGGTTTCTTCCGGTTGGTAAATATATATCCCTGATTCTGTTGTTGCTAGTTCAGGTACATCCTCTTCCGTAGGTAGATGAATGTATCGTTCTCTTACTATCTGTCTTGCTTCTACAAACGCAGTAGAAGAATCCCATCCCTGTTTGATGAGATCGTTGTGTATGCTGTTCAGGTCTTCAAAGGTTGCTTCATCAGCAGCGATTGCCGCGTCGAACAATTTTCCTTGTTGGTAGAGCTGTGTGTACATCTTGGGGCGATGCTCGTGCCAGTGCCGTAGGGCATCAGCGGCTCCCGGCAGCATCCTTTTAGGAATCTCTAGCGGTGGTAGTTGATCTTGCTGATTAGACATGGATTCTCTCTTATTGAACTATATGATTTTATCCCGTTTCACCACCAAGACTGAGAGAATAGACGGGTATTGGATCGTTATCAAGAGAGATCGTCATCATCCATCTTTGTTTGCTTGCGTCTATGGGTAGATCGAGAAGGGTTTCAAGTCCTTGCTCAGTAAATTTAGCTCTGAAGACTTCAACACTATCTATTGATATAGAGAGAACTTCAGGATTTCGCTCAGCTATTAGTCTTAGAAGAAAATGATTGTCTTCACCAAGAGATTTAGGCATTAGACCATCTCGACTTGCGCTGGTTTCTTCGGTTCGCCCATGCTGACTTCAGCAGCAGCGTACTGTCTTTGAATAGAAGCTGATGCTTCGATGCTGGCTTCTACCTGCGCTAGATCTTCCATAGTCAGGGTGCTACTGTTTACCCCGCTGGAAAGATCCGCTGTCAGCTCTCTGCGAGGAATGCCTTGAGTGGTTAGTGATATCGTTTGAGTGTCCTCCCGGCTGATGTGGAAATTGCGACCAGAGAGCGTATTGCCTTCTGACACGATCCCTTTTAATCCTTCTACGATTTTGCTTACCCTCTGAGCGTAAGTAGCTTCTGCGGTTGGGCTTCCTTTTATGATGGGTAGCTTAGAAGCCTGATTAAGCTGCCTGTAATGTTCTGGCTGTAGTGCTGCCTCTTTTGTGACACTGATGGGCTTACCTTGCTTGTCTGTACCAAAGCTCATCAGCAGACGATCTTGAGGGCCTTTGACCTTAAATCCATTGGTAACCGATTCGACCGTGTAGTTGTTTGCCGTGAAGACAGATTCGCCGGTTCTGGCATTGCCTTTGTTATATAGTCGCAGTGCTGCTTTTGCCATGCCGTAGGACTTAACTCTATCCGCTCTGTTCTGAAGATACAGATTAGCTTTACCAAGTTCCCTACTCCCTACTTCAGCAACCGCACTGACCCCTTTGATAGCGACACTCGCAACGTCATCAATAGAGGTTTGAGCGACCTTCGTCTGTACGGATTGCTTGATGTCTGATAGCTGCTGCTTTGTTTTGTCGATGAGCGTCGCCGTGTCCTGCTTAATTGCGCGAGGCGCTTCTCTGACTGCGTTGACAATTTCCTTATTCTTCTGGCCCACTTCCTTGAGTTGCTGGCCGAGTGCCTGGAAGTCAGCTGATAGTCGTTTCCATAGCGCCTTAGTTTGGCTCTGCGGGAGTGCGTCTACTCTTGCCGCGAAGACATTGATTGCTGTGCTTGCATTTTCTGAGACAGTATGTGATTCTGGCGGTGCGGTCTCAGGTTGGTTATCTTCTATGGATGAGTCTTCTGGAAAGGCTTCAGTTTGCTCAGTTTGAGTCTGTTGAATTTTATCTTCAACGCGCTGCCTCAAGAGATCGCCCACCTCATTAACTGAGATGCCCAGTCCTCTCTCTTGGCGGAAGAGGATTCTTTCCCCTTCTGTTCCCTTCCCACTGATACCAACAACTTCTACTTCGGGTGCTTTTGGCCCGCCCTTTGGTGCAAGCGGAATATCGACGCGATCGCCCTGGTCAAGAAAGACTGATTCTCTGATCCTAGAAAGCATTTCAGCATCTAGCCGGTCGCGTGGCTTGCCTACATCGCTGTCGTTGAAGACGACGGTTTGACCGACTCTAACTTTGAGCTTTTCGTTATCATTGAGAACCTCTGAGAAAAGCTGACGAATATTAGCGGCGCTGCTGGGTGAGTTTTCTTGAGGCATTGGTAATAGTTTCTCCAGTGAATGACAGATGAGGTGAGGTGCTGCTGGGATGGGTCGCGTTGGTTTCTAATCCTTCTGAGCGATCGCGCTCAGTCAATTAATCAGGAAGATTGATAGCTAAGAGCTGATTTGCTGACTTGTCTAGAAAGCTGCACTGCTCCATCAAGCTATCTAAGTGAGCCATGTCGCCAGTTCTATCAAGCAGTACTTCGTTATCGCCAAGAACGAACAGTGCTGTCTCTTCCTCATCAAAACAAACCTCCCAGAAAGGTGGAATATAACCTTCAGAACAGTTTCTAGATGCTGTAATCTCCCCGTTCTCATACCGTATGTAGGTTAAACCATTGAATTTGACTTCAACGACAGACGGCGTGAAACCAGCGGAAAAGTTGCCTTTTTCGCGCTGCTCAGAGAGCTGCTGAGCGATCTCAGGAAATTCTTCAAAAAACGTGCGAACCGTATTCGATAGAGGTGGGGTAGTCATAATGAATTCCTTGAAAGAGTTAAAAATTACATCTGGTGAGTGCGCTATGGCTCACGCCTTCTAGAAGCCGAAAGAGCCACTGTCATCGTACTTGTAGTTGTTGTCTATGTTTTCTACGACGTATTGATCTTCTGGAACTTCAAGCCCGATCTGCTTCCAAACCCAAAGATCGACAGATGTGAACGAAGGTCTCTCATATGGGTCGAAGTTCCGTTGGAATAGATTTTCAAGAAACGCCGCCTGAAAGTTCTCTATGCCGCCATCTTCTTCTATGAAGTGCTGATACGATTGAAGCGATAGAGAGCGAGCTGTGTCTAGTTCGATCCTGTCTGTAATAGCAGCATCGACAAAGGGGTTGTAAGACGTTCCGCATACCGATTCCGCCAGCAAAGTCGTGACTTCTATAGAAAAGTGCCCGCCTGTATCTGTATTGCCTGATCTGCCTCTCTGATACTTCCAGAGCACATGCTTTCTACCGTCGGATTCTGTGGCTCTACCAATTATCTCGGCGTTTCGCCCGCCGTACGGTGCGCAAATCGAGTGAGGATCTTGTTCAGCCTGCTTTATAGCTGTGGGTCGCCACTTTTGCTTAACACTGACGTATCTGACTTCACTAGCTATCTGTCGGGGCATGACTGCTTTTTGACTAACAGCTTGACTAACTGAATTCACTAAGACCACAGATAAGAAGGTGATTGATAGCAATGCCATGAATATTTTCCGCTTCCTTTTCATAAAAGTTCTCTAGTAATCATTCCAGTCAACAACAGGATCAGGATCTATCCGCTGACCGTTCGCGATAACCTCGAAGTGCAAATGTGGCCCGCTGCTCTTTCCGGTAGAGCCAATAGTGCCGATTTGATCACCTTTGGAGACGAGATCTCCTTGCTTAACCAGGACAGAACTGAGGTGCCCATATAGCGTTCTGCTGTCACCATGATCGATGATGATATGAAGGCCCCAGCTTTCACCACCGTGATCGTCGATGTATATGGTTCCACCATCAGCGGCGAATACAGGGTCTCCCAAGTTTCCGCCGACATCAACGCCTTTGTGGACGCGCCCACCGATGCCAGTCGGATCGAAGAAGTCATGTGGCTTATAGCCTGCTGTTGGGTTTCGGTAGCTACCTGTACTCTGTCCGCACTTAGAGGCTTCTCCAGAGCTTTCTAAAGTCTCGTAGTAGACTTGCTTCGTGATTTGTCCGTAGTCCCAAAGAGACAGCGTTCCGTGACCATCGCTGATATTGGTGGCATCTAATGTGCCGTTAGAGATGACATCACCGCCGAAGTGCATCTGGCCGATGATTTCAAGAATGCGATCGCCCGAATAGCCCTGGTCGAGTAAAGATTGAATTTGGTTGGTCTGATCCCTAATGAATAAATCGTCTTGCTCTTTGGATGTGAAATATCTGGCAATCTCTGCACGAGTCGGCTGCTGACCGTAAAAGGTGCGCTCTAAGAAGGCAGCTCCCCCAGATTTTGCTGAGATTATTGCGGCTACGTCAGAGCGATAGGACATGTACTGATAGCGACCGAGCGCATAGCCTCTTTCTAGCGGATAACCATAGGGTCTGCCGTCAACATAGAGAGTGCCTGGAACCGTATAGGGGTCACCTGCGACATTCGATTCAATACTGTGAATAGCTTCGGCAAGCGCATAGAAGTCAACGCCTCCTGGCCCCTCTCCACAGAGAGAGCGGCTACCGCTCCTGCCAGAGATACCATATTTACTTAAGATGTCGTTTACTTCTTGAGAATTAGAAGGTTTGTTCTGCTCCCATGATTTTGGTACTGCTAATCCGCTAGTTATTCCGCCGAGTGCGTCGAGAAAGCCAGTGATGACCATACCTTTCTCTTTGCTATTGAGTACGGGCATTGGAACAGGGCCGAGGAAGTAGGGCGTACATCCCAGGTCGGGAATGCCTCGATAGCAATACCGGAAGTAGAGCGCGAATTCTGCGGTGCCTTCAGACTCATTGGTCTTATCAAGCACAATCTTGATCGTGTCACCGAAGGGAAGGCGTCCGGTAGGCTCTCTACCGCCGTTGACCGCGCCTAGAATGCCTTCGCCACCATTCACCATCTGCTGTCCTTCTTTGCTACCGCCCGCTATCCATTGAGCGCCGTGCATGTTGCCAGCGCCGGTTAGCTCGATATGAGCACAGCCACGCTGCTGGACGCACTGGACAGAAAAGCCATCCACATTGCTGCCTGTGATCGAGCGTTTCGTGCGCGTTTTTGTATGCTCTTTTGGCCCGAAGGTGACATCGTGAGTTGCGGTAACGCCGCTAAATACATCGGGTATCTGCGACAGCTTACCAAAGCCAATATCACCCAGACCAGGAACCTCAGAGATAGTCATTGCCTGCCAATCTTGAAATTGAGAAAGCTCGGTCAGCTCTAGATTCGGAATTTCAGAGATGGCATATTCGCCAAACAGGTCGCTGAAATTCATTTCGCCAATCAGCTCGTCAGCACCAATGAGTTCGCCAATAGTCATGGATGCATCAGCATCAAATACTTCAGCGATCGCAGGGACTTCTTTCAGAGTGAATCCTTCTAGCGCTGGAACAGCATCAACAACCTCAGAAAAGGACTTGCCTTTGAGAAAAGGAACTTCGTCAATTCTGAGATTCTCTAGATCCATTCCTGAGAGCTGAGATACCTGATCCAGGTTCATCTCTTGTGCGTTAAAAGATGACTGAAAATCGCCCAGCGTAAAGACATCAGATGGAAAGTCACCGGCTTCCCAATGTCTGCCAGGGTCATAGCCCAGCTCGACAGCAAGATCGCCCGCAGAAGCTATATCTCCTGCTTCTTGATAGGCAGGCATCGAATTGAAGGTTACCTGAGACAGATCAACACTACCCGTTTGAGCGAGTGCTGGCGAAGCCCAGACAAAGCAACTGATTAAAACTGAAAACAGAAATCTTACGAAAGCGATCTGTCGAACCAAACGCTGTGCCTGACAGCTTAGAGTAGAACTTCTGAATCTCCTATAGTTGCTGATTGTCTTGAGAGTCTGTTGTTTTAACCTGTGCTTGAATCAGATAAAACAATATTTAGCACAGAATCAACAATAAAAGACTGCTCATGTTTATAAAAGTCAGTCAGCAGAACAGTAAAAAGAAACAAACATGCGGCACTTTTGTCTGGAAATGCTGCATGTTTGCAAGCTAAGAAAGTTTACTGAAACTATACATATATCAGGGCTGAACCTCGTAGCTTTTCTGTTCCTTTATATTGACTGGCTGCTCGCGTTCCATGTCCTCGTACAGCACCCTGCATTCTTCATGAGAGAGCGTCAGTATCCTGTCCAGTAGTGCTTTTGATTTATCGTCATGCTCTATGCCGTGATAGCGCTTCAGACCATTGAGAGAATAGGCTCTGCCTAGCTTTCTGCCAGCGAAGGCAACGCCATCAACTTCAAAGCTGATACCAACGTGTTGTCCCTGCTGCTCTTTGAGGCGAACGGATATTTCGGGATGTTTAACCCGCAGCTCCATCACCAGTCGTGCCAGCGATTGCGAGACAGGTAAACACTCATCAAGCGATCGCCATAGCTTCTCTTTTGGTAGCAGATGCTTGGAGTGCTGTTTGAGCCGGTACTCTCCTGTAGATAAGTTTTTCACTTTGATCGTAGGTCTTATCGGCGTCAGTTCTAGGCCAAAATCTATCTCTAGATCACGTACTATTTGGCGTAGCCGGTAGCGTTCAAAGCGATCGCATACCCACTCACCGCTATAGCTAACGGTACTTGCTGCTAGGTGCCAGTGACGGTGCGCTGTGTCGTGATGCTCAACGCCGAAATATGGACAGCGAGTGTGCCCGAGTCGTTCTAGTAGTGTCCTAGAGATTTCGTAGACGATGGCTTGTTCAATTCGAGCGCTGTCTGCGGCGGTCACGCTGATGGAGTAGTGAGCTATTGTCTTAACAACCTGGGAGTTCAACCTAGCTATCTGCCTGAAGTTACGGGCCAGTTCCTGTATGGTCCGTCCGGGCACTGTGCGGCAGATGATCAGATTCTGAATATTTCCGGTGCTTAGCAGCTCAGCTTTGTCTGTTTGGAGCTGCTTTTTAGGATCAAAGAGATAGTTGAATAGCTTAGTGGGGTTGCTCCCCCTGATGACTTTGATTATCAAATTTACATACCTGTGAGAGACGCTCTCTGCTGTCGTTGAGAGGTGCGCCGTCAAGAACATCTTGGGCGATTTCAAATAAGCGATCGCCCACCGAACTCGAAAGCCGGTCGGTTTCTATTAGAGACACCATACAGCTGATTAGCTCGACGAACATTGCTCTGCTGTGAATGTCTGTAAAAGCTTGTTTTTTAAGGTATTTGCTGACACTGCATCCAGCTGCTTTTGCATTTTTTTCTATCTGATTTTTCTCGCTCTCTGAGCAGTAAACCTTAATAACCATAAACAGGCCTGTTTTGCCACATCTTGCTTCTCTTTATTTACTGGATTGGCAAGTCGAAAATTGTATATACAATTATGTACACAATTGTGTGTTCATTTGTTGAACTATTGTGAGAACTGTTGTATACACAATGGTTAGACTATTGTATATACATAGGTTGAATAATTATGTGTATACTAGTTGAACAATTGTGTGAACTTTGTGTATACTTTGCGTGTGCTTGATCTGGCGATTAGGAGAGTAGGTTAGTCTGAATTACAGTTCCGAAACAATACAGATACTTGCTCCGCGTTGCGTACATACTAGGAGGCTTGTGTGTGTGGGTAAGATCTATGCTGTAGATTTTGAAGACAAAAAAGATAAAACTGAAACAATGGCAGAGCTGTTTGATAGCATTCAGCTTTATCGTGAACAAGGAAAGAGCCTTTCTAAGATATTTTCAGCTTTTACTCGATCTGGGCTGTGGAATAAGAGTTGGAGCAGCTTCTCAAATGAGTACTACCAGTACCGTAATCAGATAAAGACGGCTGCCAGAACTGACAAATCGAAGCAGTTTAAAGATCAGGAATTTCTTGAGAAACAGAAAACTGATCAGCTACCTGCTGATGTTGATGGTAGCAATGTCGGTCCCAGTGATGCAGAGGCTGATTTACAAGTTGATACTCGAACAGGTATCAAGCCGGATATGACATTGGCAGAGAAGAGAGAAATCTCGGCTCGGCTTTTTAGACAGAGAAACCAATAGAGGACAACGATGACTACACTTCATATCGTGACAGGTGACAAAGGCAATGTTGGTAAGAGCGCTTGGTGTATGGCGATGATTGAATATTATCGGCATCACGAAAGGTCCTTAGAATTAGTAGATGCTGATAGAGATAGTCAAACGCTGAGCAAAGTCTACGAGTCAGCATTTCCGATTATGCTCTCAGACGATATTGCATACGCACCGTTAGCCGATAGTATTTACGAGATTGCCTATGCAGAAGCAAAGAAGCGGTCTCAGGGAGGCGATGTCCTCGTTGATTTGCCTGCAGGTGGTGAGAAGTTCATCAATAACTGGATAGACGATTGTGGAATCACTGAGCGAGCAGAAGAAGACAAGATCACTATTGTGAAATGGTGGGTGTCCGACTCGGATTCGAGGTCGATTCAGCTATTTGAAAAAGACGTAGAGCGCTATCCAACTATCCAGTACGTGTTTCTTAAAAACATGGGAAGAAGTTCCCCGCCACAGTGGTCAAGCTTTGATGGAAATGAAGTGATTAAAGCACTAGTAAAGCAAGGGCGAATCAGTATATTTGAGTTGCCAGGAATTCCTTCAGCTATTCTCGATGAATTGAGAGTGGCAAATGCCAAGCTATCAGACGTTCTTAAAGATGAAAAGTACAAACAGTTCGGCCTAAGTAAAGGAATGCGAGTTAGAGGTTGGGTGACGAATACTGGCCATTTGATAGATGCTGCCATGCCGATAAATATAAACAAGAAGAGGAAGGCCAGGAAGAAGCGTGTATCTGCTAGCCAAATAAAGGGCTCGGCAACTGAGAACACAGAAATTGAGAGTACAGAAGCGCCAGTAGCAGATCAGGTAACGGCGTCTGCAACTGCGTGAATCTGCGAACTGAAGGCAATCTACAGGAAGCAATGGAAATAGCAGAATATGTGAATGCGATCGCCTATCTAAGTGAGCAGGTGGAGGCGTTAGCCGCGAAGCAGGATGAATACCACACAAAGACATGGGAGAAGCTGGAGCAGTGGTCGGAGATAAACCTAGAGCTGGTCAGCTGTTTACAGGAACAAGCGCAGGACAATCGCGCATCGACGGACATCTATCAGTCGCTCGCACAGCACTTGCTCACATTCGCGCAGATAACGCAGCAGCTCACCTCAACTACGTCGAGACTAGAAGGATCGTCGGAAAAATTGGTGAACTACTTAATGCAGGAGCAAGTTGCCCAGCTCGAAACCTTAGCGGCGAACAATCAGCAGCTACAGGTGTCATCAAGCCAGTTAGCTCGATATCTCATAGAAGAGCAGTCTCCTCGGTTAGAGAGCCTAGACAAGAACAGCCAACAATTGCAAACCTCGTCGAGTCGCCTAGAGACCTATCTAAAAACGGAACAGTCACAGCGTCTAAAGTTGTTAGAGATAAGCATCAGGACATTACTAGAAATGATGGAAACCTCTCAAAAGAAGACCTCATCTTTTCCAATAGTGATCTCTTCGGAGAAGAGTATGAAGGGACAGTGCAATCCGCCGAACAAGTTGGAAAAGTCGGAACAGCCTCAACCGAATATCAGTCCGGTGGCAGCGATCACTCACAACACCAAGGAGAAGCAGAACTTTAGTTTGTCTTCAGCACTATTGACAGCAGGAGTGTCTTCTCTAACTACTCTACTGATCGTTGCGTTGTTGTGGAGTGTAGGCGGTATTGGTAAGTCGTTGGCCAGTATCGCTCAGCGGTCGGAGTGGAGCATTACAAAGCTAGAAAGGCTAGAGTCTGCGTTAGGGGTTGAGAACTGAGTCACAGCTCGCGCTCTGATTGCTTTTTTGCTTTTCGCACAATGGCATATATTATAGGGCGTTCTGAGCCTGTGTCACTGATTTGCATAAGAGTATTTTCTTTATCGCAAATCGATGACACGGGGGCTGAAGGCTGTTCTATTTCAATGCTTTCAGTCGATAGCTCGCCCGTCCACTTCTGTTCTAGCGCCGCGAATACTTCAGCTTGATAGGGCTCTGCTTCAACCCGCCAAATCTGCCGCCGATCATCTCTGCTTCCAGCTCGTTTAATCGAACTCGATTTATATCCAATCTTCCGTAGCAGCTTATTGACGATGGCGATATTTGTCTGGCCCTCTTTAATGACAAAAGTTTGATAGAAACTTCTGAAAGCCTCTTTCTGTAAGGATTTCAGGCCAGATAGGACTGTCACTCCTGTGATTTGCCTGAAAGTATTGATGTAAAAGGGATTCAGGGCTTTTGATGCATGTTTTGTCAGTCAACCAGGTCGGGAGTAGTCACGTTGTTTCTTGATACATCCACGCCCAAATAAGCCGAAAGCGCTTTGACGACTAGCTTTGAACGGCTTATCTTTTGTGCTGCCGCCGCCCGATCAACGGTAGGAATGAAGCTTTCGGGTAGTCCCACGGCAATTGCCTTTACCATCGTGTCTTTGTAGATCGGAGTGTTCATGCTGCCTCTTTTGTATCTGAGCAAAAGTCGCTTATTTTTGATAATGAATAATGCTTTTTATCATTAAGACAATCAATCACAACCATAGAGTCTTATCTATGCTTTTTAACTCGCCTGTTCAAGCCGGTCAACTCGTCCGTTAGTCGTAGCCAGTGCAGACAGCAGCGCCCGTGTCTGTTCGCCAATTGCTCTGATTTCTGCTAGCTGAGCATCAAAGCGACGGGCGTTTTCTAGCCGGTCTGCTTGAGCTTGAGATATTTGCTCATCAAACTTTGCTTGCCACTCTGCTTGGTATGCATCGGTTCTTTGCCGGTCGGCTTCAATTTTTGCTTGCCATTCCGCTCGGTCAGCATCGGCTTGAGCTATCTGTTTGTCAAAATTAGATCGCCATTCAGCCCGATCTGCATCGGCTTTTTGCCTATCAACTTCCAGCGCTTCTCTGAATGCTTGCCGGTCTGCCTCTGCCTGCTCCCTGAACGCTTGCCTGTCTGCAAACGCATCTTGCCTCAAAGTCGAGATAGAAGTATTTTGGCGATTGATATCGCGCTCCAAATCAGCCGTTTCTCTGGCTGTGTCGTCAGATGAGCGGGTTAGTAGCTCTACTGTTTGATGCAACCGGAATATGCCTTCATTAGTGGCTTCAATGCGGTTCCCAAGTTCTTGAATAGCTTCGCTGTTGGCTTGAATAGCCCTGGCATTGCTACCGCAAATCGCAGCAGTAGATCGCAAGCTGGCTTCGATTTGATCCAATCTTTCAGTCATTAGTTAAGCCTCAGTAGCTTCTGATGTACGGTCGCCGCCCCGTGTTTCGCCTAGCGGCTTTTCGTTTTTTGGGATAAAACCGTCCGATGTAGCCTTCTCCCACAAAAGATTCTCTAAGAATCGATTAGCAGAAGCATTTGACGCCGCCGCCATCTTAGCGAGTGCTTCAATAAGCCTTTCATCAATCGTGTAAGTCCTGCGCTTTCGTGCCATTTGGGCGGAAGTCATCTATATATCCAAAGATAATACAACACTCAAAGCATAACCCATAAGGCGCGCAAACAGAGTGTGTTTAGCTAAAGCTATCGATAGCGGCTTTTTTGATAAGAACTGCTGAACTCAAACAGAGTGTCTTTTGAACTCTGTTAGCTTATAGTGATTCCAACAGGCGAAACGAGCGCCGCGTTCCCTTCGTTTAGAAAATCGCGTAAATCGCTCAGCCTAAGCACTTATATTTGCCCAACGCTTACGTCGGCTGTGGGCGTGGGCAAATCGGACAGTCAAGCAGCCCAGCCTTCGAAAAAAGTTGGCCAAGCTGCAAGGAAAATCTAAACACTTTCAGGTGGCGTATGACTATCCCGAGGCGTCGCGCACCAGTAACATGCTCGACCGACTGATGAATTATCAAGATCGGCTACTGTATACAATGCAATACTTCCACGGTTCTGAAGACTCAGCGCGACAGTATTTGCGAGCCATGGCGTTGATCTGGAATTTCCATCCTTATGGCCACAGAACCACCGCGAAATCTTCTGGTCGCCGTTCTCCCTTTATGGATCTCAATGGCTTTGAATACCATGAGAATTGGTTGCGGAACCTACTCATTTCTGGTTCCATGAATGGTTACAGGCAGTGACTTGCAGGTCTATTCCACAAAATCCGAAAGAACCAGAGCTGTTCGAGAATGGTTTCAGTCACGCGGTTGTTCTGCGTATCTGGCCCATCGAAGTCAGCGACGAGAATAATCACATCGTCATTCGGTAAACTTTGTACATGTACCCAAGCCTTATAATAGGAGCCCATCGCCAGTAGCGGCACCAGCACCAGTCTCTCTATGTCCTGCCTTTCTTTTACCGTAGAACGAAGGATACTGATCGATTCCTTCCACAACCTAAACATACAAGTCAATCAGATGTAGGGCAGTGGTGGTTTTGCCTACCCCGCGCTTGAAACTGGCAACTGTGATTATCACTGCTCTATCTCGCTGGGTTTACCGGGGTTCTACAGCTATTTAGATATTGAGCGATTTAGCTAATCAGAAAATCGATTATTTGAATAATTAATCATTAACAAAAAGGAACAAGATTGATAATATAGTAACAAGGTAGCCAAATCACCGAACCCGATATGCCTACTTCAATCGTTACCCCGATCACCCGAGAAACCTTCAAGCCTTACGCGAATCTGGGCAAAAGCAATAGCAAGATTCAAAGCCGTATTTGTGAGCTGCTTTTTAAGCTGGTGCAGACTGATGATCCTGCCAAGGTTGAGCAACTTTGCCGCGATGAGATTGGATGGCTAGAGAGTGAACCATACGGTCAAAGTACTCGCACCAAATTTGTGAGCGCCTATCGCAAAGCAGTAAACGCTTACTTCTCTGAGCATTCGCCTGCTGCCAACCTGCTACGACCAAGAAAAACAAAAGCGGGCATTGTGAACAGCCATTGCGCCCTAGATTACCTGTGGGCGTCTGGTGATGATTACGACTATGTGAAATCGCAGAACAAAACTAAGACTGCTGAGCAGCGGGATAACCTCACAGGCTTTAACGCCGCCGCCGCTGTAGAAGCGACTAAGCAGGCGATCAACTCTGAAGATTGGCGGGAACTAGCAGCCGGTTTGATTATGGCGACTCAATCGCGCCCTAGTGACATGCTCAGCAGCGGCGAATTCAAAGCCATCAGTAAGTATCGGCTTGAGTTCAAAATCCGCGCTAAGAAACGGGGTGCTGTTGCCACTGGTGAAATATTTTGCCTGATTGAAGCTGCGACCTTCATTGATGCTTTTAGCCGGTTGCGCCGGTCGCCTGAAGTAATGGAAATGAAAGATTGGGCGCTAAAGGATATCGACAGCGGCAAGAATTCGACACTCAACAGGGCAGTAAAACGAGTCTATGGTGAGATCATTCCGGTTCCCTATGGTGAGAGTGAACTGAGCTGCAAAAACTTACGCGCCGCTGGTGTGAACGCTGCTTATTGGCTTCATGGCAGAGATGACCAAAGCTTAGGCCGATTTGCTGAGCTTCAGTTATTGTATGAGAATCCCGGTACGGCTGCGAACTATGAGGATTTCTACGCCGCCGATGCTGAAGGCAATCGACTGTTAAAAGTTGGCGTTCTTAAGGATGCGCCGCTTGATGCCAAGCCCAAAAGTGAGAAGCGTAGCTCAGTGAGTGTTGATGCCCAATTGAGAGACATGATAGGCAATGCTGAGCAGTGGGGTGAAGGTTCCCACGCTGACAGGCTAGAACGCATCATAGCCCGTGCATTGCAGGCAGATAAGCTCGAAGCGCAGTTAGCCCGTGAGTGTGAGAAAAGGCAAGCGCTAGAACTCAGGTTGAAGCGGCTAGAGAGTGCCACTGAGCAGCCAACGGCAAAAGCTACGGTAGAAACTGCGACCGCTGATGATGAGCCTGCTGGCTTTGATTGGCGCAAAGTTCCTAATGCTGAGTTGAATGGCGATCGCCGCCATGATGCTTACGACGAAAAACTAAGACGTACATTTGAAGCAATCCAAAATTACAACGCTGGCTTAGATGACTCTGAACAATTCGCTGTCACAGGTTCACTGCTACGCCAAATAACAGGCGTTAAGCCCGGTAAGGTCAAGTTGTGGATAGAAGGTAACAAAGCCGCCCTAGACAACTACAACGGTGGTTACGGCAGCCGTCAGAACGTTGGCAAGCCCGATCCAAAGTCAGTTATCAAGTGGAGTGAGCAAGCCTATGGCGAGTATGAGTGGTGAGCCACTTACCTTATTAGACAGGTTCTGCCGTGCTTGGTGGGACAGGTAGAACCATCAGGATTAATAATAGCTAAGGTTAACTCTAAAGAAAACTAGTCAACAGATATAAGATCTCAGGAGAAATCCGCTAAAATTCTAACGCAAACGTACTACACAATTTTAGTCCTTATGCATCAGTACCGCGCTATCACTACCGGACTGTTACTAATTTCATCAGTTACCATTCTGTCGGGCTGCTCGCCAAGCAGCATCGGAAAAGGCCTTGGCAAGTTGGCAAGTAACGCTATTGCGGAAAAGACTAATGAACAAACTGACGAAGAATACGAGTCAGGCTCTAACTACAGTCCTAACTCTCCTTCTTCTAGTTTTGGACAAAGAGAAGGTCATGCGTACAACGCTCCTCATGGAAAAGGTGAACTGGTGACCTTCACATATGATGATCCGTATACATCAAATTCATACACTGCGTGTGGAATCATCGTTTCCTGGGATGGGGCGAAATATGAGATTGACATACCCGCTAAAAATCCTGACGGTACCATGGGGACAAAAAGAATACACAACGTTCCACAAGATGACGCAGTTGACGGATGCCAATAAAGAATCTATAGGACTGGTGGAGCTACACCCGATCGCCCGCCCGAATTCACTGGCACCAGCCGCCGCCCCGGATTTGTGGCGATCGCAGCCGTCCACACCACAGGGCGGCTTTTTCTTGCCTACGATTCAGAGTTGGTTATGATCGCGCTACCCATACCCGCAAACCCCAAAGCCTACCAATATCAAGCGGTGCAGAACTTCAGTAGAAAGGAATATCTATAAACTGAAGTTCCGCACCATGTTTTGAAACCGGAATAAAGCCAGTGAGTAACCGGGGAATCAGGGCGGCGACAGCGAAGCCAGCCGCCCGCTACTCAGACTGCTGCTGATTGCCTTCAATGCGAAGACTGAAGCCGGGAAAGTCCACTTCCACGGAGCCGCCTATCTCTATCGCCCTGGTGCCCCACAGCGACAGTATGAGTGCCACGCCGATAGCAGAGATAGCTAGTGGCATTTTGATGGTCATATAGTTTTCCTCCAAGAGATAGCAGGGCGCTCAGTACTAAGCTGTGTCAGAGGCAATATCCCCATAGGCTTTTTGGCCCCTACTTACTCCTGCGTTAGAAGAAATCCACTTAAAGTCAGCTTGAAGTGCTCGGAGTGGAGCTGTTGGCGATCGCACTTTTTTTGATCTGGCAGTCAAAGCAGTCAAAGCAGTCATTTTTCGATGAGTATTTGTGCTCATACTTTTAGAGCTGTTGGCGATCGCCCTGACGGTTCTTGTTACTATATTCTCTTTCTTGTTCCCATAGCGAGAATAAACATTGTTGCAATATTGTTGTTTATCTTGTTCCCCAAAAGAGAGAGAAAAGTAACAAGAGCCACAACGCTCTGATATAAAGGGTTTCAGACTCTAATGAATTGTTGTTGTTTAATTGTTGTATATTCTGTTGTAGTTTAAAGATTGTTGTTGTTCCTTTATTCTGTTGTTGTTCTTTTTATCAATATGACTGGGAAAGACTGTCGAGTGTCAAATTAAATGACAGTGCGTGTCAAATAAAGTGACAGTGATTGATGTAGTGCTTTAGCTGTGTGGGATATAGCGATCCGTACTGCTCTGAAGAGCGCTTAGATTTCAGAGCGCTGATACAAAGCTTATTGCGTCTAAAGCTTATATTTCATAGGGCTTTCAGCTTGTATACCAGATAATTTGACACGCCATTTGTGCCAAATAATTTGACACGACATAGGATGATGCTAATAGTCCTGAAAGTCAGTCTCTACAGGCATTAAAGCCGTTATCTAGAGTTTTTCGTAGATGACAAATAATTTGGTACGAGCAGAAGAAGAAAAAGTTTTGCCCGAGCGGTTGCAGTCGAGTGAGCAACGCGCCGATGTCATCGTGCCGAGTGAGCCGCTGAGCGATGAAGTCAAACTCCGCCTAACCTTGCTGCAACGCTTGGATACCTGCAAAGGCAAAGCAGACTATGGAACAGAGACATCGCGAGTCGCGCAAGCGTTGGGGATGAGCTTGCGAAGTCTTTTTCGCCTACAACGCCAGTATCAAGAATTAGGGATAGCAGGCATCAAGCGTCAGGGCCGCTCGGATGAAGGTCAATTTAGAGTGAGTGATTTTTGGCAGACATACATCCTCCAAGCGTACCGAGACGGCAATAAAGGTCAACGACAAACGAGCCGAGCGCAAGTCGCGAAGCTGGTAGAAAGCCACGCAGCAGAATTAGGAAAAACAGAATATCCCAGCCGCAGTAGTGTCTACCGAGTGCTTTCCGCCGACATTCAACAGTTAGAGCATAAGCAAAAGAGTCGGTGTATCGGCTGGCAAGGCGAGCTGCTAAAGCTGCGGACGAAAGAAGGTATCGAGCTAGATATTAAATACAGTAACCAGGTGTGGCAAGTAGATCACACCAGGGCCGACATCATGGTGGTCGATGGCCACGGCACCCCGATCGGCTGTCCGACCCTAACGACGGTCATCGATACCTATTCCCGCTGTATCGTTGGCATCCAGATAGGCATGAACTATCCAAGCGCAGTGGTTACCTGCCTAGCTCTGCGTCACGCCATCCTGCCCAAGCAGTACAGCCACCAGTATGAACCGAACAACCTATGGGAAAGCTATGGCGTCCCGCAGTACCTGTACACCGATGCCGGTAGTGACTTCACCTCATCGCACATTGATCAAGTAGCCGATAGCATCGGTATTGTTCTGTGCCTGCGACGACGGCCTTCTGACGGCGGCATCGTAGAACGCCCCTTCGGCACGATTAACACAGAGTTCTTCTCCACGCTCCCTGGCTATACAACGCGCCTTCTAAAGGGTCACAAGAGCGCCGTCGAAGCAGATGCGCGTCTGACCTTAGAGCAGCTAGAAGGGTTACTCATCCGCTACATCGTCGATAACTACAACCAGCAGCCCGATGCCCGCACTGGAAAGGAAAGTCGAATGTCCCGGTGGCGCTCCGGTCTAACAGCCAGCACCCGTGCCTTAGAAGAGCGAGAACTCGATTTACTTTTGATGCGCCAAGACCGCCGTCGCGTTTATCGGGGCGGCTACATCCGATTCGCTAACCTTCTGTATAAAGGCGAATACCTAGAAGGCTACATCGGTCAACAAGTCGTCCTGCGCTACAACCCTCAAGATATCACCAGCCTGTATATCTATCGCAACCAAGGAGAACTCGATGTTTTCCTCACCCGCGCTCACGCGCAGAACCTAGAAACCGAACGGCTATCACTGCCAGAAGCTAAAGCCATCAGCCGCCGCTTACGCCAAGCTCGCCAAGAGATCACCAACGAATCAGTGCTGTCAGAAGTAAGAGATCGCACCCGTTTTGTAGAAGAGCTGCTGTCAGGAGATCGCCAACCAAAGATTAAAGAGAGTGATTACGGCTCAGAAGATAGTGACGAGCCGCTAGAGGAGCCTACTGAGCGCCGCCCGCTGCCCGTTATTCGTGTGTATGACTATGACCAGCTACACCAAGACCACGGTTTCACTTAACCCATTCAGAGGCATCTAACATGGCCGAGAAACACACAGTTACTGAGGCGTTAGACGCAAGTGACATCAACGAACGAATTCGACAGCTAGGCAAGCGTCGCGTTCTAGAGCTGCCTCAGATGCTGAACTTTCATATGTGGTTAGATGGTAAACGCCTTGCGCGACAATCGTGCCGTGTAGTGGGTGAGTCTCGAACCGGCAAAACGATTAGCTGTAATACTTATCGCTTGATGAGCAAAGTCACTCAGCTTCCGGGAGAAGCTCCCCATATACCCGTGCTGTACTGGCACTGCCCCGAGCACCTTTCCGTAAGTCGATTGTTCACAGGTTTGCTAGAACTGACCCACTATCAAGCGACTAGAGGTCGCATTCCAGAGCTGCGCGAGCGGGTGTATCACGTCCTTGGCAGTTGCCAAGTAGAAATGATCATTCTGGATGAAGCCCAACGCATAAACGCTCAGGCTCTGTCAGAAATTAGAGACATTTCAGACATCTTAGAAATAGCGGTGGTGCTAGTCGGCACAGATCGTTTGAACACAGTGATTCAGCGTGATGATCAGGTGTTGTATCGCTTCCTTTCTGCTTACCGCTTTTCCCATCTTGGTTCTGAAGAGCTACGAGAGATGACCTCCCTGTGGGAAGAACACATATTGCAACTGCCCGAGCCGTCTAATCTAGCCAATGAAAAAGCCCAGCACCTACTGTCTCAGGCAACGCGAGGCTACATCGGCGTCCTAGACCAAATCTTATGCGAAGCGGCGATTCGGACGTTACAGACGGGAAAGTCATGCATTACGTTGCCAACGCTTAGACAGGTGGTAAAAGAATGCTCCCTCGTTACCAAGTAAACAGCGCATCCAGCTCGCCTGTGCAGCCGTGGCTATTCCAAGTGCAGCCATACTCAGAAGAGAGCTTCGGACACTTTCTAGGCCGATTTCGTCGTGCTAACCATTTGAGTAGCGCTCATTTATCGGCCATGCTGAAACAAAGGCCGTATGTCGTGTCGTACTGGGAAACGCCGTCTCGTCGCCGTCAGCCTGACGCATCTGCATTACAGCACCTATCGCAACTAACAGGTGTAACTGTAGAGTGTCTCAAGTCAATGCGATCGCCTCCAGGCACAAAGCTCCACCTCCTGACGCGGCTGTGTTCCTGCTGCTATAGCGAGTCTCCTCATCACAGATGGAGTTGGCAGGTAGCCGAACGCTCCCACTGCGAGATACATCAGCATCGGCTTCTAGAGGTATGTCCTGACTGTAGAAGTACATTGCAGTTGCCAAGTTACTGGCAGACTGGAACATGCGATTCCCCTACGGGGAGGCTAGGCCAACGCTGCCATCTTCCGTTCCAAGAGATGTCTGTTGCTCAGAAGCCGCAGAAAAGTTAATCCGCCAGTCTGATAGACCAGATGACCTCGCGTCCGGTCGTAGGTTCGTGAGTTTCTTGAAACTGTTGTTTAACCTGCTTAAGCCGATTTTCTTGCTCTACAATGCGTTCAGGATAATCCCACTTTCCAGGCGTCAACCGACGAGAGATAGTGGCTTGTTCGTGCTCGAATCGAGATTTGTCTTGAGCAGCGCAGGCTTTAAAGAATAACGGTTTGAGAGAATTAATTTGATGGTCAAGTTTGGCTCGTTGAACTCGCAATGCGACCATTTGGTTGATGACGTTATCTGGACTTGCAGTGTCTGTGCTCATGGTAGTTGTGTGAATGCAATTGCAGATAATGTTACGAAATATTTTGAGGTGGCATAGCAAGACGACGCTGATATCAACTTCTACCCAGATTCAGAGTATCGTTTGGGCCTATACGCTCATCTTCCTTCGCTACTGAAAATCGGAACAAGTATATGCTATGATCGGAACAAGTAAGCAGTTCTGATATGGCCACTCAAGTTGTTAAACCGATCACGCGCAGCACGTTTGCCCCCTATGCGGCACTAGGCAAGTCGAACGCCTCCATTCGAGAACGTATCTGCCACCTGCTGTTCCGCCTAGTACAAACGGATAATCCAGCCAAGGTACGCAGTGTTTGCAAAGAGGAGATCGAATGGTTAGAGAGCCAGTCTTACAAACCTGCAACGAGAGCCAGCTACGTCGCGGCCTATCGAAAAGCGATCGCTGCCTACTATGAAGAGCACCCACCGGCAAAGTCACTGCTAGCGACGAAAGAAACGACTAAAGGCACTATCGTTCAACACTGCGCTCTCAACTACCTGTTTGCCGCCCCAGAGGACTATGCACAAGGTCGAGAACAGACCAAAGCTAAGAGTGCTGCTCAGCGAGATAATCTCACCGGTTTCAACGCTGCGCTAGCGGTTGATGCGACTAAGAGAGCGATGCAGTCAGACGACTGGCGAGAGCTAGCTGTTGCCCTGATCATGGCCACCCAATCCCGCCCCAGTGACATGCTCAGCGGTGGTGACTTCAAGGCTATTAGCAAATACCGCCTAGCCTTCACCAGCCGAGCCAAGAAGAGAGGCGAGAGTATCCAGGGCGAGATCTTCTGCCTAGTAGAGTCAACCTTGTTCATAGACGCCTTCAGTCGCCTGCGCAGAACGCCCGAAGTGATGGAAATGAAATCATGGTCACTCAAAGATATTGACAGCGGTAAGAACGCCACTTTGAACCGAGCCGTTAATCGCATCTATGGAGACATCATCCCTGCGCCTTACGGAGAAGACCTTCTGAGCTGTAAGAACCTCCGCGCCGCTGGCGTTAACATTGCCTACTGGCTACACGGACGTAAGAACCAAAGTATAGGCCGATTTGCAGAACGTCAGTTGCTCCACAGCAGTCCCGGCACCGCTGCCAACTATGAGGATTACTATGCTGCCGATGCGACGGGCGATCGCTTGCAGAAGGTTGGCATCCTCAAAGATGCGCCGCTGAAGAAACAGCCCAAGAGCGAGAAACGTAGCAGCGTATCGGTAGATGCCCAGCTCAGGGAGATGATTGCCGATGCCGAGCAGTGGGGTGAGGGAAGCCATGCTGACCGGTTAGAGCGCATCATGGCCCGTGCGATGCAGGCCGACAAGATAGAGGCTCAGCTTGCTCGTGAGTGTGAGAAGCGGCAGAGAGCGGAGTTAGAAGTGAAGCGGTTGCAGTCGGCGATCGCAAAGCTACAACCGAGCGATCGCCCCTCTACATCATCGTCAACTAACGAAGAGCGATTCTCCTACGGAGAGGCTACGCCAACGCAGTCAGTTTCTACCACTGTCGATCAAGGAGAGCGATCGTCCATCACCAACTCAGAGGAGCGATCGCAACCCGTCGTTACTGCCATCTCTAAGAAAGAGCGATCGCGACCAGCCGCTACAGACGATGATACCGGTGTTGACTGGCGTGCAGTCCCGAACGAAGTCTTAAAGGACGATCTGCGCAAAGCTTCCCATAAGGAGAGATTACGCCGCTCTGTAGAAGCTGTGCAGGAGTACAACGCAGGCCGCGAGCTATCTGAGCAGTATGGCATCAATACATCGCTGTTGCGCCATTTAGCAGGTGTCTCACCGAAGGCGATTCGCCCTTGGATGAACGAACACGAGGAGGAGCTGACGGCCTATGCCAATGCACAGGGCCACATCTACCAACAGAACAAAGGCAAAGACGATCCTCGCTCTGTGATGAAATGGAGCGAAGCTGCCTACGGCGAGTACGACTGGTAAGCCGACTTCTCTATAGGCGATCTCGTACCGCTACAAACCAGCGGTCGCCTCAGAAGCACACGGCATTGCGCAAATTTCATAGGAGTGATCGCCTATCAAGGGAGCCATATCCCAAGCTCTGTCCAGCTTTACTTACAGCTACCCTTGCATCTCTAAACTTGTTCCCTTTCCAATAACTTGTTCCCTTATACTTTACTTGTTCCGATATATAGCAAGTTGTTACTTGTTCCTATTTGTGGTCTTGCCTGTTCCTTTTTATATTGTCTTGTAGTTCACAGGAACAATCCTTGAGACGATTAGGAGAGGCTGAAGATACTGATACTAAAAGGTTGTAGAGCATATTGTATTGTTGTTTTAGTTTGTTGTTCTTTATTTCTGTTGTTGTTGCAAAAGTTGTTGTTTAACTTGTTCCGATACGAGAGTTGTTGCTTATTGACTGTAAATA
>Ga0076929_100487_pt1 | contig 33879 bp, 31 predicted proteins | sample HotLakConUCCSL28_FD_87104 | JGI IMG/M metagenome (GOLD analysis project Ga0076929, IMG submission 87104) | Hypersaline microbial mat communities from Hot Lake, Washington, USA - Hot Lake Consortium UCC-SL28 (version 3) (version 3) | ecosystem: Environmental > Aquatic > Thermal springs > Hot...
CTCGTGATGGCGTTCGAGGAAGAGTTCAACGTCGAGATCCCGGATGACGCCGCTGAGACCATCGTGACGGTCGGCGACGCCATCAAGTTTCTCGAGAAGAATTCCGGCTAAGTGTCGAAACCGGCGGGATCATCCGGTCCCGCCGTCTTCCTGCATGAACGGGTTGGTATGATGCGTCGTGTCGTCGTTACCGGTCTCGGCATGGTTTCACCCCTCGCCTGTGGCGTGGAAGAGACCTGGAAGAGGCTGCTCCAGGGGCGCAGTGGCGCTGCGCGGATCGAGAATTTCGAGACATCGGATCTTCCCTGCAAGATCGCCTGCCAGATCCCGCGCGGGAACGGTTCCGAGGGAACCTTCAATCCCGATCAGTGGATGGATCCGAAGGATCAGCGTCGTGTCGACGAGTTCATCGTCTACGCCATGGCGGCGGCCCGTCAGGCGCTCGACGATGCTGGTTGGCATCCGACCAGCTATGACGACCAGGCCGAGAGCGGCGTTCTGATCGGGTCCGGAATCGGCGGGATCGAGGGGATTGCAGAAGCGTCGCTGACGCTGCGTGATCGCGGGCCGCGCAAGATCTCACCGTTCTTCATCCCCGGGCGTCTGATCAATCTGGCATCCGGTTACGTCTCCATCGAATTCGGCCTCAAGGGCCCCAACCACTCCGTCGTTACGGCCTGCTCGACCGGCGCGCATGCCATCGGCGATGCGGCGCGCCTGGTCGCATTCGGTGATGCCGAGGTGATGGTGGCCGGCGGGACGGAATCACCGGTGAATCGCCTCTCGGTGGCCGGCTTTGCCGCTTGTCGCGCATTGTCCACCGGCTTCAACGACGATCCGGAACGCGCCTCGCGCCCGTATGACAAGGACCGTGACGGTTTCGTCATGGGCGAGGGGGCCGGAATCGTCGTGCTTGAGGAATACGAGCACGCGAAGGCACGTGGCGCGAAGATCTACGGCGAAGTCATCGGCTACGGCCTGTCGGGCGACGCCTACCACATCACCTCACCGGCGGAAGACGGTGACGGTGCCTATCGTTGCATGCGCGCCGCGCTCAAGCGCGCAGGCATCCAGGCGAGCGATCTCGACTATATCAACGCCCACGGCACATCGACGCCGCTCGGAGACGAGCTTGAATTGAAGGCGGTGGAGCGGCTCGTCGGCAACAATGTCGAGGGTCTCGCCATGTCCTCGACGAAATCCGCCGTCGGGCATCTGCTGGGCGCCGCCGGCGCGGTCGAGGCGATCTTCTCATTGCTCGCCATGCGCGACAACATCGTCCCGCCGACCCTCAATCTCGACAATCCCTCCGTCGAGACGGCCATCGATCTCGCGCCGAAGCAGGCGAAGCAGAGGCAGATCGACGTCGCCCTGTCGAACAGCTTCGGCTTCGGCGGAACCAATGCCTCGCTGATCTTCAGGCGCGTCGCCTGACCGGATCGTTTGCCGAAGCCGGATCGCTTGCCAGCTTTTCGGCTCTCGCATAACGTCGGGCGGCTCAACTTTGCCACAGAGTGTGGCGACGGTTGGCGTTGCACCGTGCCTGGTGCGGATGTCTGCCATCGGGATTCGATCGGATCATGTTCGGAAGACGAAAAGCCACCGACCCGAATGCTATGGCCCATGGTGCGGAAAGAACCGGCCATGACGGACCGCAGCGCGTTTCGCCTCGCAGTCCGGGTGAAGCGATCAAGCCTGCAATGGCACCGCCTCCGCCAACACGCATACGCAAGCCGCGTGGGGGCCTGTTGTCCACACTGAGCGGCCTTTTCAGCTTCTTTGCCGTCTTGTGTATCGCCGCCGTGATCGCGCTCGTCTTCGTCGCCGGGCAGGCCAGCACACCGGGGCCGCTGGACGAGGATCAGGTCGTGGTGATCCCGCGCAATACCGGCACGGCGGGCATCGCGGATATTCTGGAGCGCGAGGGGGTCATCGAGCAGCCGCTGCTGTTCCAGATCGCCACCCTGCTGAATGGCCAGCGCGGAAACCTCAAGGCCGGCGAGTATGTCTTTCGCGCCAATACCAGCATCAACGAGGCCGTCGAGATCATCGCCCAGGGCCGCGCGCTGCTGCATTCCGTCACCATCCCCGAGGGGCTGACCAGCTACCAGATCGTCAATCTGCTCAACGAGAACGAGATCCTCAGCGGCGAGATCGAAGAGATTCCGGAAGAGGGCTCGCTGATGCCGGATACCTATCGCTTCGAACGGGGGATGGAGCGGACGCAGATTATCCAGGCGATGATGCGCGCCCAGGAGCGGGAACTCGCGCGGATCTGGGACAGGCGCGCCGATGATCTGCCGATCGAGACGCCCGAGGAACTGGTCATCCTCGCCTCTATCGTCGAGAAGGAGACTGGTCGTGCCGATGAGCGCCCCCGTGTCGCCGGCGTCTTCATCAACCGCCTGAATCGTGGCATGCGCCTGCAATCCGATCCGACCATTGTCTACGGCCTGGTCGGGGGGCAAGGCACTCTGGGGCGCGGGATTCGTCGTAGCGAGATCACCGAGGCGACGCCCTACAACACCTATGTGATCGAGGGTCTTCCCCCGGGCCCGATCGCCAATCCCGGGCGTGCGGCGATGGAGGCGGTGGCTAGTCCGTCACGAACGAACGAGTTGTTCTTCGTCGCGGACGGGACGGGCGGGCATACCTTCTCGGAGAATTACGACCAGCATCGCCGGGCTGTGGGCCGCTGGCGCGAGATCGAGCGCGACCGTCGCGACGCGGACCAGATTGATCGGATCGATGAGGCAGACGAGGTGCTCGAACGGGAGGGCGCGCTGCCGCGTGATGATTCCACGGCGACGGTCGCTGAAGCATCCTCCGCGGCAATGCCGGAGGCTTTCTCGCGTGTGCGCGATCCCGGTCGCATCGGTCGCTCGGTCGATGCCTCGGAAGGCACAGCCCTCGATCCACTGGGGTATAGCGGCTTCGATCTCAACGCGCCGCAGGTCGTCCCCGTGCTGGAACCGCTGCCGGGGGAGGAGGGCGCGGGCGATATCTCGGATGCACGCGCGTGGGACCCACGCAATCTGATGATTCTGCCGCCACCACGTCCATCGGATTTGTGATGCCGGCCTCGGTCCGTCGTGAGTCGATCAGAATACTGAAACCCGCGCATGGGCTGGCCCCCGGCTTGCTCTGGCTCTTCCAGATTGCGCTTCCGACGCCATCCCGCTTCCGTCCGTGCGGGATGATCCATTAGAGGGACGGCAGCAATTCTCAGACTCGCCGGGGCAGATCAGCCTGCGAGCGTCAGGCCCCCATCCACGATCAGGGCCTGTCCGGTCACCATACCCGCCCCGGCCAGCATATAGACGATCGTCTCCGCCAAGTCTTCGGGCGTGCAGCGGCGCTTCAGAAGCGCCTTCTCCGCTGTCTGGCGGCGCTTTTCATGCGTCCACTCAACCATCCAGGTGGAATCGACCGCGCCCGGCGCAACAGCGTTTACCCGGGCCTGAGGTGCCAGTGCGCGGGCGAGATTCTTCGTCAGGCTGATGACACCCGCCTTCGTGGCGCCGTAGGCCATCGAGGAGCCCGGACTGTCGAAACCTGCGATCGAGGCGATGTTCACGATTGCCCCGCCACGCGCCTGGATCGCCTGCGCGGCAGCGCGCGAACAGCGAAACAGCCCCCGCAGGTTGACGGCGACCACCACATCCCAGAGTTCCTCGGTGAGCTTGTCCAGCTGCGCGGGCGGGATCTGGCTGCGGGTTCCCGGTGTGCCGGCATTGTTGACGAGATAATCGAGACCGCCGAGATCCGTGATGGCCTGCGCCACCATGCGCGGGCCGTCATCCGTGTCGCCGACATTGCCGGGTGCCGCGATCACGTCGCGACCCTCGCCTTGAAGGCGCTCCACTTCCTCTCGTCCACGCGGATCATCCGCCAGATGGTTGACGGCGACGCGACAGCCAGAGCTTGCGAGCAATTCCACGGTGGCGAGCCCGATTCCGGATGCGCCACCGGTCACGAGGGCCGTCTTTCCTGACAGATCGAAGCTGATCATTGCGGCTCATCCTGTTGGCGCAGCATCCTGAGAAGGGCGATCAGCCTGGCGTCGCGTTCGGCCTCGAGATCGTCGATGCTGCGTCCCGCCATCGCCCGGTCGATACCGTCGATCAGGAGCTGCTTCAGTTCGTCATCGAAACGCGGCGTCTCCTGCATCGTTTCCCACCAGGCCTCGAAGGGCGGGCCGAATTGCTCCACGGAGGCGCGAATGCCGCCCTTGCCGCCGGTCATGTTGAAGATCATCGCGGGTCCGAACAGGGCGTAGCGCAGGCCGGGACCTTGCGAGATCGCGGCATCGATATCCTCCAGATCGGCAACACCGTTCTTCAGGGCATTAAAGGCCTCGCGCCAGATCGCGGCTTGCAGGCGGTTGGCAAGGTGTCCCGGGATCTCCTTCTTCAGCATGATCGGATACTTGCCGATATGCGCGTAGAAGCCATGCGCCCAGGCGGCGGCTTCCGGATCTGTGCGGTTGCTGGCGACGATCTCGACGAGCGGGATAAGATGAGGCGGATTGAAGGGATGGCCGACGACGAAGCGCGGTGCGGCGTTGATGCCTTCCACGAGATCGCTCAGGATCAGCCCTGACGTTGATGTCGCGAGGATGGTACGGGCGGGCAGGGCAGCGTCGATCCGGCGATACAGATCCTGCTTGACGGCCAGACGCTCGGTCGCATTCTCCTGTACGAAATCCGCGACCGCCACGGCCTCTTCCGGTGTTTCGGCGAAGCGCAGCGCACCTTGCGCCGATGATGCCGATCCGATCGCGGCGACCTGCGGTGCGGCTGCGGCAATGAAATTTTCCAGTCGCTCCTGCCATCCCGGCGCCGGGTCCCAGGCGACGACATCATAGCCTTGTGCGAGAAAATACGTCGCCCAGCTTGCGCCGATCGTGCCCGTCCCCAGAACGGCGATCGTCTTGACGGAATCATGGGGCAGATAGTCTGCCATCGTGTCCTCCCAAGCCTGCGGACAGTCCCACCAGATCTCTCATGTCAGTTGACCACCGAAGCCGGTACACGCGCCAGATCGAACATCGTGACGATCGCCCCTTCCCCGTTGGGTGGTCCACCCGCTCGTCGCAGGCTCTTCCGCACGATGGCAGGCGGGGTTACGCTGGCTCAAAGCGCTTTGATGGTCGCAAGCAGGAGTCTCCGGGGGAAACGCATATGAGCGGATACGTCGTCGCCCTAGACCAGGGTACCACCTCCACCCGCGCCATCGTCTTCGGCAGCGGGTTGAAACCCGTTGCTACGGCGCAACGGGAATTCCCGCAGATCTATCCACGCCCGGGCTGGGTGGAGCACGATCCGGAGGAGATCTGGGCCTCCTGCGTCGCGGTAATCTCCGAAGCCCTGGCCCGTGCGGGGCTGCATGCCGCCGATATCGCGGCACTGGGTATCACCAACCAGCGTGAGACCGGGATCGTCTGGAACAGGCGCACCGGTCGGGCAATCCATAACGCCATCGTCTGGCAGGACCGCCGCACCGCTGATCATTGCGCAAAACTGGTCGCCGACGGGGCCGAGCCCGGTATCACCGCGAAGACCGGCCTGCTGCTGGATTCGTATTTCACGGCCACGAAATTTGCCTGGATTCTCGATCATGTGGAGGGCGCGCGCGCTTGTGCCGAGGCGGGCGATCTCGCTTTCGGCACGGTTGACGCCTTCCTGATCTGGCGCCTGACCGGCGGCGCGGTGTTTGCCACGGACGCGACGAACGCTTCGCGCACGCTGCTCTACGACATCACTGCCGGCGATTACGATCCGGATCTGTTGTCGCTCTTCGGATTGCGCCGTGACTGGCTGCCGGAACCGCGCGACAGTTCCGGCGATTTCGGGCATATCCGCGCGGATCTGTTCGGTGGGGCGATCCCGATCCGGGGGGTGGCCGGTGACCAGCAGGCGGCGACGGTGGGGCAGGCCTGTTTCTCGCCGGGCATGGTCAAGGTCACCTATGGCACGGGCGCCTTCGCGCTGGTCAATATCGGCCAGAAGCCCGTGCCGTCGAAGAACCGGTTGCTGACGACGGTGGCCTATCAGATCGCCGGCAAGCGCAGCTATGCCCTGGAGGGCGCGATCTTCGTCGCGGGAGCCAGCGTGCAATGGCTGCGTGACGGGCTGGGAATCATCGCTCGTGCCGATGAAACGCAGGCGCTCGCCGAAAGGGCCGATCCGGACCAGCCGGTTTTCCTGGTGCCGGCTTTCGTCGGTCTCGGCGCGCCCTGGTGGGATTCACAGGCGCGCGGCGCGCTCATCGGACTCACGCGCGGAACCGGGCGCGCCGAGATCGCCCGCGCCGCCCTTGAGAGCGTCTCCTTCCAGACCGCCGATCTGATTGACGCCATGGCCGGTGACGCGCCGGGCGTGATCGGCCCCGAGACCGTGCTGCGGGTCGATGGAGGGATGGTCGCCAATGACTGGATGCTGCAAAACCTCGCCGACATTCTCGGGCAACCCGTCGATCGACCGCAGACCGCCGAAACCACCGCCCTCGGTGCTGCTTATCTCGGCGGTCTCGCTGTCGGTCTCTATCCGGAGCCGGAGCGCTTCGCTGAAAGCTGGGCCCGTGAACGCCGCTTCAACCCCACCATTGATGCTGCGCATCGGAGCGGACGACGGGAGGGATGGCGCAACGCCCTGCAGCGTATCTTGACGCAGGAGCGGCCATGACGCTCCAGATGGCGTGATCGTGATGGCTTGTGAGGCCGCGATGCCTGCTCCTGCGCTATGATCCGGGGGCAAATCAGATGGAGGGCCTATGGGCGCAGAGTTTCAAACACGTCGCGGTCTCCTCGCGGGTATTGCCGCGGCGGGTATCGTTACCGGTCTTCCGGGTGTTGCGCGGGATGCGCTGGCGCAATCCGCCGGGCTCCGGGTCCCTTTCGGGCCCGATCTCGCGGGGCAGGGTTGGGAGCAGATGACCTTCCGGCGGATCCCGCCGACGCAATATGCCGCAGCCGGTCGTGACGAACTCGTCATCGATGCGCGCGCCAGTTCTTCGCTGATCCATCGTCCGCTTCCCGAAACTGCCTTCGACATGCGGCGCGCCTCCTGGCGCTGGCGGGTCGATGAAGGCGTTCCGGCGACCGATCTGTCGCAACGCGGTGGAGATGACAGGGCGATCGCCATCTATTTCGCCTTCGCCCCGGAGCGCGCGCGCACCCGTGCTGCAGCGGGACGGACCAGTCTGCGGCGGCTGCTGATTTCAGGCAGCGGCCATATTCTGGTCTATGTCTGGGGCGGGGCGGGCGCCCCCGGTGCTATCGTGCCCAATCCCTATACGCGCGGTCGTGGTGTCTATCTCATCCAGCGTCCGGCGTCTTCGGCGACGGGGCAATGGCAGAGCGAACAGGTGGATCTCGCCGGCGACCACCAGCGCGCCTTCGGGCAACCGCCCGGCATTCTGGTGGGCCTCGCCGTCGCATCCGATTCCGACGATGTGGACGGTGTCAACCAGGCGCGGATTGCCGATCTGACGATCGGTTAAGGAAAGCCGCCCGATCCACGACCGGGCGGCTTCGCAATCATGACTTTCTATCGGATCTGACGCGGTATTGTCACTGCGCCGGAATCAGCACCGTGTCGATGACGTGGATGACGCCATTGGAGGCTTCGACATCGGCGGTAACGACCGTTGCCTCACCGACGCGCACGCCATCCGTTGCGTCAATCGCGAGTTCCATACCCTGTACGGTCTCGACCGACAGCGTCTGCCCGGCAATATCGCTGGACATCACCCTCCCGGGGATGACGTGATAGGTGAGGATGGAAACGAGCTGGTCGCGGTTTTCTTCCTCGAGAAGGCTCTCGACCGTGCCTTCAGGCAGCGCGGCAAAAGCTTCGTCGGTGGGCGCGAAGACCGTGAACGGGCCTTCGCCCTTGAGGGTATCAACAAGGCCGGCTGCCTGAACGGCAGCCACGAGGGTTTCAAAAGAACCTGCAGCGATTGCCGTATCCACAATGTCGTCAGCCTGTGCGGCGGTTACAGACATGAGAATAGCGGCCGAAGTCGCGGTTAACATCTTTCCAAGACGCATTGTTGGTTCCTTTTCTGAAGAACATACGTGTCCGTTGACACAAAACAACTACGCCTGAAACAGGCTTATGGATCCGTTTGGATCGCTGAAAACACAATCACATAACCGTGAAGACTGATGTTATCGCAGGATCAACATAGTCAAAGCGGGACGCCATAATAGCCCAGCGCTTCGGCCAGTTCCTCCTCCTCGTAACCGAAATGCGAGGCGACGACCTTGTGCAGCGCGTCGAAAATGGTGCGCAAATCCGCCAGCGCCTCGGATGAAGGGGTATCGGAGAGCGCCATGGCGGCCTGTTCGAGGCGTTCGAGCAGCGTGTGGACGATCTCGTGCTCCTGCGAGAGCCGGTCGATCACTGCGCGCAGTCCTGCGCTCTGATTGCGCAGGCGTGGAAAAATTTCCTGATCCTCGATGGTGTGGTGCAGGGTGAGGAGCTGGCATTCATGGCCGCAGAGGGTGCCGACGCGGCGGTAATTCTCGATCATCTCCATGTTCGACACGGCCTCGGCGAGCGCCGCCGCGTCACCCGCACCCCGCTCCAGGGCCGCCAGCGCTTGCCGGATCGCAGCCATCTGTTGCAGATGGAAGCGGTGAAACAGTGACAGCCGGCGCCCATGGGCGCGATGTTGCGGCGTCGCGTCCGGGATGGCCGGGGCTGAGGGTCGGGTCGAATCGTCCAGAAATGCGATATCGTCGATCACGTCGGGCTCTTCATCTCGAATGGCTCGTGAAGCAGGCATATGAAGCGACGATCCTCCTGTCGAGACCCGATACGGCAACCAGGCCAATGCAAATTTGCAAGTGACGGCGGTATTCAGGGCGCGCTTATGTTGTTTTACTCATTTTTAAGCAGATGCTTGTCTATTGGCAATTGGAAACGGGATATTTGTAAATGAATATAAAAATTACTTTCAATTTTCCCGCTCCGACAATGTATCTGATCGAGGATAATCCATGTTGAGCAGAATGAAACTCGCGTCGCGGATCGTCGCGTTGGTCGTCGTCGCGGTCTTCGTCACCGCCGGCGGCATGTTCTTTGCGACATCCGTCGAGCTCTCGCATCAGTTGGAGACGCGTGAATACGAAACCGGGCGCGATCATATCCGCACGCTCGGGGTCGTTTTCGAGGATCATTTCTCCGGAGCCCGCGTCGATGTTCGCGATGGTGTCGTCGAACGGGCCGTCAGCCCCTCGCTGATCGATTTCGATGACCATTCGATTGTCGATATGACCTCGGTCCTGACCGGCGGCGTCGCCACCGTCTTCGCCATGGATCCGTCCGAGAACAATTTCATCCGCCGGTCCACGACTCTGCGGAAGGAGAATGGCGAGCGCGCCTTCGGCACTTATCTCGATCCCGGCCATCCGGCCCAGGAGATCGTGCGCGCGGGCGAGACCTATGTCGGACCCGCCACCCTGTTCGGGCGTGATTACGTCACCGTCTACCATCCGACCGTCGATGCACAGAGCGGCGCGGTGAACGGCATCCTGTTCATCGGCCTGCATGTCGAGCCGCTTCTCGCGGCCCAGGCCGGCGCGACGCGTACCATGCTGATCGCCGCCTTCCTGCTCGCCCTCGTCGTGACCGGTGCTGCGGCCTATGCCGCAAAGCGTCTGTTCCGCCCGCTCAACCAGATCTCGCATCGCGTCACCGCGCTGGCCGAGAACGATCTCGACACGCCGATCCCGCATCGTGAGCGTGGCGACGAGATCGGCGATGTCGCCCGCGCCCTTGAGATCCTGCGCAACAACAGTGCCACCGGCGCCGCGATCCGCAAGGAGCGCGAGGAGGCGGAGGCGCGCACGCAGGAGCTGCGGGCCCGGCGTGATGCGGCAATCGAGGATTTCCGTCGCAACGCCGCCGCGAAGCTGGGCGAGCTGACCGCCAATATGGCGAGCCTGCGCGAGCGCGCCGCGGATCTCACGGAGGTTGCCTCCGATTCCGCCGAAGCGATCAACAACGCCACCGGCGGATCGCAGGAAACGGCCTCGAATGTCGGTACCGTCGCGAGCGCGGCGGAGGAGCTTTCCGCCTCCATCTCGGAGATCTCCGGCCAGCTGGAACGGGCACGCGAGGTCGTGGAGCAGGGGCTGAGCGACACCGAAGCCACCAACACGCAGATCTCGGGCCTGGCCGAGGCGGCCCAGCGTATCGGCGATGTGGTCGATCTGATCCGCTCGATTGCCGATCAGACCAACCTGCTCGCCCTCAACGCCACCATCGAGGCGGCGCGCGCGGGGGAGGCGGGCAAGGGCTTTGCCGTGGTCGCCGCAGAAGTGAAGACGCTCGCCACCCAGACGGCGAATGCCACCGAGGAGATCGCCAAGCAGATCGCCGGCATCCAGACCTCGACGGGCAGCGCCGTCAACGCGATCCAGCAGATCACCGAGCGCATGCGCGAGATCAACAGCGCCACCGTGACCATCGCCTCGGCCATGACCCAGCAGGGCGCGGCGACTTCGGAAATTTCCCGCAATGTTCAGCATGCGGCAAAGGGGACCGAAGACGTCACCCAGGGGCTGGGCAAGGTCGCCGCCGCCGCCGAGCGAACCAGCGGTTCCGCCGACACCGTTCGCGAGGCCTCCGAATCGGCCGACAAGCTCACCGCGAGCCTGCAGAAGGAAATCGACGTCTTCCTTGATCGCGTTGCGGCCTGAGCAGCAAGCCTTTTTCGACCCGAAGCCAAGCGCGGAGCACCATGCGGCTCCGCGCCTTTTTCTTGGGTTGCGCGTGTTCCCCAGCGGAAAGAACCACCGCCCCGTTGGCAGCAGCGATTTCCTGCCCCATCATCACCCGGAGAGGATCAGGAACGGGGAATGGTGGCGCATCATGGCGGGTCAGGAAACAGCAGTGCAGGCGAATGGTTCACGCCAGGCGATCCGCTTCACCCGCAACGGCGTGCCCTGCGAAGTTGCCGAATTCCATCCGCGCACCACGCTGCTCGATTATCTGCGCGAGCAGATGCGCGCGCTCGGCACCAAGGAGGGTTGCGGGGAGGGCGATTGCGGCGCCTGCACTGTCGCGCTCGGACGGATGCGGGACGGGCGGCTCGTCTACGAGCCGGTCAATGCCTGCATCCTGCTGCTCGGCCAGATCGACGGGGCGGATCTCGTCACCGTGGAGGATCTCGCACAGGGCGGCGCGCTGCATCCGGTCCAGGAAGCGATGGTCGCCCATCACGGCTCGCAATGCGGCTTCTGTACGCCGGGCATCGTGATGAGCCTGTTCGTCCTGCATGAGGAGGGGCCGCGCCCGCTCGACAAGGCGATGATCGATGATGCGCTCGCGGGCAATCTGTGCCGCTGCACCGGCTATCGCCCGATCCGCGACGCGGCGCGGGCTGCCAGCGCGGAGCCTTCCGCGACGGCGTTCTCCGCCAGCCGAACCGATCGCGCGGCGGCGCTGTCGGCGCTCGATGACGGGGGGGACGTGTTCATCGGCGATGATGCGACGTTCTTCGCCGCGCCCGCGAATCTCGCTTCGCTCGAAGCGCTCTGCGCCGCCCATCCCGACGCGACGCTGCTCGCCGGCTCGACAGATGTCGGTCTGTGGCTGACCAAGTCGCTGCGCGAGATCGAGAAGATCATCTGGCTGGGACGCGTCAGCGAACTGGCTGCGCTGGAGGAAGGGGAGGCGGGTCTCGCCATCGGCGCCATGGTCAGCCATGCCCGCGCGCATCCGGCACTGGCGCGGCTCGATCCCGATCTCGGCGAATTGATGCGCCGTTTCGGCTCGGCCCAGGTGCGCGCTTCCGGTACGGTCGGCGGCAATATCGCCAACGGCTCGCCGATCGGCGATCTCGCCCCGGCCATGATCGCCTGGGGGGCGAAGCTGCATCTGCGCAGCGCGCAGGGCACCCGCGCCATGCCGGTTGAGGATTATTTCATCGATTACGGCAAGCAGGACCGCCGCCCCGGCGAATTCGTCTGGAAGGTCGCGCTGCCGCCCTTGCCGCGCGATCACGCCTTTCGCTGCCTGAAGGTGTCGAAGCGCTTCGACGAGGATATCTCCGCCGTGATGGGCGCCTTCCGCATCGCCTGCGACGGGCGGCGCGTCAGTGCGGCGCGCATCGCCTATGGCGGCATGGCCGCGACGCCCAGACGCGCGGGCGCGGCGGAGGCTGCCCTGATCGGTGCCGATCTCGACGATCCGGCCACATGGCAGGCGGCCCGCGCGGCGCTTGCCGAGAATTACACCCCGATGGACGACCATCGCGCCAGCGCCGCTTATCGCGCCCGCGTCGCTCAAAACCTCCTGATCAAGGCGCTGCACGAGATCGCGGGGGAGGGCAGTGCGCAGACGCGTATCATCGACAATCGCGCTGCGGGGGCGCAGGCGGCGGAGTGAGGGCGGGCCTGCGGATGTGCCGGTTTGTCGGTACCGGGCCGGCTGCCTTCGCGACCATTACACTGCCGCGCCGTCAGCGCCGGTGATGCCGGGCGCATCAACCGCCGTCATCACTGCGATGGCCCTGGGCAGGATGCGAAATTCCGCCGGGGTGTGCGCAAGGATTTCGCCATCCGCGTTGATCGGGCGGCGCCGACGGGTCCGCACCTTGAAACGCGTACCGGATTCGGCGCGGATTTCCGGCACGGCCTGATGATCGCCGGTGCGCAGGGAAGGGGCGACCAGCGCCAGCTTCCAGGCGCCGCCGAGCTCGAGGCTATAGAGGTCGAGGGTGCTGTCGTCGATCTTCGCATTCTGCTCGATCGCCATGCCGCCCCCGTAGAAGAGTCCGTTCCCAACAGCGATCTGAAACGTGCGCACATCGACCGTTCCCGCCTGCGATTCGATCGTGGCGTGAAAGCTGCGCGCCCGGAACATCGCCGAAATGGCGGCAAAGACATAGCCGAGCTTGCCGAAGCGCTTCTTGATGCCCGATGACAATTGCATCGCAAGATCCGTCGAGAGGCCGATACTGGCGACATTGAAGAAGGGGATGCCATTGACCTCGCCAAGATCGATGCGCCGCTCGATGCCGTGCGCGATGATGTCCGTCGCCTGGTGCAGGTCCTCGGGAATGCCCAGCGTGCGGGCGAGGTCATTGGCCGTGCCGAGGGGAATGATGCCGAGCGGTACCTGCGCGGCGATGAGGCCGCGCGCTGCTGCGTTGATGGTTCCGTCACCCCCGCCCAGAACCACGAGATCGCAGATTTCCTTCTGGTCGATGATGAAGTCCGAAAGACGTGAGCGATCCGGGCAGTCGGCGATGCTGACGCTCAAATGACGATGCCGCCGCAACCTTGCGACGGCGTCATCCATCGTCTCGCCTGCATTCCCGCTGGTCCTGTTGCAAACGAACAGGACACGCCGTGATCGGTTTCGCATCGAGTCGTCATCAGATCCAGGGCGTTTGGCATTCGACATTTTGGTCACTCAGGAAGACGGTGCGTGCGGAGCTGCCGGTTATGCAGTTCACATGAAATCTATCCGGACGCGCTACGTTCCAATGCGCGAGAAAAAACATGGAACCCGCAGTAGCGACCTGCCACGGTCAGTCCACGCCGCTATCTACCCTGCCAGACGCCGCAGAACCTCAGATTCGAGAAATTCGGCGAGATTGCTGGTGATGAAATCGATATGGGGGGCCTCGACCGCTTCCTGCTCGAAATCCTCGCGGAAAGGGTCGATCGTGGCCGGGATGACGAGGGTGGTGGTCATGCCGGTCTCGTGGGGCACGACGAGGTTCTTGGCGATATCCTCGAACATGGCCGCGCGCGCCGGATCAACGGCGTGACGCTCGAAGAACATCTCATAGGCGCGCCGGTCGGGCTTGGGGATGAAATCGGCGGCGACGATGTCGAAAACATCCTCGAAATGGTCGAGGATGCCGATCTTCGCTGCGACATTCTCGGCATGCTTGCGCGAGCCGTTGGTCAGGATCAGCCGCCGGCCCGGCAGCGCCTCGATCGCCTTGCCGAGCGCCGGGTTCAGATCAATGGCGGAATGGTCGATATCATGGGCGAAATCGAGAAAGGCGTACGGATCGACGCCATAGACATCCATGAGCGCCTTCAGCGTCGTGCCGTGCTGATGGTAGAAATATTTCTGCAAGGCGCGCGCCGACATCCCGTCGATCCCGAACAGATCCGCCACGAAGGCGGTGATGCGCGCATCCACCTGCGGCCAGATCCGCGCCTCGTGGGAATAGAGCGTGTTGTCGAGATCAAAGATCCAGGTATCGACATGCGCGAAGTCGCGGGCATCGGGGGCGGTAAAGTGGGCTTTCGGGTTCGTCGTGGCTTGCGGCGTATCTGACAAGGGGTGTTCCCGTAGAGGAAGTGTGGCGCCGGGAAGCCGGCTGGACTCCCAATATAGGGTTTGGGCGGGACGGATGCGAGCGCTGCTGTCACGCGCGCGCGGACAACAGCGCATCGACGGCATCCGGCAGGGCGTCGAAATGGGCGATGACGCGGTCGGGGCCGTATGTCTCCACGGGCTGGTCGGTATAACCGAAGGGCACGGCGATGACGGGGATCCGTGCGGATTGTGCGGTGGCGATGTCGGTATGCGAATCGCCGATCATCACCGCGCGGCGCGCATCGCCCTTCGCCATTGCGATAGTCTCCGTCAGATGGCGCGGATCGGGCTTGCAGAAGGCGAAGGTGTCGCGCCCGCAGATGGCGGCGAAGCGTTCGATGATGCCCAGCTGATCGAGCAGCAGGCGGGAATGGCTTTCCACCTTGTTGGTGCAAACGGCCAGGGTGAAGCCCGATCCGCTGAGGCTGTCCATGGCCGCGACCACGCCGGGGAAGAGCTGCGTCTCGTTGCAGATATTCTGCCGGTAGAGTGTCAGGAACTCCTGGAAGAGCAACTCATGCCGCTCGGGCGTCAGTTCGAGCCCCGCTGATTCGTAGCCGCGTGCGATCAGCGCCCGGGCGCCGGCCCCGATGAGCGACTTCGCGCGCGATACCGGCAGCGTGGGCAGGCCCTCCTGCGCCAGCAACGTGTTGAGCGTCGCCATCAGATCGGGGGCGGTGTCGGCGAGGGTGCCGTCGAGATCGAACACGACGATGGGATTCATGGTGATTTCCGTCTGGTTGGTCCGGTGGGCGTGCGCATGGCGGCTGCCTTCATAGACCAGCGTGCCGGTGCTGAACAGCGGGGATGAATGGGATCGCGCCTTGCCTCGCGAGCCGTCAGCGCAGGAGATCGGGCCGCGACAGCGTGAGCCGGCACTGCCGGCACAACTGTTCATTCCTGCCGCCGCGATAATAGCTCAACGCGATCACGGCCCCGTAGAGCGCCCAGGCCTTCGCGCGAAGCCAATCGCTGTCGCTCGGTTCCAGAACATCTCTGAACCTGCCTCTGGCCGAGGGCTCTACCCATGACCATGCCGCAGCATAGTCTGTCGCCGGATCCCCGACCGCCGACAGGCCCCAGTCGATGACGCCGGCCAGGTTTCCGTCAGCCGCGATCAGATTGTCAGCCTTTAGGTCACCATGCAGCCAGACGCCGGGAGCGTCATGCGTCAGGGACGCGGCATCTTCCCAGAGTGCGAGGGCGGCGGAGGCGTCGATCTCGTCCGACACCGTCTTGATTGCCGCAACGGTCCGGGCGGTCATATCCGCGAGCGGAACACCGCGCGAATTGTTGGATGGGCCTGCGACAGGTGCGCCGTCGGTCGTCACGGTGTGGAGGGCTTTGAGGAAATCCGCCAGGGTGATGGCGGCCCGACCCGCGTCGGCGATCGCTTCAGGCGTGGCCATGTCCCCGTGAATCCAGTCGAATATACCGAATTCCCGATCGATCTCGGGGGCGACGTGGCCGCGATATCGCAAAGTCGGGATTTTCAAGGGGAGGCCATCGAGATGCGTAAGCCAGTCGAGCTCCTTCGATAACAGTGCGACAGCGCTTCGACGCCGTGGGACACGCAGAACCAGCTCGCTGCCGATCCGGAACATCGCGTTGTCGGTGCCCGAGGAATCGACGTGGAGCAGGGGCAGTGTCGCCCATTGCGGCGCATGCTCCGTCAAGAGCGCGTGGATATCGGCATCGGTTAGGGTGAGATCGTCAGGATGCATCACGGTTTCCGATCAAGATGTTTCTACGGTACCAATGTGACAACGATATTTCCCCGCTTCCGGGCCCGACCCCTTCATTCGAGCGGCGCGTGGCGTTCTCGGCAACCTGATCGGGCGCAGGACTTCGAAACGGGGCGCAACGGTGAGCGTCTTTACCTTTCGCTAACCATGATGTCGCAAGCTTGGGCCGATTTTCTTCATCCGATCCGCGAGCCGGAGACTGGCCCCATGTTCCGACGCATCCTCATCCGCGCGCTCGCTGCCGGCCTCTTGAGCGCCAGCGCCGCGCCCGTATTCGCCTCCGCCTTCGACTTCATGCCCGCCCCGCAGACAGATCTCAACCGGGTCTACCGCATCGACAAGGTCACCGGCGCGGTGTCGTCGTGCCAGTACGGGCTGAAGGAGGGGACTGTCGGCATCACCCTGTGTTTCGGCCCCGGGGAGGGCGCCAAGGCGCAGGATCCGGGCGAGTACGGGCTGATCGCATCGCGCCATGAGCGTGAGGGCGGTGTCTTTCGTGTGAACCACCGCACCGGCGAGATGAGCGTGTGCTACGTTTTCGAGGAGCAGGTCGTCTGCACCCCGCCCGAGACCGTGACCAAATCCGTTGCGGAAGGTGAGGGCGATACGCCGCAGGTGACCGGCTCCACGACAGACTGATTCGAGACGCCGCTTCAATCCGGCCCTTGCACCGCGCGCCATTTCGTTCGATACCGGGCCCCGTGATCCGGATCAGTAAAAGGGTGACGCTCAGTGAGTGCGGATGAACTGAAACGAATGGCTGCCGCGCGCGCCATAGATGTCGTCACCGACGGCATGAACCTGGGACTTGGCACGGGCTCGACGGCGCACCATTTCGTCGCACTTCTCGGCGAGAAGGTGCGTGGCGGCCTCAAGGTCACCGGCGTTCCCACCTCCGAAGCGACGCGTGCCCAGGCGCTGGCCGAGGGCATCCCGCTCACCACCCTCGACGAGACGCCGGGGCTCGATCTCACCGTGGACGGTGCCGACGAGCTGGACGCAACCCTGCGCCTGATCAAGGGCGGTGGTGGTGCCTTGTTGCGCGAGAAAATCGTTGCGGCGGCCTCCACGCGCATGATCGTGATCGCCGATGCGAGCAAAAAGGTGGAAACCCTCGGCCGCTTTGCACTTCCCATCGAGGTCAATCCGTTCGGGCTGGAAGCGACGCGCCGCGCCATCGCACATGTGCTGGAAACACATGGCTTGCCGACGACGCTGCGCCTTAGAACCGCCGCAAAAGACAAGGCATTCGTCACCGATGGTGGGCACTTCATCCTCGACGCGGAACTCGGCGCGATCGATGCGCCGGAGGTGCTGGCAAGTGCTCTCGTCGCAGTGCCCGGTGTCGTCGAACACGGTCTCTTCATCGGGCTTGCCACGGGCGCCGTCCTTGCCGGCGAGGACGGTCTGCTCGAACTCGGAACGATTTGAGGCGTCTTCGACGCTCTTGTCAGAACAAACGCATTCGCGGGAGAAACGTATCCATGAACCGCATCGCATTCTTCTTCGCTGTCCTCGCTCTCGCCCTGTCGCTTCAGGCGGGTCCGGCAGCTGCGCAGGACGAACCCAGTGCAAGCCATCTCGAAGTGGCGCGTGAAGTCGTCACCGGGTCAGGGATGGGGCGCACGTTCAACGAAATGGTCACGATGGCGCGACGCAGCGTGCGCGATCAGATGCCGTCCACCCCTCAGATGACCGAGATGCTCGATGAGGTCTTCGAGGAAATGGAAGAGGAGATGCGTCTCCAGCGTCGGGCCATGCTCAATCGTGCAGCACGCATCATGGCGCGGCGCCTGACCGAGGAGGAACTGAGCGAGATCGCGGCCTTCTTCAACAGCCCGGCGGGTGAACGCTATGTGGAACTCCAGCCCCTGTTCCTCGACGATATCTTCACCGCCATGGACGACTGGTCGGAGGAGATGTTCGAATATCTTTCAGTTCGCGTACAGGCCGAGATTTCCCGCCGCGAGTTGCAGTAAGCGCAGGCAGGACCTGAAGCCTGATGTAGAGGGGCAGCCATGAGCGAATTCGACGTAGATCTCTTCGTTATCGGAGCGGGTTCAGGTGGAGTGCGTGCTGCCCGGATTGCTGCGGGTTATGGCGCCAGAGTGATGATCGCGGAAGAGTTTCGCGTCGGCGGCACCTGCGTGATCCGCGGCTGCGTACCCAAGAAGCTGATGGTGCTCGCCTCGCGGTTCCGTGACGACTTCCATGATGCGGAGGGATTCGGCTGGAGCGTCGGCGAGACCTCCTTCGACTGGGGCTCCCTGATAGCGGCAAAGGATCGCGAGATTGACAGGCTGGAGCGCGCCTATCGCGCCAATCTGGAACGCTCGGGGGTCACCCTGGTCGAGAGCCGCGCGGTCGTGGAAGATGCGCATACGGTGCGCCTGCTCGCCACCGGCGAAACCTTGCGGGCCAAGCGGATCCTCGTCGCCGTCGGAGCGCGGCCCTCGATGCAGCCCGCCGTGCCGGGCATGGAATTCGCCATCACCTCGAACGAGGTCTTCGATTTGCCTGCGGCGCCGCGCAGCGTCCTCGTGATCGGTGGCGGCTATATCGCCGTGGAATTCGCCGGCATCTTCGCGGGTCTCGGTATTCCCACGACACTCGCCCATCGCGGCGACAAGCTCCTGCGCGGCTTCGACGAGGATGTCCGGACACGGCTGGGCGAGGCCTATGCGGCGCGTGGTATCGACCTCAAGCTGTCGGTTACGCCGCTGCGCCTGGAAAAGGGTGATGACGGGATTGCCGTGAGCTTTTCTGACGGCTCGCAGCAGACCTATGACCAAGTGATGCTTGCCACGGGGCGCATGCCCAACACGGAAGGCCTCGGCCTCGACAAGGCGGGTGTGGTGCTCGACGATGTCGGTGCGGTGGTGGTCGATGCCTATTCCCGTACGCTGATCCCCTCGATCTATGCCATCGGCGATGTCACCAACCGGGCGAACCTGACCCCGGTCGCGATCCGGGAAGGGCATGCCCTCGCCGATACGGAATTCGGCGGCAAGGACGTGTTCGTCTCTCACGACCTGATTCCGACGGCGGTATTCTCCACCCCGGAAATCGGCACGATCGGCCTGACCGAGACAGCGGCGCGGCTGCAATATTCCAAGGTTGCGGTCTATCAGGCCGCCTTCCGCCCCATGCGTGCGACGTTATCCGGGCGTGAGGAGCGAGTCTTCATGAAGGTGCTCGTGGATGTGGCCAGCGACAAGGTCGTGGGCGTGCACCTGCTCGGCCCGGATTCCGGCGAGATGATCCAGCTCGCAGGGGTCGCGGTGACCATGGGCGCCACCAAGGCCGATTTCGATCGCACCATCGCCGTGCACCCGAGCGCGGCGGAAGAGCTCGTGACCATGCGCGAGCCGTTTGCGGTCTACGAAGGCGCAGAAAACGCCGCCTGACGATCAGATCTCGCCGATCATGACGTCGGGCGCTTGTGGCTGCACTTCGCTGCGCCCGAAACTGCGCGGGCGCGTCGGCGCGGGTTCTAAGAACAGGATCGGCTGGCTTGCATCGCCGCGCTGGACGGTCGCGCCGTGATGCTGCGTCGCGCGATGCAGATCGATGCCCGCATCAAGTGCGACGGCGATGCCGGCGACGAGGACCAGCGCCGCGATGACCTGACAGCGAATGCAGAACCGTATCGTCATGAGCCTCGCGCCGCCTCGCGAATCAGTGCGATGTTTCCAAGATCGGGATGCATGGGGCGTTAGGCGAGGCCGTGGCGGCTTTCCGGCAAAAATAGGGCCCCGGGGCACTTGCGCAGGATTGTCGGCTCGGCCAGTCTCCGGCGGCATCAGCCGCGAGCCATCGGGAGCAAATCATGACCAAGGCGATCGTCACCGGCCATTCACGCGGCCTCGGGGAGAAGCTGACCGAAACGCTGCTGGCGCGCGGCGTCCCGGTTCTCGCCGTTTCGCGCCACGCCAATGTCGCCCTCGGCGAGCGCTACCCGGATCTTCTGACGCAGGTCGCGCTTGACCTGTCCGATACGCATGCGGGCCTATCCTGGATGGCCGGCGAGCAGCTTGCGGCGTTTCTCTCCGATGCGCAGTCACCGATTCTGATCAACAATGCCGGGATCGTCCAGCCGATCGGCCCCGCAGGCACGCTCGACAATGCGGTCATCGCGCAAGCCATGGCGCTGAACGTGACGGCCCCCATCAGCCTCGCCAACAGTTTCATCGCGATGACGGTCGAGGCGGCTGAGCGCCGGATCATGCATATTTCGAGCGGCGCCGGGCGCAACGCAATGCCGGGCTGGAGCGTCTACTGCGCCACGAAGGCGGCGCTCGACCATCATGCCCGCTGCGTCGTTGCCGATGCGCCGGCGGGTCTGCGAATCGAGAGCCTCGCGCCGGGTGTCATCGATACGGACATGCAGGGCGAGATCCGTGCGACCACGCCGGACCAGTTTACCAGCCGCGAGCGTTTCGTTGCGCTCAAGCAGGAGAACCAGCTGGCGGACCCGCAGATCTGCGCCGGGGCGATCATTGCGCATCTGCTCGGTAAGACGTTCGGCCGCGAGACGATCACCGATATCCGCCAGTTGGGCTGATTTCGCGGTCGGACAGGTTCAAGCCGCGCATGAGAATCGCCAGCCCGATGCCGAGATATGCGAGATTGCCCACGACCCACATGATCAGCCCGGCCAGCTGCTGGTCGGCCAGCGGCGCCAGACCCCAGGCCGTGGCGCCGTCCGCCTGGAGCGGGTAAAGCAGATCGGGCGCGAAAGTCAGGATCACGCCCAGAAGTCCCGTATGCACCATGGTCAGGAAAACGTTCGCCGCGACTTTTCCGGGTTGCGATCGCGCCTGGCTGAAGATCACGAGAAACCAGGCCAGCGCGACGGTGACGAGCGTCCATGTCGCTGCGACATGGATCACCGGGTCGGTCAGCGTCGCGGTATAGACCGGCGGGGCGTGCAACAGCCAGATCAGTCCACCATAGAGCGCCGTCAGGATCCCGATTGCCCGACGCAGGCGGCTGGCCATTGCGACGAATCGCCGTTCGAAGCCATTCGCGCCGCGCAGCAAGGCTGCAGCAATAGCTGCAGGAGCAACGATTGAAAGCATTATGAATTGCAGCATATGCACTGATGAGAGCGTCGCGGCGGTCCTGCAAAGCGGCGACACCAGCGCCAGCGCCAGTATCGCGAATCCCGTCAGCGCGAGCGGGGAGGGCGGGCTGCGCTCCAGCCGCAACGCGCGCCCGTAGGCTCCCGCCATCAGCATGAGAGGGATCACGATGGCCGGGGCGAGGCTCCACTGCGTCATCCAGTTCTGCGGCGTCGCCGCCGGCAGGAAGGCAAGGCAGAGGGCCAGCAGGTCGGTGGTGTTTGCCGTCATCCTGGTCTCCCGGTTTCAATTCCCGCTCTCAGAAACATGGCGGCAGGATCATCAGCGGAAAGCCGACCCACAGCGTTGCCACGAGCCCGACCAGCGTCATCAGGAAGGCGAGCCAGAGCAGAAAGCGCTCCTGGCCGCCGCCGCCGCCACCGCCCGCCTTCGCAGAGCGGAATTGCTGGGGCGCAAGTGCCACCAAGGGGACGAGATGGCCGATCCAGGCAAACATCAGGATCATCGTCAGCTGGTTGAACCCGCCGAGGCTGCCATGGTTCCATCCGACTGCGCAACCGATGGCCTGGAGTGCATAGAGAAAGACGAAGGCGCTCGCCCATATGATGAGGCCCGCACTGGCCATCACGAGCTTGCCCCAGCCACCCGTTGCGAGATGTATCATCCGATCACCCACGGCAGAATGAAGATCGCGGCGAGTCCGATAAGGCCCGTCGCCGCCGTATAATCGGCCCAGAGCGAGAGAATGCGCAACTCCGCCATCCGCCGCGCCGCGACATAGCCGTATTGCCAGCGTGCCAGGGCGTAGCCGGCCATGATCGCGCTCACGAGCGCATGGAAGGCGATATAGCCCGCCAGCACGAGGGTCGTTGCGCCATAGGCATGTGCGGAGGCATCGGCCACGAGCGTTTTGATGCCGGCGAAGATGCCTATCGCTCCTGCGAGGCCGATCATACCGGCAATCGCGAGCGCGCGTGCAGGGCTTTCGTTGCGGCCTGTGGCGCGGATTGACCAGCGTGCAAAACCCGCCGGCAGGATCAGTGCGAGCGCCATCACCGCCGGCAGCACGAACCCGCCCGTGACGAGAGTCTCTGGCGGCCAGTTCGGCGCGATCGTCCACAGATAGAGATAGCCGAACAGCAACGAGGCGAAGAATGTCCCGTCCGCCCCGAGCGTGAAGGCCGTGGCCCACCAGCCGGGGCCGTGCCGTGCATGCGTCTGGATCTGCAGCCGCTTCTCCCCCTCAGATGGCGTGATCGGCGAAACATCGGTGCGCGTCCCCGTGGTCCAGGCCCAGCGCAGGATGAAATACAGCGCAATCACGAGACCGAGCGGGCTCAGCCAGTACAATCCGGCCAGGAAGGCGAGAAAGAACACTGCCATGCCGCATGCCGCGAAGAAGGGCTCATATCCGGGATTGGGCAGGATGATGACGTGGTCGGGCTCGCCCGTCAGTGGATCGACGGTAATGCTCTCCTGTTGCCCCGTCGAGGATTTCGGCAGAAGCCCTTGTCCGGCAGCGAGTCTTGCGCCCAGCTTGCTGTCGCGCCAGAGCGGATCGCGGTCGTCCACGCGGGGCAGGCTGGCATAGTTGTAGAGTTGCGGAGGTGTTGGCATCGCCCATTCCAGCGTGCTCGCACCCCATGGATTCTGCGGGGCGATGGCGCCGAGCCGGCGGTGCAGCGTCATATCCAGAACGAACAGGGCGATGCCGGTTGTCATGATGAAGCCGCCGATGCTCGAAATCAGGTTCGGCCAGTCCCAGCCGAGCCCGGATTCATAGACATAGACCCGGCGCGGCATCCCCATCAGTCCGGTCAGATGCATGATCAGGAAGGTCAGGTTGAAGCCGATGAAGATCAGCCAGAAGGCGAGGGTACCGATGGTCCGCGAGGGCATCCGCCCGGTCATCTGCGGATACCAGTAATAACACGCGGCGAAAAAGGGAAAGAGGAAGCCGCCAAACAACACATAATGCAGGTGGGCTACCACGAAATGGGTGTCGTGGACCTGCCAGTTGAACGGTACCAGCGCCAGCATAACACCCGTCAACCCGCCCATTACGAATATGACGAGGAAACCGAAGAGATAGAGCATCGGCAGATCGTAGCGCGGTCGCCCGCTATACAGGGTCGCAATCCAGGCGAAGAACTGCACGGCAGTGGGCACGGCCACCAGCATGCTCGCGACAGAGAAGAAGGCCTGGGCCAGATGCGGAATACCGACCGTGAACATGTGGTGGACCCACAGTCCGAAGCTGATGAAGCCCGTGGCGATGACGCTCGCCACGATCCAGGTATAGCCGACCAGCGGGCGTCCGGCGAAAACGGGTATCAGCGTCGAGACCACGCCCGCCGCGGGCAGGAAAATGATGTAGACCTCCGGGTGCCCGAACATCCAGAAGAGATGCTGCCACAACAGTGGATCGCCGCCGCGCGTCACGTCGAAGAAGGGCAGGCCGAAGGCGCGCTCCAGCTCAAGCAGGATGGAGCCGAGGATCAGCGGCGGGAAGCCGACGAGCATCATCAGGGCGGTGACGAGAAGATACCAGGCGATCAGCGGCATCTTCGCAAGCGTCATCCCCGCCGCGCGCACTTTCAAAATGGTGACGATGATCTCGACCGCCGCCGCCACGGCGGAGATCTCGACGAAGGTTATTCCGAGCAGCCAGATATCGGCATTGACGCCGGGTGTGAATTCCCGGCTCGAGAGTGGTGTATAGAGGAACCAGCCGCCATCCGGCGCCAGGCCGAGCACCATCCCGCCCAGAATGATCGTTCCGCCGAACAGGTAGCACCAATAGCCGAAGGCACTGAGCCGGGGGTAGGCCAGATCGCGGGCTCCGAGCACCTTGGGCAGCATGTAGAGCGCGAAACCCTCGATCATCGGGATGGCGAACAGGAACATCATCACCGTGCCATGCATGGTGAAGACCTGATTATACGCCGCATGGCTCATGAAGGCGCTCTCGGACGTCGCCAGCTGCGCGCGGATCAGCATTGCCAGCATGCCGCCGAGGATGAAGAAGAAGAATGCCGTCGCCATGAATCGCTTGCCGACGATGGAATGGTTGACGGCGGCGAGGCGACCGATACCGGTCCATGTCGCGAAGACCCCGCTGAAATGGCGATGGCGTTGCAGGGATTCCATCAGGGGTTGCTCGCTCATGGCGCATCACCCGTCCCGATTTCGAGCAGATAGGAGGCGATGGCGCCGATTTCAGCCGGATCGAGATGGCTGAAATCCTGCATGTGATTGCCGGGCTTGTGCGCTTGCGCGTCGGCGATCCAGCTTTGCAGATTGTCGAAATCGTTCTTCAGCGTGCCTGCTCCAAGGCTTTCACGATCGGCGATGTTGGCGAGATTGGGCCCTATTCCGGAGCCGCGCCGGGTGGCATCGCGGGAATGGCAGGTAATGCAATGCTGCGTAAAGGCTTCCCGTCCCGCCTGATGGCTGATGCTGCGCTCGCGACGCAGGCCGCTCACGGCATCACGCCAGGCTTCCTCGTCCTCATGGGCAATCATGACCAGGCCCATGCGTGCGTGTTGCGCGCCGCAGAATTCAGCGCATTGTCCGCGATAGATCCCCGGCTCCTCCGCGAAGACGCGCATCACGTTCGTGCGCCCCGGGATCGCGTCGATCTTGCCGCCCAGCCGCGGGATCCAGAAACCGTGTATGACGTCGGCGGACTCGACGTGGATATCGACCGGGCGCCCGGCGGGAACATGAATGACATTGGCACCATGGATCGTGCCGCCATCCTTCCCCGTGTACTGAACCTCCCACCACCATTGATGCCCGGTAAGGCTGATGGCGGGAACCTCGTCCTGCAAGGGCAGTGGCAGCATGGCGTGGCCTGCCCGCAGGCCGTAGGCGAGGAGGCCTGTGATGACCACAAAGGGCAAAACGAGCCCTCCCCAGATGATCAACTGGCGCGCAGGGCCAGCGCCGATCGGGCTTTTGCGCCGGTAGAAGGCATGCAGGGCGAGCGCGACCATTCCGACCGTGATCACCACCGAGCCCCAGAACATACCCCACCAGACCATGGCGATGGAACGCGCCGCCGGCCCGCCCGGATCAAGCATCGACATCGGCGCCGCCCCGGGCGGGGCGCCGAGTTTCCGGGCCGGTGCGCTGATCGCCTCACTGAACGGGAGGGCCGAAAGGCACAGCACCAGAAAGGCTGCGACGAGGAAACCCCGGACCCGGCAGAGCCTTTGTGCGTTGATCTTGTACGGGGCCAGTGAGGAGAACGCCATGGAACGCTTCGCCATTCCCGAAAAACTCGGCGCGACCAGCCATGTGGCCGTCAAGGGCCATCCCCTGCATCCGATGATGGTGACGTTTCCCATCGCGTTCCTGTTTGGCGTCTTGGCTGCAGATCTCGCATATCTGTATTTCGAGGATGCGTTCTGGGCACGTGCGGGATTATGGCTGGTGGGCGCGGGAGCGGTGATGGGAACGCTGGCCGGGATCGCAGGCACGGTGGAGTTGCTCGCCGTGAAAGGCATCCGCCGCCGCGCCGCCGCCTGGAGCCACTTCATCGCAGCCGTGATGCTGCTTGCCGTGGCTTTCGCCAACTGGTTCTGGCGTATCGGCGATGCGGAAGCTGCGATCATGCCGGTGGGCCTCTTTCTGTCTGGTCTCGGTGCGTTTCTCGTGGCATTTGCCGGTTGGCTCGGCGGTGCGCTCGTCTTCGAACACCAGGTCGCCGTGGTTACCGATGACGGGGATTGATGCCCCCTATCCGGGTTTCGCCGTGACCAGCCAGATCACGACGGGTGCGAGGATGGCCGGGACGATGACGAGGCTGGCCAGGCGCCGCGCCGAATAGCGAAACCGGTCTCGAAACAGCACCCCGAGCAACCACCCGCACAAGACATGGAAGACGACCATCTCCGTGACGGCGACAAGTTTCCACATCAGCCAGGCGCCGTGCACCTGAGCCGTCCAGATCAACGCCGTTCCGGCCGTGACGGCAATCACCGCGGCAGGGGAGGCGATGCCCACATAGGTAAAGCGCGTCTTCGCCCGTAGATGGCGCAGCGCCACGCTGTCCTCGACGCGCGGATGTGCCGCCAGCAGCGACGGAAGGGCGAAAAGCCCCGCCACCCAGAGGGAGAGTGCGGCGATGTGTACGACTTTCAGCCAGATCATCAGCGTTTCCACGATCGTTCCCCACCCCAATCTGCCGCCATCCATGGGCGCAGTCACCAGACGAACCCTGGCGGTCAGCCACCAGATCGGGAGCCGGCGCTGAACTCCCGCAGCTTCTCATGCCGGCGCGCCGCCTGTGTCGGTGCCGGCAACTCCACGCCCGCATGCGCCACGATGATGCGCCCGCCGCGCCGGCGGCCTACGAAGCTGAACAGCCAGTTGATGGTGACCTGCAGGCGCCGCCGCAGATCCATCAGGAAGAAGACATGAACCAGGGCCCAGATCGCCCAGGCGATGAATCCGGAAAGGCGCATGCCCTTGATCTCGGCGATGGCCGAAAAGCGTCCGAGCGGAACCATCCAGCCATAATCGCGATAGTGGAACGGGCCGGGCGGGGGTGTAGCTGTGCGGCGGGCCTTGACCACATCGGCGGCATACCGGCCCTGTTGCTTGGCCAGCGCGGCCAAGCCGGGATGCGGCGTGCCGTCGGGCGCGTAACTCGCAGCCGCATCGCCGATGACGAAGATGTCGGGATGCCCGGGCACGGTCAGATCCTCACCGACCTTGATGCGCCCCTTGCCGTCGCTCTCGACGCAGAGCCATCCGGCAAGGTCGGGAACCTCGACGCCGGCTGTCCAGATCACCGTTCCCGCCGCGATACACTCACCGCCCGCGCGTACGCCGTCGGCATCGACATCCTCGACCATCGCGCCCGTGCGCAATTCGACACCCTTGCGATCCAGTGTCTTGCGGGCTCGGACGACCAGTTTTTCGTCCATTCCGCCGAGGATGTCATCCATCGCCTCGACGATGATCACGCGGGCCCGGCTCGCATCGATGTTGCGATAATCGCGGGCGAGGGTGCGCGTTGCGAGTTCGCGGACGGAGACGGCGGCGCCGACGCCGTTGGGACCTCCGCCGACGACGACGAAGGTCATCAAGGTTGCGCGTGTCGCCTCGTCCTCGGCTATTTCCGCGCGTTCGAATGCGGTCAGGATCTGATGCCGCAGTCGGGTCGCGTCGCTCAGGGATTTCAGTGGAAAGACGTGGCGTGCGAAATGGTCGTTGCCGAAATAGCTGGTCTGCGCACCGGTTGCGAGAATGAGCTGGTCGAAGCCGATCGTCCCGTTCTCGGTCACGAGGTGCCCCGTTCCGCTGTCGATGGCGCGCACGCGATCCATGATCACGCGCCCGCCCGGATAGCGCGAGACGAGCGCGCGCGCGGGCGCGGCGATATCGGCATCCTGGAGGGTGGTGGTGGCAACCTGATAGAGCAGGGGCTGAAACAGATGGTGGTTGTGCTGGTCGATCAGGGTGAAGGGGAGGCCGGCCTTGCCAAGCCTGCGCGCGGCCTCGAGCCCGGCGAAGCCCGCGCCAACGACGACGATGCCGCCATTACCTGCAGTCTCATGCCGCCGGTCCTGTCCGTTGGATTGTCCGCGCCTCACGTTGCTCAAGGCCTCCTCGTCGGTGCTGCCGTGACCGTGCATGCTTGCGACAACGAGGGGGGCAGACGAGGGTTCCAGCCCGCTTCAGGCGGCTTCGCTGGCTCCGGTGATGATCTGGCGGGCCTGGGTGATGGTCAGGGGCTCGCCGAAGAGGTAACCCTGCGCGTGGTCGCAACCCAGCTGGGAGAGTTCGACGGCATCGGATTCGGTCTCGACCGCCTCCGCGACGATTTCGATACCGAGCTCCTGCCCCATCCGGATAAGTGATGAGAGCATCACCGAGCGCTGGCCGCCGGCACGTTCGCGCATGAAGGAGCGGTCGATGCGGATCATGTCGAATGGCAGGCGTTCGAGATAGGCGATGGCGCAGTAGCCCGCGCCGAACCGGTCGAGCGTCAGTCCTGCACCGAAATCCCGAAGCCGCACGAAGAGCTGCGCGGCATATTCCGGGTTCTCCATCACCATGCGCTCGGGGAATGCCAGGCGCAGGGAGCCCGGTGCGACGCGGGCGCGGGCGAGAACGTTCTTCACGTCCGCAATCAGGTCGTGGCGCATGCCGTGCTCGCCGAAGACGGGCGTGTTGACGAAGACGGGGGGATCGACATCCAGCGATGCCTGCCAGAAGCTGAGCTCTTCTGCGGCGCGCTCCATGGCGAAGGCGGAGAGCTCGGCGGCGATTCTGCTTTCCTCGGCAAGGGCGGCGAAGACGTCATCCGCAATGCGTCCGCGTTTAGGGTGGTCCCAGCGCAGAATGGCCTCGAATCCTGCGATGGTGCGATCTTCGAGGCGGATGATCGGCTGGAACAGGGTGCGGATCTCGTTATTCTCGAGCGCCCGCGCCAGATCGGCGGCCAGAGTGAGATCCTGTGCGCGCACGCTGCGCAGGTTCGGGCGATAGATTTCCGTCCGGTCCCCGCCATTGCGCTTGGCCTGCGTCATGGCGAGATCGGCATTGTCGAGCATCACTTCCGGCTTGAGCGTCTGTGCATCGTGGAGGGCGATACCGATCGAGGCGGTGAAGAAGATTTCCCGATCAGCGAAAGTGACGGGTGTGGCGAGGCTGCGCGCGACGGCATCCGCGAAGCCGATGATCCGGTCGGGTTCGCTTTCGCTCATCAGGATCACGCCGAACTTGTCCCCGGAAATCCGGGCCAGCGTGTCCTGGGGGCGCAAAAGGCGCGACAGGCGCCGCGACAGGGTCAGCAGGATCGCATCTCCTGCGGAGAGCCCGGATTCTTCGTTCACCTCGCGAAAGCGGTCGATATCGATCACGATCACCGCCGGCGCCAGCCGTGAATCCTGCGATGCCAGGACAAGCGCCGCACGCAGGCGGTCCTCCAGCAGGCGGCGATTGGGCAGGCCGGTCAGATTGTCGTGGACGGCATCATGCAGCATGCGCTCCTGCGCCGTACGGGAATCGGTCACATCGGTGATGGTGCCGACGATGCGGATGACTTCGCCATCCGTGCCGATCACCGGTCGGGCCCGCAATCGCAGCCAGTGGAAGGCACCCGAGCCGGAGCGAATGCGGAAGTCCTGGGAGATGCGCCCGCGCTTCTGCTCGATCACCGCGTCGAGCGCTGTGCGGATCCGGTCGCGGTCGAAGGGATGCGTCAGCTCAATCCAGTCGCTGATCGAGCCCTGCAGGGTGCCGCGTCCGAGGCCGAGTTGATCCTCCACTTCCGGGCTCACATGGACGCGGTCAGAGACGGTATCCCAGTCGAAGACGATGTCGCCTGCGCCTGACAGGGCGAGCGCGCGCCGCTCGGAATCACTCACCGCCCCCTGTGCGAAGGAGCCGCCTGAAAACGCATGCTGCATCACGGTGAAGCCGATCAGCATGACGATCAGAACGAGGCCGCCGATCAGGGCGGGGGAGACGAGATCACCGTCGAGATAACCCGTCACGGTGAAGCCCGCCGCCGCGACCCATGCGATGAGCAGGAGCCAGGTCGGGATCAGCATCACGGCACGGTCGTAGCCGAGCGTGGCCAGATGCACCACCAGCAGGAAGCCGATACCCGCCACCGCTGCGATCGAAACGCGTGCGACACCGGCGGCCACGGGTGGATCGATCACCGCCAGCCCGACAAGAGCGGCCAGGAAGGCCAGCCAGAACAGGGTGACGTAGCCGTAGCGGACATGCCAGCGATTAAGATTGAGATAGGCGAAGAGAAAGACGAGCAGGGTCGCTGCGAGGACGGCTTCCGCCGCGGCGCGATAAATCCGCTCAGCCGCCTCATCGACGGGGAAAACACGCTGGAAGAAGCCGAAATCAATGCCGGCATAGGCCAGCACCGCCCAGGCGAGGGCGGCGGCAGCGGGGAAGATCACCGCGCCCTTCACCACGAAGACGACGGTCAGGAACAGTGCCAGAAGACCGGCAATGCCGATGATGATTCCCTTGTAGAGTGTGAGCCCGTTGACCTTGTCGCGATAAGCATTGGGTTCCCAAAGATAGACCTGCGGGATCGTCGGCGTCCGGAGCTCGGCGACATAGGTGATCGTGGCGCCAGGGTCGATCGTGATCCGGAACACATCTGCCGCGGCACCGGAATCGCGATCGGGGCGGATGCCCTGACTCGCTGTGATCGCAGCAATGCGCGACGCGCCCAGGTCGGGCCACACCACACCTGAGCCAACGAGGCGGAAATGCGGTGCGACAAGAAGCCTTTCGAGCTGCTCATTCGTCTCGTTTGTGAGGGCGAAGACAATCCAGTCGGGCCGGGCTCCGGATTCTCGGGCTGTCACCGCGATCCGCCGTACGATGCCGTCACGTCCGGGCGCCGTCGAGATCTGGATGGTTTCACCATCCGAGCGGTAGTACTCGATCGCCGGCGTGAGATCGATCGCCAGCGTCCCGCGATCCACACGCACGGCATCAACCGCGAGGGCCACGCCGCTCCACCCCGTGATCATGGCGAGCACGGTGAGCGCGAGGAAGAGGCTGTGTCTGACGAAGCGCAACGCTACCTACTTTCGTCTGGACCCGTATCGGGATAGCCGCACGCCAGTCTTAGACAGCGCGGGATGTGAGGGCAAGCATGCACATGCCTGTTCATGCACAGGAATTGCCCGATAAGGCGCGGAAAAAGTGCCGACGATGCAGGTTGCACGCCTGGATCCACGTGGTCGCCTGCATGCAGGATGAGCAGCTGACTGCGATGCGCATGACCAGCTCGCTGCCGAACCGATTTTGCCGCACCCGGCTTTCAGCCTTTGAAGGACGAGCTTGCGGCTTTTTCATGGTGATGTGCGTCGCGCCCGTCAGCGCCCACCGGAGGCGAGGCCGACTTCGATCAGGTAGTTCCGGCCCGCGCGGGACGGCACGCGCAGATCATCCTCGCTGACGATGAAATTTGCCTGCGTCGAGCCCGATTCAAGTGTCGCCGAGGCACGCACGACGCGATCGATAAAAGTCTCGCTTCCGGTTCGGATGCGAATGCGGACGGGCGCCTCGTAGCGCCCAGGCGCTCCGCGGGGACCGAGCAGGACACGGCCCTCGACGCCGAGCTGGATCTGGTAATCTCCATCCGATGCCACGATACAATCGCGGGCCACATTGGCAATGGAGATCTGAGAACGCAGGTTGGTGTTCGTCTCCTGCGAGCCGGTGTAATTGCGGATTGCCGCGCCGCCGGGGATGATATCGACCTGCGGACAAGGAGCCTCTTCGAGCGCGAGCTCCATTGGCTCGGGAACCGTGGTCCCGCCGTAACGCACGATATTCGCGAGCGGGTTACCGCCACCCTCCGCATTGTCCGGGAGTGTGTTGCAGGCGCCGACGAACGAGGCCGCCATCAGGAGAGCGCCGATGCGCATGGAATTGCCGAGCATGGTGGTTTCCGCGTTTTGATCGAACCTCTCACCGTCACCCGACGGCAGGTACGCCTGCTTAACCCGTCTCACTGGATGCTGTCGAATCCTTGTGCGAATCCGTCGAGCGATACCGGGATGCCGATGCCTTCCTCCGGGGTCTGGAACACGATGAAGGTTGCTTCACCTCCCTCGCCGAGCTGCGTGATCAACGCTTCATCCATCACGACTTCGGCGACACAGCCGGTCGAGAGGCAGCGCACGAAGCCGGCCCGGCCTACATCCTCCTCGTCGATGAGCAGGCCGAGACCCGCCGGCAGCAGCACGCCGAGCGGTGCGACAACCCGCATCAGCATGCTTTCCCCATCGGCTGTCGGCAACACGATGACCAGCAGGGTCACGTTCGGGCGATCATCCGCTGCGACATTCTGGACGATGGCGCATTGCTCGGTGCTGGCGCCTGCCGGCGTTTCGCAACGTTTCTGCCAATCGCCGAAAACCTCACGTACGGCGCCCTGTGCAGCGGCGTCGCTTGCGGTCAGGCTCGTGGTGACGGTAATTGCCAGAAAAAGAGTCGCAAGAGCCGCGCGCACCAGGCACGACGGGCTGGGCAGGCTGGCGGTGAAGCTGAAGGCGCTGGGCTGATTGATCATCACGGCTCCGATGGACGCGTACAGACGATGGCACGGGTGCGATTCGCGGGCGCAAGCCGGGCCGGTGGCGAGGGATCACGCGGTTTCCGCGCACTTGTCAAGCTGGTCCCTGATTTGCGCCATCAGCTTTGGCAGGAAGTCGCCAAAGGCCGGGCATGGAGATGGCGCTGTTTCTCCGACGCGCATTTTGTCGCATCCGCGCCCGAACACCAAGCCTTTCGCGCATCAGCGCTCTACGTTCAGATGAAACGTCGAAGACGCAATGGGTTCTCACGAAACCCCCTGATCATCGCGCGCCGGACGACAGGGATGCGCTCGCCTTGCAACGGGGTCGGACGCAAGGTCGCGTGCGACGACGATGACATTGCACTCGTGGCGACATTGTGGTTTTGACTTGTATCAATGTGGATGTCGTGGCTGTAAGGAGTCGCTTTTTTAGCGAAGCCTTGATAAGCCCGCAGGAATCGCTCCCGGGGTGCGGGGCGGGCGAAGCGGTCGCGGCAGTGCCGGAGGGTGCTGTCCACCGAGCGAAGAATCGAAATGGAGCTTCGAGAGAACGATGCCAATGGAACAGACCGGATCCCGGGAAACGCGCCTGCGCCGAGCCACGTCGCGCATCGCGGCCGGAATGGCGGTAGCGGCGGCTGCAATTGCGGCCAGCGCGTCCGCGGCGGCCGAGGTGATCAACCAGCCGCAACCGTGGCAGATGGGCATGATGCCGCCGCAAAGCGAAGTTGCGCAGAGTATGGTCGGTTTCCATAACGGCCTGCTTTGGGTGATCACGCTGATTACCGTCTTCGTCGGTGCGCTTCTGCTGATTTGCGTCTTCCGTTTCAATGAAAAGAAAAATCCCAAGCCGTCGAGGACGTCGCACAACACCATGCTCGAAGTGGCATGGACGGTGATCCCGATCCTCATTCTGGTCGGCATTGCCATTCCGTCCTTCCGGTTGCTGCGTGATCAGCTGATCATTCCGGAGGCGGATGTCGTTGTGAAGGCGACCGGGCATTCGTGGTACTGGGAATACGAATATCCGGAAGACCAGGGCGGGTTCTCGTTCATTTCCGCAATGCTGGAACGCGAAGAAGCGGAAGAAGCGGGGCAGCCCTATCTGCTCGCGGTCGATAATGCGATGGTTGTGCCGGTCGGTGCAAATGTCGCAGTACAGGTGACGGCGCAGGGGGTATTGCATTCTTTCGCCATGCCGTCTTTCGGTATCAAGACGGATGCTGTTCCCGGGCGTCTCAACGAGACCTGGTTCCGCGCGGACCGCGAGGGAATCTATTACGGGCAGTGCTCGGAGCTGTGCGGGTCGGGGCATGCCTTCATGCCGATTGCGATCCGTGTGGTGAGCGACGACGCCTACGCCGAATGGCTGGACGAGGCGCGCGCCATGTTCGCCTCGACCGACGGCTCGCGGCAGGTCGCGTCGTCGGATTGATCAAGACCAGGGCGCCGTGTGACGGCGCCGGATCGGCGGCGGGCAGGGTTTTCGCCCATGCGCGTCGTTCGGTCGCCGGGGCGGCCAGGCATGGCCGCCATAGATTGAGAAACGTGGCAGCGATTCATCGCTGAAGAGGCTGCAAGAGGGCTATTCATCATGGCAAGTGTCGCCACCAATG